>Ga0335085_10009193_pt1 | contig 14945 bp, 13 predicted proteins | sample Lox_Sample_45_FD_206712 | JGI IMG/M metagenome (GOLD analysis project Ga0335085, IMG submission 206712) | Soil microbial communities from Loxahatchee National Wildlife Refuge, Florida, United States - Lox_Sample_4.5 | ecosystem: Environmental > Terrestrial > Soil > Wetlands | place: USA... | reverse complement strand
GTGGTGAACGGGACGATCGTGCCGGCGCTGGACACGGCGATCTGGAAGGGCCAGCTGTACGCGGCCCCCGCCAACACCAACACCCAGTTGCTCTGGTACCGCTCCGACCTGGTGCCGAACCCGCCCAAGACCTGGGCGGAGATGATCGCCGACGCGGAGCAGCTGGCCAAGCAGGGCAAGCCGCACTACATCGAGATCCAGGGTGCGCAGTACGAGGGCACCACGGTCTGGTTCAACACGATGGTGGCCAGTGCGGGCGGCACGGTCCTGAATCCGGACGCGACTCAGGTCACCCTGGGCGCACCCGCGGTCAAGGCGCTGTCCCTGATGAAGCAGCTGGCCAGCTCGCCGGCTGCTGACCCATCGCTGAACGTGCAGATGGAGAACCAGAACCGGCTGGCGATGGAGGCGGGCAATGCGGCGTTCGAGCTGAACTACCCGTTCGTGTATCCGTCCATGAAGGCCGACAACCCCACGCTGTTCAAGGACTTCAAGTGGGCGCTGTACCCGCAGGTCATCCCCGGCAGGCCGGCCAAGGTGACGATCGGCGGCATCGACCTGGCGGTCAGCAGATATTCCCAGCACCCGGCGCTGGCCTTCCAGGCCGCGCTGTGCCTGCGCGATGCGCAGAACCAGCTGATCGGCGCGACGGTCGGCGGCGTCCCGCCCACGATCGCCAGCCTGTACAGCAACCCGAAGCTGTACCCCGACTACCCGTTCCACGCTGACATCCTCACGGCGCTGCAAAACGCGAGCGTCCGGCCCAAGACGCCGGTGTACCAGGTGGTGTCCATCGACATCTCGCACCTGATCTCGCCGCCCAGCGGCATCAACCCAACCGGCACCGTGAGCTCGATGAAGAACCAGCTCAACAACGCACTGCAATCGAAGGGCCTGGTCCCGTGAGCCGCCGGGGCCCGCGGCTGGCGACAAGGGAAGGAAGACGCCGATGAGCGTAAACGCGCAAGTGGCGGCGGGCACGGAGACCGTCCGGGAGCAGCCGCCCAGCCATAAGCGCCAGCTGTCCGAGGGAGCCAGGGCCGAACGCCGGCTGGGCTGGCTGCTGTGCGCCCCGGCGGTGATCGTGATGGTCGCGGTGACCGGCTACCCGATCATCTACGCCGTCTTTCTGTCCCTGGAGCGGTACAACCTGGAGCTCCCGCAGGCCATCAAGTTCGTCGGGCTGAGCAACTACGGGGCGGTCCTCAGCTCGCCCTACTGGTGGCAGGCGCTGAAGGTGACGGTGATCATCACGGTCTTCTCGGTCGCCATCACGCTGGTGCTCGGCATGCTGCTGGCCATGCTCATGTACCGGACCATCTTCGGCCGGGGCACCGTCCGCACCACCGCGCTCATCCCGTACGGGATCGTGACGGTCGCCGCGGCCTACGGCTGGCAGTACGCGTGGACCCCGGGCCAGGGCTACCTGTCCGCCGCGTTCAACAACAGCGCGCCACTGACCACCCAGGTCCCGGCCATCGCGGTCATCATCCTGGCGGAGGTCTGGAAGACCACCCCGTTCATGGGGCTGCTGCTGCTGGCCGGGCTCTCCCTGGTCCCCGACGACCTGCTGAAGGCCGCGAAGGTGGACGGCGCGACCGCCTGGCAGCGGTTCACCAAGATCACGCTGCCGCTGATGAAACCGGCCATCCTGGTCGCGCTGCTGTTCCGGACGCTCGACTCGTTCCGGATCTTCGACAACATCTACATCCTGACCGCCGGGGCCAACGGCACCGGATCGGTGTCCATCCTCGGCTACGACAACCTGTTCAACGCGCTGAACCTGGGCATCGGCTCGGCGATCTCGATTCTCATCTTCATCTGCGTCGCCCTCATCGCCATCGTATTCATCAAGGGCTTCGGGACCGCGGCCCCGGGCACGGACTCGGGAAGCAGGTGACCCGCCGATGGCTGCCGTAACCACCACGCCCCGGCAGAAGGCCGGCTGGGGCGTCGCGAACGTCGTGGTCATCGCGCTGGCGCTGATCCCGGTACTCTGGCTGGTCTCGCTTTCCTTCAAGACACCCACCGCGGTGCTCGACCCCTCCTTCGTGCCCGCCCAGTGGACCTGGGGGAACTACTCCGGGATCCTGCATAGCTCGCAGTTCATCCGGCCGCTGATCAACTCGATCGGCATCGGCCTGATCTCGACGTTCATCGCCGTGGTGCTGGCCTCGATGGCCGCCTACGCGGTCGCCCGGCTGGCGTTCCCCGGCAAGAGCGTGCTCATCGGGATGGCGCTGCTGATCGCGATCTTCCCGCAGATCTCGCTGATCACCCCGCTGTTCAGCATCGAGCGCAGGCTGGGCCTGTTCAACACCTGGCCGGGCCTGATCATCCCCTACGTCGCGTTCGGCCTGCCGCTGGGGATCTACATCCTGTCGGCGTTCTTCCGTGAGATTCCGTGGGAACTGGAGAAGGCGGCCAAGATGGACGGCGCGACGCCGTTCCAGGCCTTTACCAGGGTCATCGCGCCGCTGGCGGCCCCGGGCATGGTCACCACGGCCATCCTGGTCTTCCTCGCCTGCTGGAACGACTTCCTGTTCGCCATCTCGTTCACCTCGACGATCGCCGCCCGGACGGCACCGGCCGCGATGCAGTACTTCAGCGGCGGCTCGGTGTTCACCATCCCGACCGGTCCCATCGCGGCCGCCGCGGTGGTCATCACCATCCCGATCATCATCTTCGTGCTGTTCTTCCAGCGCCGGATCGTCGCTGGGCTGACATCAGGCGCGGTCAAGGGTTAACGGACTAGGGAGACACAGTGGCTGAGATCGTTCTGGACAATGTGACCAAGCGCTTCCCGGACGGGGCGCTCGCGGTCGACAACATCAGCCTGGACATTGCCGATGGCGAGTTCGTCATCCTGGTCGGCCCCTCGGGCTGCGGAAAGTCCACGACGCTGAACATGATCGCGGGCCTGGAGGACATCACCGAGGGAGAACTGCGCATCGGCGGCAAGCTGGTGAACAACGCGGCGCCTAAGGACCGCGACATCGCCATGGTGTTCCAGAGTTACGCGCTATACCCGCACATGACCGTGCGGCAGAACATGGGCTTCGCGCTGAAGCTGGCCAAGACCCCGCAGGCGGTCATCGACGAGAAGGTCAACGAGGCGGCCCGGGTGCTGGACCTCACCCAGCATCTGGACCGCAGGCCGGCCAACCTGTCCGGTGGCCAGCGGCAGCGGGTCGCGATGGGCCGCGCGATCGTGCGCGACCCGGCCGCGTTCCTGATGGACGAGCCGCTGTCCAACCTGGACGCGAAGCTGCGCGTGCAGATGCGTACCGAGGTGTCCCGGCTGCAGCGGCGGCTGGGCACGACCACCGTGTACGTGACGCACGACCAGACCGAGGCGATGACCCTGGGCGACCGCGTCGCCGTCATGCGCAGCGGCGTGCTCCAGCAGGTCGGCTCGCCGCAGGAACTGTACGACCGGCCGGGCAACCTGTTCGTGGCCGGCTTCATCGGGTCACCGGCGATGAACTTCCTGCCCAGCACCGTCGAGAACGACACGCTGCACACGCCGCTGGGCGACGTGCCGCTGACCGGCCGCCTGCGCCGGGCCCTGGAGCGGGCCCGGGCGCCCCGGGACCTGCTCGTCGGCATCCGCCCGGAAGACTTCCAGGACGCCGCGCTCGTGGCCGACGACCAGCGCGGCAGCGGGATCACCTTCCGCGCGACCATCGACGTGCTGGAGTCGATGGGCTCCGACGTGTTCGTGTACTTCACCAAGGAATTCCAGCGCGCAGTCAGCGCCGCGGAGCTGAAGGAACTCGCCGAGGACTCCGGGACCGCCGACACCGGCGCGAGCGGGGACACGATGGTCGCCCGGCTGGACACCGCGACGCGGGCCACCGAGGGGCACGAGTCGCAGCTGTGGGCCGACCTGCGGTCGATCCACCTGTTCAACCCGGCCGACGGCAGCAACATCACCCTGGAGGACGGCCCGGACGGTGCCGCGGGCGGCGGGACGGCCGCCAGCCCGGCATCCGATGCCGGGCGCGGGGTGAGCGGGACGGGCACGACCTCGGACGCGCCGGCCGGCCCGGGAACGGGGGTTATCTGATTTCCTGCCGGAGCCGCTCGATGATCTCGTCGTTCCACTCGTGGGTGCGCATGAGGCGGTAGCGCTGGCTGGCGACGCGCAGGTACGCCTCGGCGTCCGTGCCGGAGCCGATCAGGTCAGCGGCGTGCAGCATGCGCACCACCGGGCTGAACTCCTCGGCGAACCAGCGCCGGGCGATCTGCTCCCGGCTGAGGTACCGGCATTCGGCCTGCATGGACCGGAAGCCCCAGGCTTCGACGGCCTCGCCGAGTTCCGCGTAGGACCACGGATCGATGCAGGTGAGCTTGGCGTAGGCCCGTTCCGGCAGCGGGACGCGGGACCTGAACATCCGCTGGTAGCTCTTCATCACCAGGTCGCTGCGGCGGCGGATGTCCTGGGCCGGGACCTCGGTCAGCACCTCGGTCACGTACCCGTCGATCGTGCGCTGCCCGGTGGCCATCGCGATCGATACCCGGTGATGGCCGTCCTTGACGAAGTACAGGTCCCCCACCTGGTACACGTCGATCGGCGGGATCGATTCGCCGCGCCGCTGGGCCAGCGCCAGCCGCTCCCAGCGCTCGCGGACCCGTACCGAGGTCGGCCGGAAGTGCCGGTCGAAGTCATGCCGGGACTCGACGCTGCCCACCACCGAATCCAGCTTGATCGTCCGCAGCCCGAGATTCCGTTCGGCGCGGAAGCCGAGGGCCGCGATGACCTCGTTGTACGGCAGGATCAGGTTGACGTCGTCGGGGCCGCGGCGGAGCCGGCTCGCGAGCCGGGACAGCACCTGCTGGCGGCGGACGCGGAGGAAGTCGTTCTCCACGTCAGCGCGGGGGAACCCGGTATCAGCACGCATGGCGGTGACCCGGGATGATCTCGGACGGCTCGCCACCGGAGCGGAGCTCCAGCAGGTGCCAGCCGGTGACATTGCGGACGGTGGTACGGCCCAGCCGCAGCGGCGGCGGAACCGCACCGTACGGGTGCACGTGACCGTGCAGCAGGACGGGCGCCCCCAGCGCGGCGGCCAGCGCGCGGTAGCAGCCGAAGCCACAGTGCGCCGGGTCATCGCCGTCCCCGACACCGCGCGGCGGGGCGTGCGTGAGCAGGAGGTCGACGCCCCGGCGGGCACGCAGCCGGCGCCAGCCGGCCCGGCGGCGCAGCGCCCGCGCGCGGCGGGCCTGCTGCCGCTCGGTGTACTGGTTGGGCCCGTCGTTGTAGCGCAGGCAGCCGCCCAGCCCGGCGATCCGGAGCCCACCGGCGTCGACGATCTGCCCGTCGGCACTGACCGCACCGGACGGCCACGGCGGCCGGGCCGGGAAACCGGCCCGCGTGATCAGCCCGGTCCGGGAGACCCGGTACCCGGACTGGTCCGGGTCATGATTGCCGGGCACGAAAACGAGCGGCACGTCGAGCGCGTTCATCAGCGCGCCGAGGTACTCGGCGGGCAGGTCACCGCAGGCCACGATCAGTTCTGCCGACCGGACCTGGCTCACGTTGGCCAGCAGCCCCTCTTCCACCTCGTCAGAGACGGCGAGCACGCGGATCCTGCCGCCGGGGCGGCGGGCGGCCCGCTCGCCGGCGCCGCGCATTTCAGCGCACTGCCGCTTCCCGGACGTCCAGCCCGTGCTCCCGCAGGGCGGCTTCCACCCGGTAGATCTCCGACTGCCGGGCCTGATCGCCGCCGGCCGACGGGCTGACCCCGAACCGCCGGCATGCGCTGCCCAGCGTGTCGAGGTAGGCGCCGCGCAGCGCGACGATGTGATGGCGCCGGGCGGTACCGCCCGGCTGGTTCTCGGTCGCCTCCAGCTCGGCCCGCAGTCGGCGCAGCCGCGCCGCGATCCGGTCGACCGGCTCGGCCGGCTGCGGACGGCCCTGTCGGAGCGCGGCCAGCCAGCGGCAGCCGCGCACGGCGGCCAGGATCGCGCCCCCCACCAGGGTCGGGAGCAGCACGGCGAACGCCAGCAGCGCGAGCTTGCCCATGTGGTCAAGTGTCGGCCCGGCGGCCGGGCGCACGCAAGACGCTGCCCGGCCGCGGGCCAGGCACCTTTCAGCAACCCGGACCCGGCCGCCACGGTGCACGCCTGGCCGATGCAGCATCCGGAGCTCGCCGTGGCCGGGTGGCCCAGCAGGCCGTCGGCGACGCCGATCGCCACGGTCAGCGCACGTTTCACGGGGAACGTCTCGTCCTCGTCGGCTGAGTCGGCCGGTTCCGGCGCGCCCGCGTGCTGCCCAGCAGCAGGCGGATCATCAGGGCGGCCGACGCGATGCGCGGAGGCCCTCGCTCACTTTTCCCGCTCAAATGGGCGACTATACGTCTGGCCAACATACCCGGCTGATGGCCCCGCATCCACCTCCCACAGCTCTCTGAGCCCCATGAACATCAGATAGGGCACGAGGTCGGTGGACCGGCGGATCACCCAGGCGGTCCCTTTGGTCGCCATCCACCCGGCCTGGGCGAGGCGGGTCGGCGGCGGGCTGGACGGCTCGGGTTCCGGGCGCGGACCGAGCGGCAGCCCCGCCTCGGCCAGCCGGTCGTGGAAACGGCCCGCGATCAGGCGGTGCCCGCGCTCGCTGGGGTGCAGCCGGTCCACGCTCCACATCCGGCGGTCATAGGTCTCGGCATCGCGGGCGGCGTCGAAGACCAGCGTCCCGAAGCGCCCGGTCAGGTCGTCCATCACGGCGTTCACGGCGGCAATGCGGCGCGCGAGCGGACGAGACAGCGCGCTGGGCAGGCCGAGCATGAGGCCCGGATCCGGCAGGCGGATCGTCAGCACCTCGGCGCCGGCCGAGCGCAATGCCCCGACCGTGTGCTCACAGGCCCGCGCGAACCGCTGCGGTTCGAAGCTGGCCCGCAGCGTGTCGTTGATCCCGACGATCACGCTGGCGACCTCGGGCCGCAGTTCCAGCGCGCGGGGCAGCTGGCCGCGTTCGACGTCCGTCGCCTGGGCCCCGGCGGTGGCCAGATTGTGCAGCCGCGGCTCGGGCAGCCCCTCGGCGAGCAGCGCCGCCCAGTCGCGCCAGGTCCGTCCCGGCGCCGGATCGCCGATGCCCAGCGTGATCGAGTCGCCGAGGGCCGCGAAGGTGGTCATGCGGGCCTCACGCCGCCGCCCGCCCGGCCGGGGCGGGCCGCAGGACAGCTTCGTAGTGGCTGGTCAGCATGTCGCCGACCACGGACCAGTCCCGGGTCAGTACTCTCTGCCGGGCCGCCCGGCCCTGTTCCGCCCGCAGCCCGGGGTCGGCGGCCAGCCGCGCTACCGCCGCCGCCAGCTCCGGCGCGCTCCCGGGCGGGACCAGGATTCCGGTGACACCGTGATCGACGAGGTCGAGCGGGCCGCCGGCGGCCGGCGCCACGACCGGCACGCCGGACGCCGCGGCCTCCTGCAGCGTCTGGCCGAACGTCTCGTGCGGCCCGCTGTGCACGAACACGTCCAGGCTGGCGTAGGTCCGGGCGAGCTGCTCGCCCCGCTGCTCGCCGAGGAAGAGGGCCGACGGCATCCGCGCCCGCAGCGCGGCCGCGGCCGGGCCCCCGCCCACCACGACCAGGCGTACGCCGGGCAGTGCGGCGACGCAGGCCAGCAGGTCGACCCGCTTCTCGGTGGCCAGCCGGCCCACGTACCCGGCGAGCACCGCCCCGTCCGGGGCCAGTTCCCGCCGCAGGGCGGCACTCCGCTTCCCCGGGCTGAAACGCGCCAGGTCGACGCCGCGGCCCCAGAGCCAGATCCGCTCGAAGCCGTGCGCCCGGAGCTGCGTCATGACCGCGGTGGACGGCGCCAGGGTGCGTTCGGCCGCGTTGTGGATGCGGCGCAGCCAGCGCCAGGCGGCCGCCTCACCCGCTCCGTGCCAGCCGTACGCGCGGGCGTAGGCGGGGATGTCGGTCTGGTACACCGCAATCACGGGCAGGCCGAGATGCCGGGCGGCCGTGCTCCCGGTCGCGCCGAGGAAGACCGGGCTGGCCAGGTGCACCAGGTCGGTGCCGTGGCGGGCCAGGGCGCTCCGGACCGCCCGGCTCGGCAGGCCGAGACGAAAGCCCGGGTAGCCGGGCAGGGACATGGACGGCACCCGCTCCACCGGGTACGGGAAGGGACCGGCCGGCTGGCTCCCCGCGGGCTCTGGGGCGACGACGAGGGGCTGATGACCACGCTGGACGAGGTGTTCGGCCACGCGCAGGACGCAGTTGGCCACGCCATTGAGGTCGGGTGCGAACGATTCCGTGATGATCGCGATCCGCATGCTCACAAGGTGAAACACGCGCCTGCCGCAACCGGTCACCAGGCGCTTACAGACGCGCGAACTGTAGATGACATCTCGGCCGGTCAGGGCCAGCGCCGGCGGGAGCGCGCGGTTTCCCGGGGGCCGGCGGGAGCGTGCGGTTTCCCGGGGGCCGGCGGGAGCGTGCGGTTTCCCGGGGGCCGGCGGGAGCGTGCGGTTTCCCGGGGGCCGGCGGGAGCGTGCGGTTTCCCGGCGCCCTACGGGGGCGAAACAACGGGCGACGGAGTGGGCGCGGGCTTCTTCGGCGCCGGCGTGGCCGGAGCAGTCGGCGACGGCCGGGGCGGAGCCGGTGAACTTCGCCGCGTGGCGAGCCTCGTGGCCACCGCGGGCCTGGTCACAGCGGCGGGCGGGGTCGTCGCGGCCGCGGGCGGCGACGCGCTGCCCGCCGGCTGACTGCCCGGCACGGTCTCCGGTACGGGCGCGGTCAGCAGGCCCGGCATGCCCGGTTCCCACGGCGTCCGGTACGCCGGGCCGGCCAGGCCCGCGGCGAACGCGCGCCCGGCCGCCGGGACATCGGCCACCCGCCAGTCGATGACGTTGAACGCCTCGAACCAGATGACGCCGATGATGTCGGTGTGCGCCGGCAACTCCAGGAACATCTGCGTGATCCACGGCGCCATCTCGCCGCTGACGTTGGTCGCGCCCGTTTCGGTGATGACCAGCGGCTTGCTGGTGAAGGTCCGCAGGTCGGCGATCGTGGAGTCGAAGACCTGGTCGAAGGACTTGTAGTTCTGCATGCCCGGTGTCCCGTAATAACCGGACAGGCCTATCCAGTCGACATAGCTGTTGCCCGGGTACAGGCTGCCCAGATCGGTGAAGGTGTTCCAGATGATGTTGGGCGACCACACCCAGATGACGTTCGTGGCCCCGACCTGGGTAAAGATGTCATGCACATGCCGCCACGCCCGAACGTACTGGCTCGGCTCGTTGCCGTTGGCGAACACGGCCCACGGGTACCAGTTGCCGTTCATCTCGTGCGCGAAACGCAGCGCGATCGGGTAGCCGAGGCTCTTGACGCCCTCCGCCCATGACCTGATGTAGCGGTCGTACCGGCCGTCGATGATGGTGGACAGGCTGTATGCCGGCTGGTCGCCCTGGCGCGATGTCCCCATCGGCGCGGTCCGGTAATCCCACGGCTCCCAGGAGATCAGCGGCAGCATGCCCCGCCTGGCCACCGCGTCGATGACGCTGGCGTTGAACTGGTTGACCGCCCAGCCCTGGCCGACTTCGTAGACGGACGGCTGGTGACCCACGGCGGCGGTGAACTTGTCGAGGTCGGTGAAGTCGTAGGGGCCGCTGTTGGTCATGATCCCGACGAACTTATGGCCCGCGGGCGGGAAGGCCGGGCTGTTGGCCTGCACCGGGACGGCGGGCGCGGTCGGGGAAGGCTGGCCGGCGGCCGGCGCGGCGGGCCTGGCCGCGGCGGCATGCATCCGCGGCGCGACCATGAAGACGTAGCCCGCCAGCAGGACACAGAACCCGAGGGCCAGCAGCTTCGGCACGGTGACCCGCACTAACCCTCCCACGGCGTTTCCGGGAAGGCGGCGGCCAGATCGGGCCGGGGCGGACGGGAAAACCAGTCCCCCTGAGCCGCCGTCCGGGGCCCGTGAGCCGCCCCGGGCCCGTGAGCCGCTCCGGGCCCGTGGGCCGCCCCGGGCCGGTGAGCCGCCGGGCGTGACACGACGAGCTGGTCGGGCCACACCGCGGGGGGGGGCTGGGGCGCCCGGTGCACCTCGGGATGCGAGGGCGCTTCGGGGTGCCGGAGCGCCCGGGGCGCCGCAGCCGCATCGTGCTCATGCCCGGCCCGGGCCCCGCGGCGGAGCCGGGCGGCCAGGACGATCAGCAGCGGCCCGATGCCGCTGGCGGCGACGAGGCAGGCCCACAGCCGCATCGCCGTGTAGTCGTGGTGGAACCGGAAGCTCACGAAAAGGAGGCCGCCCGCCAGCGCGGCCCAGATCACGTGCAGCCGGAACGTGCGGAGGGAATCGGCGCTGCGCAGGTCGCCCTTAGCGGTGACCGCGTACGTCAGCGGCCGGCGCAACATGGCCGAGAACCCCGCGGCCACGTAGACCGGGCCGGCGAACAGCGCCAGGAGCATGCCGACCAAACCGGTCTCCCGCCGCTCGTGCGGGGCCAGGTTGAACCGGCGCAGCCAGAGCCACAGCAGCAGCCAGCTCGCCATGCTGGCGGACCACAGGGCGAGCCACTGAGCGGAGCTGACCCTGACCACCGTGATGCCGAGCAGCAGGTACACGGCGGTGGCCACGGTGCCGAGCAGCACGGTCGCGCCGACACTGGGGTAGTAGAACTGCACGAGCCCGTAGAGCAGGCGCTGGCGCGGCCGGAGCCTGATCCCCGCGCGGACCTTGCGCTTGAGCAGGATCTCCCAGATTCCGTAGGCCCAGCGCTTCTGCTGGTTGAAGTAGTCGGTCCACGACTCCGGGCCGTCACCGATAGCGAGGATGTCGGGCGTGTAGACCCCGCGCCACGGATGGCCGGTGACGGGGTTGATCGTGCCCTGCACCCGCATGCTCGTGAGGTGGTCTTCGATGATCGAGTCCTGGTACCCGCCGATCTCGTGCCACGCCGCCGGACGGTACAGATGATTGGTGCCGATGAGCAACGGGGCGTCGAGGCCGTTGCCGCCGCGCTCCACCACGCCGCTGAACAGGTACTGCTGGACGGAGGCACCGTGGGCGACCCAGTTCTCGTACATGTTGCCGTACACCTGGGGGGCGACGACGAATGCGACGTCCGGGTCGCGGAAATAGCCGATCGTCCGCTCCAGGAAGCAGGGCAGCGGCACGTGGTCGGGATCCATCTGCGCGACGACGTCGTAGTAGCGCTCGTAGTTGTCGCGCCAGGCGTTGTGGTTGCCCGCCTTCGTCCGGGCCCGGTACGGCCCGCGGGCCTGGTTGTAGCGCGGGATGCCGTTGCGGCTGAAGTGGTAGACGCCTAGGCGCTCGGCCATCGCCCGGACCGCGGGATCGTTGCCCTCGTCCAGGATCCAGATGTCGACCTGGCCGCGGTACCGGACCTGGCGCATGGCCCGCAGAGTGCGCTCCACCACGTAGATCGGCTCCTTGGCGGGCACGATCGTGGTCAGCAGCGCGACCCGCAGGCCGCGCGGAGGGGCCTTGGGCACCGGGTCCCGCATGGACGACGCGAAGAGCCAGACCGCGAAGTTCTGCACGAGCCGGACCGTCTCCACGCTGATGATCACGCAGAAGGCCACCCGGGCGGCGCCGAGCCGCCAGCCCCCGAATCCCACCACGCCGGCGCCGGGGATGTGCGCGGGCAGCAGCAGCCACCCGATGAACACCAGGGCCGTGACCGCGTTCAGGCCGGCCAGCAGCGCCAGCGCGGCACGCTGGCCTGGCGAGGCGACCCGGCGGTAGGTGACCCATGGATCGGCGGAGAAGTCCAGCTCGCCCGCGATTTCCGAGCACCGGGCGTACGCGCGGCGGGCCGCCATGGCACGCTGCTGCCGCCGGGTGATGCGGCTGGTCTGCGGGGATACGTGCCGGTGCCGCTGCGCCGACGGGGGCGTGCTGGCCTGGCCGTACCGGTTAGCGCCGGGCGCTGCACGTTCTCCCAACGTTCTGCCGTTCCCCTGACCTGCAACGAAACGCTGATCCGGCTCAGGGAAGACGATAATGGATGAACAGTGGGCAACGTACGGTACTTGGAGATAATTCTGATATTGACCATTCGGGCGCAACCGATGACCGGCCCGTCTCACCCCGCGGCAGATCTACATCGGCCCCGGGGACAGCCCGGCGACCTGCGCGTACAACCGGGTAAGGCCGTGCAGCGCGTCAGTGGCCGGCGTGGGCACGCCCACGGCGGCACCGATCTCCCGCACGGCGCCGACGAGCGGGGCCAGTTCCAGCGGCCGCCCGGCCGCGGCGTCCTGGAGCATCGATGTCCGGAAGGCACCGAGTTTCCTGGTGACCTTGTTGCGGTCCTCGGGGCTTTCCCCGATCGGGCTGCCGATACGCGCGCCGATCTCCTGGGCCTCCCGCATCGCCGCCTGGCAGAAGGCCCGGACGAGGTCGTCGTCGAGGATCTGGTCGGCGGTGGCCCCGGTCAGGACTGACACCGGGTTGATGGTCATGTTGCCCCAGAGCTTGTACCAGACGTCGGCGTGAATCCGGGCCGACGTGGTGACCTCGAATCCGCCCGTTTCCAGGACGCTGGCCAGGGCGCGAATCCGCCGGGAGCCGCTGTGGTCCGGCTCGCCGACGATCAGGCCGGCGCCCTGGTGGTGCCGGATCAGGCCGGGCTCGGCCACGCTGCAGCTGAAGTGCACGACCCCGCCGATGACGTGCCGGAGCGGGATCGCGGCCGCGATGGTCCCGCCGGGGTCCACGCTTTCCAGGTGGCGCCCCTGGCACGGGCCGCCGAACCCGTCGAAGAACCACCACGGGACGCCGTTCATCGCGGTCAGGACCATCGTCTGCGGCCCGAGCAGCGGCCCGATGACCGAAGCCGCGGACGGCACCGAGTGCGCCTTGACGGCCAGCACCACCAGATCCTGTTCCCCCAGCTCGGATGGGTCAGCCGAGGACCGGACCGCAGCGGTGAGCCGGCCGCCGCCGGACTCCGCCCGCCAGCCGTGAGCGCGCAGCGCCGCGAGCGTGGCCCCGCGGGCCAGAGCCGAGGTTTCCACGCCCGCGACGGCCAGCCGGGTTCCGATGAAACCGCCGATCGCCCCGGCACCCAGCACGCACACGCGCATCAGCGACCCTCCCGCCACGACCCTACTGCGCTGGCCTCCTGCGCGCCGGCGAGCGAACGGGGCCGGGCCGTCCGGCCGCGCGGCATTGAGCCGCTCAGTGTCCCGCGTGCGCCTTCCGGAGCGCGGCGACGTCCAGCTTCCCCATCGAGAGCATCGCCTGCGTGGCCCGCTGCGCCTTCGCCGGATCCGGGTCGCTGAGCAGCTCAAACAGGACGGTCGGGACGACCTGCCAGGACAGCCCGTACTTGTCCTTCAGCCACCCGCAGGCGCTTTCCTCGCCCCCCTCGGAAAGCTTGTCCCAGTAATAGTCGACCTCCTCCTGGCCGGCACACGGGATCTGGAACGAGATGGCCTCGGTGAATTTGAACTCCGGGCCGCCGTTAAGGGCGACGAACTTCTGGCCGTTCAGCTCGAATTCCACCGTGATGACCGTGCCCGCCGGGCGGGGGCCGGCCTCGTTGTAGCGGCTAATGCTGCCGATCCTGGAATCGGAGAAGATGCTCGTGTAGAAGTTCGCCGCCTCTTCGCCTTCGGTGTCGAACCAGAGGCATGTGGTGAGCGCCTGATCGGTCATCGTTCCTCCTGTTATTGGCATGTATGCAGGTATGACGCCGCCCGCCGGGCCGGCTCATCGGTGCCGGCCGCCCGGGGACTGCGGCTACCGCCGCCGTCCGAAAAGGAAGTACGCGGCCGGCGCGCCCCCGAAGGAATTGACCAGTACCACCACCGTGGCCCACAGCCACTTCGGTCCCCGGATCTGGCTGGCCGGCCGGCGCCTGATGTCGATCAGCGCCGCCGCCTTGAGGCCGGCCTCGGCGGTCGCCGCCGCGATGATCAGCGTGCGGCTGCGCGGGCTCAGATCACTCCATTGCCGTCTGGCGGCCATGGCGTCCTCCGCATCCATGGGCAGAAAACCACGTCGGCGTGAACCCTACACCGGTGAGATGTTGCGCGCGCGTGCCGACGAGCGGGGCAGGGGATCGCCGGGCCGGGGCATGCCTGCTCCCGTGACCCTCCCTTGCGCAGGCCGCCCGGCCAATTAAGGTTAACCTTGCCTAAGTTTGCCGCCCGCGAGCCGACCTACCGTCTGGAGCCCCATCGATGCTGGCCACGCTGGTCATCTTCCTGCGCGAGGGCGTCGAAGCCAGCATGATCGTCGCGATCCTGCTGGCCTACCTCAACCGCATCGGACGTCGCGAGCACTTCCGCGACGTGTTCATCGGCGTTGGCGCCGCACTGATCCTCGCGGCCGCGGGCGGGGCGGTGGCGTATGAGACCATCCGCAGCTACGACGGCTCGCGCGTGCAGACGATCTTCGAGACCGTCACCTACCTGATGGCCGCGACCGTGCTGACGTACATGACGTTCTGGATGCGCAAGCACGCCCGGTCCCTGTCGAGGGAGCTGCGGGCCCGGACCGACGCGGCGCTGGATGGCCGGGCCCGGTGGGGACTGGGGCTGCTGGCCTTTCAGGCGGTCGGCCGTGAGGGGTTGGAGACCGTCGTCTTCACCCTGGCGATCATCTTTTCCACCTCCACGTCCGGCGCGCTGACCGGAGCAGCCATCGGACTGGCCGGCTCGCTGGTCATCGCGTTCGTCATCTACCGGCTGGGCCACCGGCTCAACCTGGCCCGGTTCTTCACCGTCATCGGCGTGCTGCTGATGATCTTCGCCGCCGGGCTGCTGGCCGATGCCGTCGAAAACCTCCAGCAGCTCGGCTGGCTGCCGCTGCTCACCGCACCGATGTGGCACTCAGCGCGCGTGCTGTCGGAAGACAGCTCCTTCGGGGATGTGCTGCACAGCTTCTTCGGCTACAGCGACGCTCCCACGCCGCTGCAGCTCCTGACCTATATCGGCTATCTGGCCATCGTGATCGTGACGTACCTG
>Ga0335085_10009192_pt1 | contig 14948 bp, 13 predicted proteins | sample Lox_Sample_45_FD_206712 | JGI IMG/M metagenome (GOLD analysis project Ga0335085, IMG submission 206712) | Soil microbial communities from Loxahatchee National Wildlife Refuge, Florida, United States - Lox_Sample_4.5 | ecosystem: Environmental > Terrestrial > Soil > Wetlands | place: USA... | reverse complement strand
TATCTTTGAATGTGGTTGTTTTTTCAAGTTCTCCTTTATAAGCCAGCATGTTCAGGTAAAGATATAGTTCAGCAATTTCAGGGACATCGCTCTGTATGTATAAAACACATTTTTCAGGATCGACCCCACTTGCAAGCAGTTCAGCGAATAACCGTGTCACATTTTCTTTGAGTTCCTTTGTATCGGGATGTGTTGTCAGACTATGCCAGTCAACTATACAATAAAAACAATTATATTCTTCCAACATGAGCGCCCAATTCCGCATCGCTCCAAAATAATTCCCAATATGAGCATTCCCGGTTGGCCTTATACCGCTTAATACTATTTCATTCTTTTTTTCCATAAAAATGGTGAAGATAAGGAAAGTTGATAGATGGCGAGGGATCGTTTTTGAGCCCACATTCTGATCGGGGGATGAACTTCAATTCTCCCCTCCACCCTTCAAGTTTTAACTTAAAAGTAGCGATGAATCCTTTATTTTTGTCAATAATCATTTTTTATGGAAGTGAATGATGCATTGATAGATAACCTGACTAACCTGGCATGCCTGGAATTCAATGCTGAGGAAAAAAAAGAAATCAAAAAAGATTTACAGAGAATGGTCAGTTTTGTTGAAAAACTGAATGAACTCGATACTACGGGTGTAAGTCCCTTATTGCAAATGAGCAGCGAAATCAATGTATGGAGAGAAGATCAGATCGAACCATCAGAAATACGGAAAGAAGCATTGAAGAATGCACCTCTTGCAGACGCAAACTATTTTAAAGTTCCGAAAGTCATTAAAAACCCGGCTGAATAACACCATTACAAAGTATATAACTGTTTCCCGAATGAATACAAGCATTATCCATCTCGACGATATCCATAAAAGTTATTTCATGGGTAAGCAGGCGATCCCTGTTCTAAAAGGCATTTCGCTAGATATCATGAAAAATGAATATGTCGCTTTGATGGGCCCGTCAGGATCAGGAAAAAGTACATTAATGAATATCCTGGGCTGTCTTGACTCTCCCACATCAGGAACTTATATCCTGAACGGACAGGATGTGAGCCAGATGCCTGATGATGATTTGGCGGAAGTCAGAAATAAAGAAATCGGATTCGTCTTTCAGCAGTTCAATCTCATGCCCCGTTTAACAGCTGCTGAAAATGTTGCCCTCCCCTTGGTTTATGCGGGGATAACCAGAAAGCATCGTAATGAAATTGCCATGGAAATGCTGGAAAAAGTAGGATTGACGGACAGAAGTCATCATAAGCCCAATGAATTATCCGGAGGACAATGCCAGCGTGTTGCGATTGCAAGGGCGCTTGTAAATACGCCCTCTATTATTCTCGCAGATGAGCCGACAGGTAACCTCGATACCAAAACATCCGTAGAAATCATGGATATTTTCAATGCAATACAAGCAGCTGGTAATACTGTCGTATTGGTTACCCATGAAGAAGATATTGCCAATTATGCACATCGTATTGTAAGGCTGAGGGATGGAGTTATTGAGAGCGATAAATCAAAAGCCGGAGTCTATCAACACGCATAGCAATTGCAACGTGGATGATCATACGCAGTTTATTTCTCATTTTTTATTTCAGCGAATTTCCTGTGCAATGAAGGATTATATCCTGGATTTAATCTTTGATTTCATTTCTGAAAATCCGAAATTGTATCAAGATGGCATTAAAAATTTATACCAAAACAGGAGATAAGGGTAAAACCAGTCTTATCGGAGGAACCAAGGTTTCAAAGACCGATATCCGGATTGAATCTTATGGGACAATAGATGAATTAAATTCTTTTATTGGCCTGTTGGGTGATTCGACATCCGACGAACATTGCAAAACAAGTTTAAAAGAAATTCAGGATCGCCTTTTTACCATTGGGGCATCTTTAGCCTGTGATCCACGGAAAAATAGTTTAATGACAATTCCTGATCTGAAAGAAGAAGATGTTGTCTTCCTGGAAAAAGAAATTGATGATATGGAAAAAACATTGGAGCCGTTGAAATCATTTATTTTACCCGGAGGGCATACGGTCGTTTCTATTGCACATATCACACGATCTGTTTGCCGTCGTGCAGAAAGGATTTGTGTTCAGCTGCAGGAAAACGAATCAAATGTCGAACCTCTTATATTAAAATATCTGAATCGTCTCAGCGATTATCTTTTTGTTTTAGCAAGATATATCGCTCACCAATTAAAGATAAAAGAGGTTCTCTGGAAACCGCGGGTATAATAATTTGGACATTTGCAAATGTGCAAATTGTATGATTAAGGTTTTATATCAACATTCGCAAATTAGCAATCTGCACATCAGAAATTAAATAATCTTCCCATCCTTCATATGAAGTGTTCGATCGCTCATGCGGGCAAGTTCTTCATTGTGTGTAACAATAAGGAATGTTTGTTTGAACCGGTTTCTCAGCTCAAAAAAAAGCTGATGTAATTCCCTTGCATTTTCGGAATCCAGGTTACCGGTAGGTTCATCCGCAAATACGATATCAGGCTTATTGATCAATGCCCTGCATACAGCAACGCGTTGCTGTTCTCCGCCTGATAAGGCTGTAGGTTTATGATCGACCCTGTCCCCGATTCCCAGTGTGTAGAGCAGGTCTTTGGCCTGTTCTTCCACTTCTTTTTTCTTTCTTCCGGCAATCCATCCGGGAATGCATACATTTTCAAGCGCGCTAAATTCCGGCAATAAATGGTGAAACTGAAAAACAAATCCGATATGCAGGTTGCGAAATGCAGCCAGTGTTTTGCCTTTCAACACATTTATTTTTTTCCCCTTTAAAAAAATGTCCCCTTTTGCAGGTTCGTCAAGGGTTCCCAAAATATGCAATAAAGTGCTTTTACCTGAGCCGGAAGGTCCCGCTATACTAACAATCTCACCTGTATGAATTTCTATATCCACGCCTTTCAAAACCCAGAGATCACCATAATATTTATGAATATTAATGGCCTTTAACATGCTATTATTGGCTGAGGTTTCCATTTAACACAAACCTACTGGTTCACATTCAATTTTTGCCTAATCTGCGCCGAAATTTGTGAAAATCAATATCGTTTATCCAAAACTTAGCCTCAACTGATAATAATACATGAGCAGCTTCGTTTAATTTTTCTATTGTTATTTGGTGATTTCATTATAAAAATTACTTTTGCGAAAAATTAAAGGCAGGCAGGAATAGACGTAACCGGACAGAATAGGATTCTCGTCTGACCCTTATGCGAAAAACTATTCAGAAAATTTAAAAAGGAAAAGATGTTTTGGACACTTGAATTAGCCAGCTATCTGGAAGACGCTCCCTGGCCGGCTACTAAAGATGAGTTGATAGATTATGCCATTCGTTCTGGAGCCCCCATTGAAGTTGTGGAAAATTTGCAGGAGCTGGAAGATGAAGGTGAAATTTATGAAGGTATTGATGATATTTGGCCTGATTATCCTTCCCAGGAAGACTTTTTCTTTAATGAAGATGAATACTAAGCCTTATCAGGTAATTGATTAATCTCTCTGATTTTTATCCAACTTTTTACTTTTCAGAACAGGATTTTTTCTACTTAAAAACTGCATCAGTCACACCTATAAAAGAAAATCCCCCATCGTGGAAAAGGTTTTGCATGGTAACCATCCTTGTTAAATCACTAAAAAGAGCTGCACAATAGGCGGCACAATCATCGGCAGTTGCATTTCCCAAAGGACTCATTTTATCAGCATAATCAATAATACTGTCAAATCCCTGAACCCCGCTGCCGGCAGTAGTCCGGGTAGGAGATTGAGAAACGGTATTGATTCGCACTTTTCTTCTCATTCCATAATGATACCCAAAACTGCGTGTAATGCTTTCCAACAAAGCCTTTGCATCTGCCATTTCACTATAATCCGGAAATACTCTTTGTGCTGCGATATAGGTTAATGCAACCACACTTCCCCATTCACTGATCGCATCCATTTCCCAGGCAGTTTGCAGGACACGATGCAATGACATGGCAGATATATCCAATGTCTTTTGATTGAATCCATAATCCAGGTTTGTATAACCTCTTCCCTTTCGAACATTCAGGCTCATTCCAACAGAATGCAGTAAAAAATCGACCTTGCCACCAAAATGTTTTATAGATTCTTCAAATAATTTTTTCAGATCATCCATGCTAGTAACATCCGCTCCAAAAATGGGTGCATCCACTAGTTCACCTAATTTTTTTATCTCGCCCATCCGCAGCGCCACTGGCGCATTGGTCAATACGAGTTTTGCCCCTTCTTCATGACAGCGTATAGCTGTTCTCCAGGCAATCGATTTTTCATCCAATGCTCCGAATATGATTCCTTTTTTCCCTTTAAGCAGATTATATGGCATATCATTCAATTTGAAAACGATGGCAAAAATAAGGAAGAAGTATTAATATTAATGTGCGAATCTGCTAATATGCAGAGATGCGAATTTTCTAAGAAATTATATTTGATAGGAATTCGCATATCTGCACATTTTCGAATCCGCACATCAACTAGCAACCATCTCTCTGGCATTTTCCAAAGCCGCAGCCGTTGGCTTTTCTCCACTCAGCATTTTAGCAATTGCAATAACTCTTTCATCCCCTGTCAGCAACCGTATATTTGTTTTGATCATTTCTCTCCCGACTTCCTTGTACACAAAATAATGTGCATCTGCCTTCCCTGCAATTTGCGGTTGATGTGTGATACAAATCACCTGTCTTTTTCCTGATAGTTCTTTTAAAATAATACCAACCTGTTTAGCAGCTTCACCTGATATGCCGGAATCAATCTCATCAAACAATAAAGTGGGCAGATCGATGGATTGAGCTACCAGTGATTTGATACATAACATTAAGCGGCTAAGTTCTCCACCGGATGCAACCTTTCGCAGAGGCTCAAAACGATTGCTTTTATTGGCATCAAATAAAAATTCTATCGAATCCATTCCAGATTCTTCCAATTCTCCCTGTTCTAACCGGACCTTTAATCTTGCATTGGGCATGCCTACCCGAACTAGAAGTTGATTTACTTTTTGCTCAAGCTCATTGATTTCACCATGCCTTTTGTTTGACAGTAATGAAGCAAACTGATTTGCTTTTTTAAAAAGCTCCATTACTTCATTTTCTTTGATATTTATATTTTCTGCGTTATCGAGTATGCCCTGCAATTTGCCTTCAAGCCCTTTTTGCAGGATTAACAATTCAGTAGTTGTCTGCACACCATGTTTCTTCAATAGTTTATGCCCTAATGAAATCCTTTCATTGACCTGCTCTATTCTTTGAGGGTCATACTGAACCTTATTATTGAAATGTGCGATTTCGTCCGCAATATCTTTGAGCTCTATCTGAACAGATTGCAACCGGCCAAGAAGATCCTGTAATCCCGGATGGTGAGATGCGTAACCCTGCAACAGATTTGCAAAAATTTTCATTTGCTGCACGATGGGCTGCTCACTTTCCGCCAGCTCAAAATATATTTTTGACAAATCATTTTTAATTCCTTCCGCATTACTCAGCAGATTTAGTTCATTGTCCAAAGACTCCAATTCATTTTCAATAAAATTTGCTTCAGCTAATTCATTAAAAAGAAATTTATTATAATCAGCCTCTTTTTCAGACTGCAATTGGCGGTCCTGCAGAAATTGCAATTCTTTTTTTGAAGATATTAACTGTTGATAGGTGAGCTGGTATTGATTCAATAATTCCAAATTGCCTGCCAGTGCATCCAACACTTCCCTTTGAAAACCAGATTCTGCCAATTCTAATGTATCAAATTGCTGATGGAGATCGATTAACAATAAACTCAACCGGCGCAATTGATCCAGGTTTACGGGCGTATCATTAACAAATGCTCGCGATTTGCCATTGGTTCCTATTTCTCTACGAATGACAAGTTCTTCATCCGAATCAAGATCATTTTCTTCTAAAAAGATCCCGACATTTTTTTTATCATTTGTCAAAAAGCTAGCTTCAGCTACGCATTTTTTATCCCGATGCAATAAAACCGAAGTATCCGCTCTTTCTCCCAGGATTAATGCGAGTGCTCCCACTAATATTGATTTCCCGGCTCCTGTTTCGCCTGTAATGACATTTAGTTTTGATGAAAAATCAATGCTGATGTCATCAATAATCGCGTAATTCTGAATATGCAGTTGTTTGAGCATAGTTGTAATTTACGATTTATAGAAGATAAGGTAAGGAATGGTTGGATTGTTTGATGATTGGATTGTTGAACATATAGCCATCAAACAATTTAACAACCTGTGAGAATTCCTATTCATTTTTACATCTTTCAATCCCTGCTTTTGCTTTTTGATCGAGAGCGTTTTTATAATCATGATCTTTCAGGTCTATCACCTTTTCAAAATAAGAAATGGCTGTTTGTTTATCATTCCTTTTTTCATAAATATATCCTATTTGCAGAGCCGCTCTCGCAGCATAATACTCCCTGCGCTGCTGACCTAGTTTCAAAGCTGTTAAATAGGTGGCGATCGCTTCATCCTTTCTATCCAAATCATCATAAATTCTCGCTAACCGGTATGCAAATTCCAATTTCTCCTGGGGCAAGGAAAAATCAGATGAACTTTTTCCATCCAATAACAAAAGCGCTTCTTTATTATATCCTCCATCATTTAATAACCTTGCTTTTAATAATAAGGTATGGGGCCACTTACCACTCTTTGCTTCTTTCAGGGCCTGCTTATCGGCTTCAGTATCCACACTTCCTTTTTTCAAAATCAATTGTCGGTATTGCTGTGCTCTCGAAAGATTTCCCTGCAGATAATAAAACCAACTCAATTTCTGCAGGACATCTTTTACATAAAATTTTCCTTTGAAATGATCAATAAATCTTTCCAGGTAGATCGCAGCATCAGGGTCGAGATGATTCATTTTGGCATAGCCTATTTCAAGATCCCAGACAGGCATATTGAAATAATCCGAATCATGATTTTTTCCCCGAATAACCTGAATTGCATAAGCGGCCTGCTGGCTATTGATGGCAAGATTGGCCGCCATATAAGTGAATAAATGATTATTTTTTATATCGAGTTGATGTTGGTTAATAAAAGAAAAAACTTCTTCTTTTTCATTTTGAATATAGAACTTCAGATAGAGATAATAAAAAATCGCCTCATCGCGAAACAGGATTGCATTTGCATCGTCACGACTGATAAACTCTTCCAGATGTCGCATTCCTTCCTGAATGTTTCCCCTAATGCCTAAGAGATTGCTCAGCCACTGATATCCCGAAGGAATGGTGCCGGCTGCTACCTGCATCGCTCCATTCAACATTATTCCCGGAGTGAATAAAGGGAACTTTTCCTGGATTTCTTTGCCCAGTAAAAATGATCTCCTGAATTCCCAGGCTGCTTTCCAATTATCAGCGAATTTGATACTGACAGCAGCCCATTGGAAATGAATCACAGATCTTGTAAATAAGTAAAAGGGAGAAGAGGACGGACCCTCTTTCATTAATCGCAGCCGCTTATCTGCATTATCTTTTCTGAGTTGATATTCGTCGGGATCTTCATTAAAAAAAAGAACAAAGAAATCAATATAATTTTCAAGAAAATATGGTATCAGATTTTCCGGATGAGTCTTTTCTTCGATCTCGAGTAAATCCTTACCTGTTTTTAATTTGAGCCGGATGATTTCTCTGTAGGCTGACTGGCAATTGCTATTGAAATCAAAAGTTTTTTGAGCGTATAAAGGATAAGATATACCGGAAAGAATAAAAAATAAAAATGTGAAGAAAACAGGCCGACTCACTAAAATATGTAAACGAAAAGGCGGCATACATTTCATTGATGCAAGATAACTCAGTGAACTGAGACTTCTTCTGGCTAATCCTCAAAAAATAAAGGGTGCTTAAACAGCACCCTTCATCATGTATATCGGTTCATTTATCTTTTTATTTCACTTCAACAGCATCATTCAAATCATTGTCGACAAGAATACGGCCACAGTTCTCACATACAATTATCTTCTTACGCTGACGAATTTCGCTTTGACGCTGAGGTGGTATTGCATTAAAGCAGCCGCCACAGGCATCACGCACAATAGGAACAACGGCAAGACCATTCCTATAATTGCCGCGAATACGATCGTAAGAATGTAATAAGCGGGGCTCAATTTTTTCTCTTGCTTCAGCGGAAAGTTTACTGAAATGCTTTTCTTCTTTTTCAGTAGCTGCAATAATTTTTTCAAGTTCATCTTTCTTATTCTTCAATACCCCCTCCTTGGTACTGATTGTTTTCTTAGCTCTTTCCAGCTGAATAATTTTTTCAGCAATTTCCTCGTTCGCATCCTTGACATGCTTTTCTGAAAGTTTCACTTCCAGTTGCTGCATTTCGATCTCTTTGTTGATCGCTTCAAACTCACGGCTGTTCTTAACATTCTGGCTTTGCTTGTCGTATTTTTTTATCAATGCTTCAGCCTCTTTTGCCGCTTCCTTTTTCTGATTGATAAATTCCTGAATCCCGTTTATTTCCTCCTCAATTCTTGTTTGACGAGAATGCAAACCCTGAATTTCATCTTCCAGATCACTCACTTCCATAGGTAGTTCACCTTTCAATACTTTGTATTCATCTAACCTGGATTCAATTTTTTGGAGTGTAATGAGGGAGCTCAGTTTTTCTTCAACAGAAAATTCTTTAACGTTAGACATAATTTAAAAATAATAGTTAACCGGGTTGGTTCGTGTATCCGATTTAAGGACGGCAAAGGTAGTAAATTTTTCCCTTAAAATATCATACAGGTAGTCGACCGTAAACTGCTCACTCTCAAAATGGCCAATGTCTGCGATTACTATGCTGTCATTGGCATCAAAAAATTCGTGGTATTTGATATCAGAAGTCAGATAAAAGTCGGCACCCAAAGCTAAAGCTTTGGAAATGAGAAAACTACCCGCACCCCCGCAAAGAGCTACATTTTTTGCGGGTCTCCTGTTAAGCCTTGTATGCCGGATAACCGGGATGTGAAAGGTATCCCTGATTTTGGCTAAAAAATCAATTTCATCCAAAGCACCGGGCAATTCCCCGATCAATCCTGAGCCAATACCAGCATGAGTATTTGCTAAATCTACCAGGTCATAAGCGACTTCTTCATAAGGATGAGCTTTGATCATGGAATCTACAATTGCATTCTGAAGATGACCGGGAAAAATGATTTCTATTTTGATTTCCTTTTCATACTGTCTTTCTCCCTGTTTTCCTACAAAAGGATTTGTATCTTCTCCAGGTTTGAATGTCCCGGTACCCTCAGTATTAAAACTGGTTTCTTTGTAATTTCCGATATTTCCTCCTCCGGCATCAAAAATTGCATTGCGAACAACTTCAGCATAATCGACAGGAACGAATGTGTATAATTTTTTGAGTGTAGACAAATGCGGCGATAACCAACTTCTGTTGATCAATCCAAGTTTATCTGCAATCCTTCCATTTACCCCTTCCACTATATTATCCAAATTTGTATGTATCGCGTAAATAGCAATATCATTTTTTAACGCAGTTATGATTGCTTTTTCGACATAATTCTGTCCTGTAATTTTCCTCAACCCTTTAAAAATAATAGGATGGTGCGCTACAACGAGATTGCATTTTTTTTCTATGGCTTCCCGGATCACAGCTTCTGTTGCATCCAAAGTAACCAGCGCACCAGTGCATTCCCAGCTATAGCTGCCCGTTAGTAGCCCTGCATTATCATAACCTTCCTGATAAACCGGAGGAGCAATGGATTCAAGACTGGAGATGAGATCTTTGATTTTCATGTATAATTTTCGAAGATAAAATGAACGATGGTTACTGATAAACAGGATCATTCAAAATTTCTACTGAATAATCTTTTCTATTCTTACCAATTTACCATCCATATTGATTCCTTCCAATACTACTCTGAGTTTTTTTGTAATGTCGTTATTATAAAAATTAATGGTCGTTTTTGGATTTTTTTTATCGGTCAGAATGTAGGGGCCCCAATACAAAGTACTCCTGGTATCTTCCACTATGTTTAAATCATTTATCTGTGAATAATCGGGAGAATAAAATTCTCTTACCACCGAATAGCCGGGTATTCTGGCCATCTCCAGGCCCTTAATAGAAGGATCGATTCGTTTTTCAGCCCCTTTTTTTGTGTACACTGCGATCGCCCCCCCGGGACTGCCTCCAAAACCAACAGCTGAACCAGGGCGAAAAACTTTAATCATCGCAACATCGGAAACAGGCATATTTTTCATCTGATCGATATCTACTCCTACTTCATTCATAAATATGGATGGAGATGAACCGCGCCATTGTAAACTGGTGCCATTGGAAGAGGTGGTAATAATCAAACCGGGTACTCTTCCCTGCAGGTACGCAAAAATATCCATAAATGAATTCGCTATCGGATCATTTACAAGATCAAAACTAAATGCATCACCACCGGAGAACAAGCCTGAAGTATATTGTTCATCCAGTTTTTGGGCTTCTGATTTTTGTCTGCCCCTCACTGTTACAGTTTCCAGTGTTTGTACTTTTTTATCCTGGAGAGGTCTGATCCTGGCATTTTCTTCTTCAATAAACCTGTTTCTTTTTAAAAAGACCGAATCCGAAGCAAACCAGCCCGTGTATCCGTTTTGCAATGGTTTTATTTTTTTGTGTCCTGTCAGCAGCCCATTACTAAATACAATTGCAGCTTCATTGGAAAGATTCCGGTTGGAATTGAATTGATAAAAAGCCCGGACCGTATCATAAAACATCAACCCTGAAATACCGAATTTGGCTCCTGTTAATCTGGGCACGCTCATCATTTGTCTGCTTGAATCCTTTTTTTGCAGGATCACGTTGATAGTTTCATCGCTGGCAATACGGGAAGGATTTATGCCCATCACCTCTGCTTTGACGGACAGGAAATCTTCTGGAGGATACTTTATAACAGGAGTTTTTCCGCGAACCAATTGCTCCCATTTGAATCGCCTCCACCCGTGTGTTAACATTACTAGATCCAGGTACTGTGACACACTGTCTGAGGAATTAGAAAAATAATAAGCGGGTTCATGCACATAACCCCTGATTTCTCCAGTCAACAGAAGCCCGGAAATAATATTATCGTCATTGATTTTTTTCCCATCTGCATCGGCATCAGTAATTGCAATAGAAAGATTTGAACCCAATGTATCCTTCACTATGATATCAATTGTATTTTTCCCTCGCTTTGCAGTATTTTTTTGAACTACAAAAAGATCGGCAGAGAATTCATAAGAGTGATTGTTGATAAAAACCACTCTTTCTGCAACAGGTAAATTATTGCTATTAAAAACGGTGAGCTGCAAAACACCAGAAGGAAGTTGGTCTGTTGCGATGGAACCTCCGCTCATAAAATTATCGTGAAGATTTACAACGGCTTTGTACACCAAATGCTGATTCATATGCCCGATTATTATAAGGTGGTCATAGCCCTGTACAACATCCGGCGATCTTGCCACGGAAAAAAAGACTTTTTTATTAGCAGGCATCATTCTCAATACAACACCTTCAGTCTTCACGGGGGGAAAATCTGTTTTGTGTTCTATTCCTTTTTCATCTTTCCACATAGCATAAAAGACATCTCCCTTATCTGGTGTAATCAAAAACTTTCCCATGCCATCATGGACAGAATTGAATTCAAGTATATCTTTTCCTGAAGCATCCTTAAGAGTCCCTGTTACCTTGATCGGCAATCCATGTGAGTCAGTTGCCATAAATGCAACATTATTCTCTAGTGAGGCTATGATATCTCCTCCTTCAGGGAAAAAATGAAGTGAACTTTCTGCAGGTGAAGAAATAGTTCCGGAAGAATCTCTAACCCGATTCAAAATGTGAATATCCTTCTCGAAAATAAATGCAGTATCAAAATTCATCATCCAGGACGTATATCCCCTAAGGTGAACATAGTTCCCTTTGAAATCATTCGGAATTATAAAACTGCCGGAAGAAGTAGATTCAAAGACAGGTGCAATTCTTCTCTGAATAACATTTCCTTTTGCATCCGATAAATCCGTATAAAAATTTTTGCTCACCAAAGATGGGTCGCTGCCCGTAAAAAGATAGGCTTTAAACCAAATGGTATCTCCCGGGATATATATATTTTTATCAAACTGAAAATATACTTTTTCCTGAGGATAATTTTCTGCATAAACGTTCATCATTGAATCGATATTCTGCGCATATTGTAGAGCTGGCAACAAAAGACAAATCAAAACAAATGAAGCTAACCGGGATATATTCATACGGTAAAATATTATACAAATCTAAACAACACCAAATTATCTATTTTTTTTTGTGACCAAAGGGTGAGTATTCGTTAAAATCTTGTTTTATTTTCTTCCTAATCTTTCTTAATCTTGTCGCGATAGCTTTAAATAACCGAGTTTTTTAATCTTCTGAATCATGACTCAATTATCTTCCAAAAATTTATATGATCAATATTCACAAAGAATGCAAAAAATAGCTGATGTAAAAAACTCGTTGGCTGTTTTACAATGGGATCAGGAGACTTATCTGCCGAGCAAAGGCGCATCGTTTCGTGGTCAGCAGATAGCTACATTATCCGAATTGATTCACCAGTTGTCAACAGAAGAAAACCTGGGTAACCTGTTAAAAGAATTAAAGGAAAGAAATAATCTTGCAGAGAATGAAAAAAAAAATGTGGAGTTGACAATGGAAGATTATGAAAAACAAAAAAAGTATAGTTCTACATTCGTCAGATTATTAAGTGAAACCATATCAAAAAGTTTTCATTCCTGGATAGAAGCCCGCAAAGAAAATTCTTTTGCTGTATTTGAAAAAGATCTTGACGCGCTGATCCGTTTAAAAAAACAGGAAACTGAGATTTTGGGATATGCAGAACATCCATACAATGCATTATTGGATGAATTTGAAAAAGGTTGCACGGTTGCACTACTTGACAAAACTTTTTCGGGGGTGAGGCCTCCCTTGAAAAATCTTCTTGATAATATTACTTCCCAAAGGCAGGTCAATGATGAATTTCTTTACAAATTTTATTCAAAACCAGATCAGTGGAATTTCGGAATTCGGTTAATCAAGGAATTGGGATTTGATATGGAAGCAGGCAGGCAGGATATTTCAGAACATCCATTTACCACCAGTTTCAATCGAAACGATGTACGTATCACGACAAGAATCAATGAAAATGATTTCAGCAGCATGACCTGGAGTTGTATCCACGAAACCGGTCATGCTTTATATGAGCAAGGTTTGCCTGAAAAAGAATATGGATTACCATGTGGTGAATATGCATCTCTCAGTATACATGAATCCCAATCCAGGTTATGGGAAAACAATGTTGGGAGAAGTTTGGGGTTTTGGAAATATATGTATCCGCAGTTACAGGAATTTTTTCCTGAACAATTCCGTAATCTGGGATTGAATGAATTTTATAAGGGAATAAACAAAGTGAATGCTTCTTTTATCCGCACTGAAGCGGATGAAGTAACCTATCATTTTCATGTCATGATCAGATATGAATTGGAAAAACTTTTAATCGAGGGAAATCTGAATGCACACGATATTCCCGCATACTGGAATGAACAATATGCAAAATATCTGGACGTTAAAGTACCTGATGATAAACGAGGTTGTCTGCAGGATGTACATTGGAGTCACGGAAGTTTTGGATATTTTGCCACTTATAGCCTGGGTAGTTTTTATGCTGCCCAATTATTCAATGCGGCAAATAAGCAAATCTTAAATTTGGAGGATGAAATCGAAAAGGGGAATATGCACCCTCTCTTATCCTGGCTAAGGCAACATATTCATCAATATGGCCGTATGTTTAAAAGTGAAGAGCTATGTAAAAAAGCAAGCGGAGAAACCCTCAATATTGAGTATTTTATGCAGTATCTTATTGACAAATACAGGAAAATTTACGAATTTTAAGGACCATAATCCATCCATTCGTCTTATGAAAAAGAAGGTTATTATATCATTGTTGATTTTTTCAGTATTGTCTGATTCCTGCAAAAAATATGTACAGCAGCAGGAACAAAATGCTCTTGTCAGCCTTATAACCAACGGCTCCTGGGTAATTACCCGATATCTTGAAAATGGAACTGATATCACTGCTTCTTTTTCCGGGTATAGTTTTCAATTCAGAACGAATGGAACAGTATCCGGCACCAATGGAGGAACAATTATAAATGGAACCTGGTCTGGAGATATAAATACTAAAACAATTACTTCCGATTTTCCCACTGCCGGTAACCCTCTTGACAAATTAAATGCCGTTTGGAAAATTACTGACAGCTATACAGATTCAGTAGCAGCAAATACAATTATTGACTCCGGTACGAATATTCTGAACATGCACAAGCAATAAGTTTTCAAATCCGCGGCCCCTCTATGTAAAAGGCCTTATTTTAGCAGCAAAATCCAGTTATTCTCAACTAAGTTTATTTGGGTGAATTAAACATGAATATGAGGTGATTAATCAAAGGAACATAAGCAGAAACCCGTATATCCATGAAGGTTATTGACTAGATGAATGCATTTATGCATATTGAAGAGGATATTCAAACAATTTTGAGAATGGTTACACGTTATGTTTCCCATACCCTTGATCCCTATGATCAGTATCTCATCCTTCCCTCAAACTTGAAGAGATTTGTACTGCCCCTTTGAAAGCTAAAACTAACAAACGATAAACAAGTTATCCGTTGAACAGAAAACTACTTCTATTTCTTATAAGCGGTCTTTTGGCAGCATTTGTAGTGAATGGGCAGGCTCCTGTGCCCGTATTCGCCCCAAGCGCTACATCTGTTTGCCCAGGCACATTGATCGTTTTTCAAAATCTCACAAGTCCCATACCTCCCGGAACTAGCTGGTACTGGAATTTTGGTGGAACAAGTCCTGATGTTAACCCCCCTTCGAGTTCCAGTCCGAGCCCAAACGTTCTCTTTAACACACCGGGAAAATATGCAGTTA
>Ga0335085_10009191_pt1 | contig 14948 bp, 13 predicted proteins | sample Lox_Sample_45_FD_206712 | JGI IMG/M metagenome (GOLD analysis project Ga0335085, IMG submission 206712) | Soil microbial communities from Loxahatchee National Wildlife Refuge, Florida, United States - Lox_Sample_4.5 | ecosystem: Environmental > Terrestrial > Soil > Wetlands | place: USA... | reverse complement strand
ATATGGCGCAAGCGCGCAGGCGGAAGGGGTTGCAGTTAAGCGCGCCCCTGTTGGCGAGATTAAGCCGGATTTATGGCCCGGCGACGGCCGCGGACTCACAAGGTTTGTCCGGGATTCCACAAGCCTTCCAGCATGACGGTGCTGGCCTGTGCCGGCAGGCCGCGCTCGTTGCGTTCGACCATGCTGATCAGCGTGTCCATGCCCGTTGCCCCGATCAGCCGGCTGTTCTGGTAAATTCCACTGATGGGATGCCCCAGTTCGGGGCAGGAAAGCCAGACCAAGCCGATGTCATCGGGAATGCGCCAGCCCATGCGCGTGAGCATGGCCTGGACGGAATCGCCGATCGCGGCGGAAACGATCACATCCGGCTTCTCGCTTTTCAACCATCGTTGCAGCAGGACCGGCTTCGGGTGGTCGTCGAAGAACAGCGGCTTGACCAGCCTGAGGCCGGGCAACAGATGCCGCGCGACGAGATAGCCCGCATTCCACCGCCCTTGAAAACGCTCGCGGTGCGGCCAGTGCATGATCAGGCCGGGCCGGCGGTAGCCGCGGCTGTGGCATTCGCGGATCGCCTGGAGGGTGGAAAAATAATGGTCGTTGCACACGGTGGTGAGCGCGAGCTGGGGCTGCGGCACGACCAGGGCCACGACCGCGAAGTAGTCCCACTTCAATCTCAGCACCGGCGGATTGTCCGGCATGGGTCCGAGCAGAAGCCCCTGAATGCCGCGCGCACGCAGCATTTCGCTGAAGCGCTCCTGCGTCATTCCCTGCTGGTACAGCCAGAATTCCTGCGCGCGATATCCGCGCTCGGTCGCGCGCTCGATCGCCCCCTCGCGCATCTGGCGGATGGCGGGCGACACGTGCTCGCGCCACGCCGCCGCCCGATCCAGGCTGTTGACCAGCGCAAGCACCGGCCGGTCGTTATGTGGACGGCCCTGGCGGCGGATGCGCATGAGCGCGGAGATGTAGGCGTTGGGACGGTAGCCGAGCTTTTGCGCGATGGCCTGGATGCGCCCGCGAGTCGCCGGCGGAATGCGGCGGTTGCCGGCCAGGCTCATCGAGACGGTGGCCTGCGTCACGCCGGCCTGCTCCGCAATGGCTTTCATGGTGACGGGCTTGCTCATGTGCTTAAGGATATAAGCAAAACCCAAGCCGGCCGCGTCCGCAATCTCTTTCCGGCTCCAGGCGGGTGGGTTCCGGCGGCGGGAGCCGCCCCGCGCCCGGGTTGTTTGGCAAAAAACGGGCGGACGTCAGCGCGCGAGCCAGCCGCCGTCGACCGCCACGGTGTAGCCGTTGACGTAGTCGGAGGCGGGCGAAGCCAGGAACACGACCGTGCCCTTGAGGTCGTCGGGTGTGCCCCAGCGGGCGGCGGGAATGCGACCGAGGATGGCGGCGCTGCGCTCGGCGTCGGCGCGCAGCGGCGCGGTGTTGTCGGTCGCCATGTAGCCGGGCGCGATGGCGTTGACGTTGATATTTTTCGAGGCGAGCTCGTTGGCCATGAGCCGGGTGAGCCCCTGCACCGCGCTCTTCGAGGCGGTGTAGGAAGGCACGCGGATGCCGCCCTGGAAGGAAAGCATCGAGGCGATGTTGACGATCTTGCCCGGCGCCTTGCGCGCGAGCAGCTCGCGCACGAAGGCCTGACTGAGGAAAAACACCGCGTCGATGTTGATGCCCATCACGTCGTCCCAGTCCTTTTCCGTGAACTTGTCGAAGTCCTCGCGGCGGATGATGCCGGCGCAGTTCACCAGAATGTCGAGGCCGGAAAAGGTCTTCTTCGCCTCGGCGATGATGCCGGGAATGGCGGCGCGGTCGCCGAGATTGGCGGCGATCGCGACGCATTTCCGGCCGTGCGCGGCGACCTGTTTGCGCGTGTCGTCAGCCGGCAGGATGTCCACGGCGACGATGTCGGCGCCGGCCTCGGCCAGGGCGAGCGCCATGCCCTGCCCCAGCCCGCGGGCGGCGCCGGTGACGATGGCGGTTTTTCCGTTCAGTTTAAAGCTGTCGAGGACAGAGCTCATGGTGGTGATGGATTGAAAGACGGAAGAAGGACGGCGCTCAGCGCAGCGCGGCCAGCGGCGCGGGATCCATGTCGGAGAAGACCTGGTTGTCGCCGCCCATGGCCCAGACGAAGCGGTAGGCGCCGGTACCGGCGCCGCAGTGGATTGACCAGGCGGGCGAGAGCACGGCCTCGCGGTCGCGCACGATGAGGTGGCGCGTGGCTTTGGGCTCGCCCATGAGGTGGACGACGACGTCGCTGCCGAGGTCGAAGTAAAGGTAGATCTCGGTGCGCCGGCTGTGGGTGTGCGGCGGCATGGTGTTCCAGACGCTGCCGGGCTCGAACTCGGTGAAGCCCATGACCAGCTGGCAGCTTTTGATGCCGTCGAGATGGATGAGCTTGTTGATGCGGCGGCGGTTGGCCTTGGCCGGGTCGCCGATCGGATCGGTCTTCACGTCCGCGCGGCGCACGACGGCGGTGGGATGCTTCGCATGCGCCGGCGTGCTGATGAAATAAAACTGCGCCTGGCCGGCGGCGCCGTTTTCGAAAGTCACGTCCTTCTCGCCGAGCCCGATGTAGAGGCAGTCGAGCGTGCCGAGCTCATGCCGGGCGCCGCCAACGCGCACCGCGCCGGGCGCACCGAGGTTGAGGATGCCGATTTCACGGCGTTCGAGAAAAAAGTCCGTGCCGGTCTCCTCCTTGCTGCCCGGCAGCGTGAGCGGTGCCGAGGCCGGCACGGCGCCGCCGACGATCATGCGGTCAAGGTCGGTGTAATGCGCGGTGAGCTGGCCGGGTTGAAACAGGCCGCCGATGAGAAAATAATCGCGGAGTTTTTCCGTGGAGAGCGTGCCGGTCTCCGCGGGGCTGGGGAAATAATGCAGTTTCATGGTGGAGCAAAAGCGGGCCGCGCCGGGCTCACGGCGCGGCGCCGAAGGAAACCTTGAGCGGCGACTGGGCGCGCTCGACCGCCGCCGCGACATAGGAGCTCCAGTCATCCTTTGCGGCAAAATCGCCGCTTTTGTCCCAGCACGCGCCGAGGAAATAATGCAGCGGCTGGCCGGACTTCACATTCGCGAGCAGAAGATGGTTGAGCCCGTCCTCGGCGAAGCCGGCGAAAGCGTCGGGGTCGACCGCGACGGCGCAGCCGATGGAGGCGCGGGGATATTTTTCCCACACGGTCAGCCAGCTTTCCTTTTCATCGGACTGCTTGGTCAGATCGGAGGCGGCTTTGGGATGCTTGCCGAGGCCGAGGGCCACGGTAAGCGTTTCGTGGCCCTGGAAGGTGAACGTGCTGGTGACGTCGTCGAGGTTGTGCCCGGCGTCGACGATGAAGTGCTTGGTCTCCGCAACCATGACGCCGTTGCCCGCGTCCCACGGCTCGTAGGTCAGCTCGAACACGACCCGGACCGGACCGTTGGCGAGGACTTTCCAGGTTTTCCAGTTGTGCGAAACGTGCAGCGCCTTGCCGTCCCAGATGCCGGTGCCGCCGTCGCCGCGGGAGGTGCCGACGTCATACATGTCAAGCCCCTCGCCGGTGTCCTCGTGGTAGTGGCCCATCAAATACCAGCGGTCCACGATCGGGTAGCGCACGCGCTTGGCCCACACGTCCACGCCGCTGCTGACCATCTGGTCCTTACCGGCGACAGGGGTTTCGAGGGCCTGGCCGTAGATGCGGTGGGCAATGCGGTCATTTTCCCAGGCGAAGTCGTCGAACCGCTCCGGCACGTAGCGCGCGAAAACCTTGGCCGGAAACGGCGGAATGGGCGCGTCGGTCTTTTCGATGGTGAAGGTGGCGGTGTGCTCGCCGGCCGCGAAATCGTGCTGGAAAATGAGGCTCTGGTAATAATCGCGGCGCTCCTCGGGGCGGAAATTGATCAACTGGTCGGGCACAAGCGCGCCGCCGGCGTCCTTCACCGCGATGTGGCTGGGCAGCGTGTGGGGCGGGAGGCGGCCGGCGATTTCGCCCCACGGCACGACGATGACCTCGGCCGGGCGGGCGATGTCGAGATCGTTGGTCACCGTGACCGTGAACTTGTCCACGGCGGCGCGCAGGCCGGCAACGGACGCGAGGGCAAAAAGGACGAGGAGGGCGCGGGGGGGAGTTTTCATGGCAAAGGGAATCATTGCTAGCAAAGCGGCCGGCGCGCACGCAACCAATCAAATCAATCTTTTCGCCGGCGAAAAAGCGGACGGTCCTCCCCGCCCGGCGCGTCTGGCCCGTCCGCTGGCGGCGCGGGCGGGCGGCCGACCGACACGGCGGCCGCTCCGAGCACGGCGAGCCCGGCGCACCAGAGGACGAACCAGTCGCCGTGCAGCGTGTAATAGCTCTGACGGCCGATCCAGCGCGCGTCGCGCGTCACCTCCACCGTCTGCGTGCCGCGAAAATAAATCGTGCCGTCGGGGGCGGCCGGGTCGGTGGTCGGCTGTCCGTCGGCGCCGCGCTGGAGCACGGCGCGGACCGCGCCGAATTCGTCGATCCAGCCGCTCCAGCCGGCGTTGCCGCAACGCAGGACCGGCCGGCGCGTTTCCACTGCGCGCAAAACCGAATGCGCCGCGTGCTGGTAGGCCGCCCCGCCCTCGCCAAACCAGGCGTTGTTGGTCAGGACCACGAGCGCATCGGCGCCGGCCAGCGCGTTGTCCCGCGCCAGATCGGGAAAAGTGTCCTCATAACAAATCAGCGGGCCGAAGGTGAGCGTACGGTCGCCGCAGTTGACCGTGAGCATCTGGGCCGCCCGCCCGCGCGAGTAATCGTCGTCGCCGACCGGGACGATTTTCTTCAGCCAGCCCAGCAGCGGCCGCAGCGGGACGAATTCGCCGAAGGGCACGAGCTTGCGTTTCGCGTAATAAGCCGGCTGCAGGCCGGCCGAGGGGTCGACCACGAAGGCGGCGTTGTACCAGGCCTCGTCGGGCCGGCCGCCGTGTTCGATCGCGTCGGAACCGAGCACGAGCGGCACGTGCGCCTTGCGCACCAGCCCTTCGACCCAGGCGCGGACGTTTTCGTCGCCGTGCACCGCCCAGGGCGTCGTCGCTTCCGGCCAGAGGATGACGTCGGGATCGCTGGCCGCGGCGGCGAGCGTGGCTTTCTCCAGCACTTCGAGAATGGCCGGGCCGCGGGCCGGGTCCCATTTCACCGCCTGGGGGATGTCCGGCTGGACAAACGCCACGCGCGCCAGCGGCCGCGCGAACCCGCCGCGGTTGAACGTCTCGCTCAGCGGCAGCATGGTCGCGAACATCAGCAGGATCAGGGCGAACATGAACTCCGGCGGCCGGCGGCGCAGGCTGGGCGTGCCCTCGCGCAGCGCGTGATGAAACCAGGTGGCAAAACCCAGGTTGAAAACGATGAGGACAAACGACACGCCCCACGCGCCGGTGTAGGCCGCGATCTGCAGCACGGCGCTGCGCTGCCACTGGCTCGCCGCCAGCGGCAGCCAGGGAAATCCGCCGAGAAACCAGCTGCGCGTCCATTCGATCACCACCCACAGGCCCGCCAGCCCGAGCATCGCGAGCAGCCGCGCCAGCACCTGCCGGCCGCGCATCCGCGGCAGCAGCCACCACGCGCCGAGAAACCACAGCCCCGTCCACACGCCGACAAACGGCCCGAGCAGGAGCAGGCCGAGCCACGTCACATGGTGCAGCCAGCCGAGGAGGATGGTCCACGCCACGGCCTGGCCGCCGAGCACGACGGCGGCGAAAAGCTTGAAGCCCGGCCGCTCGTAAGCCCAGAAAATCGCCGGCACCGCAAAAGCATAGGCGAACTCGGGCACGTTGCAGGGCGGAAACGACAGCACCGTGAGCAGCGCCGTGCCGAACCCCGCCGCCACCGCGCAGACGAGCGCGAGGTTCTGCTCCCAAAACGACGGCGGCTGCTCGGCATAGGGATCGTAAGGCGGCAGGTCGGGCATGGCGGGAAGGAAGTTTGCGCCCAAGGCATCGCCGCACTCAAACCGAATCGAGCCGCGCCAGCGCGGCCGGGAGTTCGGCGATGCCGCCGAGCGGGACGAAGCGCGGATGATTCACCGGCGCGCGCACCGCGCGCTCGTGCTCCCACATCAGCTCGTGGGGCACGTGCGCGGCCGCGCCGCCCAGCTCGAGCACGGGCAGGATGTCGGACTTGAGCGAGTTGCCGACCATCAAAAATTCCGCGGGCGCGACGCCGTGCTCACGGAGGATGCGCGCGTAGGCCGCGCCGTCCTTTTCGCTCAGGATTTCGACGGCGCGGAAATGCGGCGCAAGGCCGGAGTCGGCCATTTTGCGCTCCTGGTCGCGCAGGTCGCCCTTGGTGATGACGAGCAGCGTGTGGGTGGCGGCAAGCGCGGCGACGGTCTCGCGCACGCCGGGCAGGAGCTCGACCGGATGGGCGAGCATTTGCTTCGCCAGCTCGATGATCTGCCGGATCTCGTCGGCGGCGATGCGGCCGTCGGTCAGGCGGATGCCGGTCTCGATCGCGCTGAGGGCGAAGCCCTTGATGCCGTAGCCGTAGAGCGCGAGGTTCTGCATCTCCGTCGCATAAAGCTCCCGCTCGACCGCGGCGGGATTGTGATAACGGCCGAGGAGGGCGCGGTAGTGCGCATGGGCCTGCTCGAAAATCCGCTCGTTGTGCCAGAGCGTGTCGTCGGCATCGAAGCCGATGGTGGTGATCATGGCACCGCGCCGCGGCTCAGGCGCCGTGGCAATGCTTGTATTTTTTGCCGCTGCCGCACGGGCAGGGATCGTTGCGGCCGACTTTCGGGAATTCGCGGCGGATGGTGACGGTGGGCAGCCTGATCTCCGGCTCGCCGTTGGGCGGCGGCTCGGCCACGGCGGTGGCGCCGCCGCCGGTGGTGGTCATGCGCACGCTGGGTTGCGACGCGGGGCCGGCCGCCGGCGCATCCTCCGGGCCGACCGCGCGGGCGGTGCGGCTGAGCATGGCGAGCATGTTTTCAAAGGACTGGAGGTTGGTCGTGCTGCGGAAGAGCCCGGTGCAGATCTGCAGGCGGACATTGTTCATCAGCTCCTCGAAATAGGTGTAGGCTTCGTTCTTGTATTCAACCAGCGGATCCTTCTGGCCGTAGCTGCGCAGAAAGATGCTCTTGCGCAGGTCCTCCATCTCGGTGAGGTGCTCCTGCCAGTAGTGGTCGATGGCGTTGATCACGACGTAGCGCTCGATGCCGCCCAGGGCCTGGGGCGACTCGACCGACTCCTTCACCGCGTAGGCTTTTTTGACGCGTTCGAGCAATTTTTTGGCGAGCGTATCGATATCCCCCCCGGCCAGATCGGCGGTTTTGAGGCCGATGGGGAAGTGCGAATTGACCCAGCCGACGAAGCTCTCGACGGCGGCGGCACTGGCGGCGGTTTTGTCGCCATAGCCGGCGGCCTCGAGGCGGGTGACCAGCTCCTCCTCGATCTGCTCGAAAATGATGTCCTTGGGCCGCTCGGCGTGGATGGCGGCGTTGCGGATGCCGTAGACCACCTCGCGCTGCTTGTTGAGGACGTCGTCGTACTGGAGCAGGCGCTTGCGCGCGGAGAAATTCTGCTGCTCGACTTTTTTCTGCGCGCTCTCAATGGAGCGGTTGAGCCAGGGATGCTCGAGCTCCTCGCCCTCCTTCATCGTGCCCTCCATCAGGCGGGAGGCGAGGTTGCCCTGGAGGAAAAGGCGGAGCAGCTGGTCCTCGAGGCTGAGGAAGAACTTCGTCAGGCCGGGGTCGCCCTGGCGCGAGCAGCGGCCGCGGAGCTGGCGGTCGATGCGGCGCGACTCGTGGCGCTCGGTGCCGACGACGTAGAGGCCGCCGAGCTCGCGCACCCCCTCGCCGAGTTTGATGTCGGTGCCGCGGCCGGCCATGTTGGTCGCGATGGTGACGGCGCCGCGCAGGCCGGCGCGGGAGACGATCTCGGCCTCCTGCTGGTGGAACTTGGCGTTGAGGACGGTGTGGACGATGTTCGCGCGCTTGAGCATGCGCGAGAGCACCTCGGAGGACTCGACCGAGACGGTGCCGACGAGCACGGGCTGGCCGCGATCGTGCGCCTTCTGGATCTCGCCGAGCACGGCGTTGTACTTGTCGCGGCGGGTCTTGAAGATGGAGTCGTTTTTGTCGATGCGGATGCAGGGCTTGTTCGTCGGGATGACGACGACGTCGAGCTTGTAGATGTCGTGGAACTCGGTGGCCTCGGTCTCGGCCGTGCCGGTCATGCCGGCGAGTTTTTCGTACAGGCGGAAATAATTCTGGATGGTGACGGTGGCGTAGGTGCGGGTCTCGCGCTCGATGGCGACGTTTTCCTTGGCCTCGACGGCCTGGTGGAGGCCATCGGCCCAGCGGCGGCCGGGCATGACGCGGCCGGTGTTTTCGTCGACGATGAGCACCTTGCCCTCCTGGACGACGTATTCGACGTCGCGTTCATAGAGCGAATAGGCGCGGAGGAGCTGCGAAATGGAATGGATTTCCTCGCTGATGTCGGAGAACCGCTGTTGCGACTTGAGCTTGATGTCCTCTTTCTGCTCGGGCGCGAGCGTGGTGTTTTTGTCGAGCTCGCTGAACTCGGTGGCGAGGTCGGGCAGGACAAAGGCGTCGGGATTTTCGGGGTGGAGCTTGTTGCGGCCGATCTCGGTGAGGTCGGCCTGCTGCTGGCGCTCGTCGATGACGAAGAAGAGCTCCTCCTTCATCCGGTAGAAGTCCTCCTTGTTCATGTCGGAGGTCATCTCGGTCTCGGTCTTGTCGAGGAGCTTGCGCCATTCGGGCGTCTCCATCAGACGGAGCAGCTGCTTGTTTTTGGGCGTGCCGAGCTTGACCTGGAGCATCTTGCGCGCGGCGAAGGCGGTGTCCTCGGGAGTGCGGCCGGGCTTCTCGAGGAGCTCCTTGGCCTCGGCGACGAGCTTGTTGCAGAGGCGCATCTGGTCGGCGACGAGGCGGTCGATGGAGGGCTTGAGGCGGGTGAACGGCTGCTCGCGCTCGATCGGGGCCGGGCCGGAGATGATCAGCGGGGTGCGGGCTTCGTCGACGAGGATCGAGTCGATTTCGTCGACGATACAATACCAGTGGTCGCGCTGCACCTGGTCCTCCTTGCGCGTGGCCATGCCGTTGTCGCGGAGATAATCGAAGCCGAACTCGCTGGCCGTGCCGTAGGTGATGTCGCGCTGGTACATTTCGCGGCGCTGCTCCGGCGCCATGAGCTGCTGGATGCAGCCGACGGTGAGGCCGAGAAAATTGTAGAGATAGCCCATCCACTCGGAGTCGCGGCGGGCGAGGTAGTCGTTGACGGTGACGAGCTGGGCGTTGCGGCTGGCGAGGGCGTTGAGATAGAGCGGCAGGGTGGCGACGAGGGTCTTGCCTTCGCCGGTGGCCATTTCGGCGATCTTGCCCTGATGGAGCGCAATGCCGCCGATGAGCTGGACGTCGAAATGCACCATGTCCCAGGTCAGCTCGTGGTCGCAGACGATGATCGGGCGGCCGACGAGGCGGCGGGCGGCGTTTTTCACCGCGGCAAAGGCTTCGGGCAGGATTTCGTCGAGCGCGGCGCGCTTGTCCGCCGCGGCGGCGACGCGGGCGCGGAATTCCTCGGTTTTGGCGCGGAGCTGGTCGTCGGACAGCGACTGGTAGGATTGTTCAAACTCGTTGACGCGAGCGACGAGGGGGCGGCACTGGTCGAGAAACTTGCGATAGTGCCGGCCGGAAAATTTCTTGATGAGAAACGAAATCATGAAAGGGACCAAGGCTTAACCAAGGCCCGGCCCTTGGCAAATGACAAATACCGGCGGCAGTTTGTTCAAACCGCCCGGCGCGGCCGGCCCGGCCTTCACACCCGCGGACGGAAGTAACTGATCGTGCGCTTGAGGCCCTCCTCCAGGGGCACGGCCGGCGTCCATTTGAGGATTTTCTTCGCCAGGGTAATGTCGGGGCGGCGCTGCTTGGGATCGTCGGCGGGCAGCGGCCGGTGAACGATTTTCGACTTTCCGCCGACCAGCTTGAGCGTGAGTTCGGCCAGTTCCTGCATGGTGAACTCGCCGGGGTTGCCGAGATTGAGCGGACCGTTGCTCTTGGTCTGCTGCATGAAGCGGATGAAGCCTTCGATGAGATCGTCCACGTAGCAAAACGACCGCGTCTGCAAGCCGTCGCCGTAAACGGTGAGATTTTCGCCCCGCAGCGCCTGGACGATGAAATTCGAGACCACGCGGCCATCGTCGGCCAGCATGCGCGGGCCGTAGGTGTTGAAGATGCGCACGACGCGGATGTCCACCTTGTTCTCGCGATGGTAGTCGAAGAAAAGCGTCTCGGCGCAGCGCTTGCCCTCGTCGTAGCAGGAGCGCCGGCCGATGGGATTGACGTGGCCCCAGTAGCTTTCGGGCTGCGGATGCACCTGCGGATCGCCATAAACCTCGCTCGTGCTCGCCTGGAAAATTCGCGCGCGCAGGCGCTTGGCTAGGCCGAGGCAGTTGATCGCGCCCATGACCGAGGTCTTCACGGTCTTGATCGGATTGTACTGGTAATGCACCGGCGAGGCCGGGCAGGCGAGATTGTAGATCTGGTCCACCTCGACCTTGAACGGATCGATGATGTCGTGGCGCACCAGCTCGAAACGCGGGTTCGCCAGCAGGTGCTGGATGTTCTCCTTCCGCCCGGTGAAAAAATTATCCATGCAAACCACCTCGTGGCCGCTTTGCACCAATCGATCGCAAAGATGGGAGCCGAGAAAGCCGGCACCGCCGGTGACAAGAATGCGCATAGGGTTGAATAACTAGGAAAGACGGCGTGGCCACGCCAGAAAAACTTATTCGGCAAAAAAAAGAGGAACTTTTGATAAGTTTATCAAATCTCAGGATGATTCAGCATTAATTTTTTAATTGCCGGGAGCGGCGACCCAGTCTTTCGCCACTCCGTTTATCAAACTACAACTCCCATGAAATTGAAACAACACGTTCTCTTCGCCCTGGCGGCGTTCTCGGCCGCCGGCGTCGTTTACGCCCAAGAAAACATGGCCGGTGGCCCGGCGACCGATTCATCGGCCGGCGGCGTCATCGGCCAGCGCTATGCCGACCTGAACTTCGGCCTTCAGCACATCAAGCATGTTTCCGACAACGCCTACGGCATCGGCGCCGCCATGAATGTGCCGGTCGAAAGCTACATGGACGCTACCGTCGGCTACGGCTACTCGTGGATCAACAGCACGCTCGATGAGCGGGCCCACGTGGCCAGCTTCACCGATACGATTTATACCACGCTCGCCGGCGGCGCAAAGCCGTTTCTGAGCGCCGGCGTCGGCTATGAATGGGACCGGATCTCCGGCCCCAATTTCAAGACCGACACAGCCGAATTCGGCCTCTGGGGGCTGGACGTGGGCATCGAGGTTCCCACGGCGGTGCAAGGACTGTCGGTCACCCCCGCCATCAGCTATTTGGATGATTTCCGCAAGTCGCGGAACAGCGCCCAGGCCCGCGACTATGGCGTCGAGGCCAATTATTGGGTTGATGCCAAATGGAGCGTCTACGGCAACATCAGCTACCAGGACGTGCTGCACAGCGGCGCCGACTCCTGGAACTACACGGCGGGCATCCGCATCAAGTTCTGAGGCGGCTTTGTCCGGTCGATTCCGCCCGCGCGGCTTGTGTCCGGGCGGGCTTTTTATTCCCCGGCCTCGTAGCGCGCGATCCATGTCCGGCTCCAGGCGGCGAAATCGCCCGCGTCGATGCGCGCCCGCGCCTGGGCCATGAGATCGAGATAAAAATGCAGGTTGTGGATGGTGAGCAGCGTGCCGGCGAGCATCTCGCCCGCCTGGATGAGATGGCGGAGATAGGCGCGCGAAAATTTCGCGGTATAGTTGTCCAAGCCCTCGACGATCGGGCGCGGATCGGCGCGAAATTTTTCGTTGCGCAGGTTCATCGGTCCGTCTGGCGTGAAAACCAGGCCGTTGCGCGCCACGCGCGTGGGCAGCACGCAATCGAAGAGGTCCACGCCGAGCGCGATCATTTTCAGCAATTGCGCCGGCGTGCCGACCCCCATCGTATAGCGCGGCCGGCCGGGAGGCAGATGCGGCGCCGTGGCCGCCACCTGCTTCAGCATTTCCAGCTCGGGTTCGCCCACGCTCACCCCGCCGATCGCATAGCCGGAGAAATCCAGCGCCGTCAGCGCCTCGGCCGAGTGGCGCCGCAAGTCGTCGAACGTCGAGCCCTGCACGATGGCGAAGACCAGGTGCCCCGCGGCGAGGAATCCGTTGTCCACCGCGATCTGCCGGCACTGCTTCGCCCATCGCAGGGTCCGCTCGCAGGCGCGCGCGCAGGCGTCGCGCTCGCTCGGCCAGGGCGGACACTCGTCCAGCACCATGGCGATGTCGCTGCCGAGGTTTTGCTGGATGGTCATCACTTCCTGCGGTCCGAGAAACAGGCTCGTGCCGTCGAGATGCGACTGGAAGGCCACGCCGTCGTCGCGAATGTCGCGCAACTTGGCCAGGCTGAAGACCTGGAATCCGCCGCTGTCCGTGAGGATCGGGCCGTCCCAGCCCATGAATTTGTGCAGTTCGCCGAGCTCGCGGATGACCTCGCTGCCCGGCCGCAGATTGAGATGGTAGGTGTTGCCGAGGATGATTTGCGCGCCGATCTCGCGCAAGTGGGCGGGCGTGAGCGCCTTGACCGTTCCCTGCGTGCCGACGGGCATGAAGGCCGGCGTCTCCACCGGGCCGTGCCGGGTGGGCAGCCGCCCGCGCCGCGCCGCCGTGGCGGGGTCGGTTTTGAGCAACTGAAAGGACTCGGCCATGGAACCGCACCACCCTACCCGCACACTTGACCCTGCTGTCAATCCGGCGATTGTGTCCGCGTGCTCCTCGTCATCGACAATTTCGACTCGTTCACCTTCAACCTCGTCCAGTATTTTGGCCAGTTGGGCGTGGAGCAGCGCGTCTTTCGCAACAATGAGATCACTCCGGCGCAGGCCCTCGCGCTCAACCCCGACCGCGTCCTGCTCTCGCCCGGCCCATGCTCGCCCCGCGAGGCCGGCGTCACGCTCGACATCATCGGCGCTTTCGCCGGAAAAAAGCCTATTTTCGGCGTCTGCCTCGGCCACCAGGCCATCGGCCATTATTTCGGCGGCCGGGTCGTGCGCGCCGGCCGCCTGATGCACGGCAAGACCTCGCCCATCCTGCACAAGGACACCGATCTTTTCCACGGCCTGCCGCAGGGCTTTCCCGCCACCCGCTATCATTCACTCCTGGTCGAACGCTCCACCCTCCCGGCCGATCTGGAGATCACCGCCGAGACCGCCGAGGGCGAGATCATGGGGCTGCGCCACAAACGCCTGCCGGTCTGGGGCGTGCAGTTCCATCCGGAATCCATCGCCACCGAAGGCGGCATGAACATTCTTCAGAACTTCCTGTCGCTCAATTAGCCCCCCCGCTCCGCCATGCGTTGCCCCAAGTGCACCTCCATCGACGACAAGGTCATTGACTCCCGCATCAGCAAGGAGGGCACGACCATCCGCCGCCGCCGCGAATGCCTCGAATGCGGTCATCGCTTCACCACCACCGAATCGTTCGTGCGCGAAGGCCTTTCCGTGATCAAACGCGACGGCCGCCGCGAGGATTTCAACCGCGAAAAGCTCCTTCACGCCATCCGCGCCGCCTGCCACAAGCGCCCGATCGACCTCGAACAGCTGACCATGACGGTGGACGACGTCCTCGACGAGCTCGAGGCCCGCTACGAAACCGAGATTCCCAGCCGCGCCATCGGCGAAGCCGTCATGGCCCGCCTGCGCAAGATCGACCAGGTCGCCTACGTGCGCTTCGCCAGCGTCTACAAAGAATTCCGCGACGTCACCGAGTTCGTCGACGAAATCAGCAATCTCGGGAAAGCAAAAAAATAGTCCTGCCCGGAGCGGTCGTTCGAACTCGAATAAATTCGCATGACCATGATTCAAATCCCGCGACATCTTCCCTGGCCTCGTCCGCCGCGGCGGAAACCGGGTCTCGCCGCCGCGGCCCTTTTCGCCGCGCTCCTGGCGACCGGCGCCACGGCCGCCCAAACTTCTGCGACGCCATCCGTCATCAGCGCGGTGATCCGCTCCGATTTCCCCTATCAATCGGAGCCAAGCCCGCCGGCAAAAGACAATCGCGCCGTCAAGGCCCCCGCTTTCCAAAAGCCGGAGACCCTGCCCGCCCCGGCGCTGCAATGGAAGGACTCGGCTCCGCCCGCCGCCAAAGGCCCGGTCGTTCCTTTGCCTGAATTTCCCGTCACGGCCGAAAAATTCCTCCCTTTGGGCAACCGGCTTGATCAAATCGATTCAAGCATCAGACGGGAAGAGTCACGCGCCACCCCGTCCAGGCTGGATCTGATATTGAGCGGTGACAAAGGATCGGAATTTTTGAGAAAATTCCTGGTCAGTTTCGGCGACGAGACGGCGGAAAAACGGGCCCATGATGCCAGTCAAAGGATCGAAGTATTGGAGATGCAGCGACTGGTTGAGCTGGAACTGCCCTTCGCCGCGCCTGCAGAAAAAAAACGACTCAAGGCGGATCAAGCCGCGCTCAAGGAATTGAGCGCGCACAAGCTCGACCAAGACCTGTTCGGCGATCCACGCGCAAAGAACTGAGGCACCGGACAGCGCAGCGATCCATGCTGATTCGTGCCTTCAAATCCGCGGACGTGGACGCCGTTGCTTCCGTTTATCGCGATGCGGTCATTACTCTCGGCTCCCAGGCTTACAACGCCGAACAGGTGAAAGTCTGGGCGACCTACCCCGACGATCGGGAAAAATTTGCGGCTCAATTGCTCAAGGGGCTCACCTTGGTTTGCGAAGAAAATGGAACGGTCGCCGCCTTCGGCCAGCTGGCGCCGTTTGATCACATCGCCTTGCTCTATTGTTCATCGCCATTTTCCCGGCGCGGTTTTGCCACGGCCATTCTGCAACGCCTTGAAGACCATGCCAGAATTCAAAAGATCGAAAAACTATGCACGGAGGCCAGCCGCATCGCCCAACCGCTTTTTGCACGGCAGGGC
>Ga0335085_10009190_pt1 | contig 14949 bp, 12 predicted proteins | sample Lox_Sample_45_FD_206712 | JGI IMG/M metagenome (GOLD analysis project Ga0335085, IMG submission 206712) | Soil microbial communities from Loxahatchee National Wildlife Refuge, Florida, United States - Lox_Sample_4.5 | ecosystem: Environmental > Terrestrial > Soil > Wetlands | place: USA... | reverse complement strand
CGCGCCGAGGCCGGCCTGCCCGCGCTGTCCGCGGAACGGACCCAGCAGCAGCTCGACCCGGCGCGCAGCCTGGACCCGGACGTGCTCACCCGGCAGTGGCAGCACGGCCTGGGGCTGACCGCCGACGCCGCGGTGGCCCTGGTGCTGCGCCCGCGCCGTAACAGGCCGCCTGCTGGCCCGCCGGGCGCGCCGGGCGCCAGCCTGCCCAGCCTGGAACCGCAGTCCTCGCTGACCCCGCGGGAGCGGGAAATAACCGCGCTTATCGCCCAGGGTTACAGCAACCGGGCCATCGCCGGCGAGCTGGTGATCAGCCCGGCTACCGCAGCCCGGCATGTTGCGAATATCCTGGCCAAGCTGGGCTTCACCTCGCGGGCCCAGATAGCTGCCTGGGCGGCGGGGAACGGTTCGTTACCGAGCATGCCAGCGGCCCGCGAACGGGGCAGCCTCATCCCGTGATGCGCCCTACGATGGACCCTGGCCGGCCGCCATTGGCCGCACGAGGACAGGATATGGGTAAGGCGAGCTATGGGTAAGGCGAGCAGGGTCAAGCAGGCAAGCGCCCGGGAGAAGATCGCGGCGCAGCGGGCCGCGCAGCGCAAGCAGGAAATCCGGAACCGGATGTTCCTGACCATTGGCAGCATCGCGGGCGTCGTGATCATCGTGGTCGCCTTTCTTTTCATCAAGGCGCTGAACAAGGGCGGCAGCTCGTCAGGCTCGTCGGGCGGGGTGCACGGCACCGCGCTGCCGGCCAGCGTGATCAAGGACATCACGTCGGTGCCGTCCTCGACGCTGGACTCCATCGGCACCGGCGGCGCCTATTCCAAGACCGTGTCCACGGTCAGCGCGCCCACGCTGAAGTCGGGCGGCAAGCCGGAGATCCTGTACATGGGCGCCGAGTACTGCCCGTACTGCGCGACCGAGCGGTGGTCCATGGTGCAGGCGCTGAGCCGGTTCGGCACGTTCACCGGGCTGCACGGCATCCACTCGTCCAGCGCGGACATCTACCCGAGCACCCCGACGCTGACCTTCCTCGGTTCGCACTACACCAGCAAGTACCTGGTGTTCTCCCCGGTGGAGACCCAGGGCCTGACCGAGGGCAGCACGCTGCAGACGCCGACCAGCGCGCAGAACAAGCTGTTCAGCAAGTACGACTACCCGCCCTACGTGCAGTCCAGCGAGGAGGGCGCGATCCCGTTCCTCGACCTGGGCGGCAAGTACCTGATCCACGGCGCGCAGTACAACCCGCAGGTGCTGCAGGGCAAGACCTGGGCCGAGGTGGCCGCCGCGCTGAGCGACAAGTCGAGCGCGATCGCGCAGGGCGCGGACGGGGCGGCCAACATCCTGACCGCCGCGATCTGCAAGGTGACCAACAACCAGCCGTCCAGCGCGTGCACACCGACCATCATCAGCCTGGAGGGGAAGCTCTGATGGCCGCCCCGAAGCAGGCCGCGTCAGGGGCCAAGCGGGACAAGGGCACCCGCGGCGGCCGGCCCGAGCCGCAGGCCGCGGTGGCCCGGCGCCAGCCGGCCCAGCCTGCCCGGGCGCGCAGCGCGAGCGTGGAGCGGTCCGCCACGGCTACGGCGGCGGCCACGGCGGTGGCCACCCGGATCGCGCCGCTGTGGCTGCAGCTGACCACCTGGGTCATTTCGCTGTTCGGCCTGGGCGTGTCCACGTACCTGACCATCACGCACTACGACACCGGGGTCCCGCTGGCCTGCTCGGACAACGGCGTGATCAACTGCGCGCTGGTGACCAGCAGCCCGGAGTCCATGGTCACTGTCTGGCCGGGGAAGTTGGCCATCCCGGTGGCCGTGCTCGGGCTGGCCTTCTTCGTCTTCATGGCGGCCGCCACCTCACCGTGGGCCTGGCGGTCCAGGTACCCGCAGGTGGCCATGGTCCGGCTGGCCTCGGTGGTGATCGGCATCGGGTTCGTGCTGTACCTGGTGTACACCGAGCTGTTCACCCTGAACCACATCTGCCTGTGGTGCACCAGCGTGCACGTGCTCACGTTCCTGCTGTTCGTGCTGATCCTGATCAGCGCGGCGGTGGGCTACGGATTCCGGAACCCGGACCGGGCCTAGCCCGCCCGTGGTTTAGCCAGGCAGGCTGCCGCGCAGGGCCAGGATGCGGGCCACCGCGGCCCGGGCCGTGGCCCGGCTGAGCTGGCCGCCGCGATACCCGGCCACCAGCCCGGCCAGCGCCTGCTGGCCCTCGGCCACCCGGTGGTCCGAGCACAGCAGCAGGTCCATGCCGGCCAGCGCGGCCAGCCGGCTCCGGTGCCCGATGCCGCCGAACCGGGCCAGCGCCCCCGCGCCCAGCGCGTCGGTGATGGTCACCCCGCGGAAGCCCAGCCGGCGCCGCAGCTCACCCTGGACGATGGCCGGGGACAGCCCGGCGGGCCGGCCCGGGTCCAGCGCCGGGTACACCGCCCAGGACAGCATGACCAGCTTCACCCCGGCCGCGATCGCGGTCCGGTAGGGCAGCTCGTCCACGGCGCGCAGCCCGGCCTGGGACACGCCCAGGCTGACCGGCCGCAGGTCGGTGTCCTGCCGCCGGGCCGCCGCACCGAGCCCGGGGAAGTGCTTGGCCGTGGCGGCCACGCCGCCGGCCTGCTGTGCGGTGATGAAGTCCGCGCCGAGCTGGGCCACCTGCCGCGGGTCGCGGCTGTAGGACCGGCCGTACTGGTCGAGGAAGTCGCCGGCTGAGCGGTACACGTCGAGCACCGGGGCCAGGTTCACGTTCAGCCCCGCGCCGCGCAGGTTGGCGGCCGCGCCGGTGCCCGCCAGCCGGGCCTGCGCGGCCGGGCTGGCCGACTGCCCGATCTGCTTCTCGGACCGCAGCGGCGGGCCAGGCAGGCGGCGCACCACCCCGCCCTCCTGGTCGGTCATCAGCAGCAGCGGGACGCGCACCGGGTTGGCCGGGCTCAGGCTGGCCTGCTGGAGTTCCCGTGCCACCGCCGCCAGCTGGCGGGTGCTGGCGATGTTGCCCGCGAAGAAGATCACCCCGGCCGCCTCGCCGTGGCGGATCAGCCGGAGCAGGGCCGGCGGCGGGGTCAGCCCGCGGTAGCTGTAGATCACCCGCTGCCCGGCCAGCTGGCTGGCATCCAGCCGGCTGGCCAGCCCGGGGGCGGACGGCCGGCTGGCCCCCGTGGGCGGGTCAGGGTGGTGCCGGGCGACCACGGTGAACGCGGTCAGCGCGACCAGCGCCACGGTGCCTGCTGCCACGGTCCCGGCCACGACGGCGGGCACCCTCATCCGCTTCATTCACTACCTCTGGTCCGGGGCTAACCACGCTGAGTATCACACGGCGCGCGGTGGCCCCGAGCCGGAATAGCCCGCAGCCGTAGTTGGTTAGACTGCCTAACTGTGAGCAGCACGCACCACACCCCCGACGCGGCCGAGGTGGCCCAGGCGATCCTGGCCATCCTGCGGCTGAACCGCAGCCTGGACTGCGTCGATGCCGGGCTGACCCCCGCGCAGTACCGCATCATGAAGCTGGCCAGCGCGGGCGGTGAACGGTCCACCCGGCTGGCCCAGCGGCTGGCGGTGGCCAAGCCCACGCTGACCGCGCTGGCCGATGGCCTGGTCGCCGCGGGCTTCGCGAGCCGGACCACGGAGCCGGGCGACCGCCGGGTGGTCCGGCTGACGCTGACCGAAGCGGGCCGGGCCGCGCTGGACCGCGCCGACCAGGCCTATACGGCCTGGCTGGCCGGCCTGCTCACCGCCACCGGCGAGCCAGCCACCGTGCTGGCCGCACTCGGCCAGCTCGACGCGGCCCTCACCGAGACCCGGCGGGCCAGGAAGAACGAGGACGGGAAGGTTTGACCACACACACCCCGGCCGGCGCCGGCTGGATGCGCCGGCTGGCCGGGTACTGCTGGCGTTATCCGCGTATCGTGCTGCTCGCCCTGGGCGGCACGCTGGTCGTCACCGGGGTCACCGCGGGCATACCGCTGATCCAGCGGCAGATCGTGGATGACCTGGTCGGGCCGGGGCAGCAGGCGGTGTGGCCACTGGCCGTGGCGCTGGCCGCCGCGGCCGTCATCAACTTCGCCGGCCTGTACCTGCGCCGGTACCGGGCCGGGCAGCTGTCCCTGGACGTGCAGCACGACCTGCGCACCGAGATGTTCCGGGCGCTGTCCCGGCTGGACGGCGCGCGGCAGGACGAGCTGCACACCGGCCAGGTGGTGAGCCGGTCCATCTCCGACCTGTCCATGGTGCAGGCGCTGCTCAGCATGGTCCCGATGCTGCTCGGCAACGCGGTGCTGTTCGTGGCCTCGCTGGTCATCATGGCCGTGCTCTCCCCCACGCTGACCCTGATCGCGCTGGCCGTCGGCCCGGCGCTGTGGTTCATCTCGGTCGCATCCCGGCGGCGGCTGTTCCCGGCCAGCTGGGACGCGCAGCAGCAGGCCGCGGCGGTGGCCGGGGTGGTGGACGGCGCGGTGACCGGCGTCCGGGTGGTCAAGGGCTTCGGCCAGGAGGACCAGGAGACCGGCCGGCTGGAACAGGCCAGCCGGCTGCTGTACGCGTCGCGGGTGCGGGCGGTGCGGCTGATGGCCCGGTACAACCCGGCTCTGCAGTCGGTGCCGGCCCTGGGCCAGGTGGGCGTGCTCGCGCTGGGTGGCTGGCTGGCCATCCAGGGGTCGATCACGCTGGGCACGTTCGTGGCCTTCTCCTCCTACCTCATCCAGCTGGTCGGCCCGGTCCGGGCGCTGGCCGCCCTGGTCACCACCGGGCAGGAAGCCCGGGCCAGCGTGATCCGGGTCTTCGAGGTGATCGACTCGGAGCCGGTGATCAAGGACCGCCCGGGCGCGGTGGCGCTGCCATCCGGCCCGGCTGCGGTGCAGCTGGCCGGCGTGAGCTTCAGCTACCGGCCCGGACGGCCGGTGCTGCGCGGCCTGTCGCTGGACATCGCGGCCGGTGAGACGGTGGCCCTGGTCGGCACAGCCGGGTCCGGCAAGTCCACCATCGCGCTGCTGCTGCCGCGGTTCTACGACGTGACCGGCGGGGCGCTGCGGGTCGGCGGCCAGGACGTCCGTGACCTGGCCACCGACTCCCTGCGCGGCGCGATCGGCCTGGTCAGCGAGGACAGCTTCCTGTTCTCCGACACGGTCAGCGCGAACATCAGCTACGGGCGTCCTGAGGCCAGCCAGGCCGAGATCGTGGCCGCCGCCCGGGCCGCCGAGGCGGACGGGTTCATCACCGAACTGCCGCAGGGCTACGACACCGTCATCGGGGAGCAGGGGCTGACCCTGTCCGGCGGGCAGCGGCAGCGGGTCGCGCTGGCCCGGGCGCTGCTCACCGACCCGCGCATCCTGGTGCTGGACGACGCGACATCGGCGGTGGACCCGCGGGTCGAGGCGGAGATCCATACCCGGCTGCGCGAGGTGATGGCGGGCCGGACCACGCTGCTCATCGCGCACCGCCGGTCCACCCTGCAGCTGGCCGACCGGATCGCGGTGCTGGACGCCGGCCGGCTGGTGGATGCGGGCACGAACGAGGAACTTGAGGCACGCTGCCCGCTGTACCACGAGCTGATCACCGGCCCGGACGACGACGCGGAAGCCGTCGATTATGTCGAGCAGGATGTGCCGGCGCCCGCGGTGCCCATGCAGGCCAGCGCACCGGCGACGGCATCCCCCGCCGCCATGGGGCAGCTGGCCGGGTTGCCCGGCGCGGCCCGCGCCGGTGGGCAGGTTGGCGCGCGAGGGCGGACTGGCGGCCGGGGCGGCGGTGGCGGCGGCGGGCTGGTCAGTTCGATGGCCGGCGTGCCGGCCTCGCCCGAGCTGCTGGCCCGGGTGGACAAGCTGCCGCCGGCCACCGACACGCCGGATGTCGACCTCGGCTGGGCCAGTAAGCCCGCGCCGCGGTTCAGCCTGCGCCAGGTGCTGCGCCCGTTCGCCATCGGCCTCATCATCGGGCTGGTGCTGGACGCGCTGGACGCGCTGGCCAGCATCGCCATGCCCGCGCTGGTCCGCGGCGGCATCGACCACGGGGTGGAGACCGGGGTGTTCCGCACGGTGCTGGCCATCTCCGGGCTGGCGCTGGCCATCACGGCGGCCGACTGGGCCATCAACGCGGTGCAGACCGTGGTGGTGGGGCGCAACGGGGAGCGGGTGCTGTACGCGCTGCGGGTGAAGATCTTCGCCCAGCTGCAGCGGCTCGGCCTCGACTTCTACGAGCGCGAGATGTCCGGGCGGATCATGACCCGGATGACCACCGACGTGGACGCGCTGTCCTCGTTCCTGCAGACCGGTCTGATCACCATGGTCAACTCGGGCCTGTCCTTCCTGGGCGTGCTGATCGCCCTGCTGTTCATCAACCTGCACCTCGGGCTGACCGTGCTCATCCTGATCCCGCCGGTGGCCGTGGCCACCCTGGTGTTCCGCGCCCGGTCGTCCCGGGCCTACACCGAGGCCCGGGAGAAGGTCGCCGCGGTCAACGCGGACCTGCAGGAGAACGTGGCCGGGCTGCGGATCGCCCAGGCCTACCGCCGGGAGGCGGTCAACCTGGCCCGGTTCACCGCGCTCAGCGCGGCCTACCGCCAGGCCCGGCTGCGCGCCCAGCGGTACATCGCGATCTACTTCCCGTTCGTCCAGTCGCTGTCCACCGCGGCCAGCGCGCTGGTGCTGCTGGCCGCGGCCGGGCAGATGCGCAGCGGCCTTCTCACCGCGGGCGCGCTGGTCGCCTACCTGCTCTACATCGACATGCTGTTCTCGCCGGTGCAGCAGCTGTCCCAGGTGTTCGACGGATACCAGCAGGCCGCGGTGGGGCTGCGCCGGATCGGTGGCCTGCTCCGCACGCCGACCAGCACCCCGCAGGCCAGCCAGCCGCGGCCGGCCCGGCGCGCACGGGCCCGGATCGAGTTCCGCGGGGTACGGTTCAGCTACCCGGGCAGCCCGCGGCCCGCGCTGGACCAGGTGAACCTGGACATCGCCCCGGGCGAGACGGTCGCCCTGGTCGGCGAGACCGGGGCCGGCAAGTCCACCCTGGTCAAGCTGGTGGCCCGGTTCTACGACGTGACCGCGGGGGCGGTCCTGGTGGACGGGGTGGACGTACGCCAGTACGACCTGGCCAGCTACCGCAAGCGGCTCGGCGTGGTACCACAGGAGCCGTACCTGTTCGCCGGGACGGTGCACGACGCGATCGCCTACGGCCGGCCGGACGCGAGCGACGCCGAAGTGGCCGCGGCGGCCCGGGCGGTCGGCGCCGACGGCATGATCGCCGGGCTGCCCGGTGGCCTGCGCTACGAGGTGTCCGAGCGCGGCCGCAACCTGTCGGCGGGCCAGCGCCAGCTGATCGCGCTGGCCCGGGCCTACCTGGTCGACCCGGACATCCTGCTGCTCGACGAGGCCACGGCGGCCCTGGACCTGGCCACCGAGGCGGCGGTGATCGAGGCCACCGAACGGCTGACCGCGCGGCGCACCACGCTGCTGGTGGCGCACCGGCTGACCACCGCCGCCCGGGCCGGCCGCATCGTCGTGATCGACCAGGGCCGGGTGGTGGAACAGGGCACCCACCAGGACCTGCTCGACGCGGGCGGCCGGTACGCGGCGCTGTGGGCGGTGTTCACCGGTGATCCGCTGGCGGCCTAAGCCCCGCCAGCGAACTGGGCCCGCTGCCGGGCGGCGCGGCACAGCACCGGAAGTTCCTCGGCCAGCCGGGCCGCCTCGGCGGCCGGCCGCTCGCGGAACTCGGCCCGTACGTCCCTGCCGGCCGCGTCCAGGTGCACCGTGGCCAGCCCCAGTGAGCGCTGCACCGGCCCGCTGACCAGCCGCACGCTCTGCACCTTGGCCAGCGGCAGCCAGGTGGTCACCTTGCGGATCCGGCCGGTCACGCCCATCGCGGTGGCGCTGTCCTGCCCGGCCGCCAGGAAGTGGTAACTCAGCGGTGTCTTCAGCCTGGCCCGCCGGGGCGGCGCCGACAGCGGCGGCGGTTCGGCCCCGATGACCAGGCGCATCAGCTGCCACCCGGTCTCACGGGGGCCGACCGGCAGCAGGGTCTTGCGGGCCCGGCGGGTCTCCTCGGCCCGGTCGCGGGCAGCCGACCCGGCCACATCGATCTCCACCCGGCACCAGCCGAACGGTCGCCAGAGCAGCGGCTCGCTCATGCGGACCGCCTGCACCCGCTGCCGCGGGATGGTCTCCGCCACGGTGGACAGCAGGCCGCGGCGGATCCGGATGCCGTCCGGCGCCTGGGCCACGGTAAAGCCGTACTCCAGGGAGACCCGCCGCCACAGCACTGGGGCCAGGCCGATCACCCAGACCACCACCAGGCCGCCCGTCGTGGCCACCAGCCGGGGAACGTCGGTGACCAGGACCACCTCGGCGATCAGCAGCACCGCCACCAGGCTGGTGCTGGACAGCACCACCGAGCCGGCCAGGCGGCCGGTCGGCACCTGGGCCAGCACCGCCTCGGCGGGCTCCGGGGTGGCCGGGTCGAGCCCGTGGTGGGCGGCCAGCAACTGGGCCCGCAGCTGCAGCGCGGCCTGCTCCGGCAGGTAGGCCAGGCGGCCGTCGGCGTGGCTGGAGCCGGCCAGCCGGACCCGGAGCTCGGCCAGGCCGAGCGCCCGGGCCAGGAACGGGCGGACCACGTCCACGGCCTGGATCCGGGCCACCGGCAGCTGCCGGGAGTCGCGGCGCAGCAGGCCGGTCTCGATGCACAGCGTGGCCCCGTCCAGCCGCCACCGGGTGACCAGCCAGTTGACCACCGCGCCGGCCGCGACCAGGGCGGCGGCCAGCCCGTCGTACAGGTGCGAGCCGCCCTGGCCCAGGCCGGCCGCGGCGGTGATCCCGATCAGCGCCAGCAGGCCGACCGCGGTCCGCCCGGACCGTACCAGCGGCGACAGCGGGTGCAGCCGGTGCCAGCCACCCCCCGGGCGGGCCACCGGGCCGGTGACCGCGCCGGTCACAGGCCCGCGGCTTTCGCCTCACCCAGCGCGGCCAGCCGGTCCCGCAGCCGGGCCGCCTCGGCCCGTTCCAGCCCGGGGATCCGCGCGTCGCTGGCCGCGGCCGCGGTGTGCAGCTTCACGGTGGCCAGCCGGAACGCGCGTTCCACCGGCCCGGCCGTGACGTCCACGAACTGCATCCGGCCGTACGGCACCACGGACAGGCGGCGGACCAGCACGCCCCGGGACACGATCAGGTCCTCGTCCCGTTCGGTGTAACTCCAGGCCCGCACCCGGCGGCGGACGAACCACAGCGTGACCAGCGCGGCCACCGCGATGACGGCGGCCGCGGCCGCCCCGGCCGGCGCGCCCGCCGCTAACCCGGCCGCGGCCCCGGCTACCAGTGCCGCGCCCAGCCCGGCCGCCGCTACCTGAACGCAGCGCATCCGCCACAGCCGGGGCGAGGGGGACTTGGGCGAAACCGCGGTAGTGCCGGACATGGGCACACGGTACCGGCCACCCGGCGGGGCACCAAGTGCCGGGCCCGGCGGCAGTGCATACGATGATGGCGATGATCGCCGACCTCACCCCCTCCGCGGTCGCCTCGGTGGCCGGGCGGATCGGCCCGTACATCCGGCGCACCCCGGTGCTCACCATCGACCGGGCCGAGCTCGGGCTGGCCCCCGGCCCACTGGCCATCAAGCTGGAGCAGCTCCAGCACTCCGGGTCGTTCAAGGTCCGCGGGGCGTTCGCCAACCTGCTGCTGCGCACGATCCCGCCGGCCGGGGTGGTGGCCGCGTCCGGCGGCAATCACGGCGCGGCGGTGGCGTTCGCGGCCCGGTCCGCCGGTGTGCCCGCCAAGATCTTCGTGCCCGAGGTCTCCTCACCCGCCAAGGTCGCCCGGATCCGCAGCTACGGCGCCGACCTCGTGGTCGGCGGCGCCAGCTACCACGAGGCCCGGGCGGCCAGCGAGGACTGGGCCGCGGCGTCCGGCGCGCTCCAGGTGCCGGCGTTCGATCAGAAAGAGACCATCCTCGGGGCCGGCTCGCTCGGGCTCGAGCTGCATGAGCAACTGCCGGCCAGCGCGGCCGTGCTGGCCAGCGTGGGCGGCGGCGGGCTGCTGGCCGGGATCTGCGCGGGCTATCCGGGCCCGGCCGCCATCATCGGGGTGGAGCCGGCCGGCGCGCCCACGCTGACCCGGGCGCTGGCGGCGGGCCGGCCCGTGGACGCCGAGGTGGGCAGCGTGGCGGTGGACTCGCTGGCTCCGCGCCAGATCGGCGCGCACAACTTCCCGGTGCTGCGCGACCGGGTCCGCGAGGTGCTGCTGGTCAGCGATGCGGAGATCGGCAGCGCGCAGGAACTGCTCTGGGACCGGCTCCGCCTGGTCGGCGAGCCGGGTGGCTGCACGGCGCTGGCCGCCGTGCTGTCCGGCCAGTACACCCCGGGCCCGGACGACCTGGTCACCGTGGTGCTCAGCGGGGCCAACACCACCGCCGTCGACTTCGCCCGCTGAGCGGGACCGCGGCGGGCCGGGTCCCCGGGGGGGTTGGAACCCGGCCCACCGCGCAGCACCCGCCGCGGCGACAGGAAACGACGGGTGGGTCAGGGGGGTGATGAGCTCGACGAGCTGTGCTGGCGTGGCGTGGCGGGCGCGGTGCTCGACTGTGGGCTGGGCTGGGCCGCGGGCGACGTGCTGGGCTCCGGGGTGGCCGAGGCGCTGGGGCTGGCCGAGCCGCCGTGGCCGCCCGTCGGGCCCGGGCCCTGGCCACCCTGCTGGCCGTCGTGCTGGTGCCCGTCCCGGTCGTGGCCCGCCATGTGCTGGCTGGACGATGCGTGCGGGTGGGCGGGCCGGGTCCGGCGGACGTGCGACCGGTCCGGGCTCGGGTCCGGGGTGGCCGAGCGCTGGGTGTGGCTCGGCGAGGGCGTGGGCGAGGGCGTGATCAGCCCGATCGTGTGCGCCAGCTTCTCGACCGGGCCGGGCAGATCGCCCGCGTAGGCGCCGGCCGCCAGCCCGGCCAGCACCGCCGCCCCGGCGGCGAACGCCATCGCGGGCCGGGGCCGCAGCCGGGGGCCGCGCCGGGCCCGGCCGGGCCGCCGCGGCTGGCCCGCCCGGGCGGCAGAGCGGGGGGAATGCGCCGCCCGGGCGGAGTATTGCGGATGGGCACGGAACTCGGCCAGCGCGCGGGTCTCCCCGGTCAGTTCGGCCGTGCTGGCCGGCGCGCGCAGCGCGGCCAGCACGTCGGCCACCGGCTGCAGCCCGGCCTGGTCCTCGCCGGGCAGCGGGCCGCCATCGAGCAGGGAGTCCAGCAGGGCATCCAGCATCGCCTCCGGGCCGGATGGGTCCTGGCCAGGCGGTCTGGTACGGGTGCCCCGCTGACGATGTCGCATGCCACCACCTGAAACGCCCGGCCACTTCAATGCGTTACACCCGTGCCGGCCAGCAGCTGGGCCAGCCTCCTTAAACCGCGGTGCGCGGCCACCCGGACCGCCCCTGGGCTGCGGTCGAGCAGCCGGGCGGTGGCCTCGTTGTCCAGCCCCGCCAGCACCCGGAGCAGGATCACCTCGGCCTGCAGCGGGGGCAGCTCGGCGACCAGCGCGATCGCGGCGGACGTGCTGAACCGCTCCAGGACCACGTCGGCGGTGTCCGGGCTGAGCGGGGTGGCCGCCAGCGGCATCTCGGCGACCGGGCTGGCCGGCCGCCGGGCCCGGTACCGCGCGTCGTCGATGACCCGGCGGCGGGCGGTGGTGAACAGCCAGGCCCGCCAGGCCGGTTCGTCGCCGCGGAACCCGGCCAGGCCGCGCACCACGTGGACCCAGGTGTCGGCCGCGACGTCCTCGGCCACCTCGGGCGCGGTCGCTCGCAGGTAGCGCAGCAGCGCCGGGTTGCCGTCCCGCCACAGCACCGAGAACGCGCCCTCGTGCCCACTCTGCGCGGCAGCGAGAACCGCCTGGAACGTCTCGCCGATCACGAAGCCGAGTATCCGCACCTGCGCTGCGGCGCGCAGCGGATCACGAATGTGTGTCGGAAATATCCCATTAAGGGCGGTCTTACCGGCCGCCGATGTCCTCGCTCCACACGGCCGGGTAGCGCTGCTGGAACTCCCGCATCACGGCCATGCAGCGCTCGTCGTCCAGCAGCGTCACCGACACCCCCTGGGCGGCCAGGAAGTCCAGGTCACCGCCGAACGTCTCGGCCTCCCCCACGACCACCCGTGGTATCTGGAACAGCAGGATGGCCCCGGTGCACATCGGGCACGGGGACAGCGTCGTGTACAGCGTCATGCCCTGGTAGGAGGCCTGCCGCCCGGCGTTGCGCAGGCAGGCGATCTCGCCGTGCGCGACCGGGTCGCCGTTCTGCACCCGCTCGTTGTGGCCGGCCGCGATGATCTCCTGGCCGGCCGCCAGCACCGCGCCGACCGGCACACCGCCCGCAGCCAGGCTGGCCTGCGCCTGCTCCAGCGCGGCCGTCATCATCGCCCAGTCGTGGTCGGGCTGGGCCTCGTTCACCATGCGGGTGAGCGTACCGGCTCAGGACAGCGTGGCGTAGAGCAGGAACCCGTTCAGCGCCACGATGCCCACCGTGACCAGGCCCGCCACCGCGGTGGTCAGCCGCCGGTTGACCAGCGCGCCCATCACGTCCGCCCGGCGGGTGAGCAGGACCAGCGGGACCAGCGCGAACGGGATCCCGAAGGCCAGCACGACCTGGGAGATGACCAGGCTGCCGGTGGTGGGCAGGCCCAGCTCCAGTACCAGCAGCGCGGGCAGCATGGTCAGCGCGCGGCGCAGGAACAGCGGGATGCGGCGGTTGATGAAGCCCTGCATGACCACCTGGCCGGCGTAGGTGCCCACGCTGGACGAGGACAGCCCGGAGGCGAGCAGCGCGGCCGCGAACGCGAGCGCCGCCCCGCCGCCGACCAGCTGGCCCAGGCCGGCGTGCGCCGCCGTCAGCGAGTCCAGCTGCAGGCCGCCCGCCTGGCTGGCCATGGCCGCCGCCACCACCAGCATGGCCAGGTTGATCACCCCGGCCGCGCCCAGCGCGATGACCACATCGAGCCGCTGGAACCGTAGTAGCTCACGGCGCTCGGCGTCGTCGCGGCAGGCCACCCGGCCCTTGGTCAGCGCCGAGTGCAGGTAGATGACGTGCGGCATGACCGTGGCCCCGATGATGCCCGCGACCAGCAGCGTGCTGCCCGGCCCGGCGAAGGAGGGCACCAGGCCGCGGGCCAGCGCGGACGGCGCCACGCTGACCGCGACGAGGTCGTAGGCGAAGCCCAGGAACACCACGCCGAGCAGGCTCGCGATGGCCAGCTCGAACCGGCGGTAGCCGCGCTGCTGCATGGCCAGGATGCCGAACGCCACCACCGCGGTCAGCGGCCCGGCGGCGCGCAGCGGCACGTGGAACAGCAGGTTCAGGCCGAGCGCCGCGCCGACGAACTCGGCCAGGTCGGTGGCCATCGCGATCAGCTCGGCCTGCACCCACAGCCCGCGGGACACCGGCCGCGGTAGCAGCGCCCGGCACAGTTCGGGCAGATCGTGACCGGTGGCCACGCCCACCTTGGCCGACAGGTACTGAACCAGCATGGCCATCAGGTTGGCGGCCACGATGACCCAGGCCAGGGCGTAGCCGAACTGCGCGCCGGCGGTGAAGTTGGTGGCGAAGTTGCCCGGGTCGATGTAGGCCACCGAGGCCACGAAGGCCGGCCCGAGCAGCGCGGCCACGCCGCGCAGCCGGCCGCGCGAGCGCAGCCGCCGGAGCGTGTGCGCGCCCGCGGCGGGCGGCCTGGCGGGCAGGCGCAGCGCCGGGTCGGCCGCCATGGGCGCGGTGCCTCAGCCGACCGAGGGGCCGAGGCCGAGCGACTGCGGGGTGCTGGAATCCGGCGACGGCTGGTTCAGCCCCTCATCCAGCGGCCCGAACTCGGTCATCAGCGCCGGGCTGCCGCCCCACGGAGTCTGCTCCTCGGCCACCAGCGTGTTCGTGGTGAGCAGCAGGCCAGCCACGGACGCGCCGTTCTGCAGCGCGGACCGGGCCACCCGCAGCGGGTCGATGATGCCCATCTCGATCATGTTGCCGTAGCGCCCCTGCAGCGCGTCGAAGCCCTCGTCCGGGCCGAGCTGGGCCAGCCGGGCCACCACTTCCTCGCCGTTGTAGCCCGCGTTGGCCGCGATCAGGTACGCGGGCGCGGTGAGCACCTCGCGGACGATCTGCACCCCGGTGGCGTAGTCGTCCTTGACCTGCAGGTCCTCCAGGGCACCCTGGGCGTGCAGCAGGGCCGCGCCGCCGCCGGCCACGATGCCCTCGGCCATCGCGGCCCGGGTGGCGGCCAGCGCGTCCTCCACCCGGTGCTGCAGTTCCTTCAGCTCCGCCGGGGTGGGCGCGCCTACGTTGATCACCGCGACCTTGCCGGACAGCGCGCCGATCCGCTCGGTGAGCACGTCCTCGTCCACGCCGTAGGTAGCCCGGTCCAGCTCGGCCCGCAGCTGGCCGAGCCGGAAGTCGAGGTCCTCGGCCGAGCCGTAGCCGCCGATGATGGCGGTGTTGTCCGCGGTGACCCGGACCTGGGCCGCCCGGCCCAGCTGCTCGATCGTCATGGTCTCCAGGGTGAACCCCGAGTGCCTGCTGTACACCGAGCCGCCGGTGATGGTGGCGATGTCCTCCAGCTTGTGCAGCCGCCGGTCGCCGAAGCCGGGGGCGCGCACGGCCACGCACTGGAAGATGCCGTTGACGTGGTTGTGCACCAGCATCTGCAGCGCCGTGCCCTCGACGGTCTCGGCCAGGATGACCAGCGGCCGGGGCGCCCGCATGATCTTGTCGAGCAGCGGCATGAGCTGCTGGACCTTGGTGATCTTCTCGCTGCACAGCAGCAGGTAGGGCTCGTCGACGATGGCTTCCAGGCTGGCCGGGTTGGTCACCATGTACGGCGACAGGTAGCCGTTGTCGAACTCGAAGCCCTCGATGAAGTTGACCGTCATCCCGTTGGCCGCCGACTCCTGCACGGTGACGATCCCATCCTCGCCCACCGTGTGCAGCGCCTTGGCGATCACCCCGCCGACCATCTCGTCGTC
>Ga0335085_10009189_pt1 | contig 14950 bp, 13 predicted proteins | sample Lox_Sample_45_FD_206712 | JGI IMG/M metagenome (GOLD analysis project Ga0335085, IMG submission 206712) | Soil microbial communities from Loxahatchee National Wildlife Refuge, Florida, United States - Lox_Sample_4.5 | ecosystem: Environmental > Terrestrial > Soil > Wetlands | place: USA... | reverse complement strand
ACGAGCTCGAGAGCAGCGCGTACGGCTCGCTCGGCATCGTCCTCCTGCGCGGCCGGCGCGCCCCAGACCGCCATCACCGCGTCGCCGATGAACTTCTCGACCGTGCCGCCGTAGCGCTCGATCACGACCCGGCGCATAGAGTTGCGACGTGCGCGATCTCCGGGACTGGATCGCACTGCTCGAGCGGGAAGGCGAGCTGGTCCGCGTCTCCCTCGAGGTCGACCCCGACCTCGAGATCACCGAGATCGTCGACCGCACGGTCAAGGCGGGCGGGCCTGCGCTCCTGTTCGAGAACCCGAAGGGAGCGAGCCACCCGCTGCTGATCAACCAGTTCGGCACCGAGCGGCGGATGTGCCTCGCCTTCGGCGTCGAGCGGCTCGACGACGTCGCACGCCGCGTCGCCGACGTGCTCGAGATGCAGCCGCCGTCCGGCCTCATCGACAAGGTGCGCGGCCTGCAGAAGCTGAAGTCGGTCGCCGACTCGCTGCCCCAGACCGTCCGCCGCGGCGTGTGCCAGGAGGTGGTGCTCCGCGGCGACGAGATCGATCTGCGGGTGCTGCCGATCCAGCGCTGCTGGCCGGGCGACCCGGCGCCCTTCATCACGCTCCCGGCCGTGATCACACGCGACCCGCGCTCGGGCGGGCGCAACGTCGGCATGTACCGGATGCAGGTGATCGACGAGCGCACGACCTTCATGCACTGGCAGATCCACAAGGACGGCCGCGCCGACTGGCTCGCGACCGACGGCCGGATCGAGGTCGCGGTCGCGCTCGGCCTCGACCCCGTCACCGCCTACTCGGCGAGCGCGCCGCTGCCGAAGCACATCGACGAGCTCATGCTCGCCGGTTTCCTGCGCGGCGAGCCGGTCGAGCTCGTCAAGGGCGTCGGCGTCGACCTCGAGGTTCCCGCGAACGCCGAGATCGTGCTCGAGGGGTTCATCGAGCGCGACGAGACCGGCGAGGAAGGCCCGTTCGGCGACCACACCGGCTTCTACACGCCGCCCGAGCCGTTCCCGGTCTTCCACGTGACCGCGCTGACGATGCGACGGGACGCGATCTACCCGTCGATCGTCGTGGGCAAGCCGCCGCAGGAGGACGCGTGGCTCGGCAAGGCCACCGAGCGGATCTTCCTGCCGGCGATTCGTGCGACCGTGCCGGAGATCGTCGACTACGACCTGCCGGTCGCGGGCGCCTTCCACAACTGCTGCATCGTCGCGATCCGCAAGCAGTTCCCCGGCCACGCGCGGAAGGTGATGTCCGCGATCTGGGGGCTCGGGATGCTCAGCCTGACGAAATGCGTCGTCGTCGTCGACGAGCACGTGGACGTGCACGACTACGGGCAGGTTCTCTTCTACGCGGGAGCGAACGTCGATCCGCGCCGCGACGTCGTCGTCGCCGACGGGCCGCTCGACCACCTCGACCATGCGCCCGTGCGCCAGTTCGTGGGCGGCAAGCTCGGCGTCGACGCGACCGCGAAGTGGCCCGAGGAGGGCGCCCGGCCGTGGCCGGAGGAGATCGAGATGAGCGCGGAGGTGCGTGCGCTCGTCGACCGGCGCTGGGCCGAGTACGGGATCGAGCCGGTTCCCCCGACGCCCGCCGCGACGATCGATCAGACTTCGCGCTCGTTGCGGCAACTGCTACGAGGTTGACGCCCACGGAGGGGCGACGGTTGAATCCAGATCGGATGCGCGAGGGGACGCTCTAGTGGAGCCGCACGAGCCGGCGCCCGACGCCGACCAGCCCGACGCGCCGCACGAGGAGGCAGACCTCCCGGGACCGTCCCTCTGGCCCCTCGGCTTCGCGATCGGGATCGTCGTGATCCTCGTCGGCCTGATCATCAACCCGCTCGTGATCTCGACGATCGGCGCGGTGATCGCGATCGTCTGCGGCGCGCTCTGGGCGCGCGACGCGACGGCGGAGCTGCGCGGCAAGCCCGTGGTGGTCGACCCCGAGCGCCGCGAGCTCGGGCCTGCAGCCGAAGGCGAGACCCCGCCCGCCGGCCAGCAGGCTGCCGCGCCGCCGGCAGCCGAGGAGAGCTTCCCGCGCGACCGCTTCCTCGAGGGCGCGACGATCGGCCTCGGCGCGCTGATCGGCGGCATCGTCACCGTCCCGATCGTCGGCTTCGCCGTCGCACCCTCCTTCCTCGGCCAGAAGGGCCACAGGGTCGACCTCGGCCCGATCTCCACCTTCCCGGAAGGGGACTGGTACATCGCCACCTTCGTGACCGATCCGGCGGAGGCCGACGTCTCCAACCGGACGGCGTTCATCCGCAACAACGGCATCTACCAGAACGAGCCGAGCTTCACGATCATCTCGAACCGGTGCGCCCATCTCGGCTGCCCCGTGCAGGCGAACGGCCCGACAGGCTCGATCCTCGGCAAGAAAACGATTCAGGAGCACACCGCGAGCGGCCCGGTGACACTCGTTCCTGTCGTCCCCGCCGGGTTCGGCTGCCCGTGCCACGGCGGCCAGTACGACACCGAGGGCAACCACACCGCCGGCCCTCCCGTCCGCGCGCTCGACCGCTGGTCGTTCGAGATCAACCACGGCCGCCTGATCCTGCTCAGCCTCTACTCGGTCTCCCACGTCGACGGCACCGGCGCGCAGGCGCTGATCCACAAGTACAAGCTCGCCGGCCCGGGTGAGCACGTGGACGGCCCCGAGCAGTGGTTCTATCCCCTCCAGCCGCCCCACAGCTAGATGGCCTCCCGCCGCACACCCACCAAAGCGCAGCTCCGGCGCCAGCGGATGGGGGAGCTCGTCACGTACCCGCTCGACTGGCTCGAGGAGCGCTCAGGCCTGGTCGGGGGGATCCGCTACTTCCTCTTCCGCAAGGTGCCGGCGGACGTCAACTGGATGCAGACGCTGGGCTCGGCGGCGCTGACGGCCTTCATCGTGCAGGCGATCACCGGCGTGATCCTCGCCATGTACTACCAGCCGACGCCGAGCGGAGCGTACCCGTCGATCGTCAACATCACCAACCACCTGACGCTCGGCTGGCTCGTCCGCGGCATGCACCGCTGGGGGGCGAGCGTCTTCATCATCCTGTTGTTCCTCCACATGGGCCGGGTATTCCTCTTCGGCGCCTACAAGTACCCGCGCGAGCTGAACTGGATCGTGGGCGTCCTGATCCTCGTGCTGGGGATGCTGGAGGGCTTCACGGGCTACCTGCTGCCGTGGGACCAGACCGCGTACTGGGCGACGGTCGTCGGCATCAACCTGAACGGGACGGCGCCCTTCCTCGGGCCCTTTCTCGCGCAGTTCCTGCGGGGCGGCCAGGAGATCGGCGCCGCCACGCTGACCCGCTTCTACTCGATGCACATGCTCCTGATCCCGGGCGGGATCATCGCCCTGATCGGTCTTCACCTCTATCTGGTCGTTCGGCTCGGTGTCACCTCGCCGCCCTGGTCGCCCGAGGCCGCCGGCCGGGAGGCTGCCGATGAGGAGCCGCAGCCGCTTCGCCCGGGCCTGACGCGGCCGGTGCCGCGCGGGATCGCGGCCGCGCAGTCCGAGCCCCGGGGGAGCGAGTAGGTGGCGGTCCCAGCCGAGAAGCCCTCCCGGCTGCAGGAGCGGCGGACCGAGTTCGCCCGCTACAAGGCGGACGTCAAGGCGCGCGGTAAGCCGTTCTACCCGTACGCGATGTTCCACGACACGGTGATGAGCCTCGTCGTCGTCTGCGTGATCGTCGGCCTCGCCGTCATCTGGAAGTGGACGTCGTACGGGCCGGGCCACGACGGCACGCACCAGGGCCTGCTCGGGCCCGAGTTCGCGGCACCCGCCGACCCCGGGACGACGAGCTTCGTGCCGAGGCCGGACTGGTACTTCTACTTCCTCTTCTACCTGCTCCGGATCTTCAAGTGGCCGGAGTCGGTCTTTCTCGGAACCGTGGGCCTGCCGACGATCTGCCTGATTCTGCTGCTGGCGCTGCCGTTCTACGACGTGCGTCGCGAGCGCCGGCCCTCGCACCGGCCGGTCGCGATGGTCGCAGCCGTCCTGACGATCGTGTCCATGGGCGTGCTGACCTGGAAGGGCGCGACGGCGAAGGAGGCGCTCGCCTCCGAGGTGATCGCGGACGTGCCGACCTGGGTCAAGGAGCAGCAGCTGCCTCCCCAGGCGATTCCGGGCGCGAAGCTCTTTGCGACGGCAGGTTGCACGGCGTGTCACACGTATCTCGGCACCGGCTCCTCCAACCTCGGCGCGCCCGATCTGACCGCGATCGGCACCCGCAACCTCGGCATCGACTTCCAGATCCGGCATCTCAAGTGCCCCTCGTGCGTGAACCCTGGCTCGCCGATGCCGAAGTTCGAGTCCCTCGGGGAGGAGCGGCTCCGCCAGCTCGCGATCTTCCTCGAGGCCTCGAAGGGCAAGCAGTAGCGCCGGGGACGAACCGGCGGAACCGGCAGACTTCCGGGGATGCACGTCTCCCTCGGCATGACCGTCGCCGGTCCTCTGTCCCTGCTCGAGGCGGGGTCGGTGACAGCTTCGAATGCTGTCACTCGCCGGTGGCGGCGCCACGCTGCCCGTCACGGAGGCGCCACGGCTTGGGCATAGAGACCGGGCGTCTCCCCGCCGACGGCGTGCGGCGGATGTTCGACCGGGTTGCGCCGGTCTACGACCTGATGAACCGCGTGATGACGGCGGGCCTCGACGGCCGCTGGCGGGCCGTGACGGCGAACGAGGCGGTACGGCCGGGCGATCGCGTGCTCGATGCCTGCTGCGGGACCGGCGATCTCGCCGTTGCCGCGCTCGAGGCCGGGGCCGGCGAGGTCGTCGGGCTCGACTTCTCCGAGCGGATGCTCGAACGTGCCAGGGCCAAGGCGCCGCTGGTCGAGTGGGTGCGCGGCGACCTCCTGGCGCTTCCGTTCGAGGACGCGAGCTTCGACGCGGCGACGGTCGGCTTCGGCGTACGCAACGTGGAGGATCTCGAGGCTGGGTTGCTCGAGCTTCGACGTGTGCTCCGCGGCGGCGGGCGTCTGGCGATCCTCGAGATCACCACTCCGCGCGGGCTCCCGGCGCCCTTCTACCGCCTCTGGTTCGATCGAGTCGTCCCGCTGCTCGGCCGCCTTCTTCCCGGTGGGGCCGCCTACACGTACCTGCCTGCGAGCGTCCGCCGCTTCCCCACGCCGGAGCAGCTCGCCGCCGTGCTGGCGCGATCCGGGTTCGCGAGAGTGCGGTTCCGCCTCTTTGCAGGGGGTATCGTGGCGCTGCACGTAGGGGAGGCGGCATGAGCGTAGGCTCGACGAAGCTCGACAGGGAGCGCAGACACCGGCTTTGCCGGTGGCGGAGCCGGAATTGAGCACGACAACCACGCTGGCCGGGATCCGGGCCGTGCCCGGGCTCGAGGACTACCTCGACACGCTCGAGGAGCGACTCGCGCGGAGCGTCGCAAGTCATCCGGGGCTCGTGGCCGCGGTCGGCAACGAGGCGCTCGCCGCCGGCGGAAAGCGGTTGCGGCCGGCGCTCGTCTTCCTCTCGACGCCGCCGGGAGGGACTCCGTCGCTTGCCGCGGGCGTTGCCGTCGAGCTCGTCCACATGGCGACGCTCGTCCACGACGACCTGATCGACCGGGCGCACTTCCGGCGCGGCAAGGCGGCGGCCTGGTCGGTCTACGGTCCGGAGGCAGCACGGGCGACGGGCGACTACCTCTTCGCCCGTGCCTTCGCCGAGCTGAGCGCGACCGAGGGCTCGGCGATGGTCGAGGTGCTCGCCGACGCGACCCTGTGCCTCGCGCGGGGCGAGGCAATGCAGCGGCTGCAGACCCACGACCCGGGAACGACGGTCGACGCGTACTTCGAGCGCTGCGCCCTCAAGACCGGGAAGCTGTTCGAGGCCGCGTGCCGGCTCGGCGGCGGCTCCGGCGCGTACGGGCTCGCGCTCGGGATCGCGTTCCAGATCGCCGACGACGTCCTCGACTGCTCGGGCGCCACGATCGAGACCGGAAAGATCGCCGGAACCGATCTCCGCGACGGGACGCCGACGCTGCCTCTCTTGCTCGCCGCCCAACGGGATGCCGTCGTACGGACCGCGCTGGCCGGCGGGCCGATGGACGGTGCGCTCGTGCGGGTCGCGGCGACGGGTGCCCTCGAGCAGTCGATCCAGGTCGCACTCGACTACGCTAGCCGGGCCAGGGCGTGCCTCAACGGGGAGCTCCATCGCGACGAGCTCGAGGCGCTGACGCACGCTGTCGTCAAGCGGGAAAGGTAGGTCCGTGACAGTCCTCGACGCGCTCGACACGCTCGCTCCGATCCGCGAGAAGGTGGAGGCGGGCGAGCGCCTCGACTTCGAGGACGGGGTCGCACTGCTGGAGAGCGACGACCTGCTGGCGCTCGGTGAGCTCGCCGATCTCGCGCGGCGGCTGCGCGGCGGCGGCGACGAGGTCTACTTCGTCCAGAACCTCTACCTCAACCAGACGAACGTGTGCCGCGTGAAGTGCAAGTTCTGCGCGTTCGCGAAGACGCGCAAGCAGCCCGGGTCGTACACGCTCACGGCCGACGAGCTCGTCGAGGACGCGGTCGCCCAGTACGGGCTCTCGCGCTTCACCGAGATCCACTGCGTCAACGGTGAGAACCCGCACGTCGATCTCGAGTTCTACGCCGAGGTCTTGCGCAAGCTGCGCTCGGCGCTGCCGGACGTGCACCTCAAGTTCTACACGGCCTCCGAGATCCACCACATGTCGAAGCTGGAGGGCTGCTCGCACGAGGAGGTTCTGCGCGTGCTGGCAGACGCGGGGCTCGGCTCGCTTCCGGGCGGCGGCGCCGAGATCTTCGCCGATCGCGTTCGCGGCCTGATCGCCCCCGGCAAGGAGCACGCCGACGAGTGGTTCCACGTCCACGACAGCGCGCACCGGCTGGGGATCCCCACCCACTGCACGCTCCTCTACGGGCACGTCGAGACCTACGAGGAGCGTATCGACCACCTGCTGCGGCTGCGCGAGCAGCAGGACAGAACGGGCGGGTTCCTCGCCTTCATCCCGCTCGCCTTCCACCCCGAGAACACGGTCTTCGAACGGCGCGGCTTCCGGTTCACGACCGGCGCCGACGATCTGAAGATGGCCGCCGTCTCGCGGCTCCTGCTCGACAACATCCCGAACGTGAAGGCCTACTGGATCATGATGGGGCTGCCGCTCGCCCAGGTCGCGCTCCATTTCGGCGCGAACGACGTCCAGGGCACGGTCGTCCGGGAGCAGATCTTCCAGGCCGCCGGCGCGACGAGCGGCACCGAGCAGGAGGTCCCCGAGCTCGTCCGGGCGATCAGGGAGGCCGGGCGGATCCCGGTCCAGCGCGACACGCTCTACTCCGAGCTGCGCCGATGGGAGTCGGAGGACGAGGCGTGATCCGGCTCGGACGCATCTCCTACGTGAACATGGCGCCGGTCTTCTACCGGGTCGACGTCGAGGTGGAGGAGGTGCAGGGCGTCCCCACAGAGCTCAACCGCCGGCTCGTCGCGGGTGACCTCGACACCGCGCCGATCTCCTCGATCGAGTACGCGCGCAACGCCGACCGCCTGCGGCTGCTGCCGCGCCTCTGCGTGGCGTCGGAGGGGGCAGTCGACTCGATCCAGCTCGTCACGAGGCGGCCGCTCGAGCAGGTACGCGTGGTCGCCGTGACTCCGGAGTCGGCGACGTCGGTTGCGCTGACGAGGGTGTTGCTGCCCGAGGCGGAGCAGGCGCCGCTCGCGGCCTACGAGGCGGGCGAGGCCGAGGCGAAGCTCTTGATCGGCGACGCGGCGCTGCGCTCGGCGTTCGAGGACCCGACGCCCCACTTCGACCTGGGCCGCCTCTGGCTCGAGCGGACGGGGCTGCCGATGGTGTTCGCGGTCTGGGCGTGCCCGGAGCCGCTCGCCGACGGTCTCGCGGAGCTCGAGGACGCGCTCGTCTCCTCCGTCCGTATGGCCCGTGCCGAGCCGGAGCGGCTCGCCTACGAGGCGGCCGAGCGCTACGGCTACCCGCCCGGCTTTCTCGCCCGCTACTTCGAGAAGCTGCGCTTCCGGTTCGGGCCGCGGGAGCGGGCCGGTCTGTACACGTTTCTCGAGCTCGCACGCGACGCGGGGCTGCTCGCGAACGTGCCCGAGCTGCGCTTCGTGCAGACGACGGGGGCAGCGGTCGCATGACGGCGGTCGCGGCGGGCACGACGGTGGGCGGGATTCTCGAGAAGGCCGTCGTCGGCGAACGGATCTCCGACACCGAGGCGGTGGCGCTGCTGCGCTCGCGGGACCTCGTCGCGGTCGGGCGGGCCGCGAACGAGATCCGCAACCGCAAGCACGACCCGGAGCGGGTGACGTTCATCATCGACCGCAACCTCAACTACACCAACGTCTGCACCACGGACTGCGACTTCTGCGCCTTCTACCGGCGGCCGGGCGACGTGCGCGAGGGGTACCTGCTCCCGAAGCCGGTGATCTTCAAGAAGATCGAGGAGACGCTCGAGCTCGGCGGCACCGGCCTGCTGATGCAGGGAGGCCACCATCCCGACCTCGGCGTCGAGTACTACGAGGACCTCTTCTCCTCGATCAAGGCGCGCTACCAGATTCATCTGCACGCCCTCTCGCCCTCGGAGGTGCAGCACGCGGCCAGGCGGTCGAAGGTGACCGTGCCGGAAGCGCTGACCCGGCTACGCGACGCCGGGCTCGACTCGATTCCCGGCGGCGGCGCCGAGATCCTCGTCGACCGGGTGCGGCAGATCATCGCGCCGAAGAAGACGAAGACCAACGAGTGGCTAGGCGTGATGCGGGAGGCGCACCGGCTCGGCATCTCCACGACCGCGACGATGATGTACGGCCACGTGGAGAGGCTGGAGGAGCGGGTCGAGCACCTGCGACGGATCCGTGAGCTTCAGGACGAGACCGGCGGCTTCCGCGCCTTCTTCTCCTGGACGTTCCAGGACGACGGCAACCGGCTCGTCGGCCTCGTCCCCCCGGGGGCGCGGCCGACGTCGTTCGACTACCTGCTCACGCAGGCGGTGTCGCGGATCTACCTCGACAACCTGCCGCACATCGGCTCCTCCTGGGTGACGCAGGGGAAGAAGATCGGCCAGGTCGCGCTCGGCTTCGGCGCGGACGACCTCGGCTCGGTGATGATCGAGGAGAACGTCGTCTCGGCCGCGGGCACGACCCATCGCACGAGCGCCGAGGAGCTCGTCCATCTGATCAAGAGCCTGGGCAAGATTCCGGTGCAGCGGGACACGCTGTACCGCGAGGTCAAGGTCTGGAACTGACAGGTCGCGCCGTCACGCTCGGGTGACCCTCGCGTGAGGGTCGCGAGTGGCCGGGACATGCCCGGGCCGAGACGGCACCGGCCGCCGCAGCCGCGGCTACCCTGGGCCACGGGTCGTGCTCGCCAGGGTCGCCATCGCCGCCGCGCTCGCCGCGCTCGTCGTCTCCTCCGCGTCCGCCGCGGTATCGGTGCGCGCGGTCTCGCAGCAAGGCACCCAGACGAGCGAGGAGCTGATGCCGGGCGTCACCTACGCACGCGAGGTCGACTTCACGCCGCGCGGGCCGGTCGTGCTCGATGTCGTCACCGCGCCACGGCCCGACGGCAGCATCTACTCGCTCGAACCCGTGCTCTCGAACGAGGCCGTGCTCGGCACCGAGACCCTGACCGGGATCGAGAACCGGCTCGCCGAGTCGGCGACCGTGGTCGGCGTCGACGGCGACTACTTCAACGCCGGTACGGGCGCGCCGAGCGGAGTCCTCGTGCGCGGCGGAACACTCGACACGCCGCCGCTCGCCAACCGCTCCTCCCTCGGGATCTCGGCCGACGGCACCCTCACGGCCGCACGTGTCTCGTACAAGGGCACCTGGCAGGGAAACGGACAGCGTCGCCCGCTCGACCTGAACGCCGCGCCGGTCAAGGGTCACGCGACGCTCTACACGCCCGCCTACGGGCCCACCACCCCCGACGAGGGCGCCGTCGTCGAGGTCGTCCTCTCCTCCTTCCCGCCCACGCGGCCGGATCAGCCGCTCACGGCGACGGTCGGCCAGGTCACGACGACCGGGCTGACGCCGATTCCACCCGGGGGCGCCGTCCTCGTGGCGCGCGGCCAGCAGGCGCAGCACCTGAGCGCGGAAGCGCCCGTCGGCCAGACGGTCGAGGTGCGCCTGACCCTGACTCCGGACTGGAGCGGGATGCAGGCCGCGATCGGGGGCGGCCCGCTGCTCGTCCGCGCCGGCAAGCCCGTCTTCAACGCCCACGAGTCGTTCGCTGCCGGCCTCGTCAACGGTCGCATGGCCCGCGGTGCCGTCGGCCAGCTCCAGGACGGCCGCATCGTCCTCGTGACCGTCGAAGGGGGCCGGGCCGCCTACAGCGTCGGCATGACGAGCTACGAGCTGGCCGTCGAGCTTGCGGAGCTCGGTGCGGTCACGGCCGTCGGGCTGGGGTCGGGTGCGCCGGCCGGGATGGCGTTCGACGGCAGCCTCTTGACCCAGACCGCCGCCGCGGCCGAGGCACCCGTCTCGGACGCGCTCGTCCTCGCCTACACCGGCGTCTACGCCGCACCCCCCACCGCGACGGTTCTCTCGCCCAACGGCGACGGCGTCGACGACACCGAGAGCCTCGTCTACAAGCTCGTGCGTCCGGCGCACGTCATCGCGACCCTCAGCGGGCCCGGCGGGGCGGCCCTGACGCTCGCCTCCGACGACGAGCTGCCGGGCGCGCACACGCTCGAGTGGAACGGCGTGAACGCGGACGGCACCCTCGCGGCGGAGGGTGCCTGGCACTTCACGGTGACGTCCACCGACGATCGCGGCCTGACGACGACGGCCCAGCGGGACTTCGAGCTCGACGACACCCTCGGCTCCCTCGTCGTCACCGGGACCGCCGGGCAGGGTGCGGCCGACGCCACCTTCCAGCTGACGCGGGCCGCCTCGGTCGTCGTGAGCGTCGAGCGGCGGAACGGGATCGCGGTCGCGACGTTGCTCCGGCGCACACTGGCGCCGGGGCCTCAGACGGTCTCCTGGGACGGTCGGACGGCAGACGGGAAATTGGCGCCGAACGGCGGCTACCAGCTGCGCGTGGAGGCGACGAGCTCCGTCGGAACCGCTGCACTCGTGGCGCCGTTCACCGTCCCGCTGCGACTGCAGGACTAGACTGCCCGCGCGTGCTCGCGAGCCTCTCCTCGAGCTTCACCTCGCAGGTCGCGTCGCAAGGGGTCTACGCAGTCTTCGCGCTGATGGCGGTCGACGCGGTGTTCCCGGTGGCGAGCGAGCTCGTGATGCTCTATGCGGGCGCGCTCGCGGCCGGCGTCTTCCCGGGTGCGCACGGCGTGTCGATCTTCGGTTGGCACGTCGGCTTCGGGATCGGCGCATACGTCGTGCTCGCGCTCGCCGGCACCCTCGGCTACCTCGCCGGAGCGCTCGTCGGCTACGCGATCGGCCGCTACGGGGGGCGCCCCCTGCTCAACGAGCGCGGGCGCTGGTTCCACGTGACGCCGGAGCGCCTCGACCGCGCCGAGGCCTGGTTTTCGCGCTGGGGCGACCTCGGCGTCCTGATCGGCCGGATCACGCCGATCGTCCGCTCGTTCGTCTCGATCCCTGCCGGCGTGTTCGAGATGCCACTCGTTCCGTACACGCTCCTGACACTCGTCGGCTCGGCCATCTGGGCCTTCGGCATCGCCGGCGCCGGCTACGGGCTCGGCAGCGGCTACGAGCGCTTCGACCGCGGCTTCGCCTACGCGGAATACGCGATCGTTGCAGGCGTTCTCGCCCTCCTGGCGTATCTCCTGTACCGCCGGCTGCGCGCAGCTAGAGTGACCCGCCATGCAGAAGATTCCGCTCGTTGACGTCCACTCCGAATACGAGGAGCTGATCCCGGAGCTCGAGGCGCGCTTCCGCGACGTCCTCGACTCCGGCGAGTTCGTCCGCGGGCCTCAGTACCGGGCGTTCCAGGAGGAGGCCGCGGCCTACCTCGGCGTGAAGCGGACGATCGGTGTAGCCAACGGGACGGACGCGCTCGTGCTCGCCCTCGATGCGCTCGAGATCGGCCCCGGCGACGAGGTCGTCTGCCCCGCTTTCACCTTCTATGCCACGGCGGAGTCGATCGCGCGGCGCGGCGCCACCCCGGTCTTCGCCGATATCGATCCCGCGACGCTGAACCTCGATCCCGAGGACGTCGCGCGGAAGGTCACCGGCCGGACGCGTGCGCTGCTGCCCGTGCACCTCTTCGGCCGTCCGCTGGCGCTCGACGAGCTGCTCGAGCTCGAGCTGCCGGTGATCGAGGACGCGGCGCAGGCGTTCGGCGCACCCGGCGTCGCCCGCCACGGCACCCTCGCGACCTACAGCTTCTACCCGACGAAGAACCTCTTCTGCCTCGGTGACGGCGGTCTCGTCGCGACCGACGACGAGGAGCTGGCCGAGCGGGTGCAGATGCTCGCCTTCCACGGCTCCCGCGACAAGACCGATTTCGACTTCGTCGGCTACAACTCGCGCCTCGACGAGGTGCAAGCCGCGATGCTGCGGGTCTTCCTGCCGCGGCTCGAAGCCTGGAACCGCGCCCGCCGCGAGGCTGCTGCGCGGTACGGCGAGCTCGGCCTCGGCGATCTCGTCGACCTGCCGTACGACGAGCCCGGTCACATCTACCACCTCTTCGTCTGCCGCTCGCCCGAGCAGCCGCGCATCCGCGCCGCGCTCGCGGACGACGGCATCGCCTCCGCGACGTACTACACGACCCCGCTCCACTTGCAGCCGGCGCTGCGTTTCCTCGGCTGCGGGCCGGGGTCGCTGCCGGTGACCGAAGACGTCGCCGCGGACAACTTCTCGCTGCCGCTCTGGCCCGGGATCCCGGTCGAGGTGCAGGAGCGCGTCGTCGCGACGATCCGCTCCGCGGTCGTCGCAACCGCCCGCGCATGAGCCTCTTCGCCCGGCACCGGCTGTGGCAACTGCTGGTGGACGCGGCAATCGTCGCCCTCGCCTGGTGGCTTGCTTTCGAGTTGCGCTTCGACCAGGGGCTGCCGATCTACTACTCGACGCTCCTGCGCCAGACGATCCTGCTCGTGATCGCGATCAAGCTCGCCGTCTTCATCGCCTTCGGCTTCTACAATCGCTGGTGGCGGTACGTCTCGGTCCGCGACATGTGGGCTGCGGCTCGCGGCGTGCTCGTCGCGTGCCTCATCGCCGACCTCACCGTCTACCTCGTCTCGCCCGTACACAACGTGCGCCTGCCGCGCTCGATCGCCGCGATGGATCTCCTGCTCACGCTGGCGCTCGTCGCGGGCTCCCGGCTGCTCGCGCGGACGGCGATCGAGCGGCCGGGCACCTCCGTCGTCGCCCGCGGCAAGGAGGTGATCGTCGTCGGTGCGGGAGACGCCGGGCGCCTGATCGTGCAGGAGATGCAGCGTTCGCGGATGCTCCGCTACACGCCGATCGGCTTCGTCGACGATGACCCCCGCAAGCGGAACACGCGGATCATGGGGGTGAAGGTGCTGGGCTCCCTCGCTGACCTGCCGCACGTGCTGCGCGACCGCAAGCCCGACGAGGTGCTGATCGCGATGCCGTCCGTCTCGGGCGAGGTGCGCCGGGGGATCGTCGAGACCGCGCAGGAGGCGAGGATTCCGGTCAAGACGCTGCCGGGGCTGTACGAGCTGATCTCGGACGACCTCGGTCTCGCCGGGCAGCTGCGGCCCGTGCAGGTCGAGGACGTCCTCGGCCGCGAGCAGGTCGAGGTCGACTTCGAGCAGGTCGCGGGCTATCTGAAGGGTCACACCGTGCTCGTCACGGGTGCCGGCGGCTCGATCGGGTCGGAGCTCTGCCGCCAGATCGCACGGGTTCGGCCCTCCCGCCTGATCCTCGTCGACAACGCCGAGACGGCGCTCTTCGAGATCGAGCGCGAGCTCGTCTCCGAGCGCGATTTCACGCCGGCGGTGCCGAAGCTCGTCGACGTCAAGGACCGGCGGGCGCTCCGGCGGGAGGTGTTCGAGAAGTACCGGCCTACCCTGGTGTTCCACGCGGCCGCCTACAAGCACGTACCGCTGATGGAGACGCATCCACTCGAGTCGGTCCGCAACAACGTCGTCGCGACGCGCACCGTCGCCGAGCTCGCAGCCGAGTTCGACGTCGAGCGATTCGTTCTCGTCTCGACCGACAAGGCGGTCAAGCCGAAGACCGTGATGGGCCAGTCGAAGGCGCTCTGCGAGTGGATCGTCGAATCGCTCGGGCATCGCCGTGACGTCTCCACCCGCTTCGTCGCCGTCCGCTTCGGCAACGTCCTCAATTCCTCGGGCAGCGTGATCCCGACCTTCCGCAAACAGATCGAGCGCGGCGGTCCCGTCACGGTGACGCACCCGGACATGACGCGCTACTTCATGACCATTCCCGAGGCGGTCTCGCTCGTCGTCCAGGCGGGGGCGATCGGCGGGCGGGGCCAGGTCTTCGTGCTCGACATGGGCGAGCCGGTGAAGATCGTCGATCTCGCGCAGAACATGATCCGCCTCTCCGGCAAGGAGCCGCGCCTTCCGGGCCAGGGAGCCCTCGGCGCGGGAGAGATCCGCATCCAGTACGTCGGCTCGCGCCCCGGCGAGAAGATCCACGAGGAGCTGTGGACGGACGGCGAGGCGGTCGGACAGACGACGCATCCGAAGATCATGCGGCTCAGCCGGCCGCCCGTCGACGCGGCCTGGCTCGAGCAGCAGCTGGCGGAGCTCGAGCGCCTCGCGGACGAGGGCGACACGCTCGAGGTGGTCGCCAAGCTGGGCACGATCGTTCGCGCGCCGCTCCGAGTGGCGCCGCCGACGCACCAGGCAGACGGTACGGCCGAGCAGCCCGCACCGGCGGCGGAGCGGCCCTTGCAACGGGCCGACTAGGGCGGGCTACGGCGTCGCGAGCGGCCCGCCGACGCAGCGCAGCGTGACCGCGAAGGGCAGCGAAACCGTCTGCGTCCGCTCGAACCAGCGGGCGTAGTGGTAGCGCAGCCGCATCGAGTCGGCGTAGACCGAGGGGACGTTGCGGCGACCGGACGGGCAGAG
>Ga0335085_10009188_pt1 | contig 14951 bp, 16 predicted proteins | sample Lox_Sample_45_FD_206712 | JGI IMG/M metagenome (GOLD analysis project Ga0335085, IMG submission 206712) | Soil microbial communities from Loxahatchee National Wildlife Refuge, Florida, United States - Lox_Sample_4.5 | ecosystem: Environmental > Terrestrial > Soil > Wetlands | place: USA... | reverse complement strand
CGTGCATCCGAGCGCGCCCCGAAATTGCAACGCTTTGCGGGCGCGCTGGGCGGCCCGGCCTTCCTTCACCGCAGGTCATCGAAACGACCGCCACGGCCTTTGCCTTGCGCAAAGCGCGCCGCGCCGGCTTTCGACTCGCCGCTTTCGAGCGTGGCAATTCCGAGCGCGAACTCGTGTGCGAGCGCCGCACCGAGATGGCCGCCGTGTTGTTCGTATACGGATTGTCTGTCGCTTCTGACACAAATCTGCGGCATTGCGGCAATGCCGCGCGCGATCTCTTCGGCGGCTTGCCGCGCGGTTCCGTTTGCCACCACCCGGTTCGCAAGGCCCATGGCCAGGGCTTCGTGCGCGCCGACTGCCCGGCCGGTCAGAACCATGTCGAGCGCTCGCGACTCGCCGATCAGACGGGGAAGACGGACAGTCCCCCCGTCGATCAGCGGCACACCGAAGCGCCGGCAGAAAACGCCGAACACGGCACCCTCCTCGGCCACGCGCAAGTCGCACCAGAGCGCAAGCTCGAGCCCGCCCGCAACCGCGTGGCCCGCAACCGCTGCAATGACGGGTTTCGAGAGACGCATGCGGGTCGGTCCCATCGGCGCATTGCCGGCCAGCCGTTCGTCGTTCGGAGCTTCGAGGCGATTGCCGAACGCCTTGAGATCGGCGCCGGCACAGAAGGTTCCTCCCGCCCCCCACAAAACCGCTACCGAGGCGTCTGCGTCTCGCTCGAAGGCAAGGAAGGCCTGGGCGAGAGCGTCTGCGGTCGCCCGATCCACTGCATTGCGGACATGCGGGCGATCGAGAATGACCGTCATGACGGCGCCCGCCCGCTCCATCCGAACTGTCTCCTCAGTCATAAGACGGTCTCCTGCGATAGGCCCGATTCCAAAACTGCGATCCCCTGCGTCCTTCTCTCGCGTGCATCAATCCGGGGGTGACAGCCAGCAGAAATCTGACTAAATCACGGCGCGCCATTCGACTTCTCCGAGAGCTCCCGTGACCCACCCCGACAGTTTCAAGACCCGCAAAACGCTGAATGTAGGCGGCAAATCCTACGTCTATTTCAGTCTCGCCGCGGCAGAGAAGAACGGGTTGACCGGAATTTCCCGGCTGCCCTATTCGCTGAAGGTTCTGCTCGAGAATCTGCTGCGCAACGAAGACGGCAAGACCGTCACGGCCGACGATATCAGAGCCGTGGCACAGTGGCTGAAGAACAAGCGTTCCAACCGGGAGATCGCATTCCGGCCGGCCCGCGTGCTGATGCAAGACCTGACGGGCGTGCCGGCCGTCGTCGATCTCGCTGCAATGCGCGACGCGATGCAGGCCTTGGGCGGCGATGCGCAGAAAATCAATCCGCTGGCCGAAGTGGATCTCGTGATCGATCATTCGGTGATGGTCGATAATTTCGGCCACAAGGACTCGTTCAAGAAAAACGTCGCGATCGAATACCAACGCAACATGGAGCGGTACGGGTTCCTGCGCTGGGGACAGGAAGCCTTCGCGAATTTTCGTGTCGTGCCGCCGGGCACCGGCATTTGCCACCAGGTGAACCTCGAATATCTCGGTCAGACCGTGTGGACGCGCAAGGCGAAGGACCCCAGGACCAAGCGCATGATCGAATTGGCCTTTCCCGACACGCTGGTCGGCACCGACAGCCATACCACAATGATCAACGGACTTGCGGTGCTGGGCTGGGGCGTCGGCGGCATCGAGGCCGAAGCCGCGATGCTCGGCCAACCGATTTCCATGCTGATCCCCGAAGTGATCGGCTTCCGCATGACGGGTCGCCTGCGCGAGGGCGTAACCGCTACCGACCTCGTGCTCACCGTCACCCAGATGCTGCGCAAGAAAGGCGTGGTCGGGAAGTTCGTGGAATTCTACGGGCCGGGCCTCGACGAGATGGCGCTGGAGGACCGCGCAACCATCGCGAACATGGCGCCGGAATATGGCGCGACATGCGGATTCTTTCCCATCGACCAGGAAACGCTTCGCTATCTGAAGGCAACAGGCCGCAAACCTGCCCGCGTCGCGCTGGTGGAAAAATATGCCAAGGCGCAGGGCCTGCTGCGCAGCGCCAAAAGCGGCGAACCGGAATTCACCGACACCTTGTCGCTCGACCTTTCGACGGTCGAACCGAGCCTTGCAGGACCCAGACGCCCGCAGGACCGGGTAACCCTCTCACACGCCGCCGAAGAGTTCGGCGAGGCATTGCGCGACACGTTCAAGAAAAGCGGCGACGGGCGTACCGCCGTCGAGGGCACCGATTATGCCGTTCGTCATGGCGATGTCGTCATTGCGGCGATCACGTCGTGCACCAATACGTCCAATCCGAGCGTCATGATCGGCGCCGGCCTGCTCGCCAAGAAGGCCGTGGAACGCGGCCTCAAGGTGAAGCCCTGGGTGAAGACGTCGCTCGCGCCAGGCAGTCAGGTCGTTACCGATTACCTGGCCAAGGCAGGGCTGGACAAGGCGCTCGACAAGCTGGGGTTCACGCTGGTGGGCTACGGTTGTACGACCTGCATCGGCAATTCAGGCCCGCTTCCGGAGGAGATTGGCAAGGCGGTCACCGATGGCGATATCGTCGCGGCGGCCGTGCTGTCGGGCAACCGCAACTTCGAGGGGCGCGTGCACCCGCAGGTGCGCGCAAACTATCTGGCTTCGCCCATGCTCGTGGTGGCATACGCATTGGCCGGCTCGATGCTGACGCAGATGACTGATGCTCCGATCGGCCAGGACCGCAAGGGAAGGCCGGTTTATTTGAAGGACATCTGGCCCTCGCCCAAGGAAATTGCCGAGACAATCCGCAAGGCGGTGACACCGGCCAGCTTCCGCAGACGCTACGCCGATGTGTTCGCAGGCGGGCCGAACTGGAAGAAAGTGAAAGTCAAGGAAAGCGAGACCTACGCCTGGGATGTGAACTCGACCTACGTGAAACACCCGCCGTATTTCGAGGGCATGCAGCCGCAACCTTCCGGCGTCGCCGATATTCGCGGCGCCAGAATTCTCGCTCTGTTCGGCGATTCCATCACTACCGACCACATCAGTCCCGCCGGGTCGATCAAGAAGGACGGGCCGGCAGGCAAATATCTGATCGAGCACGGCGTCGCCTATGCCGACTTCAATTCCTATGGCTCGCGGCGCGGCAACGACGAGGTGATGGTGCGCGGCACCTTTGCCAATATCCGCATCAAGAACGAGATGATGGGCGGACGCGAAGGCGGCAATACGATCCATTATTCGGCGCGCCGGCCGTCCGGTGAAGAAATGTCGATCTACGACGCAGCGATGCTCTACCAGGGCGACGGCGTGCCGCTTGTCGTCATCGCCGGCAAGGAATACGGCACGGGCTCGTCGCGCGACTGGGCCGCGAAAGGTCCAAAGCTTCTGGGCGTGCGCGCCGTGATCGCCGAGAGCTTCGAGCGCATCCACCGCTCCAATCTGATCGGGATGGGCATTGCGCCGTTCGTATTCGACGGTGGAAAGACCCGGTTCGATTACGCGCTCACCGGCCGGGAGGAACTCGACATTCCGGGCCTTTCGGGCGAGATCGAGCCGGGCATGCGGCTTGCCGCAAGGATCACGTATCCCGACCTTACCACGCGCGAATTGCCGCTTGTTCTGCGGATCGATACGGCGGACGAGGTCTCGTATTTCGAAAATGGCGGCATCCTGCCCTACGTCCTGCGGAGTCTGCTCGCGGCGTAGGCCGCGAGCGCGGCCCGTCCCCGGCCGTCACGGGGATGTGATGCGCCGGGTACGCTTGTGACGCCCAAGAATGGAGGCGCTCCCAGTGAAGTGACTGGAGAGGGGTGAGCGCTGGCCCTATGCTTTGACCGCATGAGGGCTCGCACCTTTTCCTTGGCCGTCGCGGTGGCGCTGACAGCGGCAATGGCTCCGGCGGCAGCGGACGGCAGGCGTCCGGTCGTCGTCGAGCTCTATACCAGTCAAGGCTGCAGTTCCTGCCCGCCGGCCGACGCCTTGCTGGCCCGTCTTGCCGATCGCAGGGACGTTATCGCCCTCAGTCTGCCGATTACGTATTGGGACATGCTGGGCTGGAAGGACACTCTGGCGAGCGAGGACAACACGCGGCGCCAGAAGGCCTATGCGCAAGCCATGGGCCATGGCGGCGTCTATACGCCGCAAATGATCGTCGACGGGGTGAGAGATGTGGTCGGCAGCCGCGAGGGTGCCGTTGAAGCGGCCATCGCGGCGCGCCAATCCGATGCGTCGACCGTGCCGGTTCTGCTGAGCTCCTCCGGCCACGAGTTGCACGTCCAGGTGGGTGGCGCAGACGGTCACACGCAGGAAGCGACGGTGTGGCTGTTCGACGTTCTGGGAAAGACCACCGTCGGCATCCGGGCCGGCGAGAACGGCGGACGCAGCATCACCTACCGCAACGTCGTGCGAAGCGTCAGGGCGATCGCCATCTGGAAAGGCCAGCCGCTCACTCTGGATTTACCGAGCGGCGAGCTGGCAACCGAGCCGCGCGACGCCTTTGCCGTGGTCGTCCAGCAAAGCGGTTACGGGCAGGTCCTGGGCGCCGCCTTCGTCGCCGGACCGTAAGGCTCAAGGACTTCCGCACCTATGCGGCAAGCGCCCCCGTCAAACGAACTTGTCGAGCAGACAGCCGAGCCGGCCGGGCGCATTGCCGTACGCGGTACGGGCACGGTCGCAGTTATCGGGCCTGCCGGATTGCCCCTGTCCAAGCACCTGGGCGACAAAAGCTGCACGCAGGGGCGGAGCGTCCCAATATGGGGCACTTTCCGTGCCGGTTTGGAACGTTTCCCGCGCTGCCCGGCGCTGCCCATCATCCTGCGCCGCGGTATTTTGCTCCCCGCCTTGTCGTCCTAACGCGCTTGAGTTGCTGGCTTTTTCGATGCGCTCGACACCGGCGCGCCGGCCCAACGCCGGTGCACCCAAAATCACGGTAAGCTCGCGAGCACCTATCATAACCAAGACTTAACGCAATCGGCACGCCGCGCGGCCATTTCGTACGCCGTCCGTCGGATTTTCGGATTTTCTTAAGCTTCAAAACCGCATGCTCCTCGCGAGCGGCAGGGCAATGAACTCTGACGCGGGTCCAATGTGACCGAGGATGGTGGGTTGTGCCGAGTAAGACTCTTCGCCGGAGAGCCTCCGAGCGCGTCGTCGCGCTTGCGGCTCGGGACGAGATCGAACGCCTTAAGCTTGCAATCACCGGAGCGGGCGCGGCTGCGTTCCATTGGACGATGGCTGACGACAGCATCGACTGGGACGGCACGGTGGATATTCTCGCCGTACATTCCGATCCGGCCTCTCTGGAACAGGGCGCCGCCCTGCGGGCCTGGATGGGGCGTGCGGGCCGCGAGCAACTCGACGCAATCATCCGGGAAGTCTCCTTCAAGGAACGGCTTTTCGAGATCGAGTTCGAGACGGGTTCCGCCATGGGGACCGTGTGGTTCGAGATGCGCGGCGTCAGGCTTTCCAGCTTTGCCGGAACCGCCGAGCGGATATGCGGAACGCTGAACGTCATTACCGAGCAAAAGCGCGAGTTGCGCCGGCTGAGCTATCTCGCAACACGCGATGAGCTGACGGGACTTTTGAACCGTACCAGCCTGCAAGCGGAATTGTCGCGAGCCATCGAGGCTGCCAAGGCCCAGGACCGCAGCTGCGCGTATCTGGTTGCAGCCATCGATCGCCTCGCCATGATCAACGAGGCTTACGGCTTCGGTGCCGCCGATGAAGTCATCGTTGCCGTGGGCGAACGCCTGGCAGGCGTTCTGAAAACAACGGATATCATCGGGCGCACTGCCGGCAACAAGCTCGGCGTGGTTCTCGACAACTGCAATGAACGCGAGATGGTGCTGGTTGCCGACCGGCTGCGCGCCATGGTGCGCGGCGAAGTGATCTCGACCCGCGCAGGCACCGTGTCGGCCACAATCAGCGTCGGCGGATTGTTGTTGCCGTTCGGGGCATCATCGAGCCAGGAAGCGATGCTGCGCGCCGAGGAAGCTTTGAACCGGGCACGCGGTTCCGGCCGCGACGGCTTTGCTGCATATGCCAAGTCGCCGCAACGCGAAATGGCCCGGCTGCGCCTGATGGCAATCGCCGACGACGTCGTCGCGGCCCTGAATTCGGGCAAGCTGGTCTTCGCCTATCAGCCGATCGTAGACGCACAAAACCGCGCGCCTCGGCATCACGAATGCCTGCTTAGAATGCTCAAGCCGGACGGAAGCGTTGTCCCGGCAGGCCAATTCATTCCGGCGGTGGAGCAGCTGGGGATCGTGCGGCTCGTGGACCGCCGCGCGCTCGAAATGACCATCGCAAAGCTGCACGCACATCCCGATATTTCGCTCGCCGTCAATGTTTCGGGCACGACTGCCGGCGATCCGTCATGGCTCGAATCCTTCATCCACTACATCCGCGCCAACCAGCAAGTGGCGCGGCGGCTCATCGTCGAGCTTACGGAAACCGCCGCTCTCGAAGACTTCGAGGGGAGCACACGGTTCATTTCGAACCTGCGTGAAATGGGATGCCGGGTCGCTATCGACGATTTCGGCGCCGGCTTCACGTCGTTCCGCAATCTGCAGATGCTGCGCGTCGACATGGTCAAGATTGACGGAGCCTATGTGCGCGGGCTCACCGGCTCGCCGGACAATCAGATCTTTGTCCGCACGCTGGTCGATCTCGCGAAGAATTTCCGGCTGCAGACCGTTGCGGAGTGGGTGGGATCAGCAGAGGAGGCCGACCTGCTCGCGACCTTCGGCCTCGACTATTTCCAGGGCTTTCATTTCGGCGAACCGGTGCTCGACCCCGGCTGGGCGGCGACGGGTTGACGCCTACTTCTTTTCTCGCGTCGCCAGCTCGTCGATCTGGCGACGCATGGCCTCGATCTCGTTCTTCAGGTCGTTGATTTCTTCGGTCGGCTTGGGCCGTACCTCGCCGTTGCTGCCGGCCCGCTGCTCGGTCTCGGTCCTGTTCAACTGCATTCCAAACGGAGAAAACATGCGCATCGCGCGCTCGAACATCGCAAGGTTCTGACGCGTCATTGCCTCGAGCGCCTGACTTCCCCCGCCGAATGCTTCGGCCAGCCGGCTGCGCATGGCTTCATGATTCTTGGTGAAGCTCTCCATCGAGAGATCCAGGTAACCCGGGACGAACGCCTGCAGGCTGTCGCCATACATGCGGATCAGCTGGCGGAGGAAGCGGATCGGCAGCAGGTTCTGCCCTTTGGCCTCCTCCTCGAAGATGATCTGGGTAAGAACGGAACGGGTGATGTCTTCGCCGGTCCGTGCGTCGCGAACCTCGAATTCGACGCCTTCTTTCACCATCTCGCAGAGGTGGTCCAGCGTCACGTAACTCGACGTCTGCGTGTTGTAGAGGCGCCGGTTCGCATATTTCTTGATGACGACCGGACCGTCCGAGCTTTGTTCCGTCACGATGAACCGTGTGCCAAGGGGTGCTTACCGAGAAATGACGCTACCACAACATTACAACGTTGAAGCTGTCCAGAACTTTCGCGTGCTTCCGGGAAAGTCTGTGCCCGGCCCGCGAAGCGCCTTTTGCCACAGTTTACCCGACCGGGCACCCACGGCATCTTGAGCCTTGATTGTCCACCAGGGAGGTCCTCATGACCGACGTCGTCATCGTGTCCGGAGTGCGCACGCCGGTTGCAACCTTCAATGGCGCTTTTGCGAGCCTGCCGGCTCATGAGCTTGGCAAGGTCGTCATCAAGGAGGCACTCGGCCGCGCCGGCGTGGCGGCCAGGGAGGTCTCGGAAGTCATCATGGGACAAATCCTGACAGCAGATCAGGGCCAGAACCCCTGCCGCCAGGCCGCTCTCGGCGCCGGGCTGGCGGTCGAGACGCCGGCATGGATCGTCAATCAGATGTGCGGCTCGGGCCTCAGGGCGGTGGCGCTCGGCGCTCAGGCAATTTTGAACGGCGACTCCCAGGTGGTGGTTGCGGGCGGGCAGGAGTCGATGACCAGGGCCCCCCATGCCGCCTATTTGCGGTCCGGCCAGAAGATGGGCGGCCTCGAGCTCAACGACACGATGCTGAAGGACGGCCTGATCGACGCGTTTCACGGCTATCACATGGGGGTCACCGCCGAGAACGTCGCGCGCGAATGGCAGATCACGCGGGAGGAACAGGACCGTTTTGCCGTTGCCTCGCAGAACAAGGCGGAGGCGGCGCGCAAATCGGGCCGCTTCAAGGACGAGATCGTGCCCGTCACGGTGAAGGAGAAAAAGGGCGAACGGGTGATCGACGCCGACGAATACATTCGTGACGGAGCGACGTTTCAATCGGTATCCGCGCTTAAGCCGGCATTCCAGAAGGACGGCACCGTCACCGCCGCCAATGCCTCCGGCATCAATGACGGAGCCGCGGCGCTTTTGCTGATGAGCGGAGCGGACGCCGCGGCTCGGGGGCTTAAGCCCCTTGGACGCATAGTATCCTGGGCCCAGGCAGGCGTCGATCCGGCGGTGATGGGCAGCGGTCCCATCCCGGCATCCCGGGCAGCCCTGAAGAGGGCCGGCTGGACTGCGGCAGAGCTGGACCTGATCGAGGCCAACGAGGCGTTTGCCGCACAGGCATGCGCCGTGAACAAGGACATGGGCTGGGACACGTCAAAGGTTAACGTGAATGGTGGCGCGATCGCGATCGGCCATCCGATTGGCGCCTCGGGGGCGCGGGTGCTGGTGACGCTCTTGTATGAGATGCAGAAACGTGATGCGAGGAAGGGCCTCGCCACACTCTGCATTGGAGGCGGCATGGGTATCGCGCTATGCGTCGAGAGGTAACTGTAACCGTTGGTTCGTAAGTTGGCCGCAGATTGCCGCGCCTGACGCGCGCGACGGCTTATTGTAATCTATTTGAGTCTCAGAGGAGCGAATGATGGCTCGGGTTGCGATTGTTTCGGGTGGTACGAGAGGAATTGGCGAAGCGGTGTCGATAGCCCTGAAATCGGCGGGCTATAAGGTTGCGGCCAATTATTGCGGCAATGAAGACCGCGCAAAGGCGTTTTCGGCACGCACCGGGATCCCTTCCTACAAATGGGATGTGTCGAATTTCGATGCCTGCATGGAAGGCGTCGCCAAAGTGGTGGCCGACCTGGGACCGGTCGACGTGATCGTCAATAACGCGGGCATCACCCGAGACGCCACGATGCGCAAGATGACCCGCGCCAGCTGGGACGAAGTCATCGACACCAATCTCGGCGGTTGCTTCAACCTCTGCAGGGCATGCTGGGATGGCATGCTCGAACGCGGGTTCGGCCGTATCGTCAATATCGGCTCCATCAATGGGCAGGCCGGCCAGTATGGCCAGGTGAACTACGCGGCCGCCAAATCCGGTATCCATGGTTTCACCAAGGCCTTGGCCCAGGAGGGCGCCTCCAAGGGGATCACGGTGAATGCGATCGCTCCGGGATACATCGATACGGACATGGTCTCGGCGGTTCCCGCAAACGTGCTGGAGAAGATCGTTGCCAAGATTCCCGTCGGGCGACTTGGCAAGGCGGACGAAATTGCGCGGGGCGTCCTGTTCCTGGTGGCGGACGAGGCGGGCTTCGTTACCGGCTCGACGCTATCCATCAACGGCGGCCAGCATATGTATTGACGCGTGCCTGAGCTCGGGGGGCTTGACTGCCACAATCTCGCGCTCGCACGCGGGCGGCATGTTGTTTTTCGCGAGCTGAATTTCGAGATTGCGGCCGGCGAGACGCTTTCCGTGGAGGGCCCCAACGGCGCCGGCAAAACCTCGCTCCTGAGGCTCCTCGCAGGCTTCCTCGAGCCGTTGGCCGGAACCGTGCTGGTGCGCCTGAAGGCTGGACCGGCCGTGGCCGATGCCGAGGAGCGCGGACGCCTCGTCGGCTGGCTAGGCCACCAGGACGGTCTGAAACCACAGCTCACGCCCGCGGAGACCTTGCGCTTTTTCGCAAGCTATCACGCCAAGAGCTGCGACGTTGGCGCGGCCCTCGGAGACGTGGGATTGGGCCGCGTGCAGGATCTGCCCGTGTCCTTCCTGTCGGCCGGACAAAAGCGGCGGCTTGCCCTGGCAAGACTGCGGCTGATGCAAAGGCCCCTGTGGCTGCTCGACGAGCCGCTGTCGGCGCTCGACGCGGCCGGCCGGAAACTCGCGGGCGAGCTGATCGGTGCGCATTGCGCAGGCGGCGGCATGGTGATCGCCGCAACGCACGAGCCACTCGGCCTCGACTGCCGCCGACTTGCCCTGGGGGCGTGAGTTGAGAAGCTTCCTGGCGATGATCAGACGGGACATCGTGCTGGCTGGCCGGGCCGGCGGCAATGCCACGCTGGCGCTGTCGTTCTTCGCGGCGACCGTTTCGCTGTTTCCCCTCGGCGTGGGCGTGAACCCGTCCTTTCTCGATCGCATCGCCGCCGGCGTCATCTGGGTCGCCGCGGTCCTGGCATGCCTGTTGTCTCTCGACCGTCTGTTCCAGGTCGATTACGAAGACGGCAGCCTGGATCTCCTGGCACTTGGTCCGTTGTCGCTCGAAGGTGTCGCTCTTTCGAAAATCCTGTCGCACTGGCTGACAACCGGGCTGCCGCTCACCGCTGTGTCACCCTTGCTCGCCCTGCTCTACCAGCTGCCGGCATCGGCGACCGTTGTTCTTGTCGCGTCGCTCGCACTCGGGACTCCTGCAGTGAGCGCGATCGGCGCGATCGGAGCCGGATTGACTGCCAGTGTTCGCCGCGGGGGCCTGATTCTGCCCCTCATCGTACTGCCCCTTCTGAGCCCTGCAGTGATCTTTGGAGCCGGCGCGGTGCTTGCCGCGCTGGACCATGTTTCCAACGGTGCACTGCCGCTGCTCGCCGCATTCTCGCTGGCCGCCATGCTGCTTGCGCCGTTCGCCGCGGCGGCGGCGCTGCGCTTGCATCTGGCGGCATGACGGTCTTGCCGCACACGCGACAAAGGCTTAGAGCGGTTCAAACAAACGCGAGAACCTTTTTGCGTTCGAAACCGCGTCAAAGTGATCAAATGAAGCGCTCGATGTTCGAGTTCGCCAACCCCCAGCGCTTCATGGATGCGAGCGGCAAGGTCCTGCCGTGGCTCGCGCTCGCCGCGGCCGGCTTCCTGGCGGCGGGGCTTTACCTCGGCCTCTTCGTCGTGCCGCCCGACTACCAGCAGGGCGACACCGTGCGCATCATGTTCGTGCATGTGCCGGCCGCCTGGATCGCGATGATGGCTTACGGATCGATGGCGCTGTCGTCGGCCGTGGGCCTCGTCTATCGCCACCCGCTTGCCGACGTTGCCGCCAAGAGCGCCGCGCCGCTGGGCGCACTCTTCACCGCGCTTGCGCTCATCACGGGCTCGTTGTGGGGACGGCCGATGTGGGGTGCGTACTGGGTGTGGGATGCGCGGCTCACATCCTTCCTCGTCCTGTTCTTTCTCTATCTCGGCTACATCGCGCTGTGGAACGCGATCGAGGACGAGGTTCGGGCGGGCCGCGCGGCGGCCGTGCTGGCGCTGGTCGGCGCCGTCGACGTGGTGATCGTGAAGTTCTCGGTGGATTGGTGGAACACGCTGCACCAGGGCGAGAGCATCTTTCGCGCCGGCGGTCCGCTCATCGCACCGGTCTTCCTGTGGCCGCTGTTCCTGATGGCGGCGGGCTATACGTTGCTGTTCCTTCTGCTGTGGATCGTCCGCATACGAACCGAGATCGTCTCCCGCCGCTGCCACACGCTTCTGGCGCGCGCCAGCAGATCATGACCGGTTCCATGACGCACTTTTTTGCAATGGGAGGATACGCGGCGTTTGTATGGCCGGCATACGGGGTCAGCCTCGGCGGGATCGCGTTGGCAGTCGCACTGACCCTTGGAGACTACGCACGCGCAAAGCGGCGGCTGGACAAGCTGGAACGCGGTGGCGAGGCGTGACCCGCAAGATTCTGAGATACGCGTTTTATGCCGTGCCGCTTCTTGCGTTGCTCGTGCTCGCGGTTTTCCTGTTTGCAGAACTGAACCAGCAAACGCAGCAGTCGCGCGAAGAGCTGCCGTCGGTATTCATCGACAGGCCCGCCCCGCAAGTTTTCCTGCCGGCTCTGGATGCCAATGCCCGGGCCTTCTCATCGGCGGACCTGAAGTCGGGACATGTCAGCGTCGTCAATTTCTTCGCAAACTGGTGTGTGCCCTGCCACGCCGAGGCCCCCGCGCTCGAAGAACTCGCACGAAATCACGGCGTTGCATTGTACGGAATTGTCTACAAGGACACGCCGCAGAAAGCGCGGGCGTTTCTAGGCGATGCCGGTAATCCCTACGCGCGAATCGATCTCGACGCCGACGGACGGGCAGGCATCGATTGGGGAATTCAAGGGGTGCCGGAAACCTTTGTCATCGACGGCAGGGGCATTGTTCACCTTCGATATGAAGGGCCGATTGTCGGCGACGTTCTCAACGACACCATCCTGCCGGCCGTCCGTGAGGCAGAAGCCTCCCGCTGACGCAGTAAGTGTTTGGTAACGCGTCGCTGCGAAACTCCCAGGTTGAGGCTTTATCGCCAGGGCTTGCGTTGCAAATCAGCTCTGCCAACCTTCTGATCGCCGGAGCGTTCGGCAACCGGGCCGCGGGCGCCCCGCAGGCAAGCCCAGCGCCGCAAGCCAATCCTGCTGCGCAAAAGGCGGCGGATGACAAATTCGTGCCCATCGATTTCAAGAAGGCACCGGCAGCCGCGACGCCGGGCGGCGAGCCAACGACGTCAAACGCGACATCGCCGCCGACCGCATTTCAGCGCCCCGGCTCGCAGCTCGATATCCGGGTGTGAACTTTCCAGTCATGGCGATGCCGGAGACCGTTCTCCTGCACAGACGTAGTCGGCGCCTCCACACTTCAGCGCAATACCGGAATTGCAGCATGAATCCCTCGGGAATTCGTGCTAAGAAGTCTCTATGACAAAGGATGATATAGCCCTCGTGCTCGAACGGGCTGGCGCGTGGCCCGAGGAGGCCCGCCTCCGGTTGATATGCGCAGCGCTTGAGATCGAAAAGGAGTACGCCGAGGTTTACCGGCTGAGCGGTGCCGAGCGCGCCGACCTTCGCGAGGCTGCTGCGGAATTTGACCGCGGAGAAGTGGCCTCCGACGAGGAAGTAAGGGGCACATTCGAACAACTCCGCGCGGAATGCGAGTGAAGTGGGGCAATGGCGCTCTCAGGCAATTGAGAGACGCACACGCCTACCTCTTGCGTGAAAACCCGTCGGCGGCCGGAGGTTTCCTCGACAAGGTCGAGAGAATCGTTCGACTGATCGAGGAATTTCCGCGTGTCGGGGTTCAAACGGACAAGGCCGGCGTCTTCATGTTTCCACTCGTGCGATATCGATATCTTCTGTTTTATCGCGTACGCGATGATGAGGTCGTTCATATCTTGCGCCTCCGGCATGGTGCTCGCAGACGCGACTGAATTACCAGATTGATTGGGACTGCTCGACAAGAATTGCTGCTCTGCGACAGGTGACGGGTGGCGTACCTATTGTGGGATTCCGTCGCCGGTATCCGCTCATGGTAACGATCCTCTCACCCAATCGGTTTGAAGAAAACAGTCGTGTCGCAATATCGGCCGTCGGGCCATTTCGCGTAACGCGGAATGACACCCACCTCTTGCCAGCCGAGATTTCGATACAACGCCTCCGCAGAACCACCTGTGGCGGTATCGAGCGTGAGCAGCGTGAGGCCCGACGCTCGCGCCCGTTCCTCGGCGTGCAGCATGAGTGCCCGCGCAATTCCGAGGCGCCGGGCGGAACGAAGAACCAGCAGCTTGCGGATTTCTCCGCGATGCTTCTGGTTGCAGGGGCCATCCAATCCAAGCTGCACGGTTCCTGCGATCGCGCCGTCGCTGACCGCTACGAAAAGGCTTGTGCGTTTGTCGCGGACAGCTTCGGCGATGCCGCGCCAATACGCGTGTGCCTCGGCAATCTCGAATGGCCACATGAAGGAGACCGAGGCACCGGCCGCGACGCAGTCGTGCAGCACACACGACAAGCCACCGAGCGCGTCGAGGGCGCCTTCCTCGTCCAATTCGGAGATCGCGATGGCGTTCGTCATTGCCGCACCAGCGCCACGAGATACCGGCACGGCTTCGCGCCCGGATTGTGAAATTCCACGTCTGCCGGAGCACCGAATTCGAGCCGGTCCCCTGCGGACAGGGCGCAGGTCTCGCTTCCTTCATGAATGTGAAGGCTGCCGCTCATCAGCCAGACCACCTGGCGAATGAATGCATATGACGCGGCCGGAAGCGCCACGCGCGCTCCCGCCGGCAGGTGGACTTCGACGAGTTCGAGAGGGTTGTCGGCGCTTTGAAAGATCTGCCTGCGAACATAGCCGGTGGCCGGATCTTTCCAGCGGGGTTGATCCTGTGCCCGCAGCAATCTGGCTGCGGTGCGCGTCGGCGTCTCGAGCAGACCGGCAAGAGTCAGACCGAACGCGGTGGCGATCCGCAACAGGATGACGGCGGTGGGGCTCGTCTCCTGTCTTTCGATCTTGCTCAACATGGCCTTGGAAACGCCCGAGCGCTCGGCCAGATCGGCCAACGACCAGCCGTGCCGTTCGCGCTCCGCGGCGACGCGCGCGGCAATCTGCGGCGAGGGATCGTCCAATATAGTAGACACGTCGTCTCTTATAAGAGGGTGCGTCGAGCGCCGTCAAGCTGCGGACGAGGAGGGAGGCGAATCGGCCGCGCGATCAGAAAGCAGCTGCGCCTTCACTAAAGGTCGATCAGCCAAATCGGCTATCGTTCGTTCAACCCATAGATGTCATGGCCCGCGACGGCGCATAGGCGCTAACATAAGGCTCAGCCGCGGACTATTGCTGCAATGACGGCGGGGTGAGATTTGGCTGACACGCGAGAATTATTTTGTAATTATAAGCCTGTCATCCCGGCTCTGCGCCGCGCATCGTACCAATGCGTTTGCCCACAGCGGTTTCGACGCGCGGCTTGGCCGGGATGACAGGTTCAAGCGAGAAG
>Ga0335085_10009187_pt1 | contig 14951 bp, 13 predicted proteins | sample Lox_Sample_45_FD_206712 | JGI IMG/M metagenome (GOLD analysis project Ga0335085, IMG submission 206712) | Soil microbial communities from Loxahatchee National Wildlife Refuge, Florida, United States - Lox_Sample_4.5 | ecosystem: Environmental > Terrestrial > Soil > Wetlands | place: USA... | reverse complement strand
TGAGAGGGGCGGGGGGGCCGGCTACGCCGGCCCCGCCCCGAATCGACCCCGGACGCTGCGTCAGGCGGCGTGGACGGGGATGTTGCGGACCTTCGCCGACTCGGCCTTCGGCAGCGTGATGGTGAGGACGCCCGCCTTGAACGCGGCCGACGCCTTGTCCGCCTCGACCTCGACGGGGAGCTCGAGCACGCGGCGGAAGCGGCCGTAGCTGCGCTCGGACCAGTGCCAGCCGCCCTTGCGATCCTCGTTTTCCGTCTTCTTCTCGCCCGTGAGGCTGAGGACGTTGCCGTGGACCTCGACGGAGAGATCCTTCTCCTCGAGGCCCGGGAGCTCCGCGCTCACGAGGATCTCGCCCTCGCGCTCGACCACGTCGAGCCTCGGGGTGAAGCCGGCTGCCGGCGCCGACCCGGCGCCGCGCCACATGTCGTCGAAGAGCCTCTCGATGGAGCGGTTCAGGGCTCCGACCGGATCCGCCGTCCCGTAGTCCCGAGCCGCGCCAGCCGGGTGCACGCGAAAGATGCTGGGAAGTGCCATTTCTCTGTTGCTCCTTGCTTGTGTCCGTGCGGCGAGTGCCTCGAGCCGCCCGGGGGATGGCGAGTAGGTAAGCACGGCGCATAGCGCGTCAAGCGGCGCGGCGAGCGCTCCGGAGGCCGCCCGCCGGGGAAGTCATCCAATCGACAGGACGGCGAGGATCCCGGCGATGCTTCCCGCGAGCGCGACGGCGTAGAGCAGCGAGCCGATCAGGGCGTCGCTCCGGTGGCCGAGCAGGTCGACGCAGAGCGCGCGCGTGTGGTGCGCGCCCTTCCAGAGGGGCAGCGCGATGATGCCGAGCAGCACGAGCCGCCCGAGCGGATTCGAGAAGATCTCGTGCGCGCGCTCGAACGAGAGAGCGCGCGCCGGGAGCAGGCCGAGCGGTGCGCCGAGGGCGACCGTGAGCAGGTAGCCCGGCAGCAGCAGCGTCCCCACCATGATCCCGGCGCCGAAGAGCAGCCAGATCACCGGCTCGAGGCGGAGCAGCAGCGCCTTCACGGCCAGAGCCCTCCGAGCACGACGAGCAGCGCCAGCGTCACCCCACACCAGGCCGCGTAGAGCATCGCGTGGAGCACGGGTCGCGGCGGCGGCTTGGCCGGTCCGATGTGCGCGGGCTGCGCCTTCGGGAAAAGCCGGAAGAAGCGCACGCCGACGAAGATCGACCCGACCAGCGCGAGCAGATGGAACGCCACGTAGAGCGGGTTGGCGAAGCTCTGCATGAGCCGCTGCCACGCCTCCGGCCCCGCGGCCAGCGCCCAGGCGACGCGCAGCGCCACCAGCCCGACCAGCAGGTAGACGATCCCGGTGGCGTCGAAGAGCAGGTAGGTGCGCATGCGCGGCTGGGTCCAGAAGCGATCGGGCAGCTCCGGCGGCGCGGTGCGCGTCGATCCGGGTCGCGAGGGCGCCATGGCGTCGGGGCTCGCGGCGCGCATGCGCTAGCCCTCCCGCCGCACGACGAACGAGGTCGCCCAGTCGATCACCGCGTTGAGCTTGGCCTGGTTCACCGCGGCCGCGGGGTCGACGTGCTTCGGACACACCTCGCTGCACTCGTTGGCGTAGGAGCAGGCGAACACGTTGCCCTCGCCGCGGAAGACGCGGTTGCGCTGGGCCGCTCCTTCGTCCCTCGAGTCCATGTTGTAGCGGTGTCCGAGCGCGATGGCGGCCGGTCCGAGGAAGTGCGGCTCCTGCGACACCACTGGACAGGCCGCGTAGCAGAGCATGCAGTTGATGCACATGCTGAACTGCTTGAAGGCCGCGAGCTGCTCCGGGCTCTGCCGGTTCGTGCCCTCCTCGGCGGCCTTCTGCTTGGCCACGAGGATCCAGGGCTTCACGGACTCGAGCTTCTCCATGAAGCCGTCCATGTCGATCACCAGGTCGCGGATGATCGGGAAGTTCGCGAGCGGCGCGATCTCGACCCGGTCGCCGTAGTCCGCGAGCGAGGTCTTGCAGGTGAGCTTGGGCTCGCCGTCGACGTTCATCCCGCAGCTCCCGCAGACGGCCATGCGGCACGACCAGCGGTGGGAGAGCGTCCCGTCGATCTCGTCCTTGATGAAGTTGAGCGCGTCGAGGACCTTCCAGTCCGGCCGGCAGGCCACCTCGTAGCTCTGCGTCTTGGGCGCGTGATCGACGTCGGGATCGAAGCGCGTCACGACGAAGGTGCGCTTCCTGAGCTCGCTCATCAGTACTTCCGCTCCTCGGGCTGGAACCGCGTGATCGTGACGCCCTTCCGGTCGAGCCGGGGCCCGGCCGGCGTGAAGAACACCATCGAGTGGTGCAGGAACTCCTGATCGTTGCGCTTCGGGTAGTCGCGGCACGCGTGCGCACCGCGCGACTCGCGGCGCGCGGCCGCGGCGACCGCCACCGCCTCGGCCACGTCGAGGAGGTTCCCGAGCTCGAGGGCCTGAAGGATCTCGGTGTTGAACACCTTGCTCGAATCCTCCAGGACGAGGTCGGCGTAGCGGCCCTTGAGCTGCGCCAGCTCGGCCACCGTCTGCTGCATCGCGGCCTGGTTCCGGTAGACGCCGCAGCCGCGCTCCATCGAGAGCTGCATCTCGTGGCGGATCTGCGCGATCTTCTCGCCGCCCTTCTTGCGCCCGCGCAGTGCGTCGATGCGGGCAGCCTCCGCCTCGGTCTGGCTGCGCAGCGGCGCCTCGTCGCCGACGGAGGTCGCGCGGGCGTGGGCGACCGCCTCCACGCCGGCCCGTGCGCCGAACACCAGGCACTCGGTCAGCGAGTTCGAGCCGAGCCGATTGGCCCCGTTCATCGACACGCAGGCGGTCTCGCCGGCCGCGTAGAGGCCGGCAAGCGGCGTGGCCGCACGCAGATCGGTGTCGACGCCACCCATCATGTAGTGCACCACGGGCCGCACCGGGATCGGGGCGTGCACGGGATCCACGCCCACGTAGGTCGACGCGAGCTCGCGCACGAACGGCAGCTTGGCGGTGATCTTCGCCTCGCCGAGGTGCCGCAGGTCGAGGTTCATGTACTCGCCGTAGCTGCCCTTGATGCCGCGCCCCGCCTCGATCTCGAGGATCATCGCGCGCGAGATCATGTCGCGCGGCCCGAGCTCCGCCTTCTGGCCGACGCCGTAGTCGCGCGTCACCAGGAAGCGCTCGCCCTCGGAGTTGACCAGGTAGCCGCCCTCGCCGCGCGAGGCCTCGGTGATCAGGATTCCGGTGCCGGGCAGCCCCGTCGGGTGGTACTGCACGAACTCCATGTCCTTGAGACCCACGCCGGCACGGTACGCGAGCGCCATGCCGTCGCCCGTCTTGATCGTGCCGTTCGTCGTGAACGGGAAGCACTTGCCGGCGCCACCCGTCGCCAAGATCACGGCGCGCCCGAGGAAGCAGCGCATCGCGCCGGAGCGGATGTCGATCGCCGCGACGCCGCGGCAAGCACCGCCGTCGACGAGGAGCCGCGTCGCGAAGTTCTCGTCGTAGCGCACGATGCGGTCGAAGCGCATCGAGTGCTGGAACAGCGTGTGCAGCATGTGGAAGCCGACCTTGTCGGTCGCGAACCAGGTGCGCGGCACCGTCATGCCGCCGAACGGGCGCGTGGCGACCGATCCGTCCGGGTTGCGGCTCCACGGGCAGCCCCAGTGCTCGAGTCGGGTGAGCTCGAGGGTCGCCTGCTCGACGAAGTAGTCGACGGAGTCCTGGTCGGCCAGGAAGTCGGAGCCCTTCACGGTGTCGTAGGCGTGCTTCTCGAGGCTGTCCTCCGAGCCCGGCACGTAGGCGGCCGCGCCGCCTTCCGCGGAGACCGTGTGGCTCCGCATCGGGTACACCTTCGAGACCATGGCGACCGAGATCCGGGGATCCGCCTCGACCGCCGCGATCGCGGCGCGCAGCCCCGCGGCGCCGCCCCCGACGACGACGATGTCGTGCCGATGGATCTCGACCACGGGTGCCCTCCCTGACCTGGATTCGCGTCTAGGGTCTAACGAGATTCGGGTTCGAAATCAACGCGGGCTCGAGCTCGATCGCGCTGCGGGCTGGACGCCGAGTCACGGAGCGGGCTCCGGCTGAGTCACCGAGCGGGCTCCTGCTGCGTGACACAGTGGATCGCCCCGAAGCCCGAGACGAGCTCCGCGCTCGGGATCCCGACGATCTCGCGACCGGAGAGCAGCTCGCGCAGGATGGCGAGCGCGCGCGCGTCCGTCGCTGCACCGAAGGTGGGCACCAGCGCGACGCCGTTGGCGAGATAGAAGTTCGCGTAGCTGGCCGGGCTGCGCTGCGTTCCGGAGCCGAGGCGCGGCGGCATGGGCAGCTCGACCACCGAGAGCGCGGCGCCGCGCGCATCGGTCATGGCGGCCAGGCGCCGGCGGTTCTCGGCGAGCGGTGCTCGGTTCGCGTCCGCCGCGTCGGAGCACACGGCCGCCACGACGACCCCGGGCGCGACGAAGCGCGCCACGTCGTCGACGTGTCCGTCGGTGTCGTCGCCCTCGATGCCGCCCGCCAGCCAGAGCACGCGGGTGGCGCCGAGCGAGTCCGCGAGCACCTGCTCCATGCGCTCCCGCGTGCGACCCGCGCCGCGGTTCGGGTTCAGCAGACACGATTCTGTGGTGAGCACGGTGCCGAGGCCATCGCCGTCGATCGCGCCCCCCTCGAGCACCGTCTCGCAGGCGAAGCGCGGCAGCCCGAGGATGCGCGCGACGCGGCCCGGCACGGCGTCGTCCGCCTCCCAGCCGGGATACTTGCGACCCCAGTTGTCGAAGCGGAAATCGAGCACCGCGCGGCCCGGGGGATCGCGCCGCACGACGAAGATCGGTCCGTGGTCGCGCGCCCAGGCATCGTTGGTGGGGTAGTGGTGGAAGGTGACGCCCTCGGGATCCACCCGGGCGCGCGCGAGCGCCGCGCGCGCGCGCGACTCGAGCGCCTCGTCGGCGACGCCGATGCAGACCGCCTCGTGCGGAAGCAGCGCGCGAACGATCGCGGCGAAGCTCTCGACCACCGCCGGAAGGTCGTCGGGCCAGGTCTCCGGGTTGTGGGGCCAGGAGAGCCACGTCGCGCGGTGCCGCTCCCACTCGGCCGGCCAGCGGTACCCGAGGGCCGCGGGCGCCTTGGAGCCCGCGCGCGCATTGGCGTGGCGCTCGTTCAATCGCGGAAGCGCCTCAGCAGGTCGCCGTACGCATCGATGCGGCGGTCGCGCAGGAACGGCCAGCCGCGCCGCATCTCTTCGATCGCAGAGAGGTCGCAATCGACGACGAGCGTCTCCTCCTGGGTCGCCGAGGCGCGCGCCAGCACGCGGCCGAACGGATCGGCCACGAACGACTGCCCCCAGAAGGTGAGGCGCTCCTCGACGCCCACCCGGTTCACGACCGCGACGAAGACGCCGTTGGCGATGGCGTGGGCGCGCTGCGTGGTCTCCCAGGCGTCGTGCTCGGCCGCCTCCCACTCGGGCCGCACGCCGGTCTCCCAGCCGATCGCCGTCGGGTAGGCGAGGATCTGCGCCCCGGCCAGCGCGGTGAGGCGGGCGGCCTCCGGGAACCACTGGTCCCAGCAGACCAGCGTGCCGACGCGCGCGGCGCGCGTCTCGAAGGCGCGGAAGCCGAGGTCGCCCGGCGTGAAGTAGAACTTCTCGTAGTAGAGCGGGTCGTCGGGGATGTGCATCTTGCGGTAGATGCCGGCGATCGCGCCGTCGGCATCGATCACGACCGCCGTGTTGTGGTAGAGCCCCTCGGCGCGCCGCTCGAAGACCGAGGTCACGACCGCCACGCCGCGCGCGGCAGCGACCTTGGCGACCGCCTCGACGCTCGGGCCCGGCACGGGCTCCGCCAGCGCGAAGCGCGCGGAGTCCTCGGCCTGGCAGAAGTAGCGGGTGCGGAAGAGCTCGGGCAGGCACACGAGCCGCGCGCCGCGGCCCGCGGCGTCCTCGATCCCGGCGAGGGCCCGCGCCAGGTTGTCGTCGGGGCGCTCCGAGCAGCGGAGCTGCACGAGGCCGATGCGCAGCCGCTCGGCGCGACCCCCGTGCGGCGTCACCCCCCCACCCGAAGACGCGGACGACATGGGCGCTGAGCTTGGGGGACGGGGAGTCCGCCTGCAACCGCCCGGGCCGTGACCGTCCCCGTCACGGCGCCCCTCGATGATCGGTCCGGGAGGAGCGGCCATGGCGGATGGGCCGGAGAGCGGAGGGCCGGAGATCGGAGGGCTGGAGATCGGAAGGACGGGGACGACTGGGGACCTCGGCGAGTGCGAGCGGCCGCTCGCGCGCTTCCTGCGCGAGGTCGCGGGCGCGCTCGCGGTGATGGGCGCCTTCGTGGCGCTCTCGCTCGGCGCCGCCGCCCTCGAAGCGGCCCGCGCGCCCGAGTACCCTCCGCCGGCGGTGGCGGAGGCGCAGGCGGACGACGGCGCGGCCCCGACGACGTGGCTGGTCGACGGGTTCAACCTGCTCCACGTCGCCGTCCTCCGCGGCGGGCCGCGCCGCGAGTGGTGGCGCGAGCAGAACCGCGCCGAGGTCGTCGCCCTCGCGCGCGGCTTCGACGATCCGCGCGCCGAGGTGGTGGTGGTCTTCGACGGGGCGCGCGGCGCCGAGGACGCGGAGACCCGGGGAGGACCCCGCGTGGTGTTCGCCGCCTCGGCCGACGAGTGGATGCTCGCGGCCCTCCGCGCGGCCTCGGATCCGTCGCGCATCGCGGTCGTCACGGCCGACCGGCGGCTCGCCGACCGCGCGCGGCACCGCGGCGCGCGCGTGGTGCGACCTACCGAGTTCGCAGCCCGCTGCCGGAGCTGAGCCCGTCGGGGAGCGGGGTCCATAGACCTCGGGGCGGAGCGGGCCGGGCTCCCAGACCGGCTCGGGGCGCCACCCGCTCCCGTTCTCGGTCCCGGAGTGCTTGACCCGGGGGAGCCATCGGTCATAACGTTCGCCCCGGGTGTGCCGACCTCCCCCCGGTGGCGGTCTCCTCCCGGGCGCCGAGAGCGACTGGGAAACGCTTTCGTTGGTCCGGGCGTCAACCCCCTAGTGCGGGATCCACCCGCGAGAGGCCTTCATGTCGGAAACCCCGCCCGTCTCCCACGCGCGACCCACGCGGACGCTCGCGTTCGCGCGACAGGTCGTGCGCCACCGCTTCCCGATCGCCATCGGCCTGGTCCTCGTCACGCTGTTCTTCCTCTACCCGATCGTGAACGCGGTGCTCGCGGGGCTCGGCCACAAGCTCCCCGGTCCGGTGGTGCGCGTCGACACCTCGGCGCGTGCGCAGTACCCGGATCATCCCTTCATCCACGCGCAGGACAAGTTCGGCAAGAAGTTCGGCACCTCGTCGCTGGTCGCGATCGGCGTCGTCGTGAAGGACGGCAACATCTTCACGCCCGAGACGCTCCAGAAGCTCGCGAAGATCACCAAGGCCGTCGACGGCGTCGGCTTCGACAGCCAGAACGACAAGCGCGAGGAGCTGCGTGCCAAGCTCGAGGCCCAGGGCCTGACGGGCGAGAAGCTGATCAAGGAGCTCGACCGCAACTACCCGCCCTATCCGGTGAACCACGACCAGGTCCGCTCGCTCGCGCACCCGAGCACCCGCGCCGTTCAGATCGAGCCCGACGGCTCGATCACCTCCGACGTTCTGATGAAGAAGGTGCCCGAGACCCAGGAGGAGGCGGACAAGCTGCGCGAGGTCGTGCTGCAGAATCCGCCCTTCATCTACGGCCGCCTGGTCTCGTGGGACGAGAAGGGCGCTCTGGTGACCGCCGGCTTCGTGACCGACCGCCTCTCCGGCGCCGAGGTCTACCGCGCCGTCTTCAATCACATCGAGAAGATCAAGGAGGACTTCGAGGACCCGGCCTGCCACGCCGCCGACGAGGCGAACTGGATCACCCGGTTCGGCCGCACGCTGGCGCGCCCCTTCGTCAGCATGTCGACCACCCACTCGATCCCGGAAGGCTGCAACTTCCAGATCTACATCTCCGGCGAGCCGGTGCACGTCGGCTGGATCCTGAAGCACGCCTTCGAGATCGGGATCTACGTCGCGCTCACGGTGATCGTGATCTTCCTGCTGCTGCTGCTCTACTTCCGCCGCCTGCACGGCGTGCTGATCCCATTCGTGGCCGCGGTCATCACCGTGATCTGGGGAACCGGCTTCACCGGATGGACGGGGATCACCTTCGACCCACTCGTGCTGGTGATCCCGATGATCATCACCGCGCGCGCCGTCTCGCACACCGTGCAGATGGCCGAGCGCTTCTTCGAGGACTACGAGATCCTGGCGCCGAAGTACGGCGACCCGCGCGCGGCCAAGATCGAGGCCGCCACCATCGCGATGGCCGAGCTGATCGTGCCCGGAACGCTGGGCATCCTGGTCGACGTGGGCGGCCTCCTGGTGATCCTCGTCACCTCGATCCCCGAGATGCGCGACCTCGCCAAGTTCGGCGCCTTCTGGGTGACCTCGATCCTGTTCACCGTCGAGATCCTCCACCCCGTGATGATCTGCTACCTGCCCGCCCCGAAGGAGACGGAGCACTTCCTGCCCCAGACCATGGTGCGCTTCACGCGCTGGATCGGCTGGGTCACCACGCATCCGCGCTGGAAGTACGTGGTCGCCGCCATCACGCTGATCCTGTTCATCGGCTCGACGTACATCACGCTCTTCTACTCCAAGATCGGGCAGGCGACACCCGGCTCGCCTCTGCTGTGGCCGAATCACGAGTTCAACATCGCGACCGACGAGATCGCCAAGCGCTTCGGGGGCGTCGACTCGTTCGTGATCTTCTCGAGCGGCGACCGCGAGAATGCCAGCGCCGACCCGCTGCCGATCCAGCGCATGACCGAGTTCGAGCGCTGGATGGAGTCGTACACCAATCTCGGGGCATCGGTGTCGATCGCGCCGATCATCCGCGGCTACTGGCGCATGAACCACTACGGCGATCCGAAGTGGCAGTTCGTGCCGGACCACCCGGGCACCGTGCGGACGGTAATCTTCCAGCTCCGCACCAACGGGGCGCCGGGCTTCCTGCGCCCCTTCATGACCGACGACAGCCGCGACGCCAACGTCGCGTTCTTCTACCCCGATCACAAGGGCGACACGATCGAGAAGGCGGTGCTCGCCTCCGACGCCTTCATCAAGGACAACCCGATCGGCGAGGTGATCGTCCGGCTCGACAAGGACCAGGCGCGCGACGGCGCGCCCATCTTCGACCGCGAGCGCCTGACCGACATCTGGTACTACATGCTCGGGCCGCTGCTGCCGCCGAGGAACCACACGCTCCACGTGCAGCTCCGCAAGGACGGCAGCTACGCCGCGATCCCGGCGCACTCGGCCAAGGACGGCCTGCCGACCTGGATCGACGAGTTCCGCGAGAAGGCCGTCGCCGACTACAACACCGAGAAGGATGCCGTCGAGGAGGGTGAGTACTTCTCGTGGCCCAAGACGCTCGCGGACTGGAAGAAGACCGACGTCAACCAGTGGTGGGAGAGCGACGAGTTCGGCGTGCGGGCGGTGGCGGTCAACACCAAGGACCTGATCGTCCAGGACATGAAAGCCGTCGACTCGACGCCCAAGTACCAGCCGACCAACTCGTGGACCCGCGGCGTCCAGTTCGTGATGGCGGGCGGGATCATGGGCATCCTCGCCGCGATCAATGACGAGGTGGAGCGCAGCCACGTCGCGAACATCACCCTGATCTTCGCGGTGATCTTCGTGCTGCACTCGATCACGTACCAGTCGATGGCGAGCGGCGGGATCATCTTCCTGCAGATCGCCACGGCGACGCTGATCTCGCTGGCGTACATGGCGTTGCGCGGCGTCGGGCTCAACATCAACACGCTGCCCGTGCAGTCGGTGGGCGTCGGCATCGGGGTCGACTACGCGATCTACATCGTGGACCGCATCCGACAGGAGGTGGTCGACACCGAGGACATCGACGAGGCCGTGCGCCGCGCGGTGCGCACGACCGGGATGGCGGTGAGCTTCACCGCCACCACCGTGGTGGGCGGCATCATCCTGTGGTCCTTCTCGAACCTGCGCTTCCAGGCGGAGATGGCCCAGCTCCTGGTGATCCTGATGGTGGTCAACATGCTGGGCGCGATCACGGTGGTGCCGACCTTCTACTCGATCCTGCGGCCGCGGGTCGCGACGGCGCTGCTCTCCGACGAGCAGAAGGAAGCGATCCGCATCCAGAAGGAGCACGAGCGCCAGCTCGAACACCACGCCTGACGGCGCGCGCAGGGGCGCGATCGGACGGCTAGACGCCCGACCCGGACCGCAGGCTGCGCTCGTGCAGCTCGAGGATGCGCGAGGCATTCTCCTCGACGGCGCGCCCGCTCACGTCGAGGAGCTTCCAGCCGCGCGAGCGGAACAGCCGCCGCGCGTCCTCGAGCTCCCGAGAGATCGACTCGGCGTTGGCGTAGTCGAGCCATGGCGGCGCCCCGAGCGAGCGCATCCGCGCCTGGCGGATCGTCAGCAGGCGGGCGGGATCGGCCACGAGCCCGAACACCTTGCTCGGGTCGAGCTCGAAGAGGGGGCGTGGCAGCGGCAGGTCCGGAATGACCGGCACGTTGCCCGTCTTGTAGCCGCGCTGCGCCAGGTACATCGAGAGCGGCGTCTTCGAGGTGCGCGACGGGCCGACCAGCACGAGGTCGGCCTGGAACAGGGTGTGCGGATTGGCGCCGTCGTCGTGCCGCACCGCGAACTCGACGGCCTCGATGCGCCGGAAGTAGTCGTCGGAGAAGCCGTGCAGCAGGCCTGGCTCGTGGCGGGGCTCGGCGTGCAGGTGCTCGGCGATGTTCGAGATGAGCGGACCGAGCAGGTCGACGGTCGGCACGCCGCGCTCGGCGCCGTGCTCGCGGAGCACCTGCGCAGCCGGCCGATTCACGACGGTGAACACGACCAGCGCGCCGGCGTGCTCGGCCTCCTGGATCACCGTGCGCGCCTCGGCCGCGCTGCGCACGTCGGCGAACTTGCGCATCCGCCAGCGCGCGTTGAACTGCAGCATCGCCGCGCGCACGGTGTCGGCCGCCGTCTCGCCCGTGCCGTCGGAGACCACGAAGATCTCGGCCCAGTCGGCGCCGGCGGGGGTCGGGTGGACGGGGCTGCGCGCGGACTTCTCCCCCACGCCGCGAGCGTAGCCCGGCGCTATCGTCCGGCCCATGCCGTACGACCCCAAGCGCATCGAGCCGCGCTGGCAGGCCTACTGGCGGGATCGCGGCACGTTCCGCACCGAGATCGACGCCGCGAAGCCCAAGTACTACGTGCTCGACATGTTCCCCTACCCCTCCGGCGCCGGGCTCCACGTCGGCCATCCCAAGGGCTACATCGCGACCGACGTGCTCGCCCGCTACAAGCGGATGCGCGGCTTCAACGTCCTGCATCCGATGGGATGGGATGCGTTCGGGCTGCCCGCGGAGCAGTACGCGATCCAGACGGGGACACATCCTCGCGTCACGACGCGCCGCAACATCGAAACCTTCCGGCGGCAGCTCGACGCGCTCGGCTTCAGCTACGACTGGTCCCGCGAGATCGACACCACCGATCCGCGCTACTACCGCTGGACGCAGTGGATCTTCGGCAAGCTCTTCGAGCGCGGGCTCGCCTACGAGGCCGAGGTGCCGGTCAACTGGTGCCCGGCGCTCGGCACGGTGCTCGCGAACGAGGAGGTGATCGACGGCAAGAGCGAGCGCGGCGGCCACCCCGTGATCCGCGTGCCGATGAAGCAGTGGATGCTGCGCATCACGGCCTACGCCGACCGCCTGATCGACGACCTGGAGGAGCTCGACTGGCCGGAGCCGATCAAGAAGATGCAGCGCGACTGGATCGGGCGCAGCGAGGGCGCGCACGTGCGCTTCCCGCTCGCCGACCGCCCGGAGGTCGCGATCGAGGTCTTCACCACGCGCCCGGACACGCTCTTCGGCGCCACCTACATGGTGCTCGCCCCCGAGCATCCGCTGGTCGGCCCGATCACGACCGGAGCGCAGCGCGCGGCGGTGGAGGCGTACGTGGCGGTCGCGCGCAGGCGGAGCGAGCGCGCGCGGCTCGCCGACACGAAGGCGAAGACCGGCGTCGCGACGGGCGCCTACGCGCGGAATCCGGCGAGCGGCGAGCGCATCCCGATCTGGGTCGCCGACTACGTGCTCGCCGGCTACGGGACCGGCGCGATCATGGCGGTACCCGCGCACGACGAGCGCGACTTCGAGTTCGCCACTGCCTTCGGCCTCCCCGTGCGCAAGGTGGTGGAGCGCAAGCCGCCGGAGGCGGCGCGCAGCGAGGCGCAGCCGAGCGAAGATCATCAGGCTTCGCCGCCGGAGGCGGCGCGCAGCGAGGCGCAGCCGAGCGAAGATCATCAGGCTTCGCCGCCGGAGGCGGCGCGCAGCGAGGCGCAGCCGAGCGAAGTCAGCAGCTGGCAGCCGAGCGCAGCTCATCAGGCCGGCGCGGATCTCCCCTTCACGGGCGAGGGCACCGGCGTGAACTCGGGCTTCCTCGACGGGCTCGCGACGCCGCAAGCCAAGCGCCGCATGATCGAGTGGCTCGAGGCCAACGGCCACGGCAAGGGCGCCGTCACCTACAAGCTGCGCGACTGGCTCTTCAGCCGGCAGCGCTACTGGGGCGAGCCCTTCCCGGTGCTGCACCTCGAGGACGGCCGGGTCGAGCTGGTGCCCGAGGACGAGCTGCCGGTGACGCTGCCGGAGCTCGACGACTTCCGTCCTGCCGGCGAGTCGCAGACGCCGCTCGAGCGCGCCGAGGCGTGGATGGTGGCCACCGATCCCGCGACGGGCCGGCCCGCGCGCCGCGACCCCAACACCATGCCGAATTGGGCCGGGAGCTGCTGGTACTTCCTGCGCTTCTGCGATCCCCGGAACGACCGCGAGCCGTGGTCGGCCGAGGCCGAGCGCTACTGGATGCCGGTCGACCTCTACGTCGGCGGCGCGGAGCACGCGGTGCTGCACCTGCTCTACGCGCGCTTCTGGCACAAGGTGCTCTTCGACCTCGGCCTGGTCCACACGCGGGAGCCGTTCCGCAAGCTCGTGAACCAGGGCATGATCCTCGGAGCGAGCTACCGCTACTGGGACGACAACGTGGGCGACGACCCGCGCGCGACACCGCGTTGCTATGCGAGCTCGGCGGTGCAGGTGGAAGGCGAGCGCGCCGTGGCCGTCGCCACCGGCGCCGAGGTGAAGGCGCGCTGGGTCCAGATCCCGGACGTGCGCTGGAGCGCCGACGGCGAGCCGCTCCATCCAAGCCAGGACGACCTCGTCCTCGAAGAGGTCGTCGAGCGCATGTCGAAGAGCCGCGGCAACGTGGTGAATCCCGACGAGGTGGTCGACCGCTACGGCGCCGACTCGATGCGCCTCTACGAGATGTTCCTGGGCCCGCTCGACAAGGACGCGCCGTGGTCCACCGACGGCATCCAGGGCGTGTACCGCCTGCTGCAGCGCGCCTGGCGCCTGCTCGTCGACGAGGAGGCGCCGGGCGAGCCCGCGCGTGCGCTCGCGCCGGGGGCCGGGACGCCGGAGCAGGCGCGCCTCACCGCCGTCACCATCCAGGGCGTGACCGACGACGTCGAGGCCATGCACTTCAACACCGCGATCTCGAAGCTCATGGTCTTCGCGCGCGACAGCACCCGGGACGCCCCGTTGCCGCGCGATGCCGCGCTCGCCTTCGTCCGGCTGCTCGCCCCCTTCGCGCCCCATCTCGCCGAGGAGCTGTGGGAGCGGCTCGGGCACGATCGGACGATCGCCTACGAGCGCTGGCCCGAGGCCGATCCGGCGCTGCTGCGCGCGGAGACCGTGACGATCGCGGTGCAGGTCAACGGCAAGCGCCGCGACGAGATCGAGGTTCCCGCCGGCGCCGACGAGGCCGCGGTGCGCGCCGCGGCGCTCGCCGCCGAGAACGTCCGTCGCCACCTCGGCGGACGCGAGCCGCGCAAGGTGATCGTAGTGCCCGGCCGGCTCGTCAACCTGGTGCTCTAGGCGAGCCGCCGTGTCGAAGGCGCTCGGCGCGCTGACCCGCCACCCGGTGATCGCCGGCACGCTCATCACGTGCACCGTGCTCGGCGCCGCGCTCGGCTTCGACCTGCTCGCGGGAGACTGGTCGGCGGTGCGCCGCATCGCGGCCGGCGCCGTCGCGGGCGGCGGGGTGGGCCTGCTGATCACCGCGACGAAGATGCTCGACTGACCTCGAGCGCGGCGGCCTCCCGGTCCTCGCGCCGCGCCTCCTCCTCGAGCTGCCGCGCCCGGCGGCGCACCCACCAGATGAGCCCACCGATCAGCACGAAGGGCAGCAGCGTGAGCAGCATCGTGGTGCCGAAGAAGGCCTTGCGCGAGAGGTCGCTCTGGCCGCCGAAACACACCGCGCAGGCCGTCGCCGCGCGCGGCGCCGCGAGAAGCAGCGCCGCGAGACCCGCCGCGAGCTGCCGCAGCGACCGGCTCACAGGTACACCACGCCGTACAGGATGGGCCAGACGATCACGACGAAGTACCAGAACACAGCAGCCGTGGCGAGCTGGCTCTGCGCCAGCCACCCTCGCTGCAGCCGCACCCCCGTGTAGACCAGAAGCGCGAGCGCCGCGATCGCGTGCAGCGCGTGCAGGCCGACGATGAGATAGAAGAAGGATCCCAGCGTGCTCGAGGTCAGCGTCAGGCCCTGCCGGATCAGGCGGAACCACTCGACGCCCTGGAGGGCGACGAAGCCGGCGCCGAGCCCGATCGACAGCAGGAGCGGCCGGCGCGCGCGGGCGCGGTCGCGCCGGAAGGCCCGCTGGGCCCACACCAGCAGGACGCCGCTCGCGAGCAGCATCGCGGTGTTGAAGGCCGTCGAGGCGACGGGCAGGCGCGGCTGCCCGGGCGGCGGCCACACCAGCGCGGCGGCGCGCAGGATGGAGAAGCCGCTGATCAGTCCGGCGAACAGCATCACCTCGCAGATCACGAAGATCAGCATGCCCATGACCCCGTTGGGCACGAGCGGCTGCCTGCGGGACTCTGCGACGACGCGGATGCGACCG
>Ga0335085_10009186_pt1 | contig 14951 bp, 19 predicted proteins | sample Lox_Sample_45_FD_206712 | JGI IMG/M metagenome (GOLD analysis project Ga0335085, IMG submission 206712) | Soil microbial communities from Loxahatchee National Wildlife Refuge, Florida, United States - Lox_Sample_4.5 | ecosystem: Environmental > Terrestrial > Soil > Wetlands | place: USA... | reverse complement strand
CGTCTCGCGCCTGCCGGAGAATGCGATCCTCGTCGACGAGGCGGTCACGGCCGGGCTCTTCACCCGGGCGTTCCACGAAGGCAGCGCTGCGACGAGCTACCTCTGGAGCGGCGCGGGCGCGCTCGGGTGGGGCGTTCCGGCGGCGCTCGGCGCCAAGCTCGCGGCTCCGGAGCGACCCGCCGTCTGCATCGTCGGCGACGGCTCGTTCATGTACTCGCCGCAGGCGCTCTGGACCGCGGCCCGCTACCGCCTGAACGTCCTGACGGTCGTGCTCGACAACCACGAGTACCGGATCCTCAAGCGCGGCCTCGACCGGCTGCGGGGCTCGGCCGCCCGCTCGGGCTCATACCTCGGCATGGATCTCGGCGACCCGGGGATCGACTTCGTGGCGCTCGCCGGGTCGATCGGGATACGCGGCAGCAGGGTCGAGGATGCCGACACGCTCGAGCAGAAGGTCGACGAGGCGCTCGGGTCGGGAGAGCCTCGACTGCTCCACGTCCCGATCTCCGGCCATAGCACCGGCGACGGCCTCGCCCCCGGCAGGGTGGTGCCGGTGGCGAGGAGGGCGTGACGCCGAGCCTGTTAGGCCGCCGTCGCGAGGCGCGCTGAGGCGCGCTTCGCAGGCGCGAGCTGTCTGCGCGCACGGTCGATCACCGCGTCGTGCTCCCGCAGCTCCGCAGGCGTAGCCCCGCGCGCTGCGAGCAGGTCGCGGACGAAGATCAGGTCGCCGATATGGCGGATCTCCTCGTCGACCTCGCCCTGGGGGTCTGCGGCCCAGCGGTAGATCCGGTTCGGGTTCGTGGTGCTCATCGTGCTCCTTCGCGTCGATGTGCGGGGAGCATCCCGGTCCCGCGTGAGAGCGCGCTAAGCGTGCGCTATGGAGTTCATGAGAATCCGCCGCCGACGTCGATCCCGGCGGCAGCTGCGGCTGTGGACTCCGTGCCCCGAGCGAGGGTGACTGACCGGAGTAGGATCCGCCGGCCCGCAGGCGCGGCAACGAAGGGGGAGGATCGCGGATGCGTGTGCTGCCTCCCCGGCAGGATCGGAGGCGGATCGTGCGAATCGCTTGATAGCTCCACTCGAGGATCCGATAGAGAGGCCGTGACCGTGAACATCCCGATCGAGGTCCAGGTCGCCCCGATCGACCCGGCCCGCCTGGAGCCGATCATCGGGCGCGCGCGGATCGAGCGGCTCCTGTCGGCGGCAGCGGCTGTGGGCCGCGTCCTCGACGAAGGGGCCGTCGTCAACGTCAATTCGACCTCTGCGGGCGGCGGGGTGGCGGAGATGCTCAACCCGCTGCTCGGCTACGCGTGCGCGCTGGGCATCGACACCCGGTGGATCGTGATCCGCGGCGACGCGTCGTTCTACACGGTCACGAAGCGCATTCACAACGGGCTGTACGGCGGACCGGGCGATGGTGGCGAGTTGGGTGAGCCGGAACGGGCGGACTACGAGCGCACGCTCTGCGAGAGCGCCGACTGGCTCGCCGGACGCGTCGGCGGCCGTGACGTGCTCGTGCTCCACGATCCGCAGACGGCCGGACTGATCCCGCTCCTCCGGGCCAGGGTGGGAACGGTCGTGTGGCGCTGCCACGTCGGCCTCGACCGATCCTCGGTGTGGGCCGACCGCGCCTGGGACTTCCTGCGAGCGTACGTCGAGCAGGCCGACGCCTGCGTCTTCTCGCGCCGCGAGTTCGCGCCGGACTGGATCGATCCCCGCCGGCTCGTCGTCGTGCCGCCCTCGATCGATCCGTTCACGCCGAAGAACGAGGCGCTGTCGGGCGACCTCGTCCGAGCCATGCTCGCGACGAGCGGCGTGCTCGCCGGGGACGGTATCCGGCCCCTGCGCGGAGAGCTTGCGGTCGAACACGTCGAGTTGACCCGCGACGGCGTCGTGCCCGACGCCGCTGCGCCCCTGGTCGTGCAGATCTCCCGCTGGGACCGGATGAAGGACATGACCGGCGTGATGCAGGCATTCACGGAATTCGTCGACCCCGCGCTCGGCGCCCACCTGATCCTCGCCGGCCCCTCCGTGGACGGTGTCAGCGACGATCCCGAGGGCGCCCAGGTCCTCGCCGAGGTGCAGGCGCAATGGGAGCTCCTGAGATCCGAACACCGTTCCCGGGTGCACCTCGCGTGCATCGGCATGGGCGATCTCGCCGCCAACGCCCGCGTCGTCAACGCCCTCCAGCGCCATGCAAGGGTGGTCGTGCAGAAGAGCCTCGCCGAGGGGTTCGGCCTGACCGTCGCCGAGGCGCTCTGGAAGCGGCGCCCCGTCGTCGCCTCGGCCGTCGGCGGCATCGTCGACCAGATCACCGATGGCCAGGACGGCCTGCTCGTCGCACCGCTCGACCTCGCCGCCGCCGGCGAGGCGATCGCAACCCTCCTCGCCGACGAGGCCCTGGGCCGGCGTCTGGGCGAGAACGGCCGCCGTCGGGTCGTCGACCAGTTCCTCGCCGACCGGCACCTCGAACAGTACGCCACGCTGCTCGTCCAACTGCTGGCGGCCGGCCGTTAGCGAGCAGGTACGCGGGTCGGGCGCCGGCGTCCGCTGGGATCCGTCCCCTGTGGTCAGATGCCGCGCGGCGGCGCGACCCCGAGCGTCTTGTCGGCGTCGTACTGGGCGAGCGCCTCCCGCGTGGGCGAGGCGGGGAGCGGCTGGGCGAGCAGGTAGACGACCGCGCCGAGGACCGGCACGACGAGGATCACGACGAGCCAGACCGCTTTCTTCCAGCCGCTCAACGGGCGCCGCACGAGGTCGAAGAGCGCAAAGCCCCAGCAGAACGCGATGCCGATCTTCAGCAGGCTCTTGAGGAACCCCTGGTCGAACAGCGCTGCCACTACGAGCGTCCCGCTCATGATCGTCCTCCCTGTAGCTCGCCTCGTCCGGCGGATCATTGCACCGCGAGCGCCGGGCGCCTATGGGGTGCACCTCCTGGCGAAGGCATGCCGGCCCGCCGGCGCGGGTAGGTTTACGGCGAGGGCGCAGGAGCCCAGCGTGAGCAAAGGGGGATGATGACCACGATCGAGAACCGGCCGAACACCGCACTCCTCGTCATCGACGTGCAGAACGGCGTCGTCGAGGGGAATCACGATCGCGACAAGGTCGTCGCGAACGTCGGCAGCCTCGTCGACAAGGCGCGGCGGGAACGGGTTCCCGTCGTCTGGGTCCAGCACTCCGACGAGCAGATTGCAAGGGGGAGCGACGGCTGGCGGATCGTCCCGGAGCTGACTCCAGGCGACGCCGAGCCGCTCGTCGAGAAGAACTACGGCGACTCCTTCGAGGACACCACCCTCGAGACCGTGCTCTCGGGCCTCGGTGTCGGGCGACTCGTCGTGGTCGGCGCTCAGACCGATGCGTGCGTCCGCTCGACGCTCCACGGGGCGCTCGCGCGGGGGTACGACGCGACCCTCGTCAGCGATGCCCACACGACCGAGGACCAGACGGCATGGGGAGCGCCGCCGCCGGAGCAGGTGATCGCGCACACGAACCTGTACTGGACCTACCAGACGGCGCCGGGACGGACGGCCGGGACGGTCGAGACCAACGACGTCGACTTCGGCGGCGCCTCCTGAGGTCGCCGTAGCGCGATCCAAGCGAGCACGTGCTCTCTCCCACGAGTCGCGATGGCGGTCACCTTCGTTGCCGCGACCGCTGTGCCTGACTCAGCGCAAACAATCCACAGGCCAGGTCTCGGGCGGACACGTCCGGTAACAGTTACCAGACGTGTCCTTTGCGGCCGATCCGTCTGGTAGCGCCCCGGGGTGTCTGCACGGCGGACACGCTCGGAACCGCCCGCTTGCGGTAGAGCCCGGCTCGGTGCGCGTCGGCGGTGGTCAGCCCGTCAACCGCGACAGGATCGTCTCGAGCACGTCGTCGGCGCGCGCATGCAGCTCCTCGGACGTGGAGAGCTGCACCGGATGGGCGATCGTGACAATGCGGTAGTCGGGCATCCCGAGCACGCGTGCCTGCTCGAGCGCCTCGTCGACGAAGGGCGCCGTCCCGACCACCGCCGTCGGGATGCCGCGCCGCTCGAGCCGTACCGCGTCGTGCACACTGCACGACACGCACGAGCCTCAGTCGGCGAGCCCCTCGACCGTCAGGTCGCCGCGGAGGGCGATCTCCTCGATCACGTCGGGCGAGGCCGGCTTGGAGAACGTCTCCTTGGCGATCCGGAAGGTCTCCGCGCCATGCTCGTGCAGGCGCCGCTCGACCCGGTCGAGGAACTCGGCGCCGCGCGCCTTTGTGATGTCGAGGAGGGCGACGCGCTTCCCGGCCAGGGCGGCCGGCCTGGGGGCGAAGGCGACCGGCTCGCGGACGCGCTCGTCGATCGGGCTCACGTACTCCACTGGATCTCCTTCGTCACGGGTTCGGTCTTCATCCCGTCGCAGGGGCCGAAGACGGCTGAGAAGCGGCCCGCCTCGCCGCCCGCGACGACGAGCTGGATCTTCTCGGCGCTCGTCCACTTGTGCACCGGCAGCTCGTCGGCGGCCGCCTGGACGAGCGGCGGCGTCTCGCCGCGCCGCAGCTCCGCCGCCGGTCGTACCACCGCCTCGAACATCGCTGCGCGCAGCCGCTCCTTGTCCCAGCCCGCCTCGGCGAAGAGGGCAGCGTGCTCGGGACAGATGACGAAGAGCGAGGTGTCGTCCATCGGCCACCAGAACGGGCTCCACTGGCCGGCCGCGGCCCAGGCGAGCGTCGCCGCGAGCTCCTCGGGCGTGCGGCTGCGGTGGTCGGAGATCGAGAGCGGCGCGTCGCCGGCGACGAGCGTGACCGTCGACGCGTCGGCGGCGAAGCCGCGCTCGACGTGGAGCGGCGGCCAGAAGCTCGCCTCCTCGTTCTCGGCGAAGCAGCAGGCGAGCTTGCCCGGGTGGCCGAGCGTCGCCCGGTCGAGCGCACCGGGGCGCGCGCCGCCCGTCAGCGTCAGCACGAGGCGCAGGGCGCGGCCGATCGTCGCGTTTGCGCGGAAGCCGGGGCCGAGCGCGCCCATGCCCGAGTTCAGGCCGAGCTGCTCCCGCGCCGGGCCGTTCACGACGAGGATCGGCCCCGCAGGCTGGGTCGTGACGGCGATCCCGTGGGCGTTGAAGACGGGCTCGAGCGCCGCCTCGACCGCCGCGACGACGACCGGGAAGTACGCGGGCCGGCAGCCGGCGAGCACCGCGCAGGCCGCGACCCGCTCGAGCGTCGCCTCGCCATGCGCCGGCGGCACAGGACCGAGCGAGTGCCCCGGGTCGCGGCCGCCGAGCGTCGCCTCGACGCGCTCGGGTGTCGGCGGCACTACCGGCAGCCCGTCGCTCCAGCCGCGGTCGAGCATGTCCTCGAGCTCGTCGAGGCCGCCCGGTCCCTCCTCGTGAAGGCCGCGCGCGACGCAGCCGGGCTTCTGCCGCGGCTCGCCGCCGAGTTCGACACCGAACAGGCGCTCGTAGGCGGTCGTGTCCCAGCCGACCACGGTCTCGACGACGGCGCCGTCCCGATCGACGAGGAGCGCCGTCGGAACCGTCGCCACCTCGAAGCGTCGCGAGACCGCATACGGCGCCGCCTCCGCGAGAACCGGTCGCGAGAAGCCGGTTCGCCGCGCCAGGCGTGCCGCCACCTCCGGGCTCTCCTCAGCGACGCAGACGAGCGCGGCACCCTCGCCGAGCGAGGCGAGGCGGCGCAGGGCAAGCAGCGACGTCGGGCAGTCGGCGTGGACGAACAGGAGCACGAGCGGGCAGCCCTGCGCGAGCAGCGCCGAGAGCGAGACCGGCGCCCCGTCGACGCTCGGAAGCGTGAAGTCACGCTCGACGGCCACCACGTGCCCAGCCTATCGCTCGTAAGGGCGCCGTCCGACTCTGGCGACATCGTTGAGACATGTCCGTTCTGGACTTCAGCGGTGTCCTGCCCGGGCGCGTCTCCAGGCGCGGCAAGGTCCCCGTGCCCGCCGCCTACGCTGTCTTCGACTGCGAGACGACCGGGACGACGCCCGGTGATGACGAGATCGTCTCGCTCGCGCTCGTGCGCCTCGACCCCGCCGGGAAGGAGGTTGCGCGGTACGCGCGGCTCGTCCGGCCGTCGCGGTCGATCCCGGCCGAGGCGACGGTGGTGCACGGGATCGGCGACGAGGATGTCGCCGCGGCGCCTCGCTTCGCCGGAATCGCGCCGGACCTGCTCGCGCTCCTCGACGGGGCCGTCTTCGTCGCCCACAACGCCCCCTTCGACCTGGCGATGCTGCGGCACGCCTTCGCCGCCGCCGGCATCGAGTACCGCCCACCGGGGGTGGCCTGCACGCTTGCCGCGTTCCGGCTGCTTGAGCCGCTCGCGGGCGGGCACGGGCTCGAGGCGATCTGCGCCCGCCACGGGATCGTGCTCGACGAGGCCCACGACGCGCGCGGCGACGTGCTGGCGACCGTCGAGCTCCTCCGGCTGCTCCTCGCCGCAGGGATCGCGCCCGAGACGGTCGAGCTCGACCGGCAGGCGCTCTGGCGGCTGCGTTCGCGGGGCGATACACGGCCCGCCTCGCAGGGGCAGATTCGCCGCGTCTTCGGGCTCGCTCGCTCGGCGGGGCTGCTCGCGCCGGGCGGCGGGGTCGATCGCGACCGCGTCGTCTCGCTCGTGGAGTGCGTCACGGGCTCGGGCGACGTCGACGCGCTCACCCGCGAACAGGTGCAGGACGTCTACGACGCGCTCGAGGCGCTGATCGCGGGGCCCCGCGCGGCGTGAGGCGGCCGGTGCGCCTGCTCGCGCTCGCCGCGCTTGCCGTGCCGCTCGCCTGGGTCGTGCACGCGGACGCCGTGAGGCTCCCTCCGGGCGGGCAGCTGGCCCGGATCGCCCGCGTCGTCGACGGTGACACCGTCGACCTGACGAACGGCGCCCGCGTGCGGCTCGTCCAGATCGACACCCCGGAGGTCTACTTCTCGCCCGAGTGCTACGGCGAGCAGGCCTCGGCCATGACGAAGCGGCTGCTGCCGGCCGGAACGCTCGTCCGCCTCTACCGCGAACCGAAGACCGATGCCGTCGACGAGTACGGGCGGCTGCTCCGCTACGTGTTCCGCGCCCGGGACGGCCTCGACGTCAACCTCCAGCTCGTGCGGGTCGGCGCTGCGGCGCCCTATTTCTACGAGGCCCGCCGCGGCCGGTACGCGGCGCGGCTCGAGCGGCTCGCCCGCCGCGCCCGGTCGCTGCACCTGGGGCTCTGGGGCCGCTGTCCGCGGACGCCCTACGACCCGAACCGCGGCGTCGCGACCGGGCCCGCGTAGACGATTGACGCCCCGACCGGCACGTCAGTTCGGGAAGCAATCGTCTACTCGTTCAGTAACGGTCGAGCTCGATCAGCCGCGCGTCGCTGATACCGAAGTGGTGTGCCACCTCGTGCAGCACGACGTGCCTGACCTCGGCCGCCAGACGCTCGCGGTCGTCGCCGTAGAGCCGCTCGAGCGGGCCGCGGAAGATCGTGATCTTGTCCGGGAGCACCCCGGCGTAGGCGCTGCTCCGGCGGGTCAGCGGCACGCCCCGGTAGAGGCCGAGCAGGGGCTGCCCCCGGGGCGGCTCGTCCTCGATCACGATCTCGACGTTCGAGATCGCGGTCCGGAGGTCAGGCGGCAGCGAGTCGAGCGCCTGCTCGACCGACTCCGCGAACACATCGCCCTCGGCTTGGCCCTCTCCGGACACGGAAGGAGCGTAGTCCGTCCGTCGCTGGCCGAGGGGACGGGAAGCGATGCCGGGCTCCCCCTCGCGCATGTGCCTGCCTGCCCCGCGACGTCCCAGACATAACTGATATATCAGCTGCAGCACGAAAGCGATCGAAGTCGATCCTACGACCACGGGCCGCGGGTAAGGTCGAGGCGATGGTGCCGCTGTCCGTCCTCGACCTGGCGCCGATCGTCGAGGGCGCGACCGCCGCCTACGCGCTCCGGAACTCGCTCGACCTCGCCCGGCACGCCGAACGCTTCGGCTACCGGCGCTTCTGGCTCGCCGAGCACCACAACGCGGCCGGGATCGCCAGTGCGGCCACGGCGGTCGTGATCGCGCACGTCGCTGCGAACACGAGCGAGATTCGGGTCGGCGCGGGCGGGATCATGCTGCCGAACCACGCGCCCATCGTTATCGCCGAGCAGTTCGGGACGCTCGCGGCACTCTATCCGGGGCGGATCGACCTCGGTCTCGGCCGCGCTCCGGGAACCGACCGGCTGACGCTGCTCGCGCTCCGCCGCAGCCCCGAGAGCGCCGACACCTTTCCCCAGGACGTGCTCGAGCTGCAGGCCCTGCTCGGCGATCCGCAGCCGGGGCAGGTCGTGCACGCGATCCCCGGCTCCGGCTCGCACGTGCCCCTCTGGATCCTCGGCTCGAGCCTCTTCGGTGCGCAGCTCGCCGCGGTGCTGGGGCTGCCGTATGCGTTCGCGTCGCATTTCGCGCCCGCCGCGCTCTTGCCGGCGCTCGAGGTCTACCGCAGGGAGTTCCGGCCCTCGGCGCAGCTCGAGCGCCCGTACGCGATGGTCGCCGCCAACGTGATCTGCGCGGACGACGACGAGACCGCCCGGGCGCTCTTCACCTCGACCCAGCAGGCGTTCACGAACGTCTTCCGCGGCCGGCGCGGCCCGCTGCCGCCGCCCATCGACCAGATCGAGCCGTACTGGTCGGCCGACGAGAAGACGAAGGTAGAGGCGATGCTGCAGCGGTCGTTCGTCGGGTCGCCCGAGCAGGTGGCGAGTGGGCTCGAGGGCTTCCTCGAGGAGACCGCTGCGGACGAGCTGATCATCGCCGCGGCGATCCACGACCACGCGGCGCGGCTGCGCTCCTACGAGCTGCTCGCGACCCTCCGCTCCGCCTGAGCGAGCTCCTGTGGAAAACCTGTGGGAAGGCCGATTCTGCGGCCGGTCAGGCTGTGGAGAACCGGTCGCGGCGGCCCCGCCGCAACCGGTCTCGCAGCGTGCGGTGGAGCGCCTCCGGCTGATCTTCCTCGGCCTCGCCGTCGCCCGCGTGCTCGGCCACCGACTCGGTTTCAGGCACCGGCTTCTCGATCGGTTCGTCCGGGTAGAGCTTGCGGTCCCAGAGGAGCACGTGCAGGCGCTCGATCTCTTCGATCAGAAGGAGGATCGCCCTTCCCGCAGCCGCAACCTCGTCCCGTCCGTCTTTCTGCAGGCCGCTTCCCCACCTGCGGAGCATGTCGAGCTTCTCCGCGTTCAGCCCTTCCGCCGCCACTCGTGGACAGTACCGCAATCCGGGCCGCCGGGCATTCCGCGGTCCGGGCGGCGCCTAGACCGTCTCGAGGCCGACGTAGTTCTCGGCCAGCGCGCGCGCCTGCGCCTCGGAGGTGGTGACGTAGCGGAGCTGCGACGTCTGCAGGCGCAGGTCGAACGGGTCGCCGCCCGGCGGTAGGTGCAGCATCGTCGTCATCCACCAGGAGAAGTGCTCGCAGCGCCAGACGCGGTGCAGGCACGTGTCCGAATAGGCGTCGAGGAGCGTCTCGTCGCCGCGCTCGTGGAAGCGGATCAGCGCCTCGGCGAGGACACGCACGTCGTGGATCGCGAGGTTCAGCCCCTTGGCGCCGGTCGGCGGGACGATGTGGGCAGCATCGCCGGCGAGGAAGAGGCGGCCGCGGCACAGCGGCTCGCAGACGTAGCTGCGCATCCGGGTGACATCCTTGTCGACGATCGGCCCCGGCCGCAGCGTCCAGCCGTCGACACCGGTGCGGGCCTCGAGCTCCTCCCAGATCCGCTCGTCCGGCCAGGCGGCGAGGTCCTCGTCGGGCTCGCACTGGAGGTAGTAGCGCGCGAGCGTGTGCGAGCGGAGCGAGAGCAGGGCGAAGCCGCGCTCGGTGTGGGAGTAGACGAGCTCGTCGATCGACGGCTCGACGGTGGCGAGGATCCCGAGCCAGCCGTACGGGTACTCGCGGCCGAACTCGCGCAGCGCCCCGGCCGGGAACGACTGGCGGCCGATGCCGTGGAAGCCGTCGCAGGCGGCGATCACGTCGCACTCGAGGTCGTGCTCGCCGCCGTCGTGGCGGAAGCGGATGCGCGGACGGCTCGACTCCACGTCCTCGAGCGCGAAGGCCTCGGCCTCGAAGAGGAGCGGCAGCCCGCTCTCGAGGCGCCCCGCGATCAGGTCCTTCACAACCTCGGTCTGCCCGTAGATCACGATCGTGCGCCCGCCGGTGAGGTCGCTGAGCGGGATCCGGTGGCGCTCGCCGTCGAACTGGAGCGAGATGCCGTGGTGGACGAGCCCCTCGCGCTCCATCCGCTCGCCGACCCCGGCCTCGCGGAGCAGGTCGACGGTGCCCTGCTCGAGCACGCCGGCGCGGATGCGCGCCTCGCAGTACTCGCGGCTGCGCGCCTCGACGAGCACCGACTCGATCCCCGCGTTCTCGAGCAGCCGCGCGAGCGTGAGACCGGCCGGGCCCGCCCCGACGATCCCCACCTGCGTCTTCACGCCTCTGGCCGCCGTTCGCTCCCGCCCGGCGGAGCCGGGCTCCGCGAACGGCTGACGCCGCAGGCCCCACGCTCCGAGGCTCGGCGGGCCGAGTCCGTACCGGTACGTACTGTCCTCGTACCGCCGGGCGATCGATCGCGACGCCTGCGCCGCCCCAGAGACGTGAGCGCGTTCACCCCACGCCCTCCTCGCTGATGACCTCCTGGGCGATCGCGAAGGCCCGGTTCGCCGCCGGCACGCCGCAGTAGATCGCTGTTTGTAACAGCACCTCGGCGATCTCGTCGGGCGTGAGCCCGTTGCGGAGCGCCGCGCGGACGTGCATCGCCAGCTCGTGGTGGTGCCCCAGCGCCGTGAGCGCGGTGAGCGTGATCGCGCTCCGGGTGCGCCGGTCGAGCCCCGGGCGCGACCAGATCTCGCCCCAGGCGTAGCGCGTGATCAGGTCCTGGAAGTCGGCGGTGAACGGCGTCGTGCCCGCGACCGCGCGATCCACGTGCTCGTCGCCGAGCACCTCGCGGCGCGTCCGCATCCCGTCGTCGTGGCTCACAGGCCGGCCTCGAGGTATGCCAGCACCGCGGCGGCGAACCCCTGGGGCCGCTCGACGTTCGGGAGGTGGGCGGCACCCGCGACGACCGCGGAGCGGGCGGCGGGGATCCCGGCCAGCATCGTCTCGCGCACCGCGGCCGGCGTCACGGGGTCCTCCCCGCCGAAGAGCACGAGCGGGCCGGGAGCGAGGCGGTGGAGCTCGTCGCGGAAGTCCCACGCGCCGACCGCTTCGGCACAGGCCGCGTAGCCCTCGGCAGACGTCGCCGCCAGCTCCGCGAGGATCCGGCGCGCCTCGGGGCTGTCACGGAACCCGGGCGTGAACCAGCGCTCGCGTGCACCCGCGACGACGACACCCGTGCCCTCACGTCGCACGAGCTGGGCGCGGGCGTCGTAGTCCGCGCGCTCGCCGAGCTTTGCGCCCGTGCAGCAGAGCGCGAGACCCGCGAGCCGTCCGGCCGCATTCGCGCCGAGCCACTGGCCGACCATGCCGCCGATCGAGATGCCGCAGAACGCCGCGCGCTCGACCTCGGCCCCGTCGAGCAGCGCGAGCACGCCGCGTGCGATTGTCTCGACGCGGACCGGGCCGTCGGGGACGGGCGACTCGCCGTGGCCCGGCAGGTCATGGCGGAGCACGCGGAAGCGCGCCGCGAACGCCGGAAGGACGCCGTCCCACAGGCTCGTCGTCGTCCCGAGCGACGGGCTGAGCACGAGCACGGGCGCGCCCTCGGGGCCGTCGAGGCGGTGCGCAAGGGTCACGAGCCCTCCGGCCAGCGCGCGAGCGCCGCGTCCACGAAGGCACCCGCGGCGCCGAGGTACTCCGGGTCGTCCAGCCCGAGCCGGTCGCGCTCGGAGTACAGCTCGGGCCGCATGTTCTCGCGCATACGCTCCGGATCGACCTCGAGCGACGCGAGACACTCGCGGATCGCCGCGGCCGCGCCGCCCGCATGGGCGAGCGCCTCCGAGAGCGCCGTCCACTCCGCCTGCCACGCACCGGCGGCGCGCTCGTGCTCGTGCTCCGCCGTCGAGAGCACGGACGCGCTCGCGTGCACGAGCCGCGCGCAGGCGCGTGCCCGCACCGCGCGCACCGGGTTGCGCTTCTGCGGCATCGTCGAGGAGCCGCCGCCCGCCGCCTCGCGCACCTCGCCCACCTCCGTCTGCGCGAGGAGGACGACGTCGAGACCGATCTTCGCGCACGCGCCCCCGGCCGCGTCGAGCAGTCCGGCGAGGTCGGCCCACGGCTCGCGCAGCGCATGCCAGGGGAGCCACGGGGCGTGGAGGCCGAGCTCGTTCGCGTAGGCCTCGACCACCTCGGGGCCGCGGTCGCCGAGCGCCGAGAGCGTTCCGGCCGCGCCGCCGAGCTGCGCGACGAAGCGGTAGGCACGCAGCCGGCCGCGCGGGATCAGGAGCGCGACGAGCCAGCCCGCCGCCTTCGCGCCGAAGGTCGTCGGTACCGCCTGTTGGAGCAGCGTCCGGCCCGCCATGGGCGTGTCCCGGTACTCCTCGGCGAGCCGGGCGCACGCTGCCGCGGCGCCGTCCAGCTCGTCGCAGATCAGCTCGACGGCCGCCCGCGCGACGAGCATCGCCGCGGTGTCGACGACGTCCTGGCTCGTCGCGCCGAAGTGGACCCAGCGCGCCGCGTCGCCGCCGACGCTCTCGCGAAGCGCGCGCACGAGCGGCTCCGCCGGGTTGCCGACCGCGCGTCCCTGCTCGAGGATCGCCGCGAGCTCGAAGCGGTCCGGCTCGCACTGCTCGGCGATCGCGGCGGCAGCCCATGCCGGCACGATGCCGACGAGCGACTCGGCGTTCGTCAGCGCCCGCTCGGCGTCGACCATCGCCTCGAGCCAGGCCTCGTCCGAGACCGCCTCCCGCAGCACGGCCGGGACGAAGATCGGCGCGAACGTCGTCAATGCTCGAAGAAGACCGTGGCGCCCTCGCCCTGCATGCGGATATCGAACACCAACGCGTCGCCGTCGCGCCGGGCGAGCAGCGTCGTGCGCCGGTCGTCGTCGAGCCCGTTCCACACGTCGTCGTCGCCCTCGCGCAGGTAGATGCGGGTCCGTTCGTGGCGGAGCATGCCGCGGGCGAATACGAGGGCCTCGAGGACCGGAGCGTCGCGCGGCACGAGGAAGCGGAAGCCCCCGGCCTCGTCCTGCGTGCCGCGGCGTGCCCAGCGCCCGCCGGAGGCGTCCCAGAGCTCGACGAGCCCGTCCGGGATCGGCGTGCCCCTGCCGTCGAAGAGCGTGCCGTGGAGCTCGATCCCGTCCGGGTCGAGCACGTTCTCGTCCCGTCTCGAGAGGCCGATCGCGTAGTAGGGGCCGACGGTCTGCGACGGAGTCCTGGTGAGGGTCATCGATCCTCCATCGGGGTCGTCCCGGCGCCGGACGGGCCGAGCACGATGTCCCACTCGTAGGCCAGCGACCACTCCGGCACGGTCGTCTCGATGTCGAAGCGCGCGATCAGGAGCTCGCGCGTGCGCGGGTCGCGCACCGAGTTGAAGATCGGGTCGTACGGGAAGAGCGGATCGCCCGGGAAGTACATCTGTGTCACGAGCCGCTGCTCGAACGTTCGGCCGAAGAGCGAGAAGTGGATGTGGTTCGGGCGCCAGGCGTTCGGGTGATTGCGCCACGGGTACGAGCCCGGCTTGATCGTCGTGAAGCGGTACCGGCCGTCGTCGTTCGTGAGGCAGCGCCCGGCGCCCGAGAAGTTCGGGTCGAGCGGGGCCGGGTGCTGGTCGACCTCGTGCCGGTACCGGCCGGCGGCATTCGCCTGCCAGATCTCGACGAGCGCGTCCGGGAGCGGCCGCCCGTCGGTATCGAGCACGCGGCCCGAGACCGTGATCCGCTCGCCGATCGGCTCGCCCGCGTGCTGGCGCGTGAGGTCGTCGTCGAGCTCCTCGATCACGCCCTCGCCGAACACGGGTCCGTCGATCCGGTGGAGCTCCTCCGGCAGCGTCTCGAGCGGCCGCTTCGGCACGCGCAGGCGCGTCGAGCGGTATCCGGGGTAGTCGACCTGCACCTCCGGACCGAGACTCGGGTCGTCCGGCAGGACCACCGGCCCTTCGTACGGGTCCACTGTCACGCTCATGAAGCTCCTTTCGTCCGCAGCCCGCGGAGCGCCGCCAGCTCGTCCGTCGTCGGCGGCTTCGTCTCGTGCAGGTCGGGGGCGACGCGCAGCTCCCAGCCGGTCGCCTCGCGGGCGGTGTCGGCGCGGGTGCCGGGATGGACGGCGACGAGCGTCAGCTCGCCGTCGACCGGCTCGAGGATGCCGAGGTCGGTGACGACGACGCGGACGCGGTCGCCGAGGCTCGTCGTGAAGTCGAGGGCCGTGACGAAAGCGCGCCGCGAATGGCGCAGCATGACGAACACGTCGCGCACGCCGAGCGCGATCTCCGGCGCGCCGCCCCCGCCCGGGAGGCGCACGGTCGGCGAGTCGTACGGGCCGATCACGGTGCTGTTGAGGTTCCCGTGCCGGTCGATCTGGGCGGCGCCGAGAAAGCCGAGGTCGATCCGGCCGCCCTGGAGCCAGTAGGCGAACATCTCCGGCACCGAGACGACCGCGTCGGCGGTCTCCGCCAGCTCGCCGTCGCCGATCGAGAGCGGCAGCTCCTCGGGTTTCGCGCCGATCGTGCCGCTCTCGTAGACGAGCACGCAGTTCGGCGCGCTCGTGCGCCGGGCGAGGTTCGCGGCCAGGCTGGGCAGGCCGATGCCGACGAAGCAGACGGCGCCGTCGGGGATCCGGCGCGCCGCTTCGACCGCCATCATCTCGTCCGCAGTGTAGGCGCTGGTCATACGGACACCGCCGCGAGGCTCGCCTGGTATTCGGAGACGTCGGCGGTGTCGAGCACGTGGCCCTGCATCCATGCCCGGAAGCAGTCGCGGTCGCGGCTGATCGCGTCCCAGGCGACGTAGAAGGCGTTGTCGCGCTCGTAGTAGCCGTGCGCATAGGACGGGTGGGCTCCGCCCGGTGCGAGGCAGACGGCGTCCACGACCCAGGCGGGGAGGACG
>Ga0335085_10009185_pt1 | contig 14951 bp, 15 predicted proteins | sample Lox_Sample_45_FD_206712 | JGI IMG/M metagenome (GOLD analysis project Ga0335085, IMG submission 206712) | Soil microbial communities from Loxahatchee National Wildlife Refuge, Florida, United States - Lox_Sample_4.5 | ecosystem: Environmental > Terrestrial > Soil > Wetlands | place: USA... | reverse complement strand
GGACTGAAGGCGCTGACCACGCTCGATGTGAGACCGCTGCGCGATGTGTTTCATTTTGTCGATCCGCCCTACGGCGTGGCGCTGGACAACGGGCGGCCGAAAGCGGTGATCGCGACCTTCGACGACAGCGAGCCCGCGCGCACGCTCCGCTCCATCGGCTACGTGCAGTAGCCGGACCCAATGATCTCTCTCGACGGCCGCTCGCTGACGATCGAACAGGTTCGGGCGGTCGCGGTGCATGGGGAAGAGGCCGGAATCGCTCCCGAAGCAACGCGGCGCATGCTCGAATCGCGCGCCGTGGTGGAACGTCTGGCCGCGGGCGAAGACCCTGTCTATGCGGTAAACACCGGCGTGGGCCTGCTGGCGGACGTGCGCGTGGCACCCGGCGAACTCGCGCAACTACAGCGCAACGTAGTGCGTTCGCACGCGGTGGGTGTAGGAGATCCGCTGGCACGCGGGGAAGTGCGAGCCATGATGCTGATTCGCGCGAACGTACTGGCCGCGGGTTTTTCAGGGATCAGACCGGTGGTGGCGGAACGGTTGTGCGATCTGCTGAATCGCAAGGTCACGCCGGTAGTGCCGTCACAGGGCAGCGTGGGCGCGAGCGGCGACCTGGCTCCGCTGGCGCATATGGCGCTGGTGCTGATCGGTGAAGGCGAGGCCGAGTTTCGCGGCGAGCGGCTTGCCGGCGGCGAAGCGCTGCATCGCGCTGACATCGAGCCGTTGACGCTGGCGTCAAAGGAAGGCATCTCGCTGGTGAACGGCACGCAGGCGATGCTGGCCATTGCCGCGCTGGAGCTTGCTGCGTGCGAAGTGCTGGCCGCGACCGCGGATCTGGTCTGCGCGATGACTCTCGACGCGCTGCGCGGCACACCGCGCGCTTTCGATGAACGACTGCAGGCCACGCGCCCACATCCCGGTCAGCGGGTGAGCGCGGCAAGGTTGCGCGCTCTTCTCGATGCCAGCGAGATCCGGCAGTCGCACATCACCTGCCGCCGCGTGCAGGACGCGTATTCACTGCGCTGTGCTCCGCAGGTCCATGGCGCGGTTCTGGACGCTCTGGCCGAGGCACGCCGGGTGTTCGCAGTCGAGCTGAATTCGGTGACGGACAACCCGGTGGTGTTGGGCGACGAGATTATCTCGGGCGGGAACTTCCATGGCGAGCCGTTGGCTTTCCAGCTCGATTTTCTGGCGATTGCGCTGGCCGCGCTGGCGGGCATTTCCGAGCGACGCATCGACCGTCTGGTGAATCCGGCGCTGAACGAACACCTCGCGCCATTCCTCACCGGCAATGCGGGGCTCGAATCGGGCTTCATGATGGTCCAGGTGACGGCGGCGGCGCTGGTAGCCGAGAATCGCGTACTCTCCCACCCGGCCTCTACCGGTTCCATCACCACCAGCGGCAATAAGGAAGACTTTGTCAGCATGGGCATGACGTCGGCGCTGAAGTTCCAGCGCGTCGTACGTAACACGCGGCGGGTGCTGGCTATCGAGCTTCTGACTGCACGGCGCGCGCTGGATCTGCTGCTGCCGCTGCGATCGAGCCCGGTGATCGAGAGGGTGCGGGCGGCCCTGGGCGAGGTTGTGGCGCCGTGGTCAGGCGACCGTCCCTTCACCGCCGATATCGAGCGCGCGGCCGAGTGGATCGCCTCGGGCGCAGCGGTTCAAAGCGCCAGTCTCCAGGTCTGACCCACCAGATTGTGGCCGAAGCTGTGGTGCCGGTTCTCCTCGACGAGACGGAAGCCGGCTTCCTGATAGACATGCCGCGCGGTGTGGAGATTGTTCTGAGTCCACAGCACCACGCGGCGATAGCCGGACTGGCGCGCGAAGCGAATGCACTCCTCCACCAGCCGCCGACCGATTCCGAAGCCGCGCGCTTCCGGCGTCACCAGCAGCAGACGCAGGCGGGCCTCCTCGTCGGATTCGCGCACCAGAAAGATACAGCCGGCGTTGACGCCGTTCCGCTCGGCGATCCAGCAGCGCTCGCGGCGTGCGTCGAAATTGCGCACAAACTTCGCAGCGATCTCCGCCACCAGCGCTTCGAACTCGTTGCTCCAGCCGTATTCGTCCGCATAAAGCCGGCCGTGCGCCTGAACCACCCAGCCGAGGTCACCCGGTCGAGGGTCGCGCAGGATGAACGGGACAACTGTTGCGGGCTCACTGACGAGAATCGCTTCGATCTCGCGCATCGCGCCAACCAGCCGCAGCTGGCTCTCTGGGGGGAGCGCGGACAGCATGGCACAGACCTGTTCGGTGGAGGTGCGGTCCAGCGCGTCGAACGTGCGTTGCCCCTTCGCGGTCAGCGCGATCAGGCTTTGACGGGCATCCGTTTCCGACGGTGTACGCCGCGCCAGACCGCCGGTCTCGAATTTGCGCAGAATGCGGCTCAGGTATCCGGCATCGAGATCGAGGTCGCGCGCCAGTTCGCTGGCCGCAGGGCGGTCGCGACGGGCCAGCTCGTACATGACTCGCACTTCGGTCAGTGAGAAGGGACTATCGAGGAGCTTTTCGTGCAGGACGCCGATCTGCCGTGTATAGAAGCGGTTGAAGCGGCGGACAGCCGTGGCGCGCGCTGGCAGGTCCATACTTGACATTGTCAACTAAACTAGTTGACAATGTCAAGTATGCGCCGGATCAGCCGCCGATGATTACGGTCGGGCAGCCAACCACGATCACGCCGCCGTGCATTGTCATGTCGCCCATGCGAGCGGCCGGCATGTTCCCGATGATCACCGACGACGAGCCCTGCATGATGATGTCTGTCGGCCCCACGCAGATCGCCATATCGCTGATGCGGGCGGCCGGCATGTTCCCGATAATGACAGTCGGCTCGCAGGGGGGAATGATGGGGCCGCCGACATGCGGCTTAGGGCCGGGATCCACCATTGGGCAAACGTGATTGTCACCGACTCGCGCCGCGGGGGGCATACGTCGCAGTGTAACCGATACGACCGCCCGCTTCAAGACGGCGGACAAGGACCTGTGTCGGGGTTTTCCTGGCCGAAACATATCCTCGTCGCCCTGTCGTCACACTTTAGGAGAGAATAGTAATATGCCGAATAAGCATTTCATGCGCGTCAACGAAGTGGCGAAGGAATATGTCAGCGTCGATCGTCTGGCATGCCGTTTCCATCCCGATGAGGCACTTGTAGTGAAAGAGCAGCGCACCAAGGGGGACGCGCCCGGCGAACGCAAGATCCTGGTCTCATGCCCCATTTGCATGAAAATGGCGCATTCACACGAAGAGCGCGAGCGGGCCTCCATGACCCTGGCAACCGAGTTGCACAGCGAGGGACCCGATCGCGCTATGCGCGCTGCGGGCTGAGTGCTGCTACAGCTTCATCTTCGCGACGTGAAGGTTGAAGTTCGCGCCGGGCAGCAACGACGTCAGCACGAAGGCGTCGAAGCCGTTGCCCTGCAGTTCGGTGGTGCGGTAGACGCCGGGTTCGCTTTCCACACTCTCGTGGTGTGACTGGAAGTCATCGAGGAAGGCCTGAGCGTCTTTCTCGGTAGCGCCGGCGCGTTTGCCATAGTCGCTCGCGGAAACCGCTTCCGCCGCGTAGGAGCGCACAAGCTTGGGCCAGTACTTCTCCAGAAGCGCCGGGCTGGCGAAAACATCGGCCCAGACGATCTGCCCGTTGACGGCGACAACCGCACCGACAGCCTTGTGTACGCGCAGTTCGCCGAGCGCGGAGTCCCAGTTCTTCGCCACCGGGGCGGCTACCACATCGACGCGGCTCTGCACCGCCCGGTCACCCAGGGTCTGGGCGTAGGACGACGTACCCGAGAGCGCTCCGGCAGCCGCGCGCGGCGCCGCAGCCACCACCGCTTCACGCGACCGCGCCACTTCGTCCCAAACCTGGCGCTGGTCCTTCGCCGCCATAGCCTTCAACCGCACGCTCGGTTGCGCCATGAAACCCTTCGCCACGCCGAACTGCTCAGATTGCGCCACCCAGCGGTGCGGCTCCACGCAAAAGACGCTGAGGTCAATGGGCTGAGAGTGCGGCGGTACCACGCGGTCCTTGCCCACTACGCGATCCTGTTTGCCTCCGGTTACGATCTCGCCTGCCAGCAGGATGAGCGGCCGGTCGGAGTTGTTCACCAGCATAAGCCGGTTGACCTGCGCGCCGGACTGCTGTTGGGGACGATATTCAGGCCAGGGATCGGGAATCCCGTTCGGCCGGTGACGCGGCCGGACCAGCCCGAGGTTACCCTGCTCGGCCACCACGACCTCGCCCGAACGAATGCCTTCATCGAGGGTCAGAAAACCGCCCGTGTTGTGCTCCGAATCGCCCACGATCGGAAAAACCGTGAGATTGTCCTGGGTGGTGGGCGCGAGCACTCTGTAATCGGCGCCGGACGCGGCCGCCACCGCGAAAATCGCTGCGAAAGCTGTCTTCAGCATTGCCATCCTCCAACCGGAGAACGGCCCGCCCCACACTTCTTGCGGCAAATTTCGAGAGAATAGCAACTGAGCGGCGATGAGCGATTACCCGTCGTATATCGACGGCCTCTACGAGGAATCGAGCGGGCGCAATTTCGGTCTGACGGCGCCGGACTTTGCGCGGATTCTGCGGGAGATTGGCGTCCGCTATCTGCCTGCCGACGCAGGCGAGCGCGAGGCGGAGGCGTTCTATCGCGCGCTGCGACTGGAGGATCTGGCGCTGGCCCGCGGCTGCGCCGAGGGAAACGATACCGCCTGGGATTGTTTCCTCATCCGCTATCGCACGAAACTCTACGATGCTGCCACGGGCATCGCGCGCGATGAGTCCGTCGGCCGTGAGTTGGCCGATTCGCTTTACACCGATCTCTACGGTATGCGGCAGTCGGCGGCGGGCGAGCGCGTCTCGAAGCTGGCGAGCTATACCGGCCGGGGTTCTCTGGAGGGCTGGCTGCGCACCGTGCTGGCCCAGGAGTACATCAATCGCTATCGCCGCGAACGCCGCACCGCTCCTTTCGACGAAACGGTGCAGCCCGCCGCGCCGGTCAATGAAACGGTTACAGTCGACCCGCGGCTGGAGCAGGCCACATCCGAGGCACTGAAGGAGTTGCCTGCCGACGACCGCCTGTTGCTCGCGTCGTACTATCTGGATGGGAGGAAGCTGGCGGAGATTGCGCGGGTCGAACGAGTGCATGAATCCACCATCAGCCGGCGGCTGGATCGGCTGGCCTCGGCGCTGCGCAAGCGGATTGTACGCGGGCTGCGCGATCGTGGCCTGACCGGGCGGGCGGCCGAGGAAATGCTCGACGCTGATGTGCGCGACATCGCCGTGGACGTCCGTGCAACCCTGCTGCAAGAAAGGGACGCTCGCGCGTTCCCGGATGGGGGACAGGGATGAAGGCAAACCTGTTACGGGCGGTTAAATCCGCGCTGGCGCGCGCGCCGGCGCCGTCCGTGCATCCCGATGCCAATCTTCTGGCAGGCTTCGCGGAGAACACGCTGGGCGCGCGCGAGCGGGCCGACGTCGCGGCGCATCTGGCCGATTGCGTCGATTGCCGCGAGTTCGTGATGCTGGCCTTCAGCACGGTGGAAGACGAAACCATCGAGCCGGCGAGAGCGCCCGTGCCGCGCCGCCGCTGGAACCCGGTGTGGAGCTGGGCCGGGTCGATGGCGGCGGTGTGCATCGTGGTGTCGGCTGTGTGGGAATACCGCATCGAGCACCTGCCTCCGGTGGAACCGCCCCCCGCGCCCGCGGTGATCGGCGCGCCAACGCCTGCGGCCACCGGGATCACCGCGCCTGTGGCGGTAACGCCCGCTTCGGTGCCTGCCGCATCTCAGCGGGCCGCGCTAAAGGAGAAGAAGCTCGCGCCGCCGGTCGTTGCGTCCGCGGCATCAAATATGGCCGTCGCAAAGCCGACTGAGCCGCCTCCGCCCGCGACGGCCGCCACACCAACTCCGCCTCCGCCGCCAGTGGTGAAAGATGAGGCCGCCGACGCAATCTCCGCCACGCCTCCTCCGCCGCCGCCCGAACAGACACGCAAGGATCTGCAGGCGCAGGCCACCTCGCAGTTCGTTGAGAAAGGTGCCCTCGCCAGCGAAAGCGCGGCGGAAGGTCGCGCGAAATCGGCGCCTGTCACTGCGTCAGGTTTCGCCGGCGCTCCGGCTCGCATGCGCTCGCTCGCGAAGGTAGCGGCTCGTCCCGAGTCCCACGTGCGCTGGACTATCGGGGGTACACCGGGCGGCGTGCTGCAACGTTCCGACGATGGCGGCACGACATGGCGCGATGTCCAGCCTGGCGATGGTGTCAGCTTCCGTACCGTTGTCAGCAATGGAGCCGATGTATGGGCCGGCGGATTGGCTGGCGCGCTGTTCCACTCCAGCGACGCGGGCGCGCACTGGCAGCGCGTCACCATCGACGTGACCGGCGCGGTGGTGGAGATTCGCGCGGATGGTGCCGGTGAGGTTTCCATAGTGACCGACGCGGAGGAGCGCCGTACAAGCGCGGACAACGGCCGCACCTGGCACTGAGACCTCTACACGTTCGCCGCGGCAATCACCGCCAGTGCCGAGATCGCCGCAGTCTCGGTTCGCAGAACCCCCGGCCCCAGGGACACCGGTCTCCACCCGGCCTCACGGGCGGCCGCGCGCTCACGATCTGTCCACCCGCCCTCGGGACCCACCAACACGCTCAGGCGATCCGCGCCGCTGAGGGCTGTAAGCAATCCCACGCCGCCGGGTTCCTCATCCAGCATTGCGCGGCATGGCGCCGCATCGGCCAGCACATCGCGAAACGCGACCGGCGCGGCGATATCCGGCAGCCGCACCCGCCGGCTCTGCTCGCTCGCCTCACGCGCAATCCTCAGCCACCGCTCAGCGCGCTTCGCGGCGGCGCGATCCAGCCCGCGTTCGCTCCGCTCGGCCGCGAAGAACGACAGGCTCGCCACGCCGAGTTCGGTCGCCTTCTCCACCAGCAGTTCGATGCACTCGAAGCGAATCAGCGCGACATACAGCGCCACCTGCACCTTCGGCTCAACGGCCTCCACCGGCTCAATCACGCGAAACGTAACCAGATCGCGCCGGGCCGCCTCCACCTCGGCCAGATACACGCGCGCGTTGTCGGAGATCTCGTACTTCTGTCCCTTTTCGACACGCAGCACACGGGTGAGATGATGCGCGTCGTCGCCGGCGATAGCAGCCACCCCGCTGTGAATCTCCGGCACGAAGAAGCGTCGTCGAGCCATGTACGATAATCTATCGCCATGATCGCCTCTCTGCGCGGGAAGCTGCTGGAGAAACACCCCAACCAGGTGATTGTCGATACCGGCGGCGTCGGTTACGACGTCACTATTCCCGTCTCCACTTTTTCCAGCCTTGGCGAGCCCGGCGGTGACGTGCGCCTGCGCATTCACACGCATGTGCGCGAGGACGCCATTCAGCTCTTCGGATTTCTGACCGTCGAGGAGAAGACCGTCTTCGAGCGGCTGATCTCCGTAAGCGGCATTGGGCCGAAGCTGGCGATCACGGTGCTCTCAGGCCTCGCGACGGCTGACCTGGTGGCCGCCATTCGCGAGGGCGCCGTGGAGCGACTCGTGCGCATCCCGGGTGTTGGAAAAAAGACGGCCGAGCGGATCGTGCTGGAGCTGAAAGACAAGCTCGACATGCTGCCGGGCGCGGCACGAACCGCAACAGCCGCTCCGCCCGCAGACGCACTCACCGGAACCGAGCAGGATGTGCTCTCAGCGCTGCTCAACCTCGGATGTCAGCGTGCAGCGGCAGAAACGGCGGTTCGCAAAGCGCGCGGCACTGCGCCCGCCGAGTTCGAGCCGCTGTTCCGGAAGGCCCTGGAACTGGTGCGTTAGCTCTGCCCCCGCACGAGGACAGCAGCCTGCACACCCGGGGCCTGTACGCGCTTCTCGAATTCCTTCGCATCCCGCGCCAGCAGCAACCGCAGAGTGAAGTGAAACGTGCTGCCCGCGCCGGGTGTGCTCTCCACCCAGATGCGGCCTCCGAGCAACTCAGCGAGGCGGTTCGAAATTGTCAGCCCCAGACCGGTACCGCCGAACCGCCGCGTGGTGGAGTTGTCCGCCTGCGTGAACGAAGAGAAGATTTCCTTCTGCCGTTCGGCGGGGATTCCAATGCCTGTGTCCGTCACCGAAACATGCGCCACCATGGTGTCGCCTTCGATCGATTCGCGCTGAACTACCACCGACACCCCGCCCGAGCTGGTGAACTTGATCGCGTTGCCCACTATATTCACGACGATCTGCCGGAGCCGGATAGGATCGCCGGCTACAAGATCCACTACGGCCGGGCCCACCTGCAGGTCGAGATAGAGGCCCTTCTGTCGTGCCCGTACCGCCAGCGGTTTCAGCGTCTGCCCCAGACTCTCGCGCAGGCTGAAGTTGACCACCTCCAGGTCGAGTTTGCCGGCTTCGATCTTCGAAAAATCCAGGATGTCGTCGATAATGGCGAGCAGCCCACGAGCCGATTCCCGCGCCGTTTCCAGATAGTCCCGCTGTTCGGCCGTGAGTTCGGTATCGAGGGCCAGCTCTACCATGCCGATCAGCCCGTTCATCGGGGTGCGGATCTCGTGGCTCATGTTGGCTAGAAACTCGCTCTTGGCGCGATTGGCGGCGTGCGCGGATTCCTCGGCGCTCCGGCGCTCCACCATCTCCGCTTCCAGCCGCCGGTTCATCGCCTTCAAGGCCTCGCGGTGCAAATACGCTCTCAAGGCGAGATGAACGAATATGCCGAAGAGACCCGCGCTGCCCAGCGCAACAGCGAGCGTCAGGACCGAAAACAGGTCCGCGCCCTTTGTGCTCCTGCCGATGAATGCCTCCCACATGCCGAAGCGGAGCGTGCCCAGGAAAACCCCCGCGCCCACCGGCACCCAGAGCGGCTCCCTCACGCGCGGCGTCGCCAGACCCCAGGCGAGGGATGTCGCGCCGACGCCAAGCACGAAGAACCCCAGGGCCGTGTGAAAGGCTACGCGCGTCATCTTGCCCCATTCGAAGGCGTCCACCGTGCCGGATAACAGACTGACAGCGCAGGCGATGCCCACTGCGGCGACCACCAGACCGGTGATTCCCAACACCGCGGCCTTCCGCCGTCGCGGGCAGGTCTGGGTCAGCAGGAAGCCCGCCGCCAGTACGAGGAAACACAGGGCCGTCACCGGCGACATCCGCCCCGGTGAGGAGGTCCGCGTGGTGATGTAGGAAAGACCGAGAATCTGGTCGATCCCGATGCCGACGCCAAAGGCGTACTCGGCCAGTGTCGCGGCTGGAAGGAGCCCAACAATCGCCGAACAGGCGAAAGTGATCGCCCGCCAGTCCAGCACGATTCCCAGCAGGGCCAGACCGCTCAGCCCGAGGCACAGCGCCGTATTGCGCTGCATTGGCGCCAGGTTCGGCTGTAGCTGTATCAGGAATTGCGAGTGAACAGCCCATCCCAGCAGCACGATGCAGCACAACAGGATAGCCAGAACGGCGCACGCAGCCCCGCCGATTTTCGGCCAGAGCGGTCTGGAGGACTCTGCATGAGTGTCCATTGCGATCTTTCCCGTCTTATCGACGTGCGCTTCTCAGCGCTTTAGAGGCCTGTATCAGCGCAGAAACTCACCGCGCCCGGCCGGATCGCTGCTATTCTAAGTTACTGTTACTATGGCGTTTCAGGTAGGCGACACGATCGGCGACTACCGCATTGAGTCCGTTCTCGGCGAGGGCGGTATGGGCCAGGTGTTCCGCGTGCGCAACCTGCTTTCCGATCGTGTCGAGGCCATGAAGATCGTCCTGCCCCGTCTCGATGGCGACGAACGCCTGCCGGAGCGTTTCCTGCGCGAGATTCGCGTGCTCGCGAGTCTCGATCATCCACATATCGTGGCTATGCGTACGGCTCTGCGCGTGGAGAACCGCGTGGCCCTCGTGATGGAACTGGTCGACGGTGTCAGCCTGTACAAGCGCCTGCGCACCGAAGGGCTCGTGCTCAACAACGCTCTGCGTTACGCTGGCCAGGTGCTCGGCGCGCTCGGCTATGCACACACGCGTGGCGTGGTTCATCGCGATATCAAACCGGACAATATCCTGGTCACCGGCGCGGGCATCGCCAAGCTCACCGATTTCGGGGTCGCCTTCTTCGCCGGAGACCGCTCTCTCACTTCCACGGGGGCCGCCGTTGGTTCGCTGCACTACATGTCGCCCGAGCAAGTGCGAGGGGGAGAAGTCGACGGCCGCTCCGACCTGTATTCGGTAGGCATCACCCTCTACGAACTCACCACCGGCAAACGTGCCATTCAGGGCGATAGCAGCTGGTCGGTGATGAACGGCCACTTAAACCAGACCCCGGTGCCCCCCATCGAGATCAACCCGTCTCTGTCCAGGGATCTCTCCGATGCGATCCTGCGGGCCCTTGCCAAGAGTCCCGGGGATCGTTTTCAAACCGCCGAGGAATTTCGCGCCGCGTTAGGCGAAGATGCAGTCACCGTTTCCCGGCTGCCGGATTTCATCGCGCGCACGCCGGCCGGACCCACAGCGGCACCGCTGACCAGCGAGCAGATCGTTAAACTGGAAAGCGCCATCGTACGGGCCGTGGGACCCATCGGAAAGCAACTGGTGGCGCGCGCGGTGCGGTCGAATTCGTCGCTGCCAGCCGTCTGCCAGTCGCTCGCTGAAAACATCCCGGACGCGAAGGAGCGCGAGGCATTTCTGCGTACCTGGGCTCGCGAAACTCCCACTCCGCCGTCGCGCACGTCGCAGCTCTCTAACATGCCTACCGCGCCCATGGTTGAGCGTACGCCGACGGCTTCGCCCACCCCCCTGGAGGCAGAGCTGCTGCGCACGGTGAAGCAGAAGCTGGCCGTGCACCTGGGGCCCATTGCCAACATCATGGTGGATCGCGCCGCGCGGACTGCCCGCAGCCCGCGCGAGCTCTATGAAGCGCTGGCAAAGCAGATTCCCACGGACACGGAACGCCAGGCGTTCCTGCGGTCACTGCCGCGATAGGCAGGGCTACTCGCCCAGCATCTTAAAAGCCTGCTCCAGACTTCGCCGCATGCGATTGAACGAGCCCGCCAGCACGGCGATCTCGTCCTTGCCCCGCACAGGCAACTCCGGCACATCCATGTTTCCGGTGCTGATCTGGTCGGCCATCGCCGACAGCCGCGCCACCGGGTGAATGATCGTCACCATCAGCAACAGGTTCAGCAATGCCAGCGTCAGCACGAAGATCGCGGCCAGGTAGAACAGAATGCCGCGGAACGCGCGCTCGGCGATCTGCAACGGCAGGGTCATGGGCACAGTAACGATCTGCGCCCCCACGACGTCGCCTACGTGCCAGCCGAAACCGTTGGCGGCCCCGTAGTGCCGGATCATCGCCGCCGGCGCGTTCTCGGCCGTGTCATGGCAGGAGAGACACGGCGGATCGACCGAGATGGGGCGTGCAAGGAAAATCGCGGCGCCTGTCGGCGTATCGCGTTCGCCGCTGACTTCCTTCAACCCGGGGTGATTGCGGAAGTCGTTGACGACGTCGGTTTCCCAGTCAGTCGCACGATCGCGCAGATTGGTGGGGTTCAGCGTCGCCTCTTTATAGGTGTAGTCGGGGTAGTGCGTACGCAGATAACCAAAGCTCTCTTCGGCGGCGTAGGCCGGTACGGTCTGCGGCAGGAAGCTGGTGCGATGCAGGTCGTTGGTGAGCAGCAGCGGCTTGATCTGTTTGGTGGTATAGTCGCGCGCCGAATAGGCCGCGGCCATCATCAGCCGCGCCTGCTGCGTCACCTGGGCACGCGCGTTTTCCTGCAGGAATGCCCACGACAGATACCCGGCTACGGCGAGGCCGGCGCCGAAGACGAGGATAAAGATCACATTGAACTTCGCCAAGAGCTTCAAAGAGGTTCTCCCATGGAGGCAGCGCCGCGCTCCAGACGCGGAACGGCCTTCCCAGGGATGATAGCGCGCCGGGGGCAGGCAGCGCTATGGGCGCACTTTCGCGAGTTCGGTGGTTAGCGGCTGGCCGGTGAGCAGCGAGCGGCGGACGACCAGCCGTTCCTTCGCCCGAGCGATCCACAACTCCAGCGGCATTTCGAAGAAGGCGTAGCGCAGGCGCCAGTGCAGCGGTTTACGAATGGCGCGCAGCAAAGATCGCATCGCACCCGACCGGCTCCGCCGCCGCGTCCGGTTGATCTGGTTGTCCAGCAGGAAATAACGCACGCTGCGCTGCAGGCGGTCGAACGCGCGTCCCTGCAGCCAGGGCAGGCGCGTGACGCCGAGATCGATATCCACCCACTCCTCCAGCGACGCAGGCTCCGCCAGACCCATTTCGCGCAATTGCGGCCAGATGGGAATGCCCGGATACGGGGTGAACACGTTGGGCGAAAAGCTGACATTGTCGTAGCGCGCGGCAATTTCGCCCATCACCCGCAGCGTCTCATTGCGCTGGCTTTCGTCTTCGCCCGGATACCCGAAGATCAGATTGAACGTGACACGGATGCCCGCTCGCGCGCACTTCGCCGCCGCCTGATACATGTCCGGGATGCTCTGATGCCGCTTGTTCATGTGCCGGAGCACCTCGGGCGAAGCCGACTCTGTGCCGAACCCAATATGGCTCACCCCGCCCGATGCCAGCAGCCTCACCTCATCGTCCGTCATGCGGCAGAGCAGATCGGTGGAGGCCTGAAACGTCCAGCGGTAGCGTGCGCCGGACTCCAGGATCGCCTGGGCGATCGCGGCGGCGCGATGTGTGTCAACGAGGAAGTTCGAATCGAGCAGCGCAACTTCTGTAATTCGGTGCCGCGTCACCAGATCGGCCAGATCGGCGGCCACTTCGTGCGCGCCGTAGGCGTTGAAGCGGCGGTTGTAGAACACCATGTCGGTGCAGTAATTGCACGCGTACGGGCAGCCGACACTGGTGGCATAGGGCAGCTTGCGTTCGCCGCTGGCGCGCTCGTAGGCATCGAAATCGATCAGATCCCAGGCAGGGCGGGGCAGGTCGGAGAGGCGCGCGGCGGGCCGGTCGGGATTCTCGACGATGCGCCCATTGCGTTTGAACCAGCAGCCTGCCACAAGATCCAGCGGCCTGCCGGCGTCGAGCCGCCCGGCGATCTCCACCAGCGTCGCCTCGCCCTGATGCCTCACCACGATGTCGACGAAATCCTCGCGCAGCGTCTGAGCTGTGGTCAGGCTGGGATGCCAGCCGCCGAAGATAATTGGCAACTCCGGCCGCGCCGCCCGCACCATGCGGCTCATCTCCATCGCATCGCGGATCATCGGCCCGGTGAGCAGGGAAACGCCGAAGCAAAGGCAGTCGCCGATTTCGTCAGCCACGCGCTGCCGATAGTCGGCGTGAAGGGCGCCGTCGATAATGCAGGGTTCGAAGCCGGCCGCCCGCAACGACCCTGCGAGGCTGTACAAGCCCAGCGGCGGTCCCAACACCTTGCCGGCGTAGGGCGGCAGAAACAACACCACCTTGCGCGAACCAGCCATCCACAGCCAGTATGTTTCCAGCGCGCGCGAGGGTGATGCGCTCGCCGTAAAACTTCTGTGAACCCCAAAATACCTGTTGACACACAGTACTATATGTCATATAGTGTGTGTAGCACACTAGTTGATACATAGTGCTGGTTATGAACGCCGAACTCTTTGAGAATCTTCGACTTGAGCTTCGACGCGGCTGCCTGGCCGTGGCCGTCCTCGCCCAGCTTCGCGTGGAGCACTATGGCTACACTCTGCGGAAGGACCTGGCCGAAGCCGGTCTGGACGTCGACGAAGGCACGCTCTACCCGCTGCTCCGCCGGCTGGAAGCGCAGGGGTTGCTGGTCAGCGAATGGCGTGAGGAGAACAAGCGGAACAAGCGGTTCTACCGCCTCTCGCCCGATGGCGCTGCGATTCTGGCACAGCTTATAGAAGAGTGGAACGGCATCAACGGCTCGGTCGAACGGATCGTGCGGGGGAAATGAACATGGGACTACTCGATCGTTATCTGGACGCTGTTCGCTTCTGGCTGCCCCGCGAGCAGCAGGATTCGATCATTGCCGAGCTGGGCGACGACATCCGCTCGCAGATCGAAGAGACCGAAGCGTCAATGGGGCATCGGCTGAGTGAAGACGAACTCGCCGCCCTGCTGAAACAACGCGGCCATCCGATGCTGATGGCAGGCCGTTATCTGCCCCAGCGCAGCCTGATCGGGCCGCTGCTCTATCCCGCGTATGTGGTCGCTCTGCGCGTGGTGGTGCTGTGGGTCCTGATCCCGGTGTTCGTACTGATCGTTGGCCCCGTCACCATCGCGACGGCAGCCAATCCGACGGCGGCGTCGTTCCAGACGTTGTGGAGCCTCGGCATGTCGTGTGTATTCGCGCTTGGCGTGGTCACGCTGGTGTTTGCGATTCTCGAACGGCACCCGATCCGGGAGATCGAGAACTGGGACCCGCGCAAGCTGCCGCGCATTGTCAGGACCAGGCCGGTGATCGACCCGGGCGGGCCGATCCCCCGGTCAACGGCCATCGCCGAGCTGGTGTTCGGCGTCATCTTCACCGGCTTTTGCATCCAGGTGGCCTGGTATCGCGCCGGGTTTGATCTGGAACCTGTACACGTGGCGTTCGCGCCGGTTTGGCGGCTGGTCTACTTTCCGGCGCTGGCAATCTTCGCTGTGGGCATCGTGACGGGGTGGACCGGGTTGATGTGGCCGACCCGGGCACGGTTGCGCGCAACGATTCGCCTGGCCACCGATGCGCTGATGTTCACGGTGCTCGCTTTGCTGACGAACGCGAACTCGTGGTTTGTGCTGACTTCGGCGAAACTCACGGTGTCCCAGCTTGCCGAGATCACCAAATGGGTCGATCTCGGAGTGAAGATCATGCTGGCCTCGGCGGCCATCATCACGGCCATCGATGTGGTACAGGAGATCCGGCGTTACTACGGAGCGCGCGGACCGGTGATCGATATCAGGCGCTAGCGGCGCTTTCCCGCATCAGCGCGGGTCTCCGATCTGAGGGACCGGCCGCTATACTCGGGGGATGGATCCC
>Ga0335085_10009184_pt1 | contig 14952 bp, 10 predicted proteins | sample Lox_Sample_45_FD_206712 | JGI IMG/M metagenome (GOLD analysis project Ga0335085, IMG submission 206712) | Soil microbial communities from Loxahatchee National Wildlife Refuge, Florida, United States - Lox_Sample_4.5 | ecosystem: Environmental > Terrestrial > Soil > Wetlands | place: USA... | reverse complement strand
CCACAATCGTCTGAATGATCGTGTTGCTCGCCGCCATCTGCTGCATCAAGCCGAATCCGCACACCAGCATCAGCCCCAGCGACAACCACAAATTCCGCGACACCCCGAACAAAATCAGCCCCACGCCGAACGCCCCCGCCGAAAGCGGAATCATCCGCCCCAGCCCCAGCACGCTCCTCCGCACCGCCAGCGAAATCGCGGAAATCACCGCGCCCACTCCCACCGCACCCATCAAAAATCCCAGCGTGTGCGGCCCGCCCCCTAAAATTTTCCCCGCGAAGATCGGCATCAATACCGAAAACGGCCAGCCCATCAAGCTCACGATCGCGAACAGCAGCAAAATAATCCGGATCGGCGCGAACCCGGTCACATACGCCCAGCCTTCCTTCAGTTGCTCCAGCATCGACCCGGTATGCCGCTTCAAATCCTGCGCCGCCACGCGCATCGCCACCAGCGACGCGATCACTGCGAGATAGCTCACGCCGTCCACAAAAAAGCACCAGCCCTCATTCGAAAGCGCGATCACCGCCCCCGCCAGCGACGGCCCCACCAGCCGCGCGATATTCACCATCGACGAATTCAGCGCGATCGCGTTCCCCAGATCGGACTTGTCCTCGATCATCTGCACCACGAACGCCTGCCGCCCGGGCATGTCGAACGCATTGATTGCCCCCTGCAGCGCGCTCAGCGCGATAATCTCCGGAATATTGATGTGCCTGGAAAGCGTCAGCGCTGCCAGCGCGAACGACTGCACCATCGCCAGAATCTGCGTCACGATCAGCACATGCCGCCGGTCCAGCCGGTCCACCCACACGCCTGCGAACGGCGCCAGCAGAAACGTCGGAATCTGCCCAGAAAATCCCACGATGCCCAGCAGCAGCGCCGATCCCGTCAACCGATAGACCAGCCAGCTCGTCGCCAGCCGTGTCATCCACGTCCCGATCAGCGAAATTCCCTGCCCGCCGTAATACAGCCGGAAATTCCGGTGCCGCAGCGCACGCCAGGCGTAGGAAAACCCCTCCGCCCGCGCCACCGTCTCGCCCTCCGGTTTGACGTTCGTTCGATCCGTCTCACTCACAACCCCATTCTGCCACCGAGCAATTCAAATCCACGCCGCTTTTAAGTGGCACAGACAATCTTGCCTGTGCTCCGGCGAGCACCGCGAAGCAAACAGCACAGTTCATCGCGCTGCATTGGGCGAAATCCAGGCCCCCTGTTTTCTCCGCGCCCTCCGCGCCTCCGCGGTCAGATCTTGGTTCGGTCATGTAACTTGCAGGAGGAAAAGTCCACACACGCACTCCCTTGCACAACCCTCGATCTCTCCCTAAACTGGCAAGCGTGAAAAGTTTCGCCCAAAAACTCGAACCCACAACCGCCGCCTGTGGAGTGCGGCGGCTCGCCGCCGCTGTCCGCCGCCCCGGCTCGCCGGGGCGTGCTCCAAGGCATAGCCGGGATGCGGCGCGTCTCAATCGGCTCACCGCTCTCTCAGGACCAGCGAATTGGAAGCTGCCGTCCACCCATTTCTACTCGACAATGAAAATAAGTAGAAATCCTTATATCTCCATGAAAACAAAGGCCCGGTGCCATTTCTACTCGACAATTATTTGGAGGGGTAGCCAACTGCCTCCTGACGCCAAAAATCGTGCTCGCAACGCCCTGAGGACCCTTTGACCGGCAACGAAATTCGCGCCAAATTTCTGAAGTTCTTCGAGGAGCGCGGCCACCGCGTCGTCCGCAGCTCCTCGCTCGTCCCGGCCAACGACCCCACCCTGCTCTTCACCAACGCCGGCATGAACCAGTTCAAGGACGTCTTCCTCGGCCTCGAACAACGCGACTACAAAACTGCCGCCTCCTGCCAGAAATGCGTCCGCGCCGGCGGCAAGCACAACGACCTTGAAAACGTCGGCTTTACCAATCGCCATCTCACGTTCTTCGAAATGCTCGGCAATTTTTCCTTCGGCGACTACTTCAAGGAAAAAGCCATCGCCTACGCCTGGGAGCTCATCACCGGAAAAAATTGGTTCGCGCTTCCGCTCGACAAGCTCTACTTCACCGTCTTCGGCGGCGCCGAACTCGCGGGAACCCAGCTTCCCGTCGATAGCGAAGCCGCTTCGCAGTGGGAGCAGGTTGGAGCGCCGAAAGATCGCGTCGTCGCCGTTCCCGGCCTGAAAGAAAATTTCTGGGCCATGGGCGATACCGGCCCCTGCGGCCCGTGCAGCGAAATTTTCTACGACATGGGTCCGGCCGCCAGCGATCAAGGCCATGCGGATTGCAAATTCGGCTGCGACTGCGGCCGCTATGTCGAAATCTGGAACCTCGTCTTCATGCAGTTCAACCGTGATGCCAGCGGCAAACTGAATCCCCTGCCAAAACCTTCGGTCGATACCGGCATGGGCCTCGAGCGCATGGCTTCCGTCCTGCAAGACAAAGTCAGCGTCTTCGACACCGATCTCTTTCAACCCCTGATTCGCGAAGCCGCAAAACTGTGCGGAAAGAATCTGAACGATTTCAGGAACGATGCCTCGTCGCTCCGCATCATCGCCGACCACTCCCGCTCGGCCACCTTTCTGATCTCCGACGGCGTAATGCCATCCAACGACGGTCGCGGTTACGTGCTGCGCAAAATCGTCCGCCGCGCCCTGCGTCACGCGCACATGCTCGGCGCTCCGATTCCCTATCTTTCTCCAATGGCTGCCGCCGTTCGAGCCGAAATGAAGGACGCCTATCCCGAACTCGAAGAGCACGCCGCCCGCGTCACCCGCGTGCTCGATGAAGAAGAAAAGCAATTCAAGCGCACCGTCGAAGTGGGCTTGGCCAAACTGGACGAGGATCTGAAAGCTTTGCAAAAGGAAACGAATTCCGCCGCGTTCCAGAAAAATGCGGAGGAAGTCCGCCGCTTCGAAAAAGATCAGCAATCCTCCGGCGAACCCGTTCGCGGCTCCGTGATCCTTCCGCCGGACATGGTATATCCAGGCGAAAAAGCGTTTCGCCTGTACGATACGTTCGGCCTTCCGCGCGATTTCATCGAAGACGTGACTCGCGACGCGGGCGTGAGAGTCGACTGGTCCGGCTTCGATCGCGCCATGGAAGAGCAGCGCACGCGCGCCAAAGCTTCCTGGAAAGGCGGCAGCAAGGAAGTCGCCAATCCCGCGTATTCGAAGCTCGCGCAGACTTTCAAAACCGAGCCGGATTTTTACTTCGGCACAAAAACGCACGACGCTAAAATCGAATCGATCGTCACCAGGCAAGGCCCGGTCAACGAAATCAAGAAAGGCCAGGAAGCCGAAATCGTCCTCGACCGTACCTCGATCTATTCCGAATCCGGCGGACAGCAGGCCGATACCGGCGGCTTCTTCGACAATTCCGAATCGCTCCAGCTCGCCGACGTTCGCGGCGCCTACTACCCGGTCAGCGGCCTGGTAGCGCACCGCGTCTTGGCGAAAGAAGACCTCCACGTCGGCGACCGCGTCTCCACCGTCGCCGATCCCGTACGCCGCGCCCGCAACATGCGCAACCACACCGCCACGCATCTGATGAACGCCGCGCTCCGCAATATTTTGGGCTCGCACGTAAAACAGTCCGGTTCGCTCGTCGCGCCCGATCACCTGCGCTTCGATTTCACCCACTTCGCCCAGGTCGATCCCGGCGAGCTCGCCGATATCGAGCAGCAGGTCAACGAGGAAATCCGCAAGAATCTCGACATCACCACGGACATCATGAACATCGACGACGCTCTCGCTTCCGGCGCGCTGGCCTTCTTCGGCGACAAATACCCGGAAGCCAACGTCCGCGTCGTCACCATTCCCGATTCCGATTCTCCGCGCGGCTTCTACAGCAAGGAACTCTGCGGCGGCACGCACGTCCCGCGCACCGGCGGCATCGGCGTCTTCAAAATCGTCGGCGAACAATCCACCGCCGCCGGCATCCGCCGCATCGAAGCCATCACCGGCGATCGCGCGCTGGCCGAATATCAGAAAACTCTCTCGACCCTGCGCACTGCCTCCGGCCTGCTCGGCGCCAACGAAGACCAGCTCATTCCGGCCATCGAGCGCCAGCTCGACCAGATCAAAACGCTCGAAAAGCAGCTCGAAACCCTGCAGCGCAAAGCCGCCGGCTCGCAAGCCGCGGGCCTTCTCGACGCCGTCCGGGAGGTCAAAGGCGTCAAGGTGCTCGCCGCCCAGGTACCCCCAGGTACCAGCCGCGACAACCTTCGCCAAATGGTCGATTCCCTGCGCCAGAAGCTGGGCTCCGGGGTCGTGGTCCTGGGCTCGGCGGAAGACGGTAAAGTCGCTCTAATTGCAGGGGTTACGAAAGATCTGATCCCCAAACTCCATGCCGGAAACATCATCCGCGAGCTGGCGAAACTAGTGGGCGGTTCCGGCGGCGGAAAGCCCGATCTGGCCGAGGCTGGCGGAAAAGACACATCCGCCCTCGAAAGTGCCTTGCGGTCTATTTACCCCCTGATCGACCGCTCCCTATAATCCCCACAGCGCCAGAAGTTTACCGACGGGACGTGTGTATCCCGGCGATAGAGGCTTGCGTCTGATGACGAATTTTTCAGCTCGACCGAGCAGCGTTCTGCCTTCCCCAAGGCGTCTGAGTGAGAGGCTGCTGACCCGATCCAAACTCGCCGTCATTGGCGCGGCGGTTCTGGCCGGGTTGGCGCTTCCGGCTCCGTCGCGCGCTCAGATTGCGGCTGCCGTGGATTCGACCGGGAAAATGACCTTCATCAATTCCAATCCGGCTCCCCCTTCCCAAAAGGCCCATGGCCGGAGTAATATGTCCGCTCCCGCGCCAGTCGTGGAGAGTCGACCGGTTACTTCCGACGTCGATTCCCCGCCCATTCCGAAAACCGTTCGTCCGCAACCCGCACCGGCTCGCGCCGTCGCGCCTCCGGCGATCCCTTCGACCGCCGACACGCAAGCGACCGGCTCGTTCCTGAAGCCCGCGGAACCGGCGACGGCCCAGGATCCCATCGACCGGATCATCCAGGAATCGGCGCAGCGGCATCGGGTGGACCCGGCGCTGGTAAAGGCCGTCATCAGCACCGAATCGGGCTGGAATCCGAACGCGGTTTCGCGCAAGGGCGCCGAGGGGCTGATGCAGTTGATTCCAGAGACGGCGGAGCGGTTCGGCGTGGGCAACGCGCTCGATCCGGCGCAGAACGTGGAAGGCGGCACGACCTATCTCAAATGGCTTCTCGATCGATACAACGGCGACTTGCGCAAGACGCTCGCGGCCTACAATGCGGGCGAAGGCGCGGTGGATTCCTACGGTGGCGTGCCGCGCTATCGCGAGACGCAGCAGTACGTGCAAAAAGTGACTCACGCATATTTCCAGCCCGGATCGGGACGCAACACGACGCTGTGGGAGCCTCCGAAGCCCCCGGTGCGCCGCGAGGTGGATTCGAATGGCCGGGTGGTTTTCACGAACGAGTGAACCAAGTGGGCTTCTGGGGGAAGCGTTTCGCGCGGGGGATTTTGTGCGCGGCGATGATCGTCGCCGCGTTCGCGGCGTGCTTCGCGCCTGCCGCGCGCGCCGATCGCAGAGCTGAAGCGCGCGAGCAGTTCACCCGCGCCGTGCGAATGCGCACCGTCCTCGAAGGGTATCTCGAAAAAGACCGTTCCCTTTCCGATTACCGCCAGACCGTCGCGGCCTTTCACAAAATCTATTTCATCTCCACGCAGTCCGAGGAAGTCACTCCGTCGCTCGTCGCCGAAGCCGAGCTGTACGAGGAGATGGGCCGGCTCTTCGATCCGAAATATTTCCAATCCTCGATCGACGCCTACAATTTTCTGCTGAAGCAGTATCCGGAGAGCCGCTATCGCGCGTCCGCACTGCTGGCCATCGCGGAGATTCAGAAGGACGATCTCAACAAACTCGCGGATGCCGAATCGTCCTACAAGGACTTTTTGAAAAAGTATCCGCGCTCGGATAAAGCCTCCGACGCGCGCCAGGCGTTGCGCGAAATCGCGCAGCAAAAAGCCGCGCCCGCGGATCAACCCGCACCAGCGGCGGTTCGGCCGCAAATTCAGCCGGCTGCCGCGCCGGTGGCCGCCATGCCCGTGGAATACGGGCCGCACGTGGAACCGCGCGAAGCCGCGAAAGGCACGCCCGGCGTCAATTCGATTCGCACCGTGAATTCGCCGGACGCCACGCACATCGTGGTGATGCTCGACGACACCGTCAAATTCAACGGCGCGCAGATCAAATCGCCCGACCGCATTTATTTCGATCTTTCGAAAGCCAAGCTCGGTCCGAAACTTTCCAGGCAGCCGGATATTCCGGCGGGGCTGCTGAAATCGATCCGCATCGCGCAAAACAAGCCGACCACGGTGCGCCTCGTCCTCGATGTCGACGGCGCCCGGGACTATTCGGCGTACCTGCTCGCGAAGCCTTATCGCTTCGTGATCGATGTCCGCGCCAGCGGCGCGGCATCCGCCTCCAACGGCGGCGCGAATGCATCGGCGCCGGGCCCGGTATCCGCAGATAAGGCCGACGCCGCAGCCGCCGGCAAAGTTTCCGCCGACAAATCCGCTTCGGCCGGACCGTCCGTCACTTCGACTGTCTTGAGCGAATCCGTGCCGGCAAAGTCCGCAAAGAAAATCGGGCCCGCGAAACCCACGCCCGCCACCGCCGCGGAAGTTTCCGCGGACGTGACGCCCATCGTGCCCAGGAAGAAGCCTCTGAGCGCCTCGGCGCTGGTGCCGCCCGCCGAACCGCGGCCGACCCGCGAAGGCGACCGTTCCCTGACTCGCGCGCTCGGCCTGAAAATCGGCCGGATCGTAATCGACGCCGGACACGGCGGCCACGACACCGGCACCATCGGCCCGCACGGCCTGATGGAAAAAGATCTCTGCCTCGACGTCGCCTTGCGCCTGGGCGCGGAAATCGAAGAAAAGCTGCCCGGCGCGGAAGTGATCTACACCCGCAAGGACGATACCTTCATCCCGCTCGAGGAACGCACGCGCATCGCCAACGAAGCCAAGGCCGATCTCTTCCTTTCGATCCACGCGAATTCCAGCCACGATCCGGCCGCGCGCGGGGTCGAAACCTACTACCTGAATTTCGCCACGTCCGCCGAATCGATGGAAGTGGCCTCGCGCGAAAACGCCTACTCGCAGCAATCGCTGCACGACCTGCAGGACCTGATCCAGAAAATCGCGCGCAACGAAAAAATCGAGGAATCGAAAGAGTTCGCGAACGACGTGCAGGACAACCTGACCGAGCGCCTGCAGCTCGTAAGCCGCGGTGAAAAGAATCGCGGCGTGAAGAAAGCTCCGTTCGTGGTGCTGATCGGCGCCAACATGCCCTCAGTGCTCTCGGAAATCTCCTTCGTCAGCAACCCCGGTGATGAAAAGCTGCTGCGCAAGCCGGACCAGCGCCAGCGCATCGCCGACGGCCTTTACCGCGGCGTTTCGGAGTATCTCGACAGCCTCAACAGCATCACCGTCAACAAGCAGCGTCTCGTCTCCGAAAACAAGCTTCCCGCCGGCCACCTGGAGCCCACATCAGTGGAATCTGCCGGGAATCCCAAGTAACATTTCCGGTGTCTAATAAGAGCAGGTGTATGGGGTCGTGATGCGTCCCACGAGATTTCTATCTATTGCTGCGCTGTGCGCCGCGCTATCCGTCGTCGCGGTCGCGCGGGCATCCGGTCAGAAAGTCCTTCCGAACACTGCCGGAGGCTGGACCAACGTCGCAGAGCCGCAGGTCGTTCCAGACGCGACTTTTGAATCCATTGCGAATGAGTACGGTCTGGTCTCCATAGAACGTGCTGAATTCCGGCGGGGCGCGGATTCGTTCGCCGCCGACCTCTACAAAATGAAGGACGCGAGCGGAGCGTACGGCTTGTATTCCTACATGCAACAGCCGGAAATGCGCCGTGCCAACTTCACGGATCATTCGGCGATTTCTTCGGACCGTGCGCTGGTGCTGATCGGCAATTTCGTCCTCGATCTTCAAATTCACGCCCCGGCGGCGGAAAGCAGGACCGTTGACGCCTTGGTTGCCGCGATCTCGGCAAAAGCGGAGACCGGTGCGCTGCCGATTCTAGGGTCGTACCTGCCGATGCAACATCGTGTCGAGTATTCCGATCGTTACGTCGAGGGCCCACGGGCGCTCGACCGGCTTTTTCCGGAAAACCTCGGAGATTCCGTCGGATTCAATCGGAGCGCCGAGGCGGAAGTCGCGCACTACAGGATCGGCGGGCGCGATGAGACGCTGTTGATCATCGGGCTGCCCACGGACCAGCTTGCGGCGGCGCAGCTCTCCGAGCTGCAGAAGAATTTCAACGTAAACGGCGCGGGATCATCGAACGCTGCGCCGCTGTACGCGAAGCGTTCCGCGCGCCTTCTGGCGGTAGTCGCTGGCGCCACGAGCCAGGCCGATGCGAATGCCCTGCTCGATCAAGTTCAGATGGACACCGAGCGCAGCTGGAGCGAGCCGGTGCCGAAGCACGAGCCGCCCATCGAGCTGATGATCGAAGGCTCGATCGTCGGCGCGCTCTTCATTTGCGTCTTCGCGCTAGTCGCGGGATTGTCGTTCGGCGGCGTGCGGCTGCTGGTGAAGCGCGTGGCGCCCGGCAAAATTTTCGATCGCAAGGAAGATTTGCAGGTTTTGCAGCTCGGCCTCGGCAGCAAGCCGATCAACTCCGACGATTTCTACGGCTACTCCGGCCCCACCGGCGGCCCACCTACAGTAGTCGATAAGAATCTGCCCGACCGCGTGGCACTTCGCATTTTTCGCTAGCCTCTGGGCGCTTCGTACTATTGTCCCTCGCGCCCCAGGGAGCGAGCATTTCCGGATGATTCGCTGGGGTCTTCGATTTCTTGGCATGGCCCTGGTTGGCGTGGTAATTCTTGTGAGTGGTTGGGCCAAGTTCGGCCCGTGCAACGCAAACGCCGCCGGGTTGGTGGGGCTGGCGTTTTTCCCGGCAGGAACTGCAGCTGGGCTCATCCTGCTGATCTCCGCCGGTGTACGTGACGTGTGGCGTGAGCATCAGAACAGGCCGCTGCCTACGAAATAACAGATCTCGATTGAATAACTTACGGGATGGAGACTTCGAAATCCCCTGAATTCGTGCGAATCTTGATCCCGTCGCGCTTGACTTCGAGGTCGTTCGATTACTAAACTGCGCTCGGGAAAGGTTTTACGGCCATCCGCGCATTGGCCTTTGAGCTTTTTCCAGAGAGGCCCGCTTCGGCGGGCCTTTCGTATTTTGGCGCCCGGGATTTGGAAGGATCGGGTGACGCTGTGCGGCTTGGCTGAACGAACAGAGAGCTACTTCGCGGCGACGCCTGCGCCGTTCAACACCTTTTCGTAGTAGGCCTCGTACAGCGGGATGATGTCGTTGGAGCAGTATTTTCTGCGGGCGTTAGCGCGGGCCATTTCGCCCATCATGCGGCCGCGGTCGGGGCGCGTCAGGATGTCGAGCGCGAATTTCGCGGCGGTGTGCACGTCGCGCGGCTCGAACAGGTATCCGTCGACGCCGTGCTTGATCACCTCCGGCACGCCGCCCACGTTGGTCGCCACCACCGGCACTTCGCAAGCCATGGCTTCCAGCGCGGCGAGGCCGAACGATTCTTCGTCGCTCGGCAGCAGGAACAGGTCCGCCAGCCCGAGCTTATCCTGCACGTGATCCTGCTTGCCCAGAAAATGCACGTCCTTCGAGATCTTTTTCTTGCGCACGATGTATTCCGCCGCTCCGCGATCGGGCCCGTCCCCGATCAACACCAGTTTCGCCGGGATTTTTTCGCGGATCAGCGCGAAGATTTCGACCACGTCGGTGAGCCGCTTCACCGGCCGGAAATTCGACAGGTGCATCACGATGGGCTCGCCATTGGGAGCGAAGCGCGCGCGCGCCGCGGGATCCTGGCATTTCTTGTAGAGGTCGCAGTTGACGAAATTGGGGATCACGTCGATGGGCCGCTTGATTTCGAATTCCCGCAGGGTGCGGTCGCGCAGGTAGTGCGAGATGGCGGTGACGCCGTCGCTCTGCTCGATCGAAAACTTCGTGATCGGCAGGTAGCTGCGGTCGCTGCCCACCAGAGTGATGTCCGTGCCGTGCAGCGTGGTGATAAATGGCAGCCGGCGCGGCGCGGCCATCATGCGCGCCAGCAGCGCGCTCACCGAATGCGGAATGGCGTAGTGCACGTGCAGCAGGTCGAGCCCCGCTTTTTCCCCCACGTCCTGCATCTTGGTCGCCAGCGCCAGCGTGTACGGCGGGTGGTCGAACAGCGGATAGGTGGTGACCTCGACTTCGTGAAAATGAATGCGGTCGCTCGCCTGCGTCAGCCGGATAGGCATGGCGTAGCTGATGAAATGGACTTCGTGACCGCGCGCGGCCAGCTCGATACCGAGTTCGGTGGCCACCACGCCCGATCCGCCGTACGTGGGATAACAGGTGATCCCGATTTTCATGAGGGTTGGCGCACAAACCTATGCGCTGCGCGTTGGATGCGCGGGCTAGCCCGAAGGATTCGCACGAAGCGGCTCTTACTGCCCGTTCGTGCCGCCGAGTGAAGCTTCTTCGCCTTCTTTATAGAGATAGCGAATGGAGTGCTTATAGATCAGGAGATTGGGACTGCCGAAGCGCGTCAGCTTGATGCAATCGCGGTCGTACCATTCCACCGTGCCGCGCAGCACTTCGCCATCGGTGAGCACCACGGCCACCGGCGTGCGCGATTGCATCTGCTTCACGTAGTAAAAATTCTCGGCGTAGGTCTGATCCGGTGGAGCGGGTTTCTTGCGCTGGGGCGCGGATTGCGGAGCCGGCTGCGACGGGCGCGGGGCGAAGGACGCTGGCTCTTTCATGTCGGTTAGGGCGGGGCGAAACAACTTGCGGTTGACCATAAAGGCTCCTCAGGAAGCGATGCTGTTAGATATGACTGCCTACCGCCATGTTCGGTTGCAAGTATTTGCAAAAAACTCAGGTTGTCCCGAGGCCGGCCCTTAACGGGCGCTCAACGAAGTGACCAGTGCGTCCAGACCCAGCTGCCTGCCAATATTCCGGCGCATTCTGCCTTCGAGTGTGTCCAATCCCTGCGTGGCGCGGACGACCCATTCCCAGTTGATCTTCTTACTGAGGCCTTCGACTTCGCCGCGCAGATCAGGGTTGCGCGGGAGACTGCCTTTGGAATCCACGGCGGATTCCAGTAAGTCCGTAAGCAGACTATAAAACAGCGCGAGGATGTTTTCAAAGGATTCGTTCTCTTGCTTGGCAAGCTGAGCGGTGGCCGCGAAGATCTCCCCGTATTTCTCCCCGGCAACGCCACGCTGCACCAGATCGAGCACGCTGCGGCGGAGGCGCGCGGATTCGGCCAGGTCCAGCGTCAGGGCTGCTCCGGGGCTTCCCGCAGCCAGCTGGGCCGCCAATTTTCGCTCGGCGGGCTTGGCGGGCGGGCCGGCGTGGCGGGCCTTCAGGAACGTTTCAATCTGGTCCACCGGCACCGGCGCAAAATGGAATTGCAGGCAGCGCGAGCGGATGGTCGGCAGCATCGAGTCCGGGCTTGCCGCCAGCAGGATCAGCGTGGCGGACTCGGGCGGCTCCTCGAGGATCTTCAGGAACAGGTCCGCGTCGTTCCAGCGCATGGTATCGGCGCCGTCGAGAATGAACACGCGCCGCCGCCCCTGCGGCTGGAAATAGGCGGCGCGCTGCACCGCGCGCAACTGGCCCACGCGAATCATGGGGCGCGCCACCGGGTTCCGCAGCCGCACCGGATCGGGCACGATCAGCCAGACGTCGGGATGCGTTTCGAGGATCAGCGGGGTGCGCTCCACCGCCGAAGCATCGGCGGATTCGCCGCGCTCGGTGAGGCCGGCGGCAATGAGCGGCTCGGGATCGGCCAGCCGCGCGATTTTCAGGCACGGCGCGCATTCGCCGCAGAAATCATCCTTAAGCCGCTCGCAATTCGCGGCCTGCGCGAACATGCGCGCCAGCGTATATTTGCCGATGCCCCGCGGCCCGGTGAACAGCAGCGCGTTGGGCACGCGCCCGCGCCGCAGCATGCCGCGGAGCGCGCTGACGATTCGCTGGTTGCCGAGAAATTCGTCGAAGCCCATCGGATGCTCAGCCTCTGGCCTGAGACGCGGGAGCGAATCGAGAAAAGATGGCTTCCGCAATCTCCTGGTGAATGGACGGAGCGGCACGGAGCGCGCCGGCCGTCGCGTCGTAACAATCGATGGTAACCCAGTGGGGCTGCCGCGCCAGATCGTCGTAGATCCGCGAAGCCGCTTCCAGGTGCGCGATGTCGCTTTCCTGCAAGTCCCGCCGCGCGGTGGTGTATTCGCGCGCAGCTTTATGGCCGACCAGCCGGTGTGCTTCGGCCACGGGAACGCGCAGATAGACAACGAGGTCTTCTACCGGCAGCGCATGAACGTCATATTCCAATTGCCTCAACCAGGCGAGAAAGTTCCCGCGTTTTTCGGGGGCCATGCGCGCCCCCTGGTGCGCCAGGTTGGAGGCCACGTAACGGTCCGCCAGCAGGAGCTTGCCCGCGGCCAGCGCCGATTCGATGGCGGGTTTTGATTCCAGGCGGTCGCCGGCATAGAGCAGCGCGGAGAAATGAGGGTCGACGGCGCTGAGCGGGCCGAATTCGCCGTTCAGGAATTGCGCCACGAGCTTGCCGTAAAAACCGTCGTAATTCGGAAAGCTGATCTGGGCGAAGGGCGTGCCGCGCTGAGCGAGCGACTGGGCGAGCGCCTGAACCTGCGTGCGCTTGCCCGAGCCGTCAATTCCTTCGAGAACGATGAACTTTCCGCGGGCTGGCATCGAAGTGAGGCAATTTTATCAACCCCTTCCGCGCGTGACCAGCGCTTCGTACCCGCGTGCTAGAATCGCGGCGATGGCCGAAAAAATTGCTGCGGCGCAGGGCGTGGAATTCGCGACGAATCTCGCGCGCGTTCGCGAGCGCATCGAGCGGGCCGCGCGGCGATCCGGGCGGCGCCCCGGCGAAATCACTCTCGTCGCGGTGTCGAAGACCTTCCCCGCCGAAGCGATTCGCGCCGCTTACGCGGCCGGGCTGCGCGATTTCGGCGAAAATCGCGTGCAGGAAATGAGCGAAAAGCGCGCGAAGCTCGGCGATCTGGACGCCACCTGGCATTTCATCGGCCACCTGCAGAGCAACAAAGCCAAGCTGGCCGCGGAGCTGGCCGACCGGATCGATTCGGTGGACAGCCTGGGGCTGGCGCAAAAGCTCGACGCCGCCACGGCCGAAACCCGGCTGAAGGTGCTTGTCGAAATCCACCTGGGAGGCGAAGCGACCAAGAGCGGCGTGCGCGAAGCCGACTTGCCTGCGCTCGCGGAGGGCGTCGCCGCCCTGCCCAACCTCGACCTCCGCGGCTTGATGGCCGTCCCGCCGTATTCCGACGATCCGGAGCAGGTTCGCCCCTATTTCCGCAGGCTGCGGGAGCTGCGAGACGCCCTAAGCCATCAGCTCGGCCGGCCTCTTCCCACCCTTTCCATGGGCATGAGCCACGATTTCGAAGTCGCCATCGAGGAAGGCTCGACGGAGGTCCGCGTGGGCACGGCCCTCTTCGGCGCCCGGCCGCCAAAGGCCGACTGACCTCGCCGATTGCGCCGGCAGGCGCTCCTGCGTTAGGGTAAGATGTTGGCTCGACGCGCGCGACGTCCCCTCCCGCCGATCGGCTCCCAGCTCGGTTTGCCGAAACCGTAATGGCATTGCGTATGCTAGGATTTCGAGGCGAGGCGGATCGATTGACGGCTTTCGCCTGACGGGATCGAGGCACCACGGATGTTTCTCGAATTCTTCAACCTTCGCCAACAACCGTTCGGCGTCACGCCCGACCCCGTCTACCTGTTCCCCAGCGAAACGCATTGCCACGCGCTCGACGCGCTGACCGACGGCGTCACCAGCGGCCGCGGATTCCTCTGCCTGATCGCCGAACCCGGCATGGGCAAAACCACGCTGCTCTACCAGATGCTGGAAGGCATGCGCGACAAAGCGCGCGCCGCGTATCTGTTCCAGACCCAGTGCAACTCGCGCGAATTTTTTCAATATTTGCTGAGCGAGCTGGGCGTGGACGCGACCGGCATGGGCCTGGTGGCCATGCACAACAAGCTGAACGAAATGCTTTTTGCCGAGATGCTGGCGGGGCGCCGCTTCGTGCTGATCGTGGATGAGGCGCAGAACCTCGAAGACGATGTGCTCGAAACCATCCGGCTGCTTTCCAATTTCGAGACCTCCAATACCAAGCTGCTGCAGATTATTCTGGCCGGGCAGCCGCAGCTGGCCGAGAAACTGAATCATCCGCGCCTCGCGCAACTGCTGCAGCGCATCACTGTGGTGCAGCACCTCGAGCCTTTTACCGCGGACGAAACTGCCGCGTATGTCCGCCACCGGCTGAAAATCGGCGGGAATTCCGAAGACGAAATATTCAACCGCGACGCGCTGGCCCGCGTCGCGGCGCTGAGCGAAGGCGTGCCGCGCAGCGTCAACCGCATCTGCTACAACTCGCTGCTGGAAGCGCACGCGCAGGGCGCAAAGACGGTCACGCCGGAAATCGTGGAGCGCGTCAATCGCCAGCACGAACTATTGGCCTCCGGCGCACCGGCGCCGCCCGAGCCTTCTCCCGATTTCACCGGCACCTATCCTCCGAAAGCGGCGGCAGCCTCCGCGGGAGCGCCCGCGCCGCTGTCCTACAAGCCGCTGACGGGGCTTCGTCCGCGCGGCCGAAACTGGCTGACGGCAGGCGCGATTGCCGCGCTGACCATTGGCGGAGCGGCGGCGACGCTGCACCACCGGGCGGGAGAGATGCTGCATGCCGCCCGCGAACGCGTGCTGCCGGCTTTTTCCGCGCTGGCCGTGCACGCCAGCGATTCCGGCCGGTTTACGCTGGCAAGCCTGGCGCACAGCCGCGAAGCGGACGATCGCATCCAGACGCACGGCGTTTCCGACGGCGCGGAATCCGAGCCGGCGGTCGAAGCGCTGC
>Ga0335085_10009183_pt1 | contig 14954 bp, 11 predicted proteins | sample Lox_Sample_45_FD_206712 | JGI IMG/M metagenome (GOLD analysis project Ga0335085, IMG submission 206712) | Soil microbial communities from Loxahatchee National Wildlife Refuge, Florida, United States - Lox_Sample_4.5 | ecosystem: Environmental > Terrestrial > Soil > Wetlands | place: USA... | reverse complement strand
CCTGGCTTCTTACCTACGCCATCCATTCCACGGCCCTCGTGGGCGCAGCCTGGCTGCTCCAGAAGCTCGGCCTGCTCCGCTCCCTGCGGCTGCGAGACCTGGCCTGGCGCGGGGCCCTGGTGGGCGCACTGCTCACCGCCTCCGCCCAGATGGCGGCCGGGCTCGCCCCCTGGGGGCTGTCGCTCGAGGCCGGGCGCGGCGCGCCCGAGGCGTCCCGGGTGGCCGGCGCCGCGGCGGACGACCCGGCGCCCGCCCCGGCCGCTCGGATGAAGGAGGCAGCGCAGCCGGCAGCGCGGGCTCCGGGCGACCTGGCGGCGCCCCGGGCTCACCAGGCCCCGGCGGAGGAAGCCCGCCCGGCCGAGGCGGCCCCGATGCCCCTGCCCGCCCCCGAGCAGGCGGCGGTGGCCATCCCCGAGGTGCGCGTGAGCTCGCTGCTCTTCATGGCCTGGGCCGCGGTGGCCTCGGTGCTCCTCCTCCGGCTGGCCGTGCTGCGGGCCCGGGTCCTGGAGCAGCTCGGACGGCGCCAGCCCGTGCTCGACGAGCGGGTCAGTGCCACGCTGCAGCAGCTGTGCAACGAGGTCGGCCGGGAGCGGCCGGTGCGGCTGACCACCGCGGAAGGCCTGCGCAGCCCGGTGGCCCTCGGCTGGTCGGAGATCTGCATCCCCGCCGCCGTCCTCACCGAGCTCGACGCCGCCGAGCAGCAGAGCGTGCTCGCCCACGAGCTGGCGCACCTCGAGCGGCAGGACCCCCTCTGGCTCCTCCTGGCCACCAGCCTGGAGCAGCTCCTCTTCTTCCAGCCGCTGAACCGGGTCGCCCGCCGCAACATGCAGGAGGTGGCCGAGTACCTGTGCGACGACTGGGCGGCGGTGCGCGGCGGCTCCGGCATCCCCATCGCCCGAGGGCTGGCCACGGTGGCGCGCTGGCTGGACGGCCAGGAGCGCGCGGTTCCGCTGGCCGGGATGGCCGAGCGGCCGAGCCAGCTCGTGGAGCGCGTGGAACGCCTGCTCACCTCGAGCGTGGCCCTGGAGCCGAAGCGCTCCTGGCACGCCGCCGCGCTGGCCCTGGTGCTTCTCCTGTGCGTGGTGCTCGTCCCCGGCGTCCGGGCCGCGCCGGCCATCGGCTGGTTCGAGGCGGAGTGGGCGCCGGCGGCGGAGGCTCGAGGGGCCGGTGCCTCGCCCGTGCCGGTCGCCGACCCTGCTCAGGCGGACGTCTCCGAGCCGGCCGAGGCCCCGGACGACGCGCCCACCCCGGCCCCGGAGCCCGCGCCCTCGCGTCTGGCGCATGCGGCGCGGGAGCTGAAGACCCGCACCGCTCAGCTGGCGCAGAAGGTGGAGCTGAAGGTGGAGAAGCTGGCGCGGAAGACCAGGAAGGAGACCACCGTCGTCGTGGACGACACGAGAGGGAGCGGGGTCGGCATCTTCGAGATGGCCCAGTACACGCCCCGTCCCTCGCGCGCGCCCGAGGCTCCGCTGGCCCCGCTCGCTCCGCTCGCCCCGCGTACGCCCGAGCCGGCGCTCGCACCGCCGGCCCCGCCCGCTCCGCTCGCCCCAGAAGCCCCCGAGGCCCCACTGGCGCCCACCCCGTTTCCGTCGATGGCCATGACCGTGGTGGACGGGCGCACGGCCTGGTCCGAGGCCTGGTCCGAGGCAACCCGGGCCCAGGCCGAGGCACGCGCCGAGGCGGTCCGGGCCCAGGCCGAGGCACGGAAGGTGGCGCGCAAGCACGGGCGGAGGGGAGGCTCGACCTCCGCCGACCCGGCCACCGTCGACGCGCTGGTGAAGGCCCTCAAGGACCCGGACGCCGGCGTCCGCCAGGCGGCCGCGGAGTCGCTCGGACGGCTCCGGGACACGCGGTCCCTGGAGGGCCTGATGGCCGCCGTCTCCGACTCGGACGTCAAGGTGCGGGTGGCGGTGGTGGAGGCGCTGGCTCGCTTCGAGGATCCGCAGACCGTCCCGGCCCTGGCCAAGGCCCTCAAGGACGCCAACGCCAACGTGCGCCGCGAGGCCGCCGATGCGCTGGCCTCGATGGACGACGTGCCGGCCACCGTGGATCCGCTGGTCGCCGCGCTCGGGGACTCCGACGTCAAGGTGCGCCTGGAGGCGGTGGCCGGCCTCGCCCACCGCGGCGACAAGCGGGCCCTCGGGCCACTCGCCGCGCTGGTCAAGGACCCCTCCCCCGAGGTGCGGGCCACGGCGGTGCGGGCGCTCGGCGAGCTGCGCGACCCGTCCTCCATCCCGGCGCTCACCGCTGCACTCAAGGACGAGAACGCCCGCGTGCGCCAGCTGGCCATCCGCGCCCTGGCCCGCATCGGGTCGGCCAAGGTGGCCCCGGCGCTCATCGAGGCCACCCGGGATGCCAACAGCGACGTCCGGGCCCACGCCGCGGCCGCCCTGGGCGAGATCCGCGACCCGTCCAACTCGGCGGCCATCGTCTCGGCGCTCAAGCCCTTGCTCGACGATCCCGACTCCGACGTCCGCGAGCAGGCGGTGGAGGCCCTGTCGCGCATTCGCGATTCGGGCGCGCTGCAGGCGCTCATCGCCGCCATGCAGAGCAAGGATCCGGCCGTGCGAAAGGCCGCCGCCGAGGCGCTCGGGCAGAGGGAGTGATGCGCCGCCGGCTCGCGCCGGGGGGACTGCTCCTCGCCCTGCTGCTGGCAGCGCCCTCCGGCGCGCTCGCCCGGCGTCACGGCGTCCACGTCGGCCACGACCGCGGGGGACGCCCCGGGCCGACCGCGGCCCAGCTCACCCCGCTCCTCGACGGGCTCGCCCGGGCCGAACCCCTGGTCTGCACCCTGGCGGCGGACACGGTGGTCGCCGGGCTTTCCTTCGGCCCGCGGGCGAATCTCCCCGGTGTGGATGCCCAGGCCCGGACCCTGGAGCGGGCCCTGGGCGGTCCGGTCACCGCCCCGGACGCGGTGGCGCTCCTGGCCGGCCGGCTGGGAGACCCGAGCGCCTGCGTGCGCCGGGTGGCCGGGGAGCTGCTCGGGAGGACGGACAGCCCGGAGGCGTTCGCCCGCCTGCGCACTGCGCTCGCCTCGAGCAACGCCGGCGAGCGGCAGGCGGCGGCGCTGGGCCTGGGCGAGCGCGGGGACCCGTCGGTCCGCGAATCGCTCGAGCGGGCGCTGCGCGACCCGGACCCGGAGGTGGCGGCCACCGCCGCCTGGGCGCTGGGGGCCATCGAGGACGCGCGAGCCGTCCCGGCGCTCCGGGAGGCCTCCGGCCATGCCGACGCGCGCGTGCGCCGGGCAGCGGTGGCCGCCCTGGGTGACCTCTCCGACCCCCGGGCGGTTCCCCTCCTCGTGGACCGGCTCAAGGACGGCGATCCGGGGGTCCGGCGGTCGGCCGCCGACTCGCTCGGATTGCTCGAGGACCGCGAGGCGACGCCGGCGCTCCTCGGCCGGCTCGGTGACTCCGAGGCGGATGTCCGCCTGGCGGCGGTCGAGGCGCTGGCCCGGCTCGAGGATGCCCGCGCCTTCGACGGGCTGGTCCGCGCCCTGGCCGATGCCGACCCCCGCGTCCGGGCGGAGGCGGCCGAGGCGATCGGTGAGCTGGAGGACGCCCGCGCCCTCGAGCCGCTGGTGCGGGCCCTGCGCGACGCCGACGCCCAGGTACGCCGCGCGGCGGCGCGCTCGCTCGGACATCTCGAGTCCCAGCGCGCGGCCGGGCCCCTGGCCGGCGTCCTGGGAGACGTCGATGCGGAGGTCCGCCGGCAGGCGGCCGAATCGCTCGGGCACCTCGAGCTGTCCCAGGCGCCGGCCGGGCTGAGCACCGCGCTCCGCGACGCGGACCGCCAGGTGCGCGCCGCGGCCGCCCAGACCCTGGGCGACATCCGCGACCCGGAGACGGCGGCGGCGCTCTCCGCCGCGCTCAAGGACGAGGCACGCGAGGTACGACGCGCCGTCACCCGCGCCCTGGCGAGGTTAGGAACGCCGGCCGCCCGGCAGGCACTGCGCACGGCGATGGCCGATTCGGACCCGGAGGTCCGCCGCGAGGCGGTGCGGGCGCTGGGGCGGTGAGGTACACTCCGCGGCCATGAACCGACGCATCCTCGGCGCCGTCGCCGCCGCGCTCGGAGCCTCCTCGGCGGGCTGCAGCAGCTCGACGCCCGCCACCTTCACCGGGAGCATCCACGGCGTGACGTTCACCGCCAGCGACGCCGTCTCCGGCCCGGCCAGCCTCCAGCTCGGGACGACCAACGTCTCGGCCGGCGCGGTGGTGATCACCAGCTGGAGCGGGGTGTGCAGCGACATCTCGCAGAACCCGCCCCAGCAGATGAAGAACTCCAGCTACTTCATCATCGTCCTCGGCGTCTTCACCGGCACCACGATCAGCGCTCCGAGCGCGGCCGGCACCTACACCGTCTTCGCCGGGACGGGCACGCCACCCACCAACCTGGCCCTGGTCCTCTTCAATCAGACCGATGCCCAGTGCAACACCGTGCAGGCCACCACCGCCGAGGCAGCTTCCGGCACGGTCACCCTCTCCGGCCTCAACGGCAGCAGCTACTCCGGCTCCTTCGACGTGACGATGGACAGCGGCGACCACGTGACCGGCTCGTTCAACGCCACCGGCTGCCCCGCCCTATCCTCGGTGTTCACGACGCAGACGGTCTGCATCTAGGGTGGCCAAGCGCCGTCCCGAGGACGTCGAGGTCGAGGAGACGCACCGCTTCGTCGCGCCTCTCCTCGTCGGCTGCCGCCGCATCCTCGACGTCGGGTGCGGAAACGGTCTGCTCGCCCGGCGGCTGGTCGCCGACGGGTTCCAGGTCACCGGCCTCGACCGCTCGCTGAAGAAGACCGAGCGGGCGAGGTCGGTGCGCTTCGTGGAGGGGGACTTCCTCGAGTTCGACGAGGCCCCCTTCGACGCGCTGGTCTTCTCCGCCTCGCTGCACCACCTCTCCCCCCTCGAGCGCGCACTGGAGTCCGCCCACCGGCTGCTCCGGCCGGGGGGCCTGCTCGTCGCCTCCGACTTCGACCTCGACGCCCCGGACGAAGCCACCGCGCGCTGGTACTACGACCTGGAGGGGCTCCTCGTCGCCGCCGGGCTCTATCCCGAGGACAGGGTGTGCGGTTCCGAGGAGGACGACCCTCTCTCCCGCTGGCACGAGGACCACGTCGACGACCCACCGTTTCATCGGGGAGCGGCGATGAAAGAGGCCATCGCCCGCAAATTCTCGCTCCTCGGCGAGCAGCGAGGCCCCTACCTCTACCGCTACGTCGTCGGCGGGTTGGTTCACACCACGCCTCGCAGACACACCCGGACGGCCCGAGGGACCGCCGGCGCGGCATCGTTCGACCGGGCGCGCATCGCCGCCTGGGCGCTCGCCGCCGAGCAACGAGGCATCGCCGCCGGTGCGCTGAAGCCCGTCGGTCTTCGTCTCTGGGCAAAAAAGTAGCCCGGCAATCCCGAAGGACGCCGGGCCACAGGGACTTCAGACAGCGCAAGAACTCTCCGCGTGGACCGGTGGGGGGGAACCGACCCAACACGGCGAACCTCGCGCCCGCCGTGCTCTATAGCGAGTCATGTGCCACGCGTCCACATTCGCGGCGTGTGTTCTTTCGCGCTCTTACCTGGTCGGATTCGCACACACACCGAAATAGTTTCAGGGATTGCAGGTGAGACATCGCAGAATTTGCAGTGCCCGCCTGCCCTGCGTCCTTGCGTCTCACCTCGCGGACTCCGGTGGTCACCGGAGGGTACCGCGCGCCACGCGCCGCTCGCCCACTCGCAACGTCACCTTCTCGCGGTCGAAGTACTCGGAGAGCGGGATGACGAACTTCCGGCTCTGCCCCACCAGGTGCTTGAAGCCCTGGGTGGTGATCTCCCCGTGCTCGGAGAGATGGGCGAGGAGCCTCGTCCTCAGCTCGGCCAGCGCGGCGTGGTGAAAGTAGAGGTCGTCGGTCACCTTGACCACCGTCCCCTCGCGCACCGGGCCGTCGAGCAGCGCCGCCACCCGGGGCGGAGGGAGTCCCACGCTCTGTGCCAGCTCGGCCAGCGTGGGAGGCGCGAGCCCGGCAGCGGCCAGCGCGCCGGCCGCCTTGGCGCGGGCGGCCTCCTCGCCGAGGGTCAGGCTGCGGCCCCGGCCGCGGAGGCGAATGCCCTCCGGGGGGACGAGCTCCCCCTGCCCGTGGTCGACCAGCTCGTTCACCAGCCGCGCCAGGAGGCGCGGCTCGAGCGCGGCGGAGAGCCGCTGCCGCAGCTCCTCGCGTCCGAGCGCGTCCTTGAGCGGCTCGCGCTCGTGGAACTCCTGGAGGATGGACAGCGCCCGGGCGAGCAGCCCCTGGAACACCTCCCGCGAGACGTGGAGCCGGCGCTCGCGGTCGACGAGCAGGGCCTCGCCTCGGCTGCCGAGCACCTCCAGGGTGCGGGTGAGCGTCTTGTGCGGCAGGCTGGCGCGAGCGAAGAGCTCACCCGTGTCCAGCCCGCGGTAGCCGGCCTGGCGGAGCAGCCAGCGCACCCGCGCCTCGCCGTCGCCGGCCCGCATCGCCTCGAGCTGCACGCCCGCCCCGCGTCGCCGACGCGGCGCGGAGAGGGTGAGCACGCGGCCGCCGGCCAGCGTCGCCCCGCGCCCGGGGAGCGGGCGAGGCCCGCGGAGGATGAAGCGCTGGCCGGGCAGCGCGGCCACCGGAGCGCCGGTGCGAAGCTGGGCGAGCGCCGTCTCTCCGGGCGCGAGCGCATCCAGGTCGAGGAGCCGCACCTGCGCCTCCACCTGCGCCGTCCCGAGGTGGAGGAGGAGCGTGCGCCGCCGGGGCAGCGGCGCCTCGGCCGCGGGGAGGAGCGTCAGCTCGACGTCCAGGGTGCGCGTCTCGGGGAGCTCCCCGGCGCGGGTGAGCACCATCCCCCGCCGCACCTCGACCGTCGAGGCCGCCGGCAGGTTGACCGCGGTGCGCTGCCCGGCGACGGCGCGCGCCACCTGGGCGCCATGGACCTGGACCGTGCGCGCCCGGAAGGGTCCGGGAAGGCCCGGGAGCAGCGAGACCGGGTCCTCGGGCGCCACCGTCCCCGAGAGCAGCGTGCCGGTGACCACCGTGCCGAAGCCCTTGAGGGTGAAGGCCCGGTCCACGGGGAGGAAGAGCGGACCGTCCACCGGTCGGGCGATGAGGCCGGCCGCCGCCCGGCCCAGCGCCGCCACCAGCCGGGCCATCCCCTCGCCGGTGCGGGCGGAGACCTCCACCGCCTCGGCCGCCTCCAGCGCCGTGCCGGCGAGGAGCGTGTTCAGGTCCGCCGCGAGCAGGGTGCGCCAGTCCTCCCCCAGCCCGGGGAGGAGGTCGGCCTTGGTCAGGGCCACCACCCCGGCCCGGACGCCGAGGAGCTGGCAGATGTCCAGGTGCTCGCGCGTCTGGGGCATCACCCCCTCGTCGGCGGCGACGACGAGGAGGGCCAGGTCCACCCCGCCCGCGCCGGCGGCCATCGCCTTGACGAAGCGCTCGTGTCCGGGGACGTCGACCACCCCGGCCAACGTCCCGTCGGGCAGCTTGAGGTGGGCGAAGCCGAGCTCGAGGGTGATGCCGCGGCGCTTCTCCTCGGCGAGCCGGTCGGTGTCGATGCCGGTGAGGGCCTTGACCAGCGTCGTCTTGCCGTGGTCGACGTGGCCGGCGGTGCCGATGATCATCGCCGGCCCCGCGGCGGGAGCGGCACCGGGGGACGAGCGTCGAAGCGCTCGTCCTCGGTGACCGCGGCGTAGTCCCAGGGGAAGACGAACAGGGCGTCGCTGTGGATGGCCGTCCAGGTGGGAGCGTAGCCCCCCGGACGGGAAACGAGGGTGGCGGTGCGCAGGCTCTTCGCGCCGGAGCGGGCGGCCAGCTTGCGGGCCAGCTTGAGCGTCTCGCCGCTGGCCGCCACGTCGTCGACGAGCAGGACGCGCCTGCCCCTCAGCTCCCTGGGCATGCTCCCGGAGAGTCGCGGCTGCTTCCGGACGATGGCCGAGACCCGGCTCCGCCGGCTGATGCGCACCGGAAAGAAGTCCACCCCCAGCGCCGCCGCCAGGGCCCCGCCGACGAAGACGCCCCCGTGCGCCACGCCGACCACGGCCTGGGGAAGGAAGCGGTGGCGGATGCGCCGGGCCAGCGACTGCACCAGAGCGTCGAAGCGTGCCCAGGAAAGCTCCTCCAGCCCCGCCTCCTCGGGGAGCGAGCGGTCCGTGCCCAGCCCGCCGCGGGGCACCTCGGACTGGGGGGCGACGGGATCGGTGAAGGCGAGGACGTCGCGCCGCCGTGGGGAAGCTCTCGGAGACATGGGCTCCTGGGGGGGACTCCAGTGTGTCGCCACCACCGGCCTGGGCGCCAGTGGAGTCGACACCGGAGAGCTACCCAGCCGCGCGCACCGCTGCCAGCCAGGCAGCGAGGGCATCGGCGTCCGCCACCTTCCCCTGCCCGCGGAGGATGGACTCCTCCTCGTCGAGGAGCCGCAGCGCCGCGGCGCGCACCCGGGGCTCCCCCAGGGCCTCGATCGCGGCGCGGGCGTCGAGCGAGAGGAGCATCCCGCGCGGGATGCCGAGCAGCTCGCCGGTGGCTCGGTGGATCTCCTCCAGGGCCTGCTCCTCCTCGCCGCGCGCCCGCAGTCCGAGGATGCGGGCGAGAACCTGGGCCAGCTGCTGGATGACGCGCTCCAGCCAGTCGGAGCGGATCGGGCTCATGCGGCGTGCCTCGCCGCCCGGAAAGCGTTCCCGGCGCTCACCGCGCGCTCAGAACGGGATGTCGTCCTCTCCGGCTGCGGCGCTGCCGTGGGCCTGGTCCTCCGGCGGCGGCGCGGCGGCGTACTCGTCGCCGTTGCGAGGCCGGCCCCGGCCGTTCCCCATCCCCGCCTCGCCCCTCGGCCCACCGAGGAACACCACGTTCGAGGCCACCACCTCGGTGGTGTAGTTCTTCTTGCCTTCCTTGTCGGTCCACTCACGGGTCTGCAGCCGGCCCTCGACGAAGCACTGCCGGCCCTTGGCCAGGTACTCGCCGCACAGCTCGCCGAGCTTGCCCCACACCACGATGCGGTGCCACTCGGTCCGCTCCTGCTTCTGACCCGACTTGTCCGTCCAGTTCTCGCTGGTGGCGATGCGAAAATTCGCCACCGCCTGCCCGCTGGGAGTGAAGCGCACCTCGGGATCCGCACCCAGGTTGCCGACCAGGATGACCTTGTTGACGCCTCCAGCCATGTCGCTTGTCCTTCCTTTCGAGCACCGGACCGTTGCGGCCCGGTGACGGGAAGGGTCGTAGCAGAGGCGGCTGACAGCCGCCCGGTCGATCTCCCCGAGGCCCCCCTGGCGTGGTGGATCAGCCGCCCGGTCGCTCGGGGGCAGCCTCGGCGGCCGGAGGCGCCCGCCCGCTCAGCGGTGGAGCCGGGGCCCGGTCCTGAGCGATGCGCTGGCTGAGGGCCGTCTCCAGCTCCCGGGCGAAGGCGGCCCGGGCAGGGTCGGTGGCTCCCATGAGCTGGCGCAGCGCGGGCCAGAAGGGATGGTCGGGGTCGGCCTCGCGCTCCAGGCCGCGGGCGAGCAGCGGCAGGGCGGCCTCGCGGTCGGCCGCCGCGGCCGTCTGCAGCGCGTGGACCAGCTCCTCGGGAGCGGTGCGGGCCACCTCGGAGAGGGCGACGGCCAGGTCGCTCCGTGCCGGCTCGTCGGAGGCGGCGGCACGCGTCAGCTCCAGGAGGCGCGCGAGGGCCTCGCCGTTGCCCTCGGCGGCGAGGGTCACCAGCGAGGAGACGCACGGCGTCTCCAGACCCGAGCTCTTGGCCAGGATGCGCAGCCGCCGGTAGACGTCGTCGGAGGCGGTGAAGCTGTCGAGCAGCGCGCGGGCGCCCAGGTAGTCGGTGGGATTGGACTGGTAGATGGCATCGGCGATCACCGCCCGGACGGCCGGGTCTCGCTCGTTGCGCCAGGCGGTGCGCAGGAAGGCGACGTTGCGCCGGTCCTGCGCCCGGCCGAGCTGGAGGTAGGTCCGGAGCCGGGCCCGGGCCTCGTCCTGTGACGAGGGCTCGGAGGCCGGCGGGGCGAGCGAGGCCAGCGCCGCTCCCGGCCCGCCGGGCGCGCCCGAACCGGCGAGCGCCGCGCCCAGGGCGTCGATGGTCTGCACCACCGGGCCGGTGCGGCCGGAGAAGTCGTTGACCACGATGCTGAAGGCGAAGGGCTCTCCGCCCGCGCTCTGCACCACGCCGCTCAGCGCGGAGACGCCCTCCAGCGTCCCGGTCTTGGCCCGCAGCCGGCCGGCGGCCTCCGTTCCTTCGAAGCGCCACCTCAGCGTGCCGTCCCTGGCCCCGATGGGCACGCTGGAGAGGTACTCCGGGGCGAGCGGGAAGCGCTCGGCCATGATCCTTACCAGCCGCGCCAGCTGCGCGGCGCTGAAGCGGTTGGTGTCGTTGATGCCCGACCCGTTCTTGAAGACGTAGGAGCCGCGCTTGATGCCCACCTCCCGGTCGAGGAACTCCTCGGTGGCCTCCACGCCCTTGGCGGTGGTCGCCGGCGGGCCCTTCGTCTCGGCGCCCAGCGTCTTGAGCAGCTGCTCGGCGACGAAGTTGCTCGAGTGCTTGTTCATCCGCTTCAGGACCAGGTCCAGGGTCTCGCTCTGGGCGACGTAGAACAGCCGCGCCCGCTCCGGAACCGGCCCCAGCTTCACCCGGCCGCGCACCCGCACCCCGCGCTGCTCGAGGAGCATCTTCAGGGTCTGGCCGAAGTAGAACGGCGGCTGGTCGATGCGCTTGTAGACGGCGAACTCCCCGGTGGCCGGGACGGTGCCCCGGACGACGATGCGCTGCCGCTCGCCGTCGGCGAGGGAGGAGACGGAGGAGCGGCGGGCGCGGCTGGCGGTGCCCACCGCGGCGTTGACCAGGGTGAAGAAGTCGCTCGGCGGGTCGATCTCCACCACCGGCCGCGTGCCGGCGCCCACCGAGCGGATGTGGATCCCCACCGCGTTGGCGTTGAGGCTCAGCGCGCCGGTGGGGGCGGTGTAGGGGCGGTCGGTGGTCTCCTGCTCGAACCCCGGGGCGATGCGCTCGGTGTCGAAGTAGGAGTCGTCGAGGACGATGTCCGACACCTCGCGGAGCCCGAGGTGCTTCAGCTCGCTCACCACCTGGTAGAGGCGCTCGGTGGTCATCGAGGGGTCGCCCTTGCCGCGGACGACGAGGCGCGGGCGCTCCCCGGCCGCCCCGTCGAGGAGGAACTCCGTCTCGAACCGGAAGTCCGGACCCAGTCGGGCCAGGGCGGCGGCGGCGGTGACCAGCTTCACGTTCGAGGCAGGGTTGAGGAGGTCGTCGGCGTTCTTGGCGAAGACCACCGTTCCGTCGGCCAGGCTGACGACCTGGATCCCCACCCGGGCGCTGGCCAGGGGCCCCCGGGCGGCGATCTCGGCGATCACCTGGCGGAGCAGGTCGCGATCCCGCTCGCGGGTGCCGGCCGGCGCCGCGGCCACGACGGTGGCCAGGGCGAGGACGAGGAGCATCACGGCGCGGCGCTGCGGCAAGACGAGGTCGATGATCGCGCGCGGCGAGCACCGGGGGCAAGCCACCGGGGCGTCAGGCGACGGCGGGCGAGGCGGCGGCGGCCGGGGCGGAGGCCACCCGGAGGAGGAGGACTCCCACCGTGCCCGACACCGCCGACCCGACGAGGATGCCCAGCCGGGCCTCGTCGAGGAGCACCGGAGCGCCGGCGAAGGCGAGGTTGGCGATGAACAGGGCCACGGTGAATCCGATGCCGGCCACGGCGGACACGCCGAGGACCTGGCCCCAGGGAGCGCCCGCCGGGACGCGGGCCAGCCCAACGGCCACCGCGCCCCGGGTGAAGGCGAAGATTCCCACCGTCTTTCCCACGAAGAGGCCGACCACCGTTCCCAGGAACACCGGCGAGAGGAGGTCTCCGGAGGACAGGGCGCTCAGGTGCACCCCGGAGTTGGCCAGGGCGAAGAGCGGCATCACCCCGTAGGCCACCCAGCCGTGCACGGCGTACTCGAAGCGGTCGAGCGGGGTGGAGACCTCGGCCAGGGCGCGGCCCACGGCGGCGATCTGGTCGGCGGTGGGCTGGACCCTCCGGGCGACGGCATCATCGAGGCCGACCTTGAGCTCGGCGAGCACCTCTTCCGGAGTGCGCCTGCCGCGGGCCGGGACGAGCAGGCCGAGCACCACGCCGGCCAGGGTGGCGTGCAGGCCGGCGGCGTGGAAGGCGAACCACAGGCCGACGCCGCCGGCGAGGTACGGGCCGGCGGACTGCACGTCGAGGCGATTGAGGAAGAGGACGGCGGCCGCGGCGACGGCGACGGCCACCAGCCCCGAGCCCTGGATGCCCGTCCCGTAGAAGAGGGCGATGACCAGGATGCCGCCGATGTCGTCGAAGATGGCCAGCGCGGTGAGGAAGACCTTGAGGCCGTGAGGGACGCGCGAGCCGAGCAGCGTCAGGCACCCGATGGAGAAGGCGATGTCGGTGGCCATCGGGATGGCCCAGCCGCGCGAGCCCTCCCCTCCCCCCTGGAAGGCGAGGTAGAGCAGCGCGGGCACGGCCATCCCGCCCAGCGCGGCGACGCCGGGGAGGAGCGCCTGGGAGGGGCTCCTCAGCTCCCCGCGGACGAGCTCGCGCTTGATCTCCAGCCCGACGACGAAGAAGAACAACGCCATCAGCACGTCGTTGATGACGAAGTGAAGCGTCGCTTCCAGGCTCAGGTCGGCAGGCCCGACCTCGAGGTGCAGCTCCCACAGGTCGCGCCACTGGGTGTGCCAGGGCGAGTTGGCCATCCCCAGGGCGACCAGGGCGGCGAGGAGCAGGAGAATTCCGCCCTTGGCCTCGGTGCGGAGATAGGCCTGGAAGGGCGCGACCAGGGCGCGGAACGGCCAGGGCTCCGGACGAGCGTTGGGCATCGGCGAGTCCTCGGACCGTGCCGTCTAACTGTCCCCTCGGCCTCGGGTCCAGCGACTTCAGCGCGAGGAGATGGGCTCCGCGTCGTCGCGCCGGTTCTTCGCCCGGGCCGCGGCGTCGGTGCCGGGAACGGCCGGGCGGTTCTCGCCGTAGCTCACCGTGTCGATGCGGCTCGGGGCGATGCCCAGGGTGATGAGGTAGGTGCGGGCCACGTCGGCCCGGCGCTGGCCGAGCGCCATGTTGTATTCCTCGGTCCCGATTTCATCGGTGTTGCCGGCGATGCGAATGTGCGCGCCGGGATGCGCCTTGAGCGCCTGGGCGAGGGCGCGGAGCTTCTCCTGGTCCTCGGACGTGAGGTTGGACTTGTCGAAGTCGAAGTAGGCGATGGGCCCGGTGAGGAGCTGCTTCAGCGCGGCGGCGTCGGCGACCTCCTTGGGAGTGGCGTCGGCCGGGGCGGGCTGGGCCTGGGCGACGATGGGGGGCGGCGGCGCGGGCGCCTGGACCTGTTTCTCCTCGTGGGCACAAGCAGCGGCGAGGAGCGAGACGGGTGCGATCCAGGAGAGCCAACGAGTGGGAGTGGCCACGGCAATCCTCCGGGTGGGGCGAGGGGAATAGTTTGTACACATATTAACTCGACGGCGAGGGGCTTTCTTCCGGGCCAGGGCCCCGGAGCCTGGAGGGGCGTGACAGCGGGGTCGGGTTTGGGATTGTCTCCCCGCCCCATGCGGGCGTTGCTCCAGCGGGTGACCGAGGCGCGGGTGAGCGTGGCCGGCGCGGTGGTGGGTGCAATCGGCCCCGGTCTCCTGGTGCTCCTCGGTGTGGGCCAGGGCGACACCGACGCCGATGTGGCCTGGCTCGCGGACCGGGTGGCCGGGCTGCGCATCTTCGAGGACGACGCCGGGAAGATGAACCGTTCGCTGCTCGACACGCACCGGGCGGCGCTGGTGGTGAGCCAGTTCACCCTCCACGCCGACACCCGCAAGGGACGGCGTCCGAGCTTCATCGGTGCGGCGCCCCCCGACGAGGCGAACCGGCTCTACCAGCGCTTCTGCGCCGAGCTGGAGGCGCTCGGGGTGCACGTCCAGCGCGGGGTCTTCGCCGCCCAGATGCAGGTGGCGCTGGTGAACGACGGGCCGGTGACGCTGCTCCTCGACTCTGCCGAGCGGGCGCGATGAGCGGGGGGGCGCGGGCAGGCCACCCCGGTCGAAGGGCCGCGCCGAGACGCCCGGTCCCTGCGTGCGCCAACGGAGGGGACAGAGTGTCACTTTCCAGGCGGAGCGGAGCTCGGCCCCGCGCGTGCGCCGCGCCTGCAGAGAGGCCCTGCTCGCGCCCGGGGGGGCTCGGCAGCGCCTACTCGAGCGGCGCCATCGTCCCGCCCTCGCGGGTGAGCAGCGTGGTCAGCGCGAACCCCTGCTCGGCTGCCTCGCGCACCTGCCGGGCCAGCTGTCCCACCTCGCGGACCCACCTCTGGGCGTCGGCGCCGAGCCCGCTGAAGGCCACGGTGAGCGGGGGCGGGTCGGGGATGCGCCCCAGCCAGTGGCCGATGAGCTCGTTCACCTCGGGAAGCTCCACCTTGCCCAGCCTTCGCTGCTCGCGCGCCACCAGGTGCTGCACCTGGTCCGGCAGACGTCTCCCCCAGGCGCTCACCGCGTGCGAGCTGCGAAAGCTCCAGTCGGCCACCGCCGCGTTGTCCACCGGCCGGTAGGTGGATTGCCCCACCGTGACCAGCACCTGGTCCGGCGGGAAGGGCGGAAACGGGTCCCAGATTCCGGCCACCAGCGCCACCAGCCCGCTCCGGATGACGCGCCCCAGCCAGTCGTTCTGGAAGGCCTCGGCGGCGGTCCGGTCCCAGTAGGGGTAGGAGGGCTCCTGGAGCATGAGCGCCGCATGCAGCGCATGCCCGTAGTTCCCGGCGTAGCCGGGATGCTCCCCGACCAGCATCCAGCCCTCCTCGGTGGGCTGCCACTCGGCGAAGAGGACCCGGTGCAGGGCCTCCAGCCAGTCATCGTCATCGAGCCCGAAGAAGCTGCCCCCCACCGTCCGGTCGAGCACCCGCTCCACCAGCCACCGGGTGCGGAGATCGCCGATGCCCTGGAGCAGCCGCGCCAGCCCCGCCCCGGCGTCCACCACCC
>Ga0335085_10009182_pt1 | contig 14955 bp, 17 predicted proteins | sample Lox_Sample_45_FD_206712 | JGI IMG/M metagenome (GOLD analysis project Ga0335085, IMG submission 206712) | Soil microbial communities from Loxahatchee National Wildlife Refuge, Florida, United States - Lox_Sample_4.5 | ecosystem: Environmental > Terrestrial > Soil > Wetlands | place: USA... | reverse complement strand
CCATCCGTGGGTAACGCCGCGCGTCTTTGCCGTTGTATGCCATGCACCCGCTGGTTAGACTAATCCTAAGGCATTGCGGCTTCAACGAGGGCCGCGCCGGCGCCGTTCGCGGCGTATCATCAGAGTTACACCTTCCATGTCCAAAGCTCTACCACCTCGGTTGTCGCGACAAAGCGGCGTCTCGGTGTTCGTGCGATCCGGCGTTGTGGCGGCGGTTTTCGCCGCTGCGGCATTACCGTCGCAGGGTCAGCAGAACGTCGGGGAGTTGTATGCGTCCGACGCCAGCGTCAAGGGCGCCGTGGTGCTGGCGAACTCGGGGACCAAGGTGATGAGCGGGTCATCGATCGCAGCCGGCGAACAGGCCGCGACGCTTAAGTTGGAGCGCGGCGGCAGCATGTTCATCTGTCCCGGAACCAGCCTGGCGGTGACGACCTCGCAGAACGGCCGGCAACTCATGTTCAGCATGAACGCCGGCAACATCGAGATGGACTATCCGATTGGGGCGGCCTCCGATAACCTGCTCACCCCTGACTTCCGGCTGCTGCTGCCCGGCCCGGGGCAATTGCATCTGGCGGTACGCGTCGGCGCGAAAGGCGATACGTGTGTGCAATCGCTGGGTTCGAATACATCGGCGGTCGTAGTGTCAGAAGGCATGGGAGATGCGTCGTACCAGGTCAAGTCAAATGAAGCGGTGATATTCAAGGGCGGAAGCATCGCCGGTGCGGCGCCGACACGAGAGAGCTGCGGGTGCCCTGCTCCCCCGCCGACGCAGGTCGCGAAGATGACTCCGCCGCCTCCGCCGCCGCAGCCAGCGGCTGATGCTTCGAAGTCCGAACCAGCGCCGCCGGAGACCCACATGGTGGTCGACGCGCCGTTCATCTATCGTGCGAACGATCCGGTTGACCTCACCGAGAACGTGGCGCATCTGCGCATGGAAACCAAGCCAATGAATCTTTATCCGGTGGCGCTGCCTCCGCCGACGACCTCGGCGAAGAAGGCCAAGCCCGGTGCAACACAGCTTTCAACCAGCGCCCAACCGGCGAAGGAGAAGCACGGTTTCTTCGCGAAAGTCAGCGCGTTTTTTGCGTCGATATTTCATTAGCCGTTAGCTGTTAGCTCTTAACTATTAGCCATTCGCCGGAGTCGCGAGCAAGTCTAAGAGCTAATGGCTAAAGGCTTAGAGCTTCTGTCCGGTGTTACACTAACCCTCTCATATGTCCGATCCGCCACGCTCGCGCGCGTTTCTCTGGGTGCTGCTGGGCGGCGGAGCGTTTTTTCTCTTCCTGCTGGCAGTGTTCGCGCTGGTGTACTTCACGGTGCGTTCGGAGCAGAGGACCTCCTCTTTCAGCAGCTTTGGTGACAAGATCGCGGTCGTCGATCTGGAGGGCGTGATCATTTCGCCCAAAGACCTGGTCGAACAACTGCGCAAATATGGTGATGACAGCTCGATCAAGGCCATCATTATTCATGTGAACTCGCCGGGCGGCGGGGCGGCGGCGTCGGAAGAGATTTATCGCGAGGTGCTGCGCATCCGCGACGTTAAGAAGAAACGAATTGTGGCTTCGATCGAGACGGTCGGGGCAAGCGGCGCGTATTACGTTTCGTCGGCGACGAACAAGATCTTCGCGGACGACGCCTCGATTGTCGGCTCCATCGGCGTGATTGCTCAGTGGTACAACTACGAAGAACTGATGAAGTGGGCCAAGCTGAAGGCAATTGTGCTGAAGGCAGGCGAGTTCAAGGATACGGCCTCTCCGGTACGCGAGATGACTCCGGCCGAACGCGCCTACATGCAAGGCTTGATCGATAACATGCATGAACAGTTTATCGATTCCGTTGCCAGGGGCCGGCGTATGAAAGTCGACGAGATCAAGCCCCTGGCAGACGGGAAGGTGTGGACCGGCGAGCAGGCGATGCCCCTTAAGCTGATCGACCAGATTGGCGACTTCCGGGCGGCGGTGGAAGATACGGCTAAGTCGGTTGGTATCAAGGGCGAACCGACGATTGTGCGTCCGGAAAAGGACCGCAAGAGCATGTTGGACCTGTTGTTTGGCGACGCCTCGGAGTATTTGCCCGATCCGGCGAAGTTGATGCAGACTAACGCGCAGTTTTATTACTTGTGGAAATAGCCCCGAATCAGTTACGTGGCACCCAAGTGCAACATAAAATTGGACTTGCCAACACTCGGGGAATCTGAGACTATCCTCTGGTGCCGCTTGCGGTAGGAGCACAGGGGCGAACAGCGATGACAAAGGCCGATCTGATCGACGAGGTGTCCCGTCTGGCGGAGTTGACCCGCAAGGACAGCGAAGTCATTGTTGAAACAATCTTTGAGAGCGTGGTGCGCTCGCTACGCGCCGGCGACAAGATTGAAATTCGCGGCTTCGGCAGCTTCCGTACGCGCCAGCGCAAGCCCCGCGTGGGCCGCAATCCCAAAACCGGCGACCGGGTCGAAGTTCCGGCGAAAAAGATCCCTTTCTTCAAACCCAGCAAAGAGCTTAAAGACCTGGTCAACAACTATGTAGAGCCGGCGGCGCCCGCAAGCGCCAGTCAGGGCGACTGAGCTTCGAAAAATTCATGAGTCAGGACCCAGCCTGTGGGCTGGGTCCTGGTTTTTGGAGCGAAGTTATGGACGAATTCCGACTACGGACATCATTCGGCCGGTCTTGCCGAACTCGACCCGATGAGAGAAGAAGCGCTTCCTGTCACACGCCGTGCAACCGGCAACGACGGAGATATGTTCAGGATGCACGCCCGCGACCGTGAGTTGATGGCGGTTCGCGGCAACCAGGTCAAGGTGGATCTCGGGACCAAGATCGCCGTGTCCGGGAGCACGCTGGTTCAGGAACAGCAGCGGATATTTCACGTGAATTGCGTTCGAATCGAACACCTCTTCGAATAGTTCTCCGGCGTAAGTAAACTGCGATTCGAATTCGGCGCGAACTTCAGTGCCCACGGAGTAGCAGCACTTGCGAATGCAGGGTCCGATGGCAGCGCGAAGATCACGCGGAGCACTGCCGAACTGGCAACGCATTTCGCCCACACCTTTTTCGACCACACGCGCGACGGTACCGCGCCAGCCGGCATGAAAGGCAGCGACCACGCGCTGTTTCACGTCGGCAATCAGCACGGGAACGCAATCGGCCGTCTTGATTGCCAACAGCAAACCAGACACATTCGTGATCATGCCGTCGCCGGCAGGATCCTGTGCGGGAATATCGTTCACGCAATGGGTGGTGGCGGAATGAATCTGCCGTACCTGCGCGAGTTGCCAGAGGCTGCTGTCTTCGCTAACAGCGCCAACTGCCCGCAGAAACAGAGCTCGATTGCGCTCGACATTCGCGTGGGTGTCGTCGGGGGTGAATCCAAGATTCAGCGACTTGCCGCCATAGCAGGTCGATCGGCCGCCCGGCCGGGTACTGAATCCGTGCACAAGCCACGGGATGCCGCTCAAAGAATCTGCCTGCAGTACCTCGACGGATGCGGCTTTGCGCTTTGGTGACTTGCGAACGTGCTTGGCGGCGGTGGGCACAATTCGATTTTAGCGGACAATCCGACCGGCAAGGATCAACGCGCGACTACAATCGAGTCGCGATGCTGCTCTACTACATCACCAATCGCAAGGGATTTCAGGGCAATGAGTCGGAACAGCGTCTTGCTCTGTTCAAGCGCATCGCTGAGGCATCGCGGGCAGGACTGGACTACATTCAGCTGCGGGAGAAGGACCTCAGCATCGTCGATCTCGAATTGCTGGCGCGGGAGGCGCTGCACATTATCCGTGAGAATTCCGCGACCACCAAATTTCTTATCAACCGCCACAACGATGTAGCCCTGGCAACCGGAGCCGATGGCGTGCACCTGCCTGCCGGGTCGGCGCCGGCGTCCGTGGTTCGGGCAGCGTGGTGCGATTGCGGGAGTCGTGTACCAGTTATTGGAGTCTCGGCCCACAACTTCGCAGACGTGCAACGGGCCGAGGGCGAAGGAGCGGACTTCGCGGTGCTGGCTCCTATCTTCGAGAAGGCTGGAACCGCTGTTCGAGGAACCGGTCTTGCAAAGTTAGGCGAGGCGTGCTCTGAGTCTCGCCTGCCGGTGCTGGCGCTCGGGGGCGTGAACCTCACGAATGCACGCGCTTGCCTCGACGCCGGGGCCGCGGGACTTGCGGGTATCCGCTTGTTTCAACAGGGAGACATAGCGGAGACGTTGAGGCGCCTGCGGGAGTTTTCAGCAGCGACCCGTTAGTGCGGATCAGTCTGGCCCACCAGAAGGCAATAGCCATCGGGATCTTCCAAGCCAAACTCGCCCTCTGGCATATACGAAGGATACTCAATCGGACCCACCTTGATTCCGGCTGTCGCCAACCGTTCGCGATAGGCGCCGACGTCGGGCGCATACAGATAGAGGATCACGTCGCGGGCCCCCGACGCCATGCTCTGGCTCGCACGAGACAACATCAAATGAGCCTTGCCGTTGTGCAGCCACGCCCACACCAACTGACCGTCAGGTTCGAGAGTGTTGCGGACCTCGAAGCCAAGCTGGCGATAGAAATCGATGGAGCGCGCCACGTCGGTAACGTGGGCGATGGGAACCAGTCCGCGAAGGGGTTGGGTCATGAGTGAATTCCCTAGTCGGTTACCTCATTGGCGACCTTGCGCAGGATCATGTTTACCAGTGACAGAACGATTGCGCCGATGAACGCTGCAAGAAAACCGCTGACCATGAAGTTCGGCGCCAGGAATTTCGAAGTGACCATGAGCATGAGCGCGTTGACCACCCACCAGAACACTCCCAGGGTGAGCAGAGTCAGCGGTAGTGTGATGACCTTCAGCAAGAGACCCAGGGTGGCATTAATCAGGCCGATCACCACGGCCGCGATCAGCGCCGCCTTGAAGCCCTCCACATGAAACCCGGGCACGACGTAGGAAACGATAATCAGCGCGATCGCGCTCAACAGCCAGTTCAACAACAGACGCATCCCTTGCCTCCTGGTCACAGTAACTTTGCGGCGTCGCCTGATGATATACGACAACCGCAGGGCAAACCACGTCTCGTCGGCAGCGTTGAACCAATTCACGCTTGCAACGTATAAATCAAGAGGTTGCTTATGAAACTCTCCCTGCGCTTTTTTTTGCCTTCTGTCCTGATCGCCGCCTCAACTTTCTGCCTGGCCCAGGCGCAGCAGTCGCCGACACCAGTCCTGCCGGCTGACATCCCGAAGGACGCGTCCGTGTGGTTGCTTCTGCTGGAGAACACGGTTGCCGGCCAGGATGCCGTCTGGACGACGCCCGACGGTGTCATCCATGAGTTCTTCCAGTTCAATGATCGTGGCCGCGGGCCAAAGTCCACCACACTGTATCGGGTGGATGACCGGGGCATTCTGACGCTGGAAGAGACCGAGGGCGTCGACTACATGAAGAACCCGGTCTCGGAGACTTTCAGCCTGAAGAACAGTGAAGCCGTCTGGAAAAGCGAGGCGGAGAGCGGACAGCAAGCGAATGCTGACGGCAAGTTTTTTGTCGCGCTCAAAGGTGGTCCGGCCGGCGGCGCGTTGCTGGCTGCGGCCCTGCTGAAAAACGGCGGCAAGCTGCCATTGCTGCCGGGAGGTGAAGCTCGACTGCAGGAAGTGAAGACGGTGGAAGTCGCAGCGGTCGACAAGAAAACCAAGGCCACGCTGTTCCAAATCGACGGCCTCGACTTCACTCCCACGTATGTTTGGCTCGACGCGCAACACCAACTGTTGGCTGCACTCTTTTCCGGAGGCGGGCTGCTCCGTGACGGTTTTGAAGGCGCGGTCGATACCCTGCGGAAAGCGCAGGACGAGACCGAATCGGCGCGCGCCTCCGGTCTCTACCGGCGGTTCGTGCACCAACCCACCAGCGACCTGGTGATCAAGAACGTCACCTTGTTCGACTCGGTGAATGCGAAAACGGTGCCCGGCCAGCGAATCACCGTGCGCGGCGAGCGCATCGTCAGCGTTGAGGCGGAGAAGGCGCAGCCCGTCGGGGCCGGAGCGCAGGTGATCGACGGCAGCGGAAAGATGTTGCTGCCCGGCCTGTGGGACATGCACCAGCATATCGACGCCGGCACGGCGTATCTGGACGTTGCCGCCGGCATTACCACGATCCGCGATCTAGGCAATTCCATCGACGAGCTGACGACGTTGCGCAAGCATATTGCGGCAGGGGAGCAAATCGGCCCGCGAATTGTTCTGGCGGGCTTGATCGACGGTCCGGGGCCGTTTCAAGGACCGGTCAAGGTGTTAGCCGCCACGCCCGACGAGGCGCGCGCCTGCGTCGATCGCTACGCCGACCTCGGCTACGTGCAGATCAAGATTTACAGCTCGGTGAAGCCGGAACTGGTTCCGGTGATTATCGAAGAAGCTCACAAGCGCGGCTTGCGCGTCAGCGGCCACGTTCCCGCAGGCATGACTGCGGCACAGTTTGTCCGCGACGGCGCCGACGAAATTCAGCATATGAATTTCGTCTTCCTGAACTTCTGGCCTGAGGTCAAAGAGACCCGCACACCTGCACGATTCATCGAGCCGGGCAAACGTGCCGCGGGCATCGATCTCAACTCCGATCAGGTGAATCAGTTCATTGCGCTGCTGAAGCAGCATCACACCGTCATTGACCCGACTTTGACGATATGGGAAGCGACCTACACCCAGCGACCCGGCGAGGTGTCGAAAGAGGATTCTGCAATGTTCGACCGGCTGCCGCTGCAGGTGCAACGCACGGCGAAAACAGCGGCGGAGGCATTGCCGACGCCCGACGATGCTACCGACAAGCTTTATCGCGCATCGTATGCCAACTTCGTGCGGATGTTGAAAAAGCTCTACGACAACGGCATAACGGTTGTGGCCGGGACCGATCTCGGCAAGGGATATTCGCTGCATCGCGAACTGGAAATCTACAATCAGGCCGGAATTCCGGCTCTGCAGGTGCTGCAAATGGCGACGCTCACCGCAGCCAGGGTCATGAAGCGCGACGGGGAACTCGGCTCGATCACCGCGGGAAAATTGGCCGACATGATTCTCGTCAACGGCGATCCGGCGGCGAACATCAGCGACATTCGCAAGATCGAGACGGTCATCAAGGGCGGAGCCGTGATGCATCCGGCGGAGATGTACCCGGCCGTGGGAGTGCGCGCGCAATAACGGTGGCGCGGAAATCTGGAATAATGTGGGCAGGAGAGAAATTCGGGTGCCTGATCCCATCGTGCAATTTGCCGCGGCCAAATATCTGAGTCTCGAGACCTTTCGCAAAACCGGCGCAGGCGTTCGAACGCCGGTGTGGTTCGCGCAAGATCCGGCGGCCCGCGAACCCGTCTTCTACGTGTACACTTTGCCCGACTCCGGCAAGGTGAAGCGCATCCGCAACAATCCCAAGATTCGCATCGCGCCCTGCACTATGCGCGGCGATGTGCGCGGAGCGTGGGTTGACGCGCAGGCCCGCATCTGCAGTGGCGACGAGGTTGCGAAAGGCCAGTCGCTGCTCACTCAAAAATATCCGATGAAGCGCATCGGCGACTTCTTCAGCCGGATGCGTGGACGCGTCCAAATAGTCCTCGCCATCGAAGTCCGCTAGCTCACTGAGGCATGAAAGAGGCTACCAGCGCCCCGCCGGTGGCCTGTGAGTCATGCTTCGTTAGGTGATTACTTTGAGATCTTTCTCCGCACCATGCCCGCCAGCCCTGCAATTCCCGTACCCAGCATTAATAAGGTCGACGGTTCCGGTACTGCCGCCCGGTAGAACTGTGTGGCGAGTAGCTGGTCGGCAGCGGTCGTCGGGTGCAGATCGTCCCAGAACAAATACTGATTCGGATTCGCGCACGGATTTAACCCGACCAGACAAGGATCGGTGACGTCGGTAAATCCGAACGCGCCGGGATCGGAGACCACCAGATGCATGAAGCCGAAGGTGTCGAAGTAGGTTACGCCATGTGGGAGATTCGCCTGCAAAGCTTGATCGAAAGCGAAGCTGAACGCCGTCGCTGAAGCATCGCCGAGGTATTCCGGCGTCAATCCCAAGTCGGGCATTCCGGGAACCAGAATGTGTGTGGCGCCCAGACTCTGCAACTGCTGGACGATGAACAGGATGTCGCCGACGCCGGTCGCGACCGAACCGTTGGAAATGAAGTCGTCAGGACCGCCCCACACCACGAAAAGCGACGTGGAGGCGACGGGCGCGATCGTGCTGGTGGAACCAGCAAGCTGCGGAAGCATGCCGGGCAGACCGAACGCGCCGAAAGAGGTTTGTGTGCCTCCGTCGCCTGAGTTGCCAATGCCGGTGGTGGCTCCGCCCCAGGCAAAGCTGGTAAGCGGCGTATGCACGGAATTCGCGAGATATTCCACGGCCAGCGGGCCGTTCGAAAAGCGCCCGTCGTAGTAAGGGGGCGAAAGCGGAATGGTGTGACCTGAAAAGGTGTAGATATTTCCCAGGTCAGACAGGGAGTCGCCGTATACAAATATGTTGGAGTAGGGGGCGGCGCTGGCGAACGAGGTGAGCGCAAGAACCGTAGCGGCGATCAGGGTCAGCAGGAAACCAGCATTGCGAGCTTTCATCGTCATCTCCTCAAGCGGGTGCGATACGACGTGATTTTCGAAAGTTGAATGCGCGTGTTTCAGTCTCGGTTCCGAGCCGAAAGCAAACGGTTAGACGAGGATTCGGATGCACGTAACGCAGCGGCGATTGCCAATCCGGAACGCGACCCGCGCTTCCGGGCGACGCGGAGAAGTATAGCAGCGGGAAGCGATTTCTTGCCAAAGCCGCCAGTTGCGCAACTATTGAGTCCGGGCTATTCGTACCGCAGGGCCTGCATCGGGTCGACAGTCGAAGCGCGATGCGCCGGCAGCACGCACGCTATCGCCGCAACCAGGCCCAGCAATAAAGTTACGCCTGCCAGTACGCCGAAGTTGATCGAGCTGCCCTGCGCCCACTGGGCGACGACGCGCTTCATCGCCAGGCTCAGGATCACGCCTGCGACGATCCCGGTAACCACGCTGGATGCAGTCGAGAGGAAGACGATGCGCAGCACGTCGCGGCGTTGGGCTCCCAGCGCCATGCGGATTCCGAATTCGTTGGTGCGTTGTGCCACAGTGTAGGACACGACACTGTACAGCCCAACCGCGGCAAGCGATAGAGCCAACACCGCGAACGCTCCAAATAACATTGCCACCAGGTGCTGCTGTGCCCACTCACGCTGGTCGGTAATCCACTCTTCTAAGCTTCGAATCGTCCCCATCGTCTGCTGATCCGGATCGATCGATTGGACTTGCTTGCGCACGTCGTGGAGAATGCTCAGAGGCGGCCCGTCGGTGCGTACCAGGATCTGGGTAAACGGGCGCATCCAGATGGTGTACGGAATATAGATACCCGGCTTCACCGCCCTGCCCAGCCCATCGTCCAGCGCATCGCCAACGACGCCGACGATTTCCAACCAATCGCTGCTCTCAGGAATGGCCAACGTGATGGGCGGATCGGCCTTCAGGTTCGGCAGCCGAATCTGGTGCCCAACGGCATCATCGCCGGGGAAAAACTGCTTCGCCAGGGTCTGGTTAATCACAGCAACACGTGCCCCGCGTTCAGTCTCCGAATCATCCCAAAGACGGCCTTGCATCAGTGGAATCTGAAGCACGGGAAAATACTCGTGGCTGACAAAATTCAGCCTCGCATGCTGGTCTTCTGACGCCGGCTTTCCCAGGATTTCGAACTTGTTATCGGCTCCATTGCTGGGCGGAGTGCCGTTGGTCGAGAGGCCCGCCATTTTCACTTGGGGCATGGCCGCGACTTTCTGCATGAGCTGCGTGAAGTATTGAGAGCGCGCGTCCCAAGTGGTGTAGGTGTTGTCATGCACCGGAATTCCTACCGACATCACGTTATGCGGGTTGTAGCCGAGATGACTATGGTTCAACTTGATGAATCCCGTAATAGCGGCGCCGGCGCTGGCCAGTAAAAGCAATGTAAGCGCAATTTGTCCGGCAATCAGCGCGGTGTGGATGCGTCTGCCCCGCACTCCGCCCAATACTTTCTTTGTGCTTGCTTGCATGACCTGAGAGACTTCCGGACGGCTGAATTGCATCGCCGGCGACAGCCCAAAGAACACGCCGGTGAAAATCGCCAGCCCGACACTGAAGCACAACACCGGCAGGTTAATGCGAATTGCCGCCTCGTGTGGAAACGAGAATTGCGGCAACATTTCGGCGATGGTCGCCACCAGGCGGTAGGCCAGCAATATGCCGAGAAATGCACCCGTCAGCGACAACACGAGCGACTCTGTGAGCAGTTGCCGGATCAGCCGCACACGGCCTGCGCCCACGGCTGAGCGCACAGCAAATTCATGCTCACGCGCCGTGCCGCGCGCCAGCAGCAGGATCGAGACGTTGCCGCAGCCAATCAGCAGCAGCAATGCAACTGACCCGAGCAGCAGATAGAGCGTCGGCCCGATCTGCCTCATGAAACGGTCGTTGAAACCCTGTACCTTTACTCGAAACCCCTCAGCCGGAAAATGCTTGGGGGTCTCCTTGGCGAACTGCTCGAACAACGACTGAAACTCCGCGTTGACGGCGGCACGGCTGACTCCGGGCTTCAGCTTGACTTCGACGTTGTATCCCCGCGAAGGGTCGGATGTAAGCTTCAGCGGCAGGTACACATCGGCGTCCCCCCAAGAAAACCGCGACTGCGCGATGCCAACAATCGTGTAGTTCTTGTGCACCAATTGGATGGTCTTGCCGACTATATCGCGCTCGCCGTTGTAATGCCGCTGCCAGAATTTATAACCCAGCACGGCAACAGGCTGCGGATCCTGTCCTTCCGGCGCATCACTCGGCAGCAGGCCCCGGCCGGCCAGCGCAGGCACGCCCAGTTGATTGAAAGCATTTCCGGTGAGATACGCGGTGTCTACGTCTTCGGGGACATCGCCCCCAGTGGTCGTCAGGTTCCACTGGTCCTGAGCAAACGCGCTCTCCACGAACGGCGATTCGGCGATCTTCTGGAATTGCGGCCCAGTAAATCCCGGCCACCAGTCTTCCGTCGTCTTGGTTGTAACGGTGAGGTGAATCATGCGGTCGGATTGGGCATACGGATACGGGTCGAGCACGACAGCATAGACCACGCTGAAGACCGCGGTCGTCGCGCCAATTCCCAGGGCGAGCGAAAGGACGGCAACCAGGGTGAACCCCGGACTCTTTCGGAGTTGGCGAAAACCGTAGCGAAGGTCCTGAAACAAGCTCTGCACTCCTCACCTCGAGGCAAACCGGTTGCTGGACTGCTTGCGTTTGGACGGCCAAACCGCGTATTCGGTAGGTTGTTGCAACTGGAAGCGTTTCGATAGATTGAACGGATTAATTGGGGGCCGCCGCCGTTCGATTTCGCAATATCTGTTCATCGCCGGACACGCCAGTCCCACGGTCACCGACGCTTTGCGGCTTGGCGCGGCGGATGCGACAATCGTTGCTATGCGAAAAACCTTCTTCGTTGCACTCAGCACTCTAACCGCCTCCCTTCTCTTCTTCGGGAACGCAGCAGCCCAACAGGCCCAACCGTCAACGGCAAAACCGGCCGGCACTGCTAAAACCGGAGCCACCGCGTCGAGTTCCAGCACCAAGCCGCATACGGCAACCGCCGCGAAGCCTGCCACGCCGCTGACGCTCAAAACACAGAAAGACAAGCTCAGCTATGCGATCGGCATGAATATCGGCGCCGGCATGAAGAAAGATGGCCTCGACATCGACCCGGCCATTTTGTCGCAAGGGCTGAAAGACACGCTCGCCGGAGGCAAGGCGCTGATGACGGAAGCGGAGGCGCAAACGGTTATGACGGAATTCCGCGCCGCGATGATGAAGAAGAAACAAGAGGAGGCGCTGCACCTTAGCGACGCTAATAAGCAACAGGGACAAGAATTCCTTGCGGCGAACAAGAGCAAGCAGGGCGTGGTGACGCTCCCAAGCGGATTGCAGTACAAGATCCTGAAAGAAGGCACGGGACCAAAACCGGCAGCCACCGATACCGTGACCGTGAACTATCGCGGTACGCTGATCAACGGTACCGAGTTCGACAGTTCCTATGCGCGGAACGAACCGGCGACATTTGGCGTCAACCAGGTCATCAAGGGCTGGACCGAGGCGCTGCAACTGATGCCAGTTGGTTCGAAGTGGCAGCTCTTCATTCCCTCGGAGCTGGCGTACGGTGAGCGAAGCCCGGGCGCGGAAATCGGTCCGAATTCCACGCTGATCTTCGACGTTGAGCTGCTGTCGATCAAAGAGAAAGAGAAGAGTCAGTAGCCTTACCAATTTCCGCAAGCCGGCCAACGCTGCCGTTGCGAATTGCTCGGAGCAGTCCACGAAGATCAGGCGGGTAAATCTCCGGGAACGGTCCGAATCGAGTCCAAACGCTATGTGCAGAAACATCAAGATGCTGTTCAACTTCGATCCTCCCGTGACGGAAGAAGAAACTCGGGCGGCGGCGCTGCAGTACGTTCGCAAGATCAGTGGCTTCAACAAACCGTCGAAGGCGAATGAGGCGGCCTTCGCAGCGGCGGTGGATAAGATCGCCGCAATTTCACGCGATTTGCTGACTTCACTGGAGACGAACGCCGCACCGAGAAATCGGGATGAGGAGGCTGCGAAGGCGAAGGCGCGAGCCGCCGCGCGGTTCGGCTAGTGGCCGGAGCCGCCGATCCTACAATCCCGAGCTCAGGACGACAAGCCGTTGGAGCGCCCAGAGCGAAGGGCGCACTCTGGGCCGCCAGGCACTATTTCCGCTGAAAGACCACCCAGGCGCGGTCTTTGCCCACGTCCAATCGCAAATTGCACTGGTCGGTCGCTACGTGTGCGAAGTAAGCGGTAAAGGCGGTCTCTGCCTGAGGAAGCTTGCCGAACTGCATCGGAACCCGGACGAGATCATTCGCTTCGTCGTATTTACCGCTAATGTCGGTGCTCTTCGAGATAATGAGTGTCCAGGATTTCTCTTCGGGCACGACGAACATGGTGTACGCGCCGTCGGCCATGTTCTTACCCGCGATGCTGAGCGGTGTGTTGGTGAACAGGGTCAAGGGCTTGCCGCCTGGCGCCCAGACCTTACCGTAAGGGACAACGGTGTTTGCTTTTCTACCGGCAGGAAGTTGCAGTTGCTGATAGTCCACGGCGATCTGCTTTTGAGAGTCGAAATTACAGGTGGTATTTGCGTCCGAGACCGAGCCTTCGGCCGCGACACTGGCAGAGACGGACAGCGAAAACAAGACCAGAATCAACCACTGAGACAAATGAAACATACGGCATCCCCCTGGTGCGATGTGCACGGAACGAACGGCGTTAAACATCTGCTGCAAGGAGCCGGCGAATGTGCTTCGCAGCCGCCTACACGTGGGCGAAGCTGTTGTACAGCCAGGCGATAATAAATCCGCCGACCCCTCCATCGACGATTGCGTAACCGGTTCCAACCAAGGCGTCACTGAAGCTCCGTCCTCCGTGAAAACCCGGATAGATCGAGCTGATGCCGTCCAGGAACCCGGTTCCGTAGTGAGGCACTGCCAGGTGGAGCAAGCACAAAAGCAGAATGCTCGCTCCCCAAAGCAGTGCTGAAACCGATGACATGGCTTTTATCGAGAGCTTCATGACGCCTCCTTCATAAACCGGATCGCGACGTGCCGCGAGATCGCTATTTCTGGCAGTTACTGCTTTCGACCACCACGTCATAAGCGCGAAGGAAGTGCTGCGCATCGTTCCGTTCTGTCGCGGTCGGACGGACCCGGTCGCCGGAGACCGTCACGGTGTGGTCAACATAATTGTTCATTAACATGTCAGCCTCGTTGACACCCCAAGTCGTGCCGTCGCTGGTCTTCAGCAGGTATTCCTTGGCAGTGGGACCTTGCTCAAGGCAGCCCGTAACTTCGGTCGCCGTCCTCGAAGCAGAGTGCGATGCGGGTGCAGCATATAGCGCCAGGGTTCCCAGCGTGCAGAAAAGCATGGCGGTCATAATCCAAAAGCTAATGGTTGCTTTCATGACGAATCTCCTTGAGGCGGCACCTCCATGTGTCGAACCTCGGTTAGCGGGTTAACTTGCGTTCGTGGCTGGAAGTCACAGCGACGGCGGACCCGTCTCTCCCCGGGGGGGAGCGAGTGTGATCTCCAATTGCATACGGGATGTTCGCGACGCTTTTCATGGCTGCAGTGTGAAATGAGCGCGACGGTTTAACTGCCAGCAGGATTCAGTGTCCTCGGTGCAGAAAGGCTTCTCTTTGCCGTAGCTGATGGTGCGGATGCGATCGGCTGACACTCCAAGCCGCTCCAACTGTGCGGCGACGCTTCCCGCGCGGCTATCGCCCAGCGTGAGGTTGTAGTCCTCCGAGCCCCGCTCATCGCAGTGGCCGGAGATCATCAGCTTCATGTAGGGGTGTGCGAGGAGGAAGCGGGCATCCCGTTGCACTGCCGACTCCTCATTGACGGCGACATTGGATTTGTCGTACGCAAAAAAGACGTCCTTAACGTTTTCGGAAAACAGTTCCTCGTCGGTCGCGGTCGCTTTGCCTGTCGCCGCAGGACGCGGCGTTACAGTGACGCGCGCGCTGGCGTCCTTCGAGCCTCCCGGACCTGTAGCAGTAAGAACAAAGGTAGTGGATGTCGTTGGGTGAATGATCGTCGTGCCCTTGGCAGCGACCGTACCAATTCCGGAGATGGAAATCTGAGTGGCGTTATCTGTGGTCCAGGTGAGTGTGGCCGATTGACCTGCCTGTACGTCATCGGGACTGGCGGCAAGACTGGCGGAAGGGGCCGGCGGCGGTGGCGCAGGCACGGTTTTGGCGACGCTGGTTTTTTTTGCGCAACCGGCGAGAGTTAGCGCAACTCCAACTGCAAAGAAAACGACGACGCGATGTGATGAAGGCAACATAGACGCTCCGTTCTTCAGATGGATCAGGTTGTAATTGGGTGAAGAGCTGAAGAGGCGAGAGCTAGCAGCGCAG
>Ga0335085_10009181_pt1 | contig 14956 bp, 30 predicted proteins | sample Lox_Sample_45_FD_206712 | JGI IMG/M metagenome (GOLD analysis project Ga0335085, IMG submission 206712) | Soil microbial communities from Loxahatchee National Wildlife Refuge, Florida, United States - Lox_Sample_4.5 | ecosystem: Environmental > Terrestrial > Soil > Wetlands | place: USA... | reverse complement strand
TTACGAGTTCCTCTGCTCGTCATTCGGTACGTGGCCGCAGTTCGAAGAGGTGACGCCGGAGTTCGTCACGAAGTTTGAAATGCTTGAGGCCCTGCTCTATGCGTTTATGGATTACGGCATCAACCCGGACAAGCTGAACGAGATGGAGTCGAAGCTCGTGATGGAGTTCGGTGCCAAACGGATGAGAAAAGAGATTCAGTGAAACCGATTTTGTTTTACTCAGACCTGCATATCTCCGAGGAGCGCCACGCTGAGGCCGATCTCGTGCTCACCGAGGTCGGGCGGCTCGCGAAGAAGTACGGAGCGATCATCGCCAACGGCGGTGACACTCATCCGATTCGCGGTCTGATCAAAACCGCTTCGCACGATCTCCTGACCAAGCACTACACGCAATGGCACGACGATGGACTCATTCAGGTGATCGACATTGGCAACCATGATCAAGAGGACCGTGAGGGCGAGGTCCATCCGATGCGTTCGTTCGCCAAGTTCAGCGGGTGGACGGTCGTCAGCGAGCCACAGATCGTCGAGATGGGCGGGGTGCCGTGGGCGGTATTCCCCTACATGGCAAAAGAGAAGGTCCAACCGGCGATCAATCGACTCCGTGGCAAGGCGAAGTACGCGCTCGTCCATTGGGGAATCCTTGGAGCCAAACGAAACGACTGGAATACCGATACGACCGGCATTCCTGTCGAGTGGCTCTCGTGTTTCAAGCAGGTTTTTAGCGGGCATTACCATTATCGAAACGCCATTGAGAACGTGCAATACATTGGGAGCCCGTTCCAGCACACGCACTCAGAGGCCAACCAACCGAAAGGAGTCATTTTATATGACTACAAAAAAATCAACTTCATCGAAATCAAAGGTACGCCGAAGCACTACTCGGTCGAGTACAAAATCGAAGACGACGGGGTCACGCTCGAAGGCGACGTTGAAAACATCACGAACCGCGACTTCGTTAAAGTCAAAGTCACCGGAGACTCCGAGCTTGTCTCACACGTCTCCCACGACGACGTCCGAAAACACTTCGACTGCGCCGAACTAAAGTTTGATCGCAAAGGGCGGGTCAAGGCTCATAGCAGACTCAACTTAGATTCTACATCGCGCCTTGACCCGCTCACTCTCATGCAAAAATACGTGGACTTTGTCGATACGACCCTCGACAAAAAGATGCTCATGCAGGTCGGGAAAGGACTCGTCGATGAGCTTCACAGTTAAATCCACCGGCAGAGCCTCTCTGAGAAGTTTCGATATCATGTGCCCGGCCTGCGGGTATAGCGAGGAGCGATCTGTCGATCTGCGGGAATGTGAAACCGAAGAAGAGCGTAACGAACGCATCGACCGTGACACTCTGATCAAATGTCCGAACTGTGAACAGGCCACGATGGAGCGGGTGTGGCTCCGGGCTCCGTCGATGGGAACGACTCACGACCCAAAGAGCGATACGACTATCGCCAAATTTCAGCAATCCTGCCGCGAGCGGTTTGTGAAAAAGGAAATGGCCGATATTCAGCACAAGCACGGGGTCAATTTCGGCGACTCTATCCGGTCAGCCGCCGTCCAACGCATTAAGAAAAAGCAGAAGCCCATATGAGACCGTTGAAACAAATCATCAAGGACATGATTCACGAGCAGACGGTCGATTGGTCGTCGGTCGTCCCTCGCCAGAATTTTGCCAAGGGTCGATTCTTTCTCACATCGCCTGCGGGCATTCTGATTTACAAACCGAAAACAGAGGCCGATGTGTCGCGTTTCCGTGATCGCTGGATTGCGACATTTGAAGCTATCGCGAAAATACCGGATGTGAAGCTGCGCACTGACGCCTATTTGAAATTTTACAAAGTGATTCGCTCGAACGAGCGCATAACCTACAGAGCCAACGCGAGGACACGATGGATTTCATTTCTGTCGAACTGAAAAAGTTCCTCTCGCATCTCCACACAAAGATCGACCTGCGAGGCGAAGGGCTTACGTTGATCGAGGGCGACAATGGTGTCGGGAAGACCTCGATGCTCGATGCAGTGTCGTGGTGTCTGTTCGGTAAAACGATTCGCAAAATCAAAGACGATAATGTGGTGAACCGAAAGTACAAGGCCGATACTGAGGTAATCACGACGCTGAAAAAGGGCTCCTACGTCTACACCATCAAGCGGTATCGCAAGCACCATGAGTTCGGGAATCGGCTCATGTATATGAAAAAAGGCACCATCACTCGCGACATTCGCACCATCGAAGAAGGTACGGTTGATCTCACTCAAGCGAAACTCCTGCGTGACCTTGATATCGACTTCGACCTGTTTCGCTGCACGGTCCTGTTCGGCCAAGAGGACCAGTTCAATTTCGTCTCCGAGACCAACGCAGAGCAGAAGAAAATCCTCTCCAAAATCATGCGGGTGGATTTCAAGAAGTACCTGGATAACACCAAGGCGGCCAATAAAGAGGCCGAGACCAGGCTGACCGAGATAGACAAGAAATTGGCCGTTCTACGCTCCCACGAGGGCGACCCTGACGAGCAATGGGCTGAGGCCATGTCCGAGTGGGACCAGAAGCACACCGAGCGCCTGGGTGACATTAGGAAGGAGATCGCCGATCTCAAATCCGAACTGGCAAAGGTCGAGGCCAGGGTCCAGGACCACGACGTCGCCGGGCTGAAGGACCTTCAGGTGCGGGTGAAGGAGAAGCTCGCGGAACTCGATGAGATCGACTACGACGTCGGCGGCGCCAAGGCCCTTGTGACCCAGCTTGAAACAGAGATCGCCAGGCACTCAAAACTTCAGAAGGCAGGAAGGTGTCCAACTTGTGAGGCTCCAGTGGCGGGCGATAAGTGCCAGCGGGAGATCGCCAAACTCACTAAGATGCTTGAGGTCGCCAAACAGGGTGTTGAAACCGCAGTTCGCCAAACTTCTGAATTAAAGGCGAAAAGGCAAAAGTTCCAAGAGAAGGCAGAGGCCATCAAGGACAAGCTGCGGGCCGCGTCTGACGATGAGACAGAATTACGCGAATTAAACGAGGCCATTGGCGAAGCTCGCGGGCGTTTGAAAGAAGAAAAAGAAGAGGTCAATCCGTTCATCAAGGTGATCGCCGAAGCCAAGGCCAAACAAAAAGAGATCAAGGCCAAATACAAACAACTGGAGACCGAGCAGGCCGAGATCAGAGATCGTGTGCCGTATTTGGATTTCTGGTCGAAAGCGTTCGGAGACGACGGTATCAAGTCCTTCATTTTTGATCTGATCTGCGCAACTCTCACCGAGAAAGCAAACGAGTACCTCAATGTGCTCACAGGCGGCGATATCCAGGTATCGTTCGACACGCAAAAGAAGCTGAAGACCGGCGAACTGCGCGAGAAATTCGATTGCCAGGTAATTCTCGACGGAGAGGCGATGCCCTATGAGAACTATTCGGGTGGGCAGAAAACTCGTATCTCTCTTGCGGTGGACATGGCGCTCTCCGATCTCATGTCAGACCAGTATGGGTCCAAGTTCAACATCGTGGCATTCGACGAACAAACGACCTACATGAATGAGAAGGGTCGCCGAGGGTTTATGAACCTGCTCACCAAGGTCGCTGAGAAGCGCGGCGTGTACGTCGTCGATCACGATGCAGAGTTCAAAGCGCAGTTTGACAACGTAATCACAGTGAAAATGAAAAGCGGGGTGTCACATGTTAGTGTCTGATCATTTCGAGCGAGAGCACATCGAAAAATCCACAGTCGAACTACAGGCCGAGGTGAACGAGTATTGGGCGAAGGCATCGTCCTTCGTGATCGACAACTGGGACAGAGACCTCGAAGACCTAACTCCAAAACAAGCGCGGTGGATGGAAGAAATTTGGGGTGATCTCGTCGAGCGCCGGATAGAGGGGAGACTCTAATGTTGACCACACGCGAATGCAAAATGCTGAAGGCCGCGATCAATGGCATGTTCGTGCAGACAGCCACGGATGGCACCGGGCGGGTGGTCACGATGGTCCCTCGTGAGGCCGTGATTCAATTGCTCGAAGAGATGGTCGGCGAAGACCCAGGTCCTCAGCCCACACCGCAGTTCGTGAAAGACCTGCGGGACATGGATAGGATGGAGAAGGGTGAGCGGTGAAAGAATCTGTATTCAACGCTGAACTGATTCAGTCGCTTCATCATTGGGGTGCGTGGGCATACAAAATCCAGGACTTGCCAGCCTCAATGACGATGGGACTGCGGTACGTGCCAGAAAAGCCATGTGATGTTTTGGGTGCGTATCGCGGGCGCTTCTTTGCCATCGAATCCAAACAAATGAAAAAGTTCGAAGCATTCGGTATGCGCCATATGCGACCGGCGCAGATCAAACATCTAAACGAGATCACCAAGACTGGCTCGAAGGCGTTCGTGTTTCTCAACGTCAGGATTCCTGCAATCAAAAAGATCAAACAGAAGCGAGAGAATCGGTTGATCATATTCGAGTGGCGGCACTTTCAAGGACTCGGCGAGGTATCGCTGAAGAAAAAAGATATCGAGACTCTCCCTTACGTCAGTTATCAGACCGTGGATAAAAAGATCATGTACGACCTCAAACACTTTTTGGCGGCATTGTGAGCGACGATATTGACCAGGAAATTTCATCAAGGCTCGGACTCGGACAGATCGCGAGCCAGGGCGGGCAGACCGACGAGGTCTCCTACATGATCTGGGCGGCGGCAGTGTCAACGACGCGGGCGTTCGACAAAGTTTCATTGAAAGTGGACCCGAACAGCAACAGGATATTCGTCGCTATCAAACTCAGATGGTGGGCCAAGTTTCAGAAGTTCAAAATTCTGCACGACTCGTGGCTGAGAATCGCCGAGGGCCGATGCAAAGAGGTGACGCCGGACGGGTTTAAACTGCTCGTGTACTACGACAAGGGGACAGATGGACTATAAAGCCGAAAACATAAAAGCGAAAAAGACTCTGCTTAAAATGGCCGACGTGGTGAAAAACGTCGAGGACGGCAAGGCGCGGTATATGATCGCGAAAGTGATGGACCTCTATCGCAAACTGCCGGTCAGATTCCAGCACGCCTTCATAGAGTTTTTCTGTGACGAGATGCCGCATGAAAGCTGGACAAGGTGCCTTGAGGATGAAACATTGTATATCAGCGCCATACGGTCCATTACGATGTACTACACGGGCATCGAAAAATCGTCAGGCGCCGAGACCACACTGTCGGCGTTCAGAAATCAGATCGTGCAGTTTTTGAAATCGGATTTTTACAAACGTGCGAGAGTGGTGGTCAAACCTAAAACGAAGACGTTCGCCGATAGGCTCGCGGACCTCTGAGGGGACACATGGAAGACAACAAAGGAGTATTGCCCATGCAGGAGAGTAAATATAAAGAATTGAAAAACATGATCGCCAATCTTGACCGGGTGATCACAGGCAAACTGCTCAAGTCGGAGCGAATCGTGAACGGTCTAATGACCGTGATCAGGGACTATGATTCCCAGCTTCAGACTCTCAAGGCTATGATATTCAGCAAGGGTCTGCTCGATACCGCCGAGTACGAGGCCGGTGTGGACCTCAGACGCGGGCTCAGAATCAAAGGCGAGACCGAGGCTATCTCTGAGGGCGACGTCGTATGGGTGGATTTCCATGCGTCGGTTGTGAACGACAAGACCAAGAAAATCGAGATCGTGGGCTTTGAGAACGGTATGCCGGTGCGGGTTGGCTCTGGCGCGGTTTCATTCGAGGCGGCTCTCGTCGGCAAAACTCTAGGTCAGACCGTCGAGCATAAAGAGATCGTCAAAGAAGAGGGCGCTCTCAAAAACCAAGAGATCACATTCAATGTGACGATTCGAAAAGTAAAAACAAAACTCACACTCGCAAAGGAGGCCGAGGATGGACAAAGCGGAACTACAGGAGATCGAGGACCAGTTGAAGGCGAAGGGACAGACCAATCTCCTGCTCACACTGAAGGACACGGACAGCAACCAAACGGCCACAGTGAACCTGTCCCTCTACAGTAATGACCCGGTGACACTCATAACTCAAATGCAACGAGCGATTGTTCGGGCACTTGCCGATATAGGACTCGTCAAACTCAAGGAGATCGGTGACAATGGACGACCAATCTAAACCCGCTATCAGCCCGCTTTTCGCATTTCACAAGCTGAATGACGACGGGCAACTCAAAGCTGTCCGTATCGCGGAAGCATTCCACAATCTCTACTCTGACCTGCACACCATTGCGTTTGATGGCAAGGATAGCACTCAGCCGGGGTGGGAAGGTCGCGAGTGGGCCATTGTGAGGACCAAGCTCGAAGAGGCGTGTTTCTACGCCAAGAAGTCGATGGCAACCCAACCCGAAAATCAGGAGACCACATGAGCGATACAAAAGAAGAAGTGAAAAAGGCCGAGCCGCAAAAGCAGGACCTCGCGCACCACAAGACCGAGGAGACCGACAACCTCTGCAAAGCGGAGAATCCTGCGGATGATTTCATGGACCAAAAACAGTTGGACCGTGAGACGCACGGAAAGAAAAAAGAGTGAAACTCGTCTTCAAGCTCGGTCAGTTGATCAAGCATTCGAAGAAATCCATGCTGGTCGCCTATCGTTCGGGCGATCAGCTTCAGCTTCAGGCACTAGAATTCCAACCGCCAGAGCGATTCAAGGTCACAAATGAAAATGGTGATCTCGTGATTCGGGTGCATCTCCAAGACTCGGAGTTTCTCGCGCTCGATCAAGAACAAGGAATGGCAGAAAAGAAAACGATATGAGTAAAGAGATTAAGCTTTGCAAAGTGAAGGACTACGTTCCTATCGAGGACCTCGCGATTCACCCGGACAATCCGCGACACATCTCAAAAGAGCGACTCACCGACCTCAAACACTCGATTCTCACGAAGGGCTTTTACGAGCCTATTCTTGTTTGGAAAAAGAATGGCACCATTTTGTCGGGCAATCACCGATATCTCGCAGTCAAAGAGTTGATCTCCGAGGGCTATAGTTTCAACTCGCCAGAGGGTGAGGGCCATGTCCTGCCGGTCGTACTCGTCAATGTAAACGAGGCGAAGGCTCGCGCTATCCTATTTGAAACGAACAATCACTATGCCGAATGGGTGGATGAAAAACTTGCCGAGGCTCTCAAAGAGGCCAGAGAAAATGGCGAGGACACGACAGGTTACGGGTTCACCACGGAATATGTGGATGTGATGCTGAAATCCGCCTTGACCGATGCGGAAGCTGTGGTAGACAAAACACCACCGACAGACGAGTTGGTTGATGCGGAAGACGCTATAGGGGACAGCGACGAATTCGATTCAGTCATTTTGAAAAAGCCCGTGTACGAACAGGTCACGGAGTTGCTATCTCAGATTGCCAAAGGCATTAACCCCGAATGGGAGCACGGAGATTCGCTCGATGAAGCGGCTCAGGCCCTCTGTCAGTTCGCCAGAGAAAAAGGGGTTGAGAAGCTATGGACGAAGAAATCAACGGTAACACGCAAAGCTGGGTCACAAGCGCAAGCGGAGAACAGCGAATCACCTCCACAATTAACGGAGAGCGAATTGAGTACACGGTTGACCCGCGAACGGGAGAGTTTCGTGCGGTCTCGGCGCCCTGGAGCCAAACCAACCAAGTCCTCGAAAGCCTCGACCGTATAAACAAAATTGCCAAACATGCTGAGGCACTCGGATTCGGTGTGGACAACGAAAATGAGAATCTGCTCGAAAAACTGATCAATGAAAAACTCACCGAGATGTTTGGCACCGGCAAGCCTCTCGAAACCTCGAAGAAGACCATCATGGACGGCGTGATGGCAGTGATCAAACAGCACAACGACAGAATCGCGTGCGACTTCCACGCGGCTCTCCAGCGTTTTCAGCAGGACATTGCGCACTCTCAGCAGACTCAGATGAAGCAAATCCAGGAGAGCGTGATGGGTCGGATGTTTTCGGAGATCGAGGGCCTAAAAGAATCGTTTAAAAAAGAGCACGAGAAAGCTAAAGAGGACATTCTAAACATGCGGCGGGAGTTCCTCGCCGATTTACGAACACTGTAGGGGGACAGCGTGGGCGAAATCGCAGACATGATGATCGACGGAGACATGTGCTCCGTTTGTGGTGAGTGGCTCGGCGGCGGGTATGGATGCTCGCGGGTCTGCGCAGGATGCAGAATGGAAACAAAAGAGCGTGAGGAGCGGCGACAGCGGCATCCAACCGTGAGGAGACGAATGAAAGAGCAACAGAAAGCAAACGACAACTACACAATGGGAGAGTTTTTCAATGACCAGAAAGCCGCGAAAAAAGAGCGCAAGGAAAGCTATCAAAAATCACAAATGCCAGGCGACATTGCATGGCTCAAATCCTTTGGATTCCCAATCGAAGAGCACAACGGCGGTGGACATTTTGTTGTCAAAGTTAAAACAGAGCGCGGCGAACGGGTCGTTGATTTCTGGCCGCCTACGGGACTCTGGAAACTCAGAGAAGGTCGAGCCGAGGGACGATTTGTCAGGAATCTCGTGCGCTATTTTCGGCTGGGCGACGGAACCCGTCCGCCACAGTTCGACACGGTGACATGATGGCGCAGGAACTCTCGCCCGAAAAATTGAAACGTGCTCGACGAATCCAGTTTTCACTCATGCCGACGGAGGTCTGGGTGATCGCTGAGGCGCTGAAAGCTCTCCCGAAGGACACGATTCTTATGAACGTGGGCTACGAGTGGGAGAAGCGTCAGTGGTGTATGATCATTGTTTCCGATAAGTTTGGCATCGTCGGTGAAGGCGAGGTCTGCCCAGAAATCCAAATCCGGGCCGACCTTAAGACCAAGAAGGTCGAACTCATTGCTCCTATCGAGCCTGAGAATTTTATGGACGCCATGAAGGACTTATGATTCAACGCTCGACCACAGACGAAATCATTCGCGACCGGAATTCACTTCCAGCGGATATCGGCGAGGTCGAGTGGGTGCTCGCCGAAGAAATCAAACCGCTCGAAGACCTGCTTCAGATCGCAAAGGACTTCATGCTGGAACTCCTAGTCCATGCTGACCAACCACCATCCGAAGAGTGTAAGACGAGGGCCAGAGCCTTCGTAAAAGCATTCGATGAGAAGGTGAAGAATGGACAACAGCAACAATCTCCGTGAATCGGTCTCGATTCTGAAGACGCTTGCTAAAAAGTCGATGGGCGAACTCAATGGGCTCGCCCTTGCTCATGGCATCGCTATTCGTTCATTTGATGAGTCGATCACCACCTTTGTACGTCGGCTCTATGAAGGACTCACACGCCGGTCAGACTTTGATCTCGCATATTCGGCGCTCTCTCTCGTGCAGTCACTCACCGACGAACCATTCAGGCGTGACCCGGCCAGCGAGATGCGGGCTCGCGTGCAACAAACCGTGCAGTCCAATCTCGAAGAAATCAAACGCGAGGACGTGAAAGTAGATCGCGAGTTTATGAAGGCCCTCAAATGCCTCTAAGACCGCAATGGCCCTATTGGATTTTGTTCTTCATGGTCACAGCGGCAGCACTGGCGGCGGTGTACGGCATCCAGTTCGTCCAGGCACATTGCAAAGGGTTTATGTGATGATCACATATAACAGTCCGCGTAAGAGCAATGAATGGAAGCCGCCGAGCGATGCCACGCCGATACCGCCCGGTACTTCCTATTCCCGCGTGTTTCTGCGAGAGGGAAAGCTGTTCAGGCAGCGATTCAACTGGGACAAGAAACAGTGGGGACGTGAAGAGATTATTGAGCGGGGATAGCTCAACTGGTTCATAGAGCGCCTCAGCGGAACACGGTCGGCGCCGACCACGGACCATGAGGAGATGTTGGTTCGAATCCTTCTCCCCGCACCTTGCATTATGTCAGGCGGTGTCGTACACAAATGGGCGGGGACAGAATGAGCAAAGAAGCTATCGAGAAAATGCGCGGTCTAATGGCGTCGGCAAAAGCGTCGGCTCCTAAATCATTTAGGACACCCATGATTCCAGATCAGTCACTCAAGCTCATGGCTCAGATCGAGCAGATGAAGCGCGAACAAAGACCCGACGCTCCCTACGAAGTCCAAAAACAACATCACGCGAAAATGTGTGAGATCATTCGTAAGCATCTCATCGAGATCGGCACGACCGGGCCGTGGACCATGAGTGAGGGCGACTACACCTACGTCAGTGAACAGGGCGCTCCGTGGGTCGGCATCGTCTGTCGTAACGTGATAACCTTCGCACTCAATGGCTACATCGGGCTCCCGACCGGCCATAAACACTGGGGTAAGCCCTATACCGAGATCGAGGACGATATTGAGGCCCACGGCGGCTTCACCTACGCCTCGAACGGCCAAGGGCTCATTACGTCGGTTAAAGAGCCGAATCTGTGGTGGTTCGGGTTTGACTGTGCTCACGCGCACGATTACATGCCTCTCATGCCGACCGGCACCGACCCCTCTCGCTATAAAACTGAGGTGTGGGTGAGAAACGAGATCGTGCAAATCGCTCGCAAAATGTTTCAGGGCAACTGGAAACAATCAACATTCATCGACTTGCTGAAGGACATATGAAGACGATTTACTATCGAACCAGGTGGGACGGTGCGGGCAAGTGGAAGGTGCAGTTTTGGACCAAGGACAACAATGTGATCACGAAGACGCTGGTCACGGTATCTGAAGAGAAAATCAGAGCGATGATCGAGCGCGAACTCGGTCGCAAACATTTCGACCTCGTGCAAATGAAATGGGACGAAAACCGTGAACGATGATTCAGTTATTATCATTGGCGGCTCTATCATCCTGCCCGCCGACGAACCGCCAACTACTGGCACTACGGTTCATATCGGTGACGGAAGCGCGTTCCCAAGCGGTTCGGGTGTGCCATTCCCAGGCGTGACTTATCCAGGTCTCACAGGCCCAGGCGGTCCCGGCTCGCCATTCCCAGCGGCTCCTATTGGCCCAGGAAGCCCAACGCATGTCGGGCCGCTCGGACCATTCCCAGCACCGCCAACGATCACAGAGCGCGAACTGGATATTCTCGTAGTCGATAAAGAGGACCTGCGCGATAAGGTCGCATTCGTAATGACCACAAAAGAGGTGACGGCTGAAATGGGTGATCACCTGCGACAGATGTTCGGGCATTTCGGTAAAAAGCATGGCATGGCTGACGTTGTGGTGATTCCAAACGCTCGCATCACGTTTTTAAACAAAGACGCCATCGAGCGACTCGGCAATAACTTTATCGACGAGCTAAAGAAGTTGTGAGCCCGACGCAGGAAGAGATCGAACAGAAAATGCTCGAACTGGCTGAGAACGGTGCTCTCGTCGGTGGGCTTTCTGTGCGGGTCTCTCGCGAGTCTTATGTAGAGTGGATGAAGCGGCTCCACGCCTCAGCGGTAAGAGCGGGCGTGAAAAGTGTGACCAATCTCGCGCTAAACACGTCGATGGGTCGCATAGAGATTATAGCCGACGGTACGATTCAGCCGGGAGATTGGGCGATCTATAACGACAGAGGCGAGGCGTACATCGGCGGCGGATTTGGTTGGATGAAAATGGACAACACTCAGCTTGGCATCAAGAAGAAACAACGGCAAATAGAGGATGAACGAAACACATTCCTAGAGGAACTGAGAAAACTGTGACTGACGATTTCTTCGGCGTACAAAAGCTTGTGGAGTTCGTCACGGCAAGGAAGCGCGTGATACCGACCTACTATGAAGACGGGTCAAAGGGCTTTGCCATTCAGTACGAGAACGGCCAGATGCACGGACAGCGGTGGGTGGACCTCGGTGATCATGTTGGCAAACAGTACAAAGTGTGGCGCGATGAACGCATGGCGAATCTCGTACTCAGATCACTTCTTATCCACGACGGCATAGCGTTTGACGAAGACCTCGATGAATGGGACAGAAAGCTCGCAATCAAACTCAATAACGGCGAGGACTTTCTAGAAAGGCTGGAGCGGTCGTGATGTGGGACGGATACAAATTCAAACAAGACGTGCGAAATGCACTCGGGTATGGCAGTCCATTAGCTGTCGAGGTAGATAATGACCAGCATCCGCTCGGTGCCGCACTCAAACTCATCGACGCCTGTATGGTCCGATATTCGATACAGGGAGCGGTAAAATCATTCCTCGAAATGGTGCTCGATCAGCCACAGCAGATACAGCAGAGACCGACCAGCAACGATTGGGACCAATTCTGTGCATGGTCCTCAGAGATCGACGGGCGTTTGCGAACCCTACAAAACACCATCGACAAAGCGGGTGGATTGGATGGTGCCGTCACAAGGATGCGGGCCGAACTCGAAACCAAATTCAACTCACAGCTAGAGGCAGCGGCAGACGCTTTGTCAAAATCCTTTTCAGAAAAGCTCGGACGAATGACCCAGGAGATGGGCACAGTGATGATCGACGTGCATAGAAAGGCCGCCGATGAGTTTCAAAAACAAATTGTTGATGCGAGAAAGCAGTTCCTTGAAGACCTCAAAACGCTCTAAAAAAGAGACAAAGCACCGCACGCAGAAATAGCGGACGCACTCAGATACCTCTCATCCAAAATCGAAGAGGACATATTTAAGGGCTACGGGTCAGGCGACTCGATGGTTATGCCAAAAGGTAGACCTCTGAGAATGGAAGACCTAGAGGACGTACTGAAAAAGGTTTCGTTCGATGAAACTAAGATCAAACCGCCAAAGATGGGTACAGCTATCATGCGAAAGAAAGTCTTCAGTGACCACGGGTGGGACCTCGAAGACGATGAAGACGGCATAGAATCAAAGCCAAAGAAGAGAAAACCAGCCAAAGACCCACTCCACGTACCAGACTTCCTATCGAATCTCAAAAAGCTCTGACATAACACGCTGTCACACACAATTTTGGACTGGACAGAAAAGAATACGGCGTCTTACACTTTTTTCTCAATGACTAAGAAAACGAAAAAATCAGCCAAACGTCCAGTAAAGCCCATAGAGATAAAAGCCTCTAAGGACCTCGCAACACCTGACCCACTCGGTATCACCGACATAGCAGGCAAATCAAAGCTCGAACACACCGTAGAGGTCCTCGTGCTCGAATGGGCATTCTTCTACGGCAATCACTCTCCATCGGGCTATCTGGAGTTCAAGGGCTATTCTCCAGGACAGATCGCAAACATATTCCGCGTGATACCGGCAACGGACTGGTATCCAAAGCGAGAGACCGCGCAGAACCGTGTCACCGAGAACCTCGTCAAACGGCACGTTGATATCATGGCGGCGGTACAGGACGAGCACATCAAGTCTTCAAAGCTATCGCTCGCCAAGGCCGTAAAGATGCTCGCTGACGGTGACGTGGAATGGACCGATTCGGACGGGAAGAAGCACAAACGATTCTTACGCTCTATCGACATATTGAACTGCACGTCGGCTATCGAGAAGGCCCAGAAAATCTATCGAACCGCTATGGGTCTGCCAAATGATGAAGCGGGTATGCAGCAGATTCTCAAGACCCTGCAAAACATCGAGATTCAAAGCCAGATCGCGGCATCGCGCCCGCTTGAGCAGGAAGTCCACCTGCACCAAACAAACATACAGGTGAATCAGACGAATGTGGACGCAGCACAAGGTAAGACACCGCACGAGTTGACCCACGACGATATTCTCATAATGATTGAAGCTCGCAGGGAGCAGAAAGCAAAACAACTGGCGCTCGAAGCGCCTGAACAAAAAGAGGCGAAGCCCGTGGTCACTGACTACACGGCGCTAAAGCGGGGGTAAACAAAATGGGGGGAAAAGTGGCAGGAGAATGGATAGTTCTATTTGCAATCGCAATCGCGCTGTTCGGTCTATGGGTCTATCACACGCAGGAGCCGAAGGAAGACCCAGCGGTGAGACTCGAAGAGCGAATCAGAAAGCTCGAAGCTATCAAAGCGGACCTCGGTAAACTCTCTGAGTCTATCGACACGATGGACGGATTGGTCAAAGCGTGGGGAGAGCGGCTCGCAAAGGTCGAAGCCAAACAAGACGAGATCAATAAAGACCTCGACGACGTGCAAACGCATTTCGCAAAGCTGCACGACTCTGTTCAGGCGCTCGAAAAGAAAACCGTACCTCAGCACATGACGATGGTGTTCAAACCAATCGGTGCGATACCAGTTGAGATCATGCACCCGACGCATCCACAACCGCCGCCTCTCAACAAGAAGCCTACGAAGGCCGAGATGCAGAAACTCAAAAAGCAAATCGACGAGGTGTCCAAGTGAGCATCGAGATCGAAGAGGGCGAAGACGGCGTTTATTTCTCAACGCCTCAGCGTGACGATGGCAATCGAAACGCACTCAATCACTTCATGGAGCAGAGAGATTTCAAAACGGCTGGCCTGATTGCCTTCTGTGTTCGGAATAAAGAATACTGGAAGGCCCGCGTGTTCTTGGAACTTCTGTGGGAATATGAGTCGTCCCTCAAATCAATGGCGGTCCTACGTCGCTATCATGGCGGTGACGGCACTGTGACGAGAGAGCAGGTCCTAGAGGCGCTCTGTATGGCGGTCAAATGAGTGACGAGCCGAAGACACCTGTACCGATGAGAGCATGGCTCGCGACACCAACCAGGCGTGGCCAATACGCTCGCTTTCTCGTGCGTGGCATCGACAACTCGAACGTGTCGCAGGATGAATGGCTATCCAAACCGGCTGACCCGCTCGGATGGTCTCATCAACCGTGGGTCTTGTTTCACCATCACTCAACGGTCGATGCACTGAAAGCCGAAGTCATACGCCTCGGTAAAGAGGTCGAAGAGTTGATGAAGGTGGACTATTGGCAGGACAGACACAACATCCTGAAAAACCAAATCGCTGAGATCAGGGCGGCGTGGATAGAGCACCAACGGACCAAGTTCAAATCGGACGGTTCGCATTTGCAGGCGGACATACGGCTGAATCAACTACTCGGAGTACAGGATGAGCAACGAGGAGAGCAAGTGGCGGGAGAAGTATCACCGGCTGGAGTACGACCTCAAACAGTGTCGGGAGAATCTGCTCGAACAG
>Ga0335085_10009180_pt1 | contig 14957 bp, 16 predicted proteins | sample Lox_Sample_45_FD_206712 | JGI IMG/M metagenome (GOLD analysis project Ga0335085, IMG submission 206712) | Soil microbial communities from Loxahatchee National Wildlife Refuge, Florida, United States - Lox_Sample_4.5 | ecosystem: Environmental > Terrestrial > Soil > Wetlands | place: USA... | reverse complement strand
GCGGAGGTACCATCGTACGCAGAGGACGATGATCTCCTCGGCGAAGTGCCTGCCGCGGAAGAGTGCCGACCGATTGCTTTGCATCCGAATACTATCAGCGCGGAGCCGGGTCGTTTGCAACACTTCCGTCCGGGCCCAGGGGAACACTTCCTGAATCATCGGCCTTCTGCAGGAACTCGGGCAGGTCTGTATCCCGTTGGACATCGTCGGTCTCCATGTGCCAGAGAGTCATGGGCAGAGCCAGGTTGAGATCCTCGGCCTTCATCAAGGGCCCAAGCTCCCGCAGTTTCGCGTGCACGTGCATGTCGCCCGAGTACCAGCCCCGATCCGCCATCCGAATCCATCGCCTCAAACAAAGAACTTTTGTCAAAGTACCGGAACTTGGGACCTCAACCCGCTGGTCGACGGGCAGGTACTCTTTACCGCGCTCGATTTGCAGCCGATAAGTGCCGGGCGCAAGGTCAATGGCAAAGGCGCCGTCGGGCGGCACGAAGTGACGCTCCGAAAAACCGCCGTGGGCTTTGTCGTGCTGGATCGCATGGGGAGCGAAGTAGGAGAGGCCCTGGGCGTCGGTGAGATAGACGCGCGCCGGCGTCGCCGCCCCGGTCTCGTCCTCAATCCGCACCGAGAGCGTCGTGGCCCACCCGGCGGGAGCCGTCAGAAGAAACAGAAGAACCGCGACTCCGCCTAGCGGCCTTGCGCCGCCACCTCCGAAGTCAATGGGCTTGGTCATAAAAGAGTGTCAGGCCTATGGCGGGGTTAGTGCGGCTCAACCCAGCCACCTTGCGGCCCCCTTCCAGGGCAAATCAAACGTATCTCATTACGGATCAATCGCTTAGATCGCCAGGCGGTCTGTGAAAAGCATATCTCACTTGTAACAAGTAGGATAGGCGGAGGAGGTTCGCTCCGAATCCTCGCGCCAGACCCACAAGGGCCGCCTCATAGACCGTCGACAGCTCCGACGAACGAATTTTTCCTGCAACATCAGGTTTATCTTTTTGCCATCATAGGCTTAGACCTGCCAGTTCGTTTCGGAGAATTGGGCTTATATGGCTTAGCATTGGAAGGATATATAATCCAGTTCGCTTCGGTTCTGGGGCCGCGATGCCGGGTCTTGTGGCCTTGAGCAGGGTCGTGGAGCCGAGCGCCTCTCCCATTACACGAATGCGCGGTTGCGATCAAGCGAATTTCGCCGAGCATTCCCGCCATCGGAACCTGCTGTACCCCGGTCAGAAGTAAAACTTCAGGGCCAATTGAAGCTGCCGGGGATCATTGGGTGCATCGCGAGTCTCGGTAATCTTGCCGAAGTTCTGGACGTTCGTATAATCAAACACCCCAGGCGGAACCGACACACCGGGACCACTCAATCCTGGAACGCTGAAGTTCGGGGTATCGGTGAGGTTAAAGATCTCGAAGCGAAATTCCAGCCGGGTGCTTTCCGAGGTCTGAAATTCCTTGAAAAGCGAAAGATCAAGCCTGTGGAAGCCGGGCCCCACCACCTGACCAGGGGCTCCACCCAACGGCGCGAAGTCCTGTTGCCCGACCGTCGTGGCCACAGGGGGTGTGGCGAACGCGGCCGGATTCATCCACTGATCGACATTGTGCGGCCCACCGATCGGGTTGACTCCCGGCACGAACAGCGCGTTACACCCAAACGCCGCGGTTGTGGAAGTAGCGCATGGGATCGTGAACGGCTGCCCGTCCTGCAGCGTAAGGATCCAGTTGACGCTCCAGCCTCCGACAAGCTGATTTACGACACCGGAGCTGGCGTGTAGAAAGGGCTTTCCGTTTCCGAACGGCAACTGGTAGGTGCCAGCAAAGTGAACAACTTGGCGGATATCGAACACGCAGAGGCCATAGTCGGGCTGGATTCCAAAGCCTGGCAAGTCAGGCGCCCTATAACCTCCGGTCTCACCGGCTACAAAGATATCGGGAGCATCGGTCCGGCACTTCCCGTAGGTATAATTGCCCAGGAAACTCAGACCTGCGCCGAACCTTCGCTGGAATGTCGCTTGAAGCGAGTTGTAGCTACTGCTTCCTTCGGTGGCGAGATACTCTGCCCCGCGGGAAAAGTCAGGAAACGGAACATAGCTCTGCGGATCGGCACTCGGAGGCAGCATCACCATTACATTGTTGGAACTCGGATTGACTATCAAATGCCGCGCTCCGTTGCCAACACAGGCTAGCTGTATGCTCTGATTGGGTGTGAGCTGGCAGCGGCCCTGCCAAACTCGGCGCTATAGTTGCTTGTCTGAATGTTGAACTCCTGAATGGCATCGACCGGCGGTCGAAAGACGTAGCTCGTGCCATTGAGAAAATCCATCAGATTCGAGTTGTTATCGACGGCGTCGAGCAGGTAGTTGCTCTGCCAGGCGCGAGTCCCGTTGGCGGCGAAGCTTCCGCTCTGGGCCAACCCGCGCGTGTCCTGCTGTGATGGCGTGACGCCCGCGCCGAGTTGGGCAAGGAAGGTGTAGTTGCGGCCGTTCAAGGGGAGATTATTGACCTGTTGGCTTCCGACAACTTGCCCTACCGCCGCGCTTTGCGACTGAAGAAGCGGTGGCGCTCCGGTAACGTCAATCATCTGGGTGACCTGGCCCGGTTGGAGGGTGAAATCCACCGCAACTTCCTGCTGGACATTGACCACAACATGGGAGCGGCGCACTGTCTGGAAGCCTTGAAACTCGGCCTGGACGGTGTAGCTGCCGATCTTCACCGGCGTAAAGACGTACTTGCCGCTGGCATTGGTGACGGCCTTGAAAGAAAGCGTTGTTCCTTCATTGGTGAGGGTAATCTCCGCATCGGGAATCACCGCGCCCGAAGTGTCCTGGACGACGCCCGAGATGGCGCCGGCATCCACTTGCGCGTCCAGACTCGCGACCGGGGCCAGGGCCAGCATGAGCGCCACCCGAATCAGCTGGGTCCACGGTGTTGCTGTCGTCTTGGCTTTCATCAGTTCAGGCCTCCCTTTCCGGTTGAAATCGTTGCGCCAGGCCGGCCCGCGCCGACGTCCGCGGCAAGCCATTCATGGGATCAAGATTGTGTCCACGCGGCGACGGCCGGTATTGTGCTGTCTTAGCGTCTTGGGCGAAGATTAGCGTGAATTCTGCGGAATTGGCCGGGTGTCATGCCGACCAGGCTCCGGAAGGTCTTTGAGAAATGGCTCTAATCGGCAAATCCAGCGGCCAGCGCGATGTCGGCAACCAGATTCCCACTCTGGGAAAGGGCGCGGCACGCGTGCTCGACACGGAGCTCTCGAATCCGCTGCCCAACCGTACAGTGAAAGTACCTGCGAAACTCCCGAGCCAGATGAATCGGGTGGACTCCTACCGCTCCCGCAATCTCACTTAGAGTTAGGGGCTCGGCGAACCGATCACCAATAAGCTCTCTTACCTGGCAGAGCCAAAGAGGAAGGTCGGACCGTGGCTGGCGAGCGTGTTGACGGGAGATCTCCCCTAACAGCTCGATGACCAGGCCTTCGAGGGTCAAGGTGGACAACTCATCGATACGGCGGAATTCGTCGTACAGCCTGCCGGCCAGCCAGGAGGCGGCCCCGCCACTCAGCACGACTCCATACTTGGGGACCGTCCCAAACTCCCGATAGAGCTGAAGTCGCGCCGGCTTGATTTCGATATTGAGCTCGCGCGCTCCCCCTTCGTGAAAACTGTCGGCGTGAACCTCACCCGCCGGATGGAAGGTCACGCTCCAGCGGCTGGTTAACCGCACCTCTCCTTCACACCTCTGGGTGCAGGCGCCGTCGAGGGTAATTCCGATGTAAGTATCGTTGTGTGAGTGGCTTGAGTCGCGCAGGTACGGAGGGTAGTTGATCTCGGTGAATCGGCAGAGCGGCAGACTCCCAAGACCTTAACCTTGTTCCGTGAAAAGAGCAAGGCTGCGGCCTGGTAATCATCGGTCCGTTCGTGCGCAGGGTGAGAGGCCGATTCAAGACCTTAGCCAAACAAGACCGAAATCCCGCGTCTCTGCACCGCAAATCGCATGAATGCTACGCTTGACACCATTCTCTGTCAAGCACCTGTCAGATGAATGTCGTTACATGTGAAATATCCGGTTGCATTAGCACGTGATCTGTCCGCTGTGGGCGGTCGAGGGTAAGGCATTCTGCAGCAAGGAGGCAGAATGACCGATTATCCAATGACCGCCGTGGAGCGGCGATGAAGGTGCGGCAAGTGATTTTTGCGGGCGATGGCGAAGCGCATCACTTGGTGGCAGGCAGCCGAGATCCTGAGGGATCTCTGGATCGCAGGAAGATACGCCCGATCAATTCAGCACGTTCGTGCACCGACAGCCGGAGCACGTCGACATCGCCGGCGCGCTAGGGCTGGGGAGTGGGACCGAACCAAAATCGACCTGCGAGAGTTCAAGGCCTAGCAGCGCCGGTCACCGCAACTGTTCACTAGCCTTTCTACAGAACCGTCTCGAGGGAAGCACCCAAGGCGTGATTTTGTTCTTATGGTACCGATGCCTCTTCCAGTACCTCGCGGAGGCGTTGCGCGACCACGAGATCCTCACCCGGCTGCATCATCCAGACACCTACCACGATCGTGTTCTTGCCGCCCGGTAGCCCGGCACTGGCTGGGCCGCCGCCCGTGGCGGGATTGAGCTCAATGCGTGGCTTGCCTTGACGCAGCTTCTGCATCACCTCTTGCCCACTAATCTTGATGCGATCGGGATCATAGGTAACCAGAAGATGCGGCACGTGGTTCGCCACCGGCGGGATAAAGATCTTCGTTTGCACCGTGGGAAGATGGAGCCGCTGGGCAATGCGCTCGGCGCGTTGGCGAAACTCGGTCTCCAGGGCAGTGTCCTCCTGGCTCAAGAACCAGTCGACAGCCGCGACCAGCCCCACAATCTCCTCCTTTCCCACCTTCATACCGCGTCCAATGCTGTTCGAATTGGGCGAGTTGTTCAGCTTTGCCGCCTGGATCAGATCTTTTCGGCCCAGCAGCAGCCCGGTGCATTGCGGTCCGCGCAGACCCTTGCCTCCGGAGAATGTCACCAGGTCGAATCCCATCTCGGTGTAGTTCCACAAATTCGAGATCGGGGGGACATCGGCTGCGGCGTCGTTGAAACAGGGGACCCCGTGTTTGTGGGCCACTCTGACCCAGTCCTCGCGGCTGATCTGGCCCTGCTCGGCGGCGTTGAAGAAGTGAGCCATCGCCGTGCGATCCGTAAAGGCGCGCTCGTAGTCGTCCAGCGTTTCCACCTCGACGAAGCGAACACCGCAATTGCGCAAGGCATGGTCATACTCATAACGATGGGATTTCTGGACGATCACCTCATTCTTCAGCCCAGTCATATCGGCGGGTATGCCCACGATCGCAGCCTCGTTCCCGGCCGTGACGCAAGCCGCCGTTCCGAGCGTCAGCGCCGCAGCTGCCCCGGCCGTGACCATCGCCGCTTCGCAATGGAGCCGCTTCGCCAGATAGTCGCCCGACGCGTCCAGCAGTTCATTGAGATTAACCGGCTGCTGTGCGGCCAGCGTCATGGCGCGCTGTACCTCGTCGGGCAGGATAGAGGCGGAGAGAACAGTGTACGTGCCGGCTGCGTTGATGAAGGGAGTCACGCCCAGCTTCTGGTAGTAATCAACCCCTTTCACTGGAGAAGGCGAGGAAACACTCGCGTTCAAGAAGGAGCTGTGGCAGGCGATGGCGCCGCTGGCGATTATGGCCTCCCCTCCGTTTCGCAGAAGTTTCCGGCGGCTGATTCTTTTGCTCAATGGAGGCTCCTTGTCATCGCGCAATTCCAGCGGTAACGCGCAAATCACGTTCACTGCCGAGGATAATCGTCAGCCCGAGCAGGCGGTAAACTGCTCAAGCCCGGCGTCGTGAAGTATTGACTGCGGGCTCTTTCCCATTGAGTCATGCTGAGACCTGAGGGATCGTAAACTATCCTTCCCGCCCGAATGGTCATGCGAGCAATCAGCTTCACATCACCGTCCATTCTGGCGTAGCCGCAGTCGATGTAGCTGAAGCGGCCATGAAGCTCCTCCAACACCGCAATATCGGCTTCCTTGCCGACGGAAAGAGTTCCCAGCTCGGGGCGACGAATCTCTCGCGCAGGGTTGACCGTTGCGCGCCGGATAAGATCCTCCAACGGAACGCCCATGGCCAGAAACTTGGAGATCACTTCCGTCATGCTGATCACGTTGAGATCGCCCGTATGCAGGTCGGTGGACATCGAATCGGGGATAAAGCCCTGCTTGACGGCCGGGACAGCATTCCGGAACCAGAAGCTCCCCGCACCATGTCCGACGTCGAAAATCACTCCGCGCTCGCGAGCTTCAGCGAGGATCGGGTTGATTCTACCGCCGTCAAGAATGATGGGAAACTGCTGGGCGAAGACGTGAGTGTGAATGTCTCCCGGCCGCATCTTTTTCAGAATCAGGTCGGCATAAGGTCGTTCGGGCCGGGGCCAGAAATCGAACATCACAGGGACTCCCGCCATCCGGCCGCACTCTTCGGCGCGATCAAGGGCCGCCCATGGCGTATGCTCGGCATCCCAGGGGTCTGCTGTCCAGTAGTGCGCAGTTTTCACGCCGACGATTACGTCCGGATACTTGGCGATGGTCTCGGCGCAGCGTTTCGGGTCCATCTGATCTACGGCTTGTTCCAGGCCGCCATTCATGCCGTTCGCCACGATGTTCAGAAAGGCCAACACGCGCACTGTGGCATGGTCGATCACCGCTTCCTTTTCCTGCAGAAAGGTGTCCGCTCCTGCAGTACCGGCGTCCACAAACGTTGTTACGCCACCTTGCAGAGCAATATCCGCCGGAACGCCGAGGGGTGCAATGTGGGACCGTGATTCCGGGGCAAACCAGTTCAGCGGAGCTCCACCGTGCCCTACATGGAAGTGAATATCGATAAGGCCGGGCGTGACATACAAGCCCGACACATTCACCAGCTTTTCCGCGTCACTCGCTGGAATATTGACCTCAACCGCCGCGATCTTACCTTTAGCGACGGCGACGTCCATCACCGCATCCAGTTGGTTGGCGGGGTCAATCACGCGACCGCCTTTGAGAACCAAGTCGTACCGCGGCGCTTGTGCCTGCACGTTGTGAATTCCAGTGACCATTATAAGAAGGATTGTAAACGCCACCACGCTCGCTTGGAAGCGGCTCCACCCCATAAGCGGCCTCCTTCTCTCGTTGCCTTCGGATTTCCGGCCGCCCTGCAGAAGCCTCGGGCTGGCCACGTCTGTGCCGCACTCAATCTACTAAAGTGGGAATGGCTCGACTCTCTGTCTCATTGTGCCATTCTTTCAGTGCCACCAGGCGATAAGAGAAAGCAGACCAGGTCATCGAGATCGCCAGCACTGAGCCGAGAAGCATAGTCAGAGGGCATAACCGGGCGATGATCGTGGCTCAGAACGGCCAAGTCAGATTTCAGAAGCAGATAAAAGCTGCCGTCGAGAGCCTGCAGCTGCAGCGAGAAGTTATCTTCGTTGCGCGCAATTCCCACTAAGGTCCGGCCATCCCGCGTGACAGCTGTCACGGTATCTGCGTTACGACTAAGATCCCGGCTCGGATCGACAATCACTTTCCGGATCTCCTCCGCCGAATGCGACCGGAAATAGTCTGAAAGGTCAGGTCCCAGAAAGCCTCCTTCTCCATGGATCATGTGGCAAGTGGAGCAGCCTGCGGCGCCGAAAAACAGTCCCCTGCCGCGACCTGGATTCCCGTTCACCATTGCAGCTCCGCCTCTCCCCTGCAGAACGCGGACGTAAGCAATGACCGACCTGACTCCCGCAGACCCCAGTGCCCTGAACGAAGGCATGCCGCGGGAAGGGATGCCGTCTTCGAGGATGCGGTCGAGATCCGCATCGGAGAGTTGGCGCACCGCGCGGCTGGTGGCAATATCGGGCGCGCGCCCCGCTCCACGTCCGTCGGTTCCGTGACACATCGCGCAGCGCGAGATAAAGGTTCGCTCTCCTGCTGCGCCAGTCTCCGGGTCCCGGCTAAACCCTGAACTGCCCCACGGACCGAGGGCTGCTACAGCGAAGCCTAAGGGAACCGCAAGAACTGACGCCCAATGCCGCAGTAGCCGTTTTCCGACCGACAATTGAGGGCCTCCCATTGTCGCCCTAGAAATTCGCAGAAGCCTCCAGCGCGATTTCCCCTCAGCCGCACCTTGCAGCGGACGCCAACGATGATTGCTGATGTCCTGTCCCACTGATTGAATCAGTAAGCCAGCGCGCCCTCACAGGCATCCGCCGACGTTTCCAGCCTCGCGAAACCGCCTTTGGCCTTTCTTTTCAGCATGTTGACGGGATAAATCCTATAACTCACTTCTTTTCAGTGACCTGACGGGATCGCAGGGGTTCGAAAAATCTTCTTCCTTTATTATCAATAACTTGACGGGTTCGTTCGTATATTCTTGAAGATCGCCTTTTGCCCGCTCGGACCCAAAACCGGGCGGATGGTGAGCTGGGGGCGGTTCTGCCGGTTTTCGCCTTCCCGTAACCGCTAAGCACCATGACGGCGACCGACTCTGGTCACTCCTTTGACGGTCCGAAGAATTACCACGCCGGTTATCACTTACCCGAAACTTCGCGGACTTGCCGTGACCGTTGTCACCGACGAGATGCGGTCGGCGACAGGCACTACTACTTACGGTACCAGTGGGACAGCCTACTAGACTAGACTAGCGCTGGGTTGCTGGACGTACGGTGAATCCCCTCTCTTTTACTGCAATGGCTGAGATCTCGATCTTGGCTCCATTGACCAGCCCGGTGGCCTGAATCGTCGTGCGGGCCGGCTTGGGATTTGGAAAGAACGTGACATAGACCTTGTTCATGGCGGCGAAATCCGCGATATCGGAGAGGTAGACGTTCACGGTAACGACGTCCTTCATCTCGAAACCAGCTTTCGTGACAATCTGCCTGATGCGCTCCAGCGTCGCCTCTGTCTGATCGTTGATCCCCTCCTTCAGCTTGCCGCTGGCGTCGGTTCCTTGTTGCCCGGCGACGTAAAGCGTGTTGCCAGCCACAATTCCATCGCTGAAAGGGAGGTTCTGCGAAGCGCCTGAGAGGTTCACCGCGCGATGTTCCTGGGCATGGCCCTGCAGTGAGCCGAGAACGAGGGCACAGAGCACTGCGCTCGCTCCTGGAAAAGACATACGCCTGCGGTTGATCATCTTGAGCCTCCGGGACCGAGAAGTTGAGTTCGACGCGCCCGTGCCCATGGCGGAACGATGGCGACGCCCGCCCGAGAAAGAGAGGTCATGATACTCCGGAAGTCAAGCCGTGCGGTAAAGACGATCTTTCGGCCACTCGCAACGGCCTGCAAATTCTGGCGCCTCTGGGATGCTTGCGCGCCGATCCTTTTCATCACATAATCGCCGTGCTCGATCGGCGGCAGCACGACTGCTGCCGCTACGCTCGAACAGACCCATGCCTCAAGGAACACAGGCCCGCCTCCTCTGGCTGATTGCAATGGGCTCAGGCATAAGCGTGATCGCGGCGCATCGACAGCCCTCGAGTTCGCCGGCTTCAGCCCCCCTCGATGTCCGGGCCGCGGACCTCTTAGTGCAGCCTCCCGGCGCCAACTGGCCCTCCTATAATGGCGACTATACCGGCCAGCGTTACACCAGCCTGGACCAGATCGACATCGAGAACGCCGGCAGCCTGCGCGCAGCCTGGGTTTTCCATTCCTCCATATCCGATTCGATGGAAGCGACCCCGGTCGTGATGAACGGACTGATGTTCGTAACCTCAGCTAACGATGCCTTCGCGCTCGACGCCCGTACGGGGCGCATCATCTGGCATTCGTCGAGGTCCATCAGCCAGGGTCTCATCGATGACGCCTCCGCGCACCATAACCGCGGCGTAGGTGTTTGGCACTCTCGGGTTTACCTGGAGACCGACAACGCCCATCTTCTTTGTCTGGACACCCGGTCAGGGAACGTGGTCTGGGATGTCCAGTACGCCGACAGCCGCAAGAATTACGGGGCTACCAGCGCACCCTTGGTGGTCAAAGACGAGGTGCTGGTGGGTACGTCCGGTGGTGACGATGGCGTCCGAGGCTTTCTTGCAGCCTTCGACGCGGCGTCGGGCAAGCTCCTATGGCGATTCTGGACGATCCCGGGCCCCGGCGAACCGGGATCGTCGAGCTGGCCCGGCAGCCAATACCTCTTGGGATGCGGTACCACCTGGATGCCGGGCACGTACGATCCGGAGCTAAACACCGTTTACTGGGGTACCAGCAACCCGTGTCCGGATTTCGATGGTAGTGTCCGCCCCGGCGACGACCTGTATACCGATTGTGTGCTCGCTCTCGACCCGGACACGGGCAAGCTCAAGTGGCATTTTCAGTTCACGCCTCACGATCTGTTCGATTACGACGCGGCAGAAACTCCGGTGCTTGTTGACGGCGCCTATGAGGGGCGCCCGCGCAGGCTGCTCGTGGAGGCGAACCGGAACGGGTTTCTCTATGTGCTCGACCGTATCACGGGAAAGTTTCTTTCCGCTACCCGCTTTGTGACGAGCCTGAATTGGGCTAGCGGCATCGATGCCGTGGGACGGCCCATCGTGACAGGTGTCAAGCCTTCGCCACAGGGCACTCGCATCTGTCCCGGCCTGGACGGGGCCACCAATTGGTATTCGCCGTCGTTCAATCCGGCGACGCACCTGTTCTATTTCATGGCTCTGGAGGAGTGCGATATTTACACCCTGAAGCCGGAGACTTATTCACCGGGCCGATCTTATTACGCCACCGGTACGCGTCGTGTTCCGGGAGAGTACGGGCGGAACATCCTGCTAGCCTATAACCTTGAGAGCCAGCAGTTTCAATGGAAGTACCCGCAGATCGGCGATGCGGACGACTGGGCTGGAACGATGACTACCGCCGGCAGCCTGGTCTTTTTTGGGGATCCCTCGGGCTCGTTTGAAGCTGTGGACGCACGAACCGGCCAGCCGCTGTGGCATTTCAATACCGGACAGCGGATTCATGCTTCACCCATGAGCTTTGAGGTGGGCGGCAAGCAGTACGTCGCCGTAGCTGCCGGGAGCGATCTTTTCACTTTCTCGCTGCCGTAGCGCAGCGCGAGTTGCCTCAGGCATTCACAGATGACGAGACTCCTGACGCTCCCATTAGCGATTGGGCTGCCTCTGGCGGCACAGGAACGAAAGGTGGCGCCGACCTGGTTACACCGGTACGTGCCAGAACTGACCGGGCAGCGCATCGATTTCAGCAGCGATTCTTGTCACTACACGCCCATCTTCGGCGAGGGAGATTCGGAACCTCAGGCCCTGCAGAGCGTCACACGGTTCGGCGAGGTGACCGTTGACGGCCACGGTTCGTGCCAGCCGACCGAGTATTCCCGGCGAGAGGAGCTTTTCTTCGTGCTCGACGGAAACGGAGCGTTGCGCTATGGCAAGGAAACGCACGCGATGCGCAAGAACGATTTCGCATACGTGGCACCGGAGGCTCGACACAGTCTGACCAGCACCTCAGAACTGCCGTTCCGGCTTGTGGTTGCCACCGTGAACATTCCGCCGGAGATTTCTATTTCGCCGCCACCGCCCAAGCCCATGGTTGTGAACCTCGACGAACTGAAGGAGCAAACAGTCGAGGGGCACCCGACTTCTGTTCTTTACAAACTCCTGGTCGGACCGCACACGGCCAGGCGCGATCGCATCAACGCGGCTTACGAGGTGGCCGATTTCTTCCTCATGGACTTCGCGCCAGGCGGCACGAATTTTCCCCATCATCACGAGGTCGAGGAAGAAATCTATCTGGTGCTCGACGGAGAGGGAACGATAGCGGCCGGCGGCGGAATGGCCGGAGTGGAGGGCTTACACCCGGCCAAGGCCCAGGATGCTTACTATTTCAGGCCCAACTGCACGGTGGGCTTTTACAATCAGCGCGCGCCTGGAGCGAAAGCTCACATTCTTGCGGTGCGGGCCTTTGTTCCTCTGCCCAGGAATCCCGATTGAGTCTGCGCCTGGCAACGTCGCCGGACTCCCTAAAAGGACACCGCCATGACAGCACAGTGGTCTTCAGACCGCCGATCCTTCATGAAATGGGTAGCGGCCGCACCGCTACTGGCGCAGATCAGGGCGCGCGATCTCTACGCCACGGCGGTGAGCCTCACCCAAATAGGCCCCTCGAACAACATCTATAAGCGCCTGGGTGTAAAGACCGTGATCAATTGCCGCGGCACGTGGACGTACCTGAGCGGCTCGCTAGAGTGGCCAGAGGTCAGGGCTGCGCAGGTCGAAGCTGCCCGTTATTTCGTGAATATCCTTGACCTTCAGCGCGCTGCAGGCCGGAGGCTGGCCGAACTGACGGGCGCGGCCAGCGGCATGGTCACCTCGGGCGCTGCCGGCGCCATGGCTTCGGCCACGGCGGCCTGTATCGCGGGAAGCGATCCGCACAACATCTGGCAACTTCCGGACACAACCGGCCTGAAGGATCAGGTAATCATGGCAGGCGGACGAAGCGCGTTCGACAGCGCCATCCGCCTGGCAGGCGGAAAGCTCGTGCTCGCCTTCTCGCCTGAGGAGATCGAAGCAGCCATCGGTGACAAGACGGCGATGATATACACCACTCACCTGGGCGAAGTGCTTCAGAAGGAGATCGCCATTGCGCAGGCACACCACGTCCCTCTGCTGCTGGACGATGCCGCCGGCATTCCGCCTATCGAAAATATCAAGCTGTACGCGCGCATGGGCGTGGACCTCTACTCCTTTTCCGGCGGCAAAGGATTGTGCGGGCCACAGTGCAGCGGGCTGCTGCTCGGGCGCGAAGAGCTCATCGAGGCTGCGCTGCTCAACACAAACCCGTATGAAGGCGCCGTGTGCCGGGCCATGAAGGTCGGCAAGGAAGAAGTCATGGGCTGCCTGGCGGCCGTGGAGACCTGGCTGAAAATGGACGCGAACGCGCTGTACCGCCAGTGGAACCAGCGCGCGCAGCGAATCGCGACCCTGCTTGGCACCGTGGGGGGAGTGACGACGGAGATCTACGTTCCTGACGATGGGAACCGCTATCCCACCTTGCGAGTTTCCTGGGACCAGGAGGGCTGGGGGTTCAGCATCAGGGATTGCGTTCAGAAACTTCGCAGCGGCGAGCCGGTGATCGAAGTTCTGGGTCCCGACAATCCGAGTGGGGTGTCTGCCGTTCAAGAAGGCAATCCCAACAAGAAAGAGCTTAAGGAGCCCACCCGCCTGGAGCTCGTCTCAATGACCATCCAGCCTGGAGAGGAAATCATCGTAGGCCAGCGGCTGCGAGCTATTCTGCTGGCGGCCAGGGCCGCAGCATAGAAGGGCTGAGCGGCCGCTCCGGACCCGCCGATCGCGACGGCCTTCGTTCGGACCGCAAGCCGCTTCGCGCGCTTCCAAAGGCCGTCGAGTATCCCTACGGAGTGTCTGGGATGCTGAAGTCGAGCATGCCGATTGCTCTGCTCCAGTCCTCACGTCGAAACTGTGAGACTCAACCGACTTGTCGCACTGTTTCTCCATCAGATTCACTGCGCCGCTCTACTTTCCGGTACGAGAGTAACGAAGGCAAAGAAAAACGTCCAAGCGACCCGGTATGACACTCCATAACTGTCGCATAGCAAGGGCCGGTTTGGCTCTTCCTCAGCTCGATGTTGCTGATTCCGGTGAAGGTAGTCAGTGATCCCGATTTGATCCGGTCACTCGTTCCGACGGCATGGCGGTCACGTTCGGAGCGCAGCGACGGTGGCGTAATCATGGTGCGTGAAGTAACCGTGATCGGTCAACTGGAATTCGGTTCTCGTCCCATCTTGGTTTCTCCTCCTTCTGGTGTCGATCCGCCCGGTGCGGTGGAAATGTGGCAATCCGGCGCCTCTGTTCTTTGTCGGATCTCCAAGCCCGGTGGGACGCCTGGGAAACTCGTTTTTGCTCTTGCAGTTTTCCACACTTTCCACGGGGCGTCATTTCCACGGCGCATAATCTCAGCTTTTTCGGAGCGCAGCGACGCCGGTCTAGGTTTTCCTTACCTCCACGCATCTTGCGCATCGACTCCCCTTGCATTTCGATCCGATGGGCATTGTGGACCAGCCGGTCCAGGATGCTGTCGGCCAGCGTGGGGTCGCCGATCTGGGCGTGCCACTGCGCCACCGGCAGTTGGCTAGTCAAAACCAGGAACCGAATCTGGTAGCGATCTTCACAGATCTCGAGAAAGTCGCGGCGTTCCAGATCGCTCAGCGGCGCCATGGCCCAGTCATCCACCACTAGCACATCCACCTTGGCCAGCTTGGCCAATCGACTGCGCAAGCTCCCGTCGGCGCCGGCCAGCGCCAGGTCACGAAAGAGTTGAGTCGCGCGCGTATAGAGGGCGGTGTAGCCGTCGCGACAAGCCTTCTCGGCCAGAGCGCAAGCCAGGAAGCTCTTGCCGATCCCCGTGAGGCCGATTAGGAAAACGTTCTGATGCTGACCCACCCAGCCCGACGTTCGGGCCAAAGAGCGGATCAGCGCCCGGTCCAGGCCGCGCGGGGAATGAAAGTCGATGTCCTCTAGGTGAAGGGCCACTTCCTGCCAGGTAGAAGTGTTCGCTAACTCGCTCTTAGGTAAGCCACTGGTTCGACCAGTGAGACTCGAAAGGGTTTGACCGCTCCGACATAACATCCTCCCCAGTGGGTTGATGAGAATCAGGAAGGGAGGATGTGATGTCCGAGCTTTACCAGAGCCTATCCCATTCGAGATGGAACTGCCAATACCACGTTGTCTTCGTCCCCCAGAAGCGGCGCAAGGTGCTGTTCGGGCGCGCCGACATCGGGGAAGTCTTCCACGCCCTGGCCCGGCAGAAGGAGTGCCGGATCATCGAGGGCCGTTTGATGCCGGACCATGCGCATATGTGCATCGAAATCCCCCCCAAGCATCCGGTGGCCTCGGTCATCGGATTCCTCAAAGGGAAGAGTGCCATCGCCTTGGCCCGGCTGTCCGGTAAAGAAAGAAACTTCAGCGGCGAGCATTTC
>Ga0335085_10009179_pt1 | contig 14960 bp, 14 predicted proteins | sample Lox_Sample_45_FD_206712 | JGI IMG/M metagenome (GOLD analysis project Ga0335085, IMG submission 206712) | Soil microbial communities from Loxahatchee National Wildlife Refuge, Florida, United States - Lox_Sample_4.5 | ecosystem: Environmental > Terrestrial > Soil > Wetlands | place: USA... | reverse complement strand
TGCCCTGCAGCACCGGGAGCCCGCAGTGGCGCAGCCCTTCGGCGAGGTGCGAATCGGTGAGGACCACGCCCCAGCCGCGCAGGTTCGCGTCGGGGACGGCCCGGCCGATGGCCGCGCAGGCGCCCAGCGCGTCGGGCTCGTTCTGCATCTCGATCAGCCGCACTGGGCGCGGACTCTACCGCACGGCCAGCGTCATCAGGACGGCGCTCAACCCTCCCGCCGCCATCAGGGTCCAGCCCGCGCGGGTCATCTGTTTCATCGCCGGCGGCCGCAGCGCCACCGCGATCGAGGCGGCGAAGAGGGGCGCAACCGCCAGCACCAGCCGCGGCTTCATCTCGCCCGCGGCCGCCAGCGCGGCGGCCGCTCCGATGGCCACCAGCGTGCCCGACAGCCGGAGCATGGCCGACGGCGCCTGGGTCCTGTGCTCGACGATGACCGCGCGCACGGGAAAGACGGTCGCCGCGAACCCGGAGACCCAGGCCCCCCAGAGCGAGACCGCCGCCGGCCAGGGCAGACCGGAGGCGGCGGCCACCGGCAGCGCCGCCGAGCTCAGGGCCGCGGCGGCGATCAGCTCCCCGGCAAGCGTCTTCTCCACCCCCAGCGCCACGGCGCCGCCGAGCAGCGCGGCCAGCGCCGCGGCGACGGCCGCTCCCAGCCGGGCCGGGCCGGGGGCGAGCCAGAGGCCGGCGCCTCCCAGCGCCCCTCCCACCGCCAGCAGCGCGACAAGAAAGCGCAGCGCCCGGGCGCCATCCTCCTCCCGCGCCCGCTGCCCGCGGCGGCCGAAAGACACCAGAGCGGGCTCGTGGGCGAGGAAGAGCAGGACTGCGGAAGCGGCGAAGAGCAGGCCGGCCGGGCGAGGCCGGGCCGCGCAGAGCGCGGTGAGGAGGGGGAAGCCCAGCTGCCCATACGCGCCGTGTTCGCGAGGCGCGAGCGATCTCACGATGCGCAGTGTAAGCTGTGCGCATGACCGACGCCGCCTTCATCGCCGCCCTCGAGTCCGGCAGCCTGCCCGGCGAGCAGATGAACCACGCCGCCCACCTGCGCCTGGCGCTGATCTTCCGCGGCGAGCCTTCGAGGGCGCGGGAAGTGCTCCTCAAGTACGTGGAGCGCGTGGGCGCGCAGGTGAAGTACAACGAGACCCTCACCTGGTTCTGGCTGCGTGCCGTCAACGCGCACGAGGGCGACCTGGCCGCCCTGCTGAAGACGCCCCTGGCCGACACGAACCTGCCGATGCGCCACTGGTCGCCCGAGCTGCTCTGGTCGGACGCGGCGAAAAGGGGCTGGGTCGACCCGGATCTCAGGCCGCTGCCCTTCTAGGCCGACCACGGCCACGTGGCCGTGAACGGCTTTACGCCTTCCCGGCCTCCGGCTTGGGCACCGGCGCCGCCAGCCCACCGAGCGCGTCGAGGATCTTCGACTTCTCCTTCACCTCGGGCCGCCGCACCTCGGCCGGCTTCTGCGGCAGCGCGGCCGGCTTGCTCTTGTTCAGCGCCTCGCCGCGCAGGAGCAGGTCCACCTCTTCGCCGTCCAGCGTCTCCCACTCCAGGAGCGCGTTGGCGATGCGGTCCAGCGCCGGCTTGTTCTCCATCAGGAGCTGCTTGGCGCGGGAGAACTGCTCGGTGACGATCTTCCGCACCTCGGCGTCGATCTCGATGGCCGTGGCCTCGGAGAAGTTGCGGTGCCTCTGGGCGAACTCGCGGCCCAGGAACACCTCGCCTTCCTCCTCGCCGAAGGCCAGGGGGCCCAGCTTGTCGCTCATCCCCCACTCGCAGACCATGCTGCGCGCGAACTTGGTGGCGTGCTCGATGTCGCTCTTGGCGCCGGAGGTGATCTCGTTGAACTCCAGCTCCTCGGCGATGCGCCCGCCCATGGACATGGCGATGCGGTCCAGCACCGAGCTGCGGTTCCAGTTCAGCCGGTCCTCCTTGGGCAGCATCTGGGTGAGGCCCAGGGCCGGCCCGCGGGGGATGATGGTCACCTTGTGCACCGGGTCGTTGTGCTCGGTGAGCTTGGCCACCAGCGCGTGCCCCGCCTCGTGCCAGGCGGTGATCCGCTTGTCCTTCTCGCTGATGATCATCGAGCGCCGCTCGGCGCCCATCATCACCTTGTCCTTGGCGAACTCGAAGTCGCCGTTGTCCAGGCGCTCCTTGTTCTTGCGGGCGGCGATCAGCGCCGCCTCGTTCACCAGGTTCTCCAGGTCGGCGCCGGAGAAGCCCGGGGTGCCGCGGGCGATGGCGTCGAGGTCCACCTCGGCGGAGAGGGGCGTCTTGCGGGTGTGCACCTTGAGGATGCCTTCCCGGCCCTTGACGTCGGGTCGGGGGACCACGATGCGCCGGTCGAAGCGGCCGGGGCGCAGCAGCGCGGGGTCGAGGACGTCGGGCCGGTTGGTGGCGGCGATGAGGATCACGCCCTCGTTGGACTCGAAGCCGTCCATCTCCACCAGCAGCTGGTTGAGGGTCTGCTCGCGCTCGTCGTGGCCGCCGCCCAGTCCGGCGCCGCGGTGGCGGCCCACGGCGTCGATCTCGTCGATGAAGATGATGCAGGGAGCGTGCTTCTTGCCCTGCTCGAAGAGGTCGCGCACCCGGCTGGCGCCCACGCCCACGAACATCTCCACGAAGTCCGAGCCGGAGATGGAGAAGAAGGGGACGCCGGCTTCCCCGGCGATGGCCCGGGCCAGGAGCGTCTTGCCGGTGCCGGGCGAGCCCATGAGCAGGACGCCCTTGGGGATGCGGCCGCCCAGCTTGGTGAACTTCTTCGGGTCCTTGAGGAAGGCGATGATCTCTTCCAGCTCTTCCTTGGCCTCGTCGATGCCGGCCACGTCGGCGAAGGTGACCTTGTTGTGGTTCTCGGACAGGAGCTTCGCCTTGCTCTTGCCGAAGCTCATCGCCTTGCCCCCGCCCGCCTGCAGCTGGCGCATGAGGAAGACGAAGAGGATGCAGAGCACGCCCAGGGGCATCCAGGAGACGAGGAACTGGGCCCAGAGCGACTGCGAGTCCTCCTTCTCGAACTTCAGGGCCACGCCCTTCTGGCGCATCTTCTCCAGCAGCTGGCTGTCGAGCGGCGAGACGGTGCGGAACTCCTGCCGGTTCTTCAGCTGGCCCTGCAGGACGTTGCCCTTGACGGTGGTGGTGGAGACATCGCCCCGCTCCACCGCGGCGTAGAATTCGCTGGCGTCGATCTCCTTCGGCTCGGCCGAGCGCTGCCGGGAGAAGATCGAATAGAACGAGAAGAAGAGCAGGATCAGCACCGCCCAGAGAAAAAACGTCTTGTACGACTGTCTCACCTTGGCTCCTCGTCAGGCCTGGGATCCATCGTAGCAGAACGGGATTCGTGCCGCCGCCTGGACGGTAACGGTCCGTCGGAAGGCTTCATTTCCGCCTCCAGCCGGAAGCGGACGGGGCCGCGCCCGCAGGCGGCGCCGGCGCGGATTCCCTCCACCCAGAAGACGCGCCCGCGCGCGTCCGCGAGCAGCGCCAGCCGGGTGCGCTCCTCGCGGGGGATGTGCGCGTCGATCCAGAGGTCCGCCACCTTCTTCGCCCGCCCTCCCGCGGGGCGGAACCGGTCGCCGGGCTGGTGCCCGCGCAACTTCCATGGGAACGGCGCCTCTTGCACGTCGACCTGCACTCCCGGGCCGGGCGCTTCCGAAACCTCCAGGGCCCGCGACTGCCAGAAGTAACGGCCGGGCGCCGCGATCGCCACCTCCTCCGCCGGCCTGGCGGGCGGCCGCCTCCCCTCGAACCGCACCACCGCCCGGCCCCCGGGGACGTCGATCGAGCCCTCTCCCCGCTCCAGCAGGCGGAGGATCGCCTCCAGGTGCCGCCGCTCCGGCCGCGCCCCTTGCTCGCGCGCTTCCCGCAAGAGCGCCCGCCGCTGCAGCGCCGGGTGGAGGCGGGCGCCGGCCACCGACAGCTCGTCGAGCAGCTCGTCCTCCTCCGCGAAGGTCCGGGCCGCGCGGGCCAGCGCCTCCTCCAGGCGGGGGTTCAGCGCAAGGAGCTGGGGCCACAGCGCCCGCAGCCTGCCCCGGGCGCGGGCCGGATCGGAGTTGTGCGGGTCGTCGGTGAACGCCAGGCCGTGCCTGCGGCAGTACTCCTCGGTCGCGGCGCGGGACACTTCGAGCAGCGGGCGGAGCAGCTGGATCCCGGGGGCCAGCTCCCGCTGGCGCCGGATGCCGGCCAGCGCCCCGGGGCCCGCGCCGCGGATGAGCCGCAAGAGAACGGTCTCCGCTTGATCGCGCCGGGTATGGGCCGTGGCGACGATGGGGGCGCCCGCCCGCAAGGCGAGGTCCGCGAGCGCGCGATAGCGGGCCTCGCGCGCCGAAGCCTCCAGTCCGCTGGCCTTCAAGTCCAACCGCTCAATCCGCTCGAGATGGAACGGCACGTCGAGCCGCCGGGCCAGTTCCCGCACCCGCTCCGCCTCCGCCGCGGACTCCGGGCGGAGCCCGTGGTCCACGTGACCGGCGGCACAGGTGACCGCGGTGCGGACACACGCCGTCAGGAGCGCTACCGAGTCAGCCCCCCCGGAGCAGGCCACCAGGACCAGGCGGCCGTGCGGCAGGCCGGTGGCGACGGAAGGTTCGACGCTGTCCGCCGGATTTCCCACCAGCCCGCAGTGTAGCGCCGCGCGGCGCCGTTTCTCGCTACGGGCTTGCGCGCAGACTGTTGAGAACCCAATTTTCCCGCGGAAAAAGGGGGCATCGGGTCAGCGGCGGGAACATCCAGCGCGGACGGCAGGTTCTGAACGGTGGCGCGGCGGCTTCCGCCGCGACAGGATTGAATTGAGCCTGGGGGTCCCCCCCTCCCCCTCCAGGCTCATGGGCTGGCCCAGCCAACGCTGCGGCCAGCCTTTTTTCCGGGGATTTCTGCCCCGGGCCGGCGGGCGAAAACCGCTCCTGAGCCAGAAGCGAGCGATTGGCCTCATGGCACGAAGGTCGCAAGGGACTTCCTTCAACTGCCTCACGAAGGAGCCACCCGATGTCGATCTGTGGCGTGATCACGACGAAGGATGTCCTCCGCCACGGGGCGACGATCGTGCGGCACTTCGGCACCGCCACGTATCTGCGCTGCTGCGCCGCCATCCTCTTCCGCAGGCGGACGACGTTCCTGAACTGCGTGATCGGCTGAGACGCCGTTTCGCTGCGTGCGGCACCGTGCCGCTCCTCCCTCGTGCTCCCGGAGAGGGCCTGGAATCAGGTGGGTGTTTACTTGACCCCACTGTCGCCCAAGTCTAGACAGAGTGGACGGTTGTGCGCGGCCCGCGAGCGGCGGGACGCCCCTCCGGCGGAGGATTTGATGGCAGGTACGGACAAGAGGAAGCAGAGCCTCTACTTTCCCGAGGACATGCTTCGGGAGATCCAGGAGGAGGCGAACCGGCAGGACCGCTCGCTCTCGTGGATCGTGCAGCAGGCCTGGAAGATCGCCCGCAACGAGATCATGCGCTTCCCCTCGGTGAACGACGTGATCGGCGGCGAGCGGCCGTCCGAGGAGCGCGAGTAGATGTCGGCCAACGACGCACGCAAACAGAGCCTGTACTTCCCCGAGGACATGCTGAACGAGATCCAGAACCAGGCGCAGCGGCTCGACCGCTCCCTCTCCTGGGTCGTGCAGCAAGCCTGGAAGATCGCCAAGGCCGAGCTGCGCAAGGTCCCGTCGCCGAACGACATGCTCGACGACGATCCCGCCGCCCAGCGGGGCTGAAGCTTCCGCCGGCCAGAAGGCCGCGATTCGAGGCCCGGGCGCGCAGGCCGCGCTCCGGGCCCTTTTCTATTTCCCGTTGGCCGTGGCCGTTCGAGGAGAGATCGTCTGCTCCTCGAACAGGTCGTCGTCGGCCGGCTTGGCGGACTGCAGGTCCGGCGCCTTGCCCGGCTTCGCCTCCGGCGCGGGAGGCTGCTGGGCCTTCTCGATCAGGTCCCGCATCTTCGCCATCAGCTTTTCCATCTCGGCCGTCTTGCCGGTGGAGGCCTCCAGGCGGGCGATCATCGCCTGGACCTGGTCCTTGTCCCTGGGGTTGGTGGCGGCGTACTTGCGGAAGTAGTCGAGCGCGTTAGGGATGTCCCCGTGGTCGAGGTAGGCCTTCCCGATGTCGTAGAGCACCACGGGATGCGGCTTGATGGCGTAGGCCTTCTTCAGCTCCGCGATGCCGCCCTCCTGGTTGCCGGCGGCGATCAGCCTCATGCCCGCCTGGAAGTGCTTCTTCGCCTCGGCCCGGGCATCGGCCGCCGCCGGCCGCGCCGCGAGCAGCATCGCGGCGCAAAGCGCTTCCCCGAAGAACCTCCACCTTCCCTTTGTCCGGGCGCTCATCAGTACGGGTCTTCCTTGTAGCCGCCCAGGGTCTTCTTCTTCAGGGGCACGTGCAGGGGCATCCGCTCCCCTTCCGCCTTCCGATCCACCCAGCCCGGCGCGTAGCCGCCGAGCCGGAGGATGAGCTGGAACTGCTTTTCCGAGGGTACGCGGATCTCCAGCGGCGTGTTGCCCAGGGACTTCCGCTCGGAGTCCAGCACCTCCGCCCCCGAGGGCGTGCTGGTCACCGCCACCAGGGTGAGCCGCGGCGGCTCGGCCTGGGGCTCCGGAGCGGGCGCCGGGACGGGCGTGGCCGGCGGCGCGGCTTCCGCCTGGGCCGGGGTTGCGGCGGCGGCCGGCGGCGGCTGGGGCGCGGCCGGCTGCGGGACGGGAGGCGCGGCGGGCGCGGCGGTGGTCTCCACCGGCGCCGCCGGCGGCGGTGGGCGGGCCGGGGAGCGCAGCACGTAGGCGACGGCGGCGATGCCGGCGGCCAGGATCAGGGCGGAGGGAAGGATGATGCGCAGCGCCGAGGGCGCCCGCCGGGGCGGAGGAGGAGTGGCCGGCTGCAACCGCGGCGGCGTGGGCCGCACCGGGTACTCGTCCACCATGGCGTCGGGCGGCGGAGGCGGCGGCCGGGCGACGTGCCCCACGCCCTGCGCCGGCGTGGGCCGCGAGGAGCTCAACGGCTGGCTGGTCATGCGCAGCGCGGGCTGCGGCGTGGCAGGAGTCTGGCTGGCGTGCCCTGCCCGCCCCGAGGGGTCCAGGGGGAGGGGCGGGACGGAGCTGGGGGTGGCGATCCCCGTGAGGCGGGCCCGGGCCGCCTTGAGGTGCACCAGGAGCTCGTCCATCGACTGGTAGCGGTCCTCGCGCGCCTTGGCCATGCAGCGCAGGACGATCTCCTCCACGTCGGGCGCGATGCGCAGGTCGGGCCGCAGCGTCGAGGGAGGGACGGGCTCCTCGTGCAGGTGCTTGAGGATGATGTCCACCGGGGCGGCGGCGGTGAAGGGAACCCGGCCGGTGAGCATGTGGTAGAGGAGGACGCCCAGCGAGTAGATGTCGCAGCGCTGGTCGGGTCCCTGGTTGCGCGCCTGCTCCGGGGCGATGTAGTGCGGCGAGCCCATGAAGGTGCCGGCGTTGGTGATGTCGCTCTCGCCGCTGTCGCCGCTGAAGAACTTCACCAGCCCGAAGTCCAGCACCTTCACGAAGTCGTGGTCGTCGTGCTGCAGGAGCAGCATGACGTTGGCCGGCTTCAGGTCGCGGTGGATGATCCCCAGCGCGTGCGCCTCGCGCAGCGAGCGGCAGATCTGCTGGGCCACGTGGATGGCCCGCTCCTGGGCGAGCGGCCCCTCGGCCTGCATGGTCTGGGAGAGGGTGCGCCCGGCGAGGAACTCCATGGCGATGAAGAGGATGCCGTCCTCGGTGCGCCCGTAGTCGTAGAGGGTGATGGTGTTGGGGTGCGTGAGCTTGGCGGTGACGCTGGCCTCGAGGAAGAAGCGCTTGTAGAAGGCCGGGTCGCGGTCGTGGCCGGCGCCCAGCACCTTGAGGGCCACCACCCGGTCGAGCGGCGCCTGCATCGCCCGGTAGACGCGCCCCATCCCGCCGTGGCCGAGAGCGTCCACGATCAGGTAGCGATCGTTGAGGACGCGCCCGAGCAGCGGATCGGCGTCTCCTCCCGCATGTGGGAGGTCAGGAGCAGGCTGCGCACCAGGCATCGAGCGGCACTCCAGTGATCAATCGCGCGAACCCCCCCGGTTGCGCGTACTTGCGAAAACGGCGGAACGCTAACGCGTCCCTCCAGTTCGGGTCAAACAGCAGGGGATCTGATACGGAAGCGGCATGTCCATGCGGAAGAAGGCGGAGGAGCTGGAGCAGCGCCGCGCGCAGGCGAAGAAGATGGGCGGGGAGGCCCGGCTCGCCCGCCAGCGGGAGAGGGGCAAGCTGGACGCCCGCGCCCGCCTCGATTTGCTCCTGGATCCGGCTACTTTCCATGAGATTGGCCTGCTCGCCACCCACCTGGGAAAGGCCGATTCGCCCACCCCGGCGGACGGCGTGGTGTGCGGCACGGGGGCCGTCGGCGGGCGGCCGGTCTGTGTGGCTTCCTACGACTTTACCGTACAGGGGGGAAGCATCGGCCCGGTGGGGGAGCGGAAGGTGGCCCGGCTGAGGGAGCTGGCGCTCCGCGAGCGCATTCCCATGATCTGGCTGGTGGATTCCGCGGGCGCCCGGCTCTCCGCGGACCCGGAGGAGGCGTCCTGGATCACCTCCTTCGCCGACACCGGATACCTGTTCCGCGAGCAGGTGGTGATGAGCGGCGTAGTGCCGCAGGTGGCGGCCATGGTGGGGCCGGGCGCCGCGGGCACCGCCTACATCCCGGGCCTGGCGGACTTCGTCCCCATGGTGCGGGGGACCTCCTCGATCGCCATCGGCGGCCCCTACCTGGTGAAGAGCGTGGTGGGCGAGGAGGTGACGGAGGAGGCGCTGGGCGGATCGAAGGTGCACACGGAGATGAGCGGGGTGGCGGACCTGGAGGTGGGCAGCGACGCCGAGTGCCTGGCCGCCGTGCGCGAGTACCTCTCCTACTTCCCCGCGCGCTGCGGGGAGAAGCCGCCGCGGGCGCGGGCCTCGGACCCCGCGGACCGGCGGGAGGAGAAGCTGCTCGACATCGTCCCCGAGAACCCGCGGCAGGCGTACGACGTGCACAAGGTGATCGCGGCGGTGGTGGACGAAGGGAAGCTCTTCGAGATCAAGCCGCGCTGGGCGCGCAACATCGTCACCGGGCTGGCGCGCATCGACGGGTGGTCGGTCGGGGTGGTGGCGAACAACCCGATGCAGGCGGGCGGGGTCCTGGACGTGAACGCGGCCGACAAGGCGGCCCGCTTCGTCAACCTCTGCGACGCCTTCGACATCCCCCTGCTCTTCCTCCAGGACGTGCCGGGCTTCATGGTGGGGTCGAAGGTGGAGCAGCAGGGGATCATCCGGCACGGGGCGAAGATGCTCTACGCGGTGGCCTCGGCCACCGTGCCCAAGCTGACGGTGATCCTGCGCAAGGCCTACGGGGCCGGGTACTACGTGATGAACGGTCGGGCCTACGAGCCGGATCTCCTGGTGGCCTGGCCGGGGGCGGAGATCAGCGTGATGGGCGCCGAGGGCATGGTGGCGATCGCGGCCAACAAGCAGTCCGAGGAGGTGAAGAAGCAGCTCGCCGAGGCGATCCGGCCGCACATCGACATCCAGAAGACCGCGGCGCTGGGGTTCGTGGACGACGTGATCGATCCCCGGGACACGAGGCCGCTGCTCGCGCACTACCTCAAGCTCTGCGAGGGCAAGAAGGTGGAGCGCCCCTGGAGGAAGCGGGAGATCTCCCCGGTCTAGGTAGCCCGGCGGGGAATGCGGAGGATCTCGCGAGCCTGCTCGGGAGTGGCCACCTCGCGCCCCTCGGCCCGCGCCAGGTCCGCCACCTTGGCCACCAGCTCGTAGCTGCCCTTCGCCAGCACGCCCTTGCCCAGGTAGATGTTGTCCTCCAGGCCGCAGCGGGCGTGACCCCCCATGCGCAGGGCCAACCCGGCCATGGGGAGCTGGTGCTTTCCCAGACCCGCTACATTGAATGTACAACCGCGGGGCAGCTTGGAGACCAGGAAGCGCAGGTTCTCCTCGCTGGCGGCGATCCCACCCTGCACTCCCATCACGAAGTCGAAGTGCGCGGGCAGCTCGATCACCCCTTCCTGCGCCAGGCGCAGGCAGGCCTCGACGTGCCCCACGTCGTAGCACTCCAGCTCGTACACCACCCGCTTCTCCCGCATGCGGCGGGCGAACTCGCGCACCAGGGGGAAGGGATTGAGGAACACGTCCTCGCCGAAATTGAGGGAGCCGGCGTTGAGCGAGGCCATCTCCGGGGGAGGGACGCAATCCAGGGGCTGGGCCCGCTGGTCCGCGCTCATCCCCACCGCCCCTCCGGTGCTCACCTGCACGATGACGTCCGTGCGCGAGCGGATCTCGTCCAGCGCCTTCTGGAAGACGGCCCGGTCCTGGGTGGGGGTGCCGTCGTCCTCGCGCACGTGCAGGTGGATGACGGAGGCGCCGGCCTGACGGCAGCGCACCGCCTCCTCGGCCAGCTCGCGGGCGGTGAGGGGCAGGTGCGGGGTCATGTCCCGCGTCACCTCCGCGCCGCAGATGGCGGCGGTGAGGATGGCCGGGGCGCTCACTTGCGCCTCCGCTTTCCCGCTGGCGTCACGCAGGTGCCCACGGCGCGGCAGACCACCACGGGCATGCGCAGCAGATCGGCGGCCGAGTCGCTCACCTCCGGGCGGGGGGAGATGTACTTGCGGGCCTCGAACCTCATCTTCCGGCTGGTCTTGCCGGTGGAGACGATCTCCCCCTCCACCTCCACGAAGTCGCCCGCGTGCAGCGGGGCGAGGAACTCCACCGACTCGTAGGCGCGGAAGAGGCCCTCGTCGCCGTCGTGGCGGACGAGCAATTCGGTGGCCACATCGCCGAAGAGGCCGAGCACCCGGGCGCCGTCCACCAGGCCGCCGCCGTAGTGCGCGTCGTGTGCGGAGAGCCGCAGGCGCAGGGTGGCCTTCTTCACAGGGTCTCCCCCAGCTTCTCCCCGGTGAGCGGGATGGTGGCGTCGGGCGTGCCGTGGGCGGTCTTCTGCGGCTCCGGCGGCTTGCCCATTCTCTCCAGTATACGATAATAAATGTAATTAGCGACGTCGCTGGGACGGGTCCCCGGCCCGAAGCCGGCGTCGAATCCCAGCTCCAGGGCGGTCTTGTGATCGACCCGCGGCCCCCCGAAGAGGAAGAGGGTCTTCCCCAGGATGCCCTGCTCCCTGGCGCTCTCGATCAGCGCCCGGGCGTCCTCCTTGTGCACGTCGCGCTGGGTGACGACCTTGGAGACCAGCACCGCGTCCGCGCCCTCCGCCCTGGCCCGGGCCACCAGGGCCGCGGGCTCCACCTGGGAGCCGAGGTTGACGGCGCGGAACATCGGGTACCGCTCCAGCCCGTAGTCGCCCGCGTACCCCTTCATGTTCATGATCGCGTCGATGCCGGTGGTGTGCGAGTCGGTGCCGATGCAGGCGCCCACCACCACGATGCGCCGGCCCAGGTCGCGGCGGACCGCCTCGTTCAGCTCGTCGAAGCCGTGCTTGCGGTGCAGCACCACCGGCACCTCGATGGAATTGTAGTCGAGCTGCATGTGGGTGCGGCCGTAGACGACGAAGAAGCTGTACCCCTCCCCCGCCCGCTCCATGGCCGCCACCAGCACGTGGGAGAGGCCCAGCTTCCGGGCCACCGTGGCGGCCGCCTCCTTCGCCTTCTCGCTGGCGGGCACGGGGAGCACGAAGGAGAGCTGGACGACCCCGTCGTCCTTCCGGTCTCCGTAGGGCCGGATGAGGTGCTTCTCCTTCTCCTCGGCCCCGCTCATGCCTGCCCCTCGAGGATCTCGAGGAAGGGGTTGAAGTAGCCGGGCCCCTTCTCCACCACGCCGTCCAGCCCCTTGCCCCCCTCCGGGGTGCGGGCGGTGTCGCCGAAGCGCGCCTTGCCGATGGCGGCCATCATCCCGTCCTTGGCCACCTCCTCGAGCAGGGCCAGGGCCCGATCGAAGATCTCCCTCTGCCGCCGGGCCACGATGCCGTCGGGCCGGAAGCGGATCTCCTCGCCCAGGTGCCGGGCGCCCCGGTAGACGTACGCCGCCGACTTCAGGGCCACGTAGCGGTCCATGAGGAAGGGATTGTGCATCGCCTCCGTCATCATGCCCAGCAGCTGGATGCCCTGCCCGGTGGTGATGGCCACCAGGTCGGAGATCACGTCGTAGGCGTGGCTGAAGAAGATGTCCCCTTCCTTGTGCTTGGTGGGGGGCATGTACTTGATGGGGCTCCTGGGGAAGAGCTCGCGCACCATCATGGCCATGGCGAACTCACGCAGGAGCGTGTCCTCGCGCGCGGGGTCGATCTCGAAGGAATGCCCGAAGCCGATCAGCTCGTCGCCCATGCCCGCGCCGTGGGCGAAGGCCTGGTTGATGAGCTGGGAGGCGATCACCGTGTGCGCCGCCTCGTCGGCGTCGGCGGTGGTGATGTAGTTGTCCTCGCCGGTGTTGATGATGATCTCCGCGAAGGCGCAGATCCGGCGGGAGAAGTACTGATCGCAGAAGGTGCGCTGCATGTTGATGTCGCGGAAGAGGATCCCGTACATGGCGTCGTTGAGCAGCATGTCCAGCCGCTCGTGCGCCGCCATGTAGGCGATCTCCGGCATGCACAGCCCGGAGCTGTAGTTGGTGAGGTGCAGGTAGCGGCCCAGCCTGGCCGACTCCTCGTCCAGGGCCTCGCGCATGATGCGGAAGTTCTCCTGGGTCGCGTAGGTCCCGCCGAAGCCCTCGGTGGTGGGGCCGTGGGGGACGTAGTCGAGCAGCGACTGGGCGGTGCTGCGGATCACCGCGATCACGTCGGCCCCCTGCTGCGCCGCCGCCCGGGCCTGCTCCACGTCGTCGTGGATGTTCCCGGTGGCGACGATCACGTACTTCCAGGGCGCCCCGGGAAAGGAGCCTACCTGGAGCGAGGCCTTGAGCTGCTTGCGCTGGTCCACGCGGGCGCGCAGCTCGCGGGCCGCCGCCTTCGCCTCGGCCCGCATCTCCTCGCGCAGTTGCGCGTCCTCGGCCGGGGAGAGCGCGGGCAGCTTCGCCGGGTGCGCGGCGATGCGCTCCACCGCCTGGAGGGGGTCCTTGCCCGGCGCGGCGCGCAGGGCGCGACCCAGCCAGAAGGCGGCGCCCTGGGCCAGGACGCCCGCCTCGCGCAGGCGGTCGACCATCAGGTTCGCCAGGGGGGCGCCCCGGCTGCCGGCGCCGGCGATGCCCAGCAGGCGCAGCACCGTCCGCTCGATGGAGACGGTGGTGTGCCGATGGATGAAAGCCTGCAGGCCCGCCGCCGCGCTGCGCGCCAGCTCGCGCGCGCGAACGATCTTCTCCGATTCGACGAAGAGCTGGGCCATGGGGGAAGGCCGCGTCTATCCCAACCCCGCCGCTCCCGCAAGGCGGCGGCCGAAACTAGTTCGGTACGTCCAGCGTCCCGTTGGCGAAGGTGATCCGATCCGCCGGGGCCGGGTTGGCGCTGATGGGCGGGACGTTCGAGCCCTGGATGGTGCTGCCCGCGGTGTTCCGGGGATCGGTGCGCACCACCTGGCTGGGAGGCAGCGCCGCGCCCGTCTTCAGGCGGGCGTACATCAGATCCAGGGCCTGGAGCACGTAGCGGTGCAGGGGGACGAAGCGGGTCTGGTAGCCGGTGAAGGCGGTGATGAAGGCGTCGAAGTGCTGCGCGTTCGTCACCTCGTAGTAGACGGTCGGGCTGCCCGCCCCCTCGGCGGCCTTGTTCGCGGCCAGGTAGGCGCGGGCTCCGTGGTTGACGGGAACCAGCGCGTCGTTGCGCCCCTGGACGAGGATGGCGGGCACACCCCGCAGGCGGGCCGTGCGCAGCACCTCCTGGACGCCGGCCTTGAGCGCGTTGGACTGCGCGAGCAAGGCGCCGGTGAGGGGCGCGCCCGCGTCGTCCGCGCCGGTCCAGAGGCTGCGCAGGCAGTCCATGCCGTCGAGGTTGAAGTCGGTGACGCTTCCCACCTCTCCGGGCCAGGGCCGGGAGGCCGAGGTGGAGAGCTGGTCCTGCCGGGCGCCGCCGGAGGAGAGGTTGGCGATCAGCTGGATGGGGCCCATCGGGGGGACGCCGTTCCCGGTGCCGAAGATCTGCGCCAGGCCCTGGGCGTTGGCGGAGCTGGACCCAACCGGCGCCACGTTCCCCGAGACCGAGTCCACCGCGGCGAAGCTGTACCCGCAAAGGTTGTCCTTCACGCTCGCCCGGGCGTAGGCGTTTGCGTAGGTCACGGCCACCGCCACCGTGGCGTAGCTGCTGAAGTGCGTGCTGTGCAGCAGGTCCGCGTCCGCCTCGTATCCCGCCGCGTGCAGCTTCTGCAGGGCCTCGTCGGACTGCGCCTGCTGGTTGGTGGCGGTGAGCAGGCCCTTGGCCCGCAGGCCGGCGCAGCGGGTGGTGATCTGCTGGATGGTGAGGGAGGCCATGCTGGACGCCCCGACCACCGTGCTGGCGCCGGCGGCGCACCCCTGGTAGAGCGCGGCCTGGGTGAGGTAGTCGTACAGTGGCCGGGCGCTGGCGCTCACCGCCGTCCCGCCCCGGGTGATGGCCGGCGCGGACGCCACCTGCACCTGCGGCTCGCCGGCCACGACCCCGCTGATGAAGTGCTGCGCGTCCTGCTCCGCCGCGGCCAGGGAAGCGCCGGCGCCGTTGGAGACGCTGGCGGCGATGGTGAGGATCTGTCCCGGGTGGTACTTGCGCGTCGCTTGCGCGCTGCCGGCGTCGCCCGGCGGGGCGCCGAACTTCTGGTTGAGCACGTAATAGGCGAACTCCACCGCGTGCAGGGTGTACTTGCCCCAGTCCTTCTCCGGGTTCTGCTGCGAGTGGGCGTGCTTGACGGCGAAGCGGTTGGGCGAGGCCGCGTTGTAGGCGGCGCGGTCGGCGTCGCTCAGGTCGGCGGTGAAGGTGGAGCGGGTGCCGGCGTCGGCCGCGTCGGCGCGGGTGCCGTCCAGGGCGTCGACCGTGCCGTTCTGCAGGTCCTCGACGCCCATGCCGCTGCCCTTGTCCGTGTATGCCACGGCGCAGCCGCGCTTGAGGCCCCACTCCCCGGCGGTGGC
>Ga0335085_10009178_pt1 | contig 14961 bp, 11 predicted proteins | sample Lox_Sample_45_FD_206712 | JGI IMG/M metagenome (GOLD analysis project Ga0335085, IMG submission 206712) | Soil microbial communities from Loxahatchee National Wildlife Refuge, Florida, United States - Lox_Sample_4.5 | ecosystem: Environmental > Terrestrial > Soil > Wetlands | place: USA... | reverse complement strand
CAACCTACTGATTAAGAGTCAGTTGCTCTGCCAATTGAGCTACGCGCCCATGACGAATTGCGGACATTTTTTCGGTCGCACAATGGCACGCTCGTACTGCGCCATTCTCGCCGCCCGTCGTGAGCAATTCACATTATAGCGGGTCCACGGATTATCCGTCTTCCTTCCGGCTCCACTCCTCGGTTTTTGCATCTCGCTTTCTCGTTATGTACACCCTCGCGGCCCGCGATCCCTTCTGTCCGTTCCTTTGAGGCCCTCGGCTGGCGCCCAACAAAACCGGCCTTCGCTTTCATTGGCGAGGCAAAACTAATCGTCATTCACAGGCAGACGTGGTTGGTGGGGGTGCCGGAAAGCAGAGAGCGGATCCAATGGCTGTTCGTCCGTCGGGGTGGGCGAGGAGTGAGATTGGTAGCGGGTTGCTGAAGCCGTCTATGCCATCGCGGCAGGACGAATTTCCGCATCGCCTCTTTTCAAGTACCACTAAAAGCACATCTCAAATTGCCCCCGAACCGGGCAATCTTTCGTGGCGGTCAAAAGCGATGACGCACACGGCGCTCTACCAAGCTGGGAACCGGGGCCGGGACTCCACTGCTGGGGCGGGCGGGCGGCAGTTCGTTTCCATCTATGCGGGGGCGCCACTCCATGGTGCCCAGGATGGGAGCATCCTCCATGCCCGTGGACCGGGGCAATGCAACAAACCTATGCTGTGAGCAAAGCCGATCAATCCACTTTTGTTGCCGCACACTCAATACCTGCATCGGCAACATTTCGAAGTGCCGAAATATCCACAGCAAGTAGATTCGTTGCAGTAGTGTCGGGCGGATGTAGCGCGGGCCCACCGGGGTTATGACCCGCAATACACCGAAGGATAGCTTTTCGAGCCAAATCATTCGGATACCTAAAGCCTACAGTTATTGCCTCGCCAGAGGCTGTGCAATCCAAGGGCCAGCATTATGCACTATTCTCGATGCATATGTGAACCCTTTTTTTTCAAATCTTTTGCTTTATGGTCACCGGCGCTTCCTAAAACCAAAATCGCGCCGGCCCAGTTTCATAGTGAGACCCGGTTTTCTTCGCTGGTGGAGGAAATGGCGAAGGCTAAGGCAAAATCTCCGGCAAGACCTGCAGGTTGCGGATGCTGGCGGCTATGCCAAACCCGCTGCTCTCCGCCGCACTCTCAACGCGTACCACGGCTGCCTGGCAGCAGACCCAACGCTTTTCACCCGCGGTGAGCTCGGGAGGAAGCATCAACACCATTTCGAACTCGCTCCCCTCCAGCATGGCCGAGCTGGTGTAAAGAAACACCCCGTTGGTGCTCAGGTCTCGAGTGAAACCGGTGGTCTCCACATCACCGCTGGAAGGGCGCACGGTTATCGGCACGCGCGCCGTCACACGGGACCGGGAACGCCTCTCGGATGGAAGCCTGGGCATGGAACAGCGAGGGTACCACACCCGGTAGGAGGAAAGGCAAGCTATGCTGGAACCATTAGAAGGTCCCCCGGTCTACGCGAGAGCACCATTCAACGATTCCTTCTTAGGGACAAAACTCCCAGGGAGGCAAGGCACTCATACGAAGGGATTCGACCTAGAAGCTGAAAGCCACGCCACCGCGGATAGAGCGGGCAGTCTGGACCAGGTATACGGTGTGCCCATCTTCCCCCATAACGGGAACGTACCCCTGGGCGAGGAGGTTTCGAATATCAATGACCGCATCCATGTGGCCCGGCAGGAAGCCGGTGCCCGGAATCGGCTGCCGCAGGAAGAAACTCAGGTAAGGGTCGGCCTGTCCGGGCGAGGCGTCAAAGATGTCCACGGGAGTGAGCGGCCTTCCTCCGGTCCAGCGATAGGAGGCAATCCAATGAGTCTTCCCGCCCTCCAGTGTCCCGCCGATCTTGCCCGCGACGGTCTGCTGGTTCTTGACCTGCATCGTTTCCCTGGCGTCCTGCAAATTATTGGCGCCCGGCCCCATGTTAAGCACGCCACCGTATCCATAGTCAAAGGTAGCGGCAATATCCTTGGTCACCTGGTGCTGCCACACGAACCGCAGCCCGTGGGTATCCAACTCCCGCCCCTGATAGGTGAAGGTTCCGGAATATGGATCAGGCAGAATATCTCCATTTTCGCTGGAAAACTCGCCAACTCCAGTCAGCGCGGGATCGGCGATCCGGTCGGAATAGAGGGCGACCTGTACGCTTTCCTTCCCCGACCGCCGGGATAACGAAACCTCGTGATGATGCGCGCGCTCCAGCGCCGAAGTGAAGCCAGCCATGGTCATGCGCGGCTGAGACTCACTCAGATCGGCAGGGGCGGTATCGAACCCCTTGTCCAGGCGGGTGTCGGGCTCCGAACTGGCATAGCTATACTCGAGGACCGTATTGGGCGACAAATGGGCGCGCGCCGAACCAAAAGGCCGGAAGGCAGTCACCCGCCCCAGGAACTGAATCGTCTGCAGTTCGCTGCCGAACTTCAGTTCCAAAACGTCTCCCATCACGAAGTCGTCGGAAGTCGTCAACGCCAGGGCCTGCAACGACGCCTTGCGCAAGCCAACTGCCGGAGAGGGCAGCGTCCGCAGCGTCAGCGCCGCTTCCGGTTCAGAACCATTCGCCAGCTTATGGGTGTACGAGGCGCGCACCACTCCGGCAGGAAAACCCAGTCCGTAACCCACGTTTCCCCGCACGGCCAGGGTGCCGGAGGAGAACAACGATTTCTCCACCGAGAATCCGGTACTCATGTCGGAGGCGCTGCCAAAACCTTGCGAGGCCGATCCCGCTACGAAAGACAGACTTCCTTTGAAGTCGGATTCCTGCGTACGATTCGCCGGCGCAGGAGCATTGGCAAGGCGGAGGATGGGGCGATTAGCGGGAGAGCGTAGAACCCACTTCCAATCGTCGGTGTCTGGCGTGCCCTTCCACGACGCCGACTGCACTGCATCAAAAAGTGTGTTCAACGTAACGTTTACGATGGCACCCCCGCCATTGTGCAGAGCTACCCGCGAACGCGTTGCGGTCAGGAAGTAAGGTGCGGAAATTTTAAGGCTGTAAACGCCGGGAATCAGGTTGCGGATGGAATAATAGCCATCGGCATCGGTGAAGGCTCGCAGCACAGGAACGGCCGAGCCGAGTATCTCCACCATCGCACCCATCTGGGGCGTGCCCGTGGAATTGCGCACGTATCCCGAAATCGAACCAGGCTTTTCCCCAGCCCACACCGGAAGCGCCAGGCCGAACGCTACGACGACGCAGCCGAGCTTACGCAGCATGAACACCACCCCTTAGCGGGAACCAAGCGCGGGATTACTCTACGGCAAATGTTGCCGTGGGGTCCACTGTCTGCTTGGAGATTTTGTCGTTCACCTTGATCTGGATACGATACACGCCAGGATTCAGATTGGCGGCCGACAGCGCCTTTTCCAGAGTTACCTGATCACCAGCATTTTTCATGCTGTCCGTAGATTCCACCGTGTGGATGATCGCCTTGTTGTTGGCCGCATCGACCACGTCATATTCGAAGGTGGCCGAAGGCTTGTGGGTCTTTTCGTCGGTGCCGAGGTTATAGACCTGCATCCAGAAATTCACCTTCTGGGTGCGTTTGAACACCGGCGGCTTACCGTCCGCGGAGCCAACTCGCGGAACCACTTTGGTCGTGCCAATCACGAACATGCCCGAGCCCACATTGCGAGTCGGTACCGGTTCCATGGTTCCGGCAACGATCAGGGAAGAAGCATCCAAGCGGTCGTCGGCAAAATCGGGGACCACGATGCTCTTCGTCCACCGGCCTTCGCGATCGCCGTTCACATCTTTCAACACAACGTCCACTTTGTAGCGCCCCGGCCGCAGCGGGAAGGCATTGGAATACACCTGCGAGTTTTCTGCCATTTTGGGCAGGAGCTCGGCCGGAATATCGGCTTGCACCACATCTTCGTGGGTATAGGCCACTTTGCCGCTTATGGTGGAAATGCGGATGAAAACGTTCACCGTCCCCCGCTGCACCCCCTCTTTGTTCACAAAAGTGACATCCCGGTCCTTCACCTGAATCGTCAGGGGAACCAGCACGGTATCACTCGTCACCTTCACATAATCGGCGCGCACGTCAAACGGCATCATGTTGTAAATGATTTTGTGGCTGACCGCTTCCTCTTCCAGATCTTTGAACTTGATGGGAGGGGGCGCATTCAGTTTGGCGTACTGCTCCAGGACATCGAATTCCTTGTTCTGGGTGGCGGCCCGATCAAAACCTGAAGGGCCCGAATAGAGTCCGCTCGCCGTACCGCGGTCGGTACGTTGTGCGAGGCCCATCGATTCCAGGTCGCTCATGCCGGCGCCCGGCACGTGAGCCATAGCATCCTTTTCGCCCGGATCCATGGTGTAGTGGTACTCGCCGCACATGCAAGTGTCCACGAATTCCATGATGACTTCCTGGCCCACACCTTCCAGATAGCGGTACCGCCAAGTTTCCCACGGGTAAGTGGTTGTCTGGCCGCCGCCTTCATCCATCGGTCTTTCGTACATGCCGCCGGAGGGGTGCGATTCGATTTCGTCCGGCGGGCCCCACATGATGTACATGCGGCCGCGGTCGGTCTTCCAACCCGGCATTCCGGCCGCGTAGTGCTCATTCGCGTAAGCTATGCGCCGGTAGTGCTCTTCCTTGAACTCGTTCTCCGGTGTATCTGGGGTGGGGTCGCGACGCTGCCAGAAGGCTTCGATGAAGTTGTCGCGCTCCTCGTCGTTGGACAACTGCTTAAATGCGGCACGCTCTTCCGGCGTAATGATGTAGGCAACATCCTCGTTCAGCCACCGCTTGTAGGTCTTGCTCAACTCCTGCTTGAGCGACTTGGCATTTGCCTTTTTCTGCTTATCGCTAAGCGGGCGTTTGAGAGGATCGGCTTCCTGGTCCCCTTGTCCCTGAGTAGAACTCGATGCGTTTGGTTCGGCGGAAGAATTGGAGCTATTGTCCTGGGCGAGAACCGCTGGCCCCAATCCAAGACTGGCGATGGTCAAAGCCAACACGAAACAACGAGAACGGAAATCTCCGCGGAACATGGGGTACTCCTCGGCCTAACTGTGGGATTTATTCTAAGTGTTTGATGAGGCGAAGGCAAGGCCAAGTTGTGCGCTCGCCGGGGTATCCTGCCGCAGCTAAGCGGAACAAACTAAATAGATTGCCAAGTCCCGCATCTGCTGCATTTCGTGCTGCGGGCTTCCTTCCGGAAAGGGGACGCTGGACTGGAAATGGGCGGCATTGCTCCGGTCCCCGCCTGTCCCAAAGTAACCTGACGGGCTATAATTAAGGTGTTTTGTTTCTTGTGCTTTGCGCTCCCAGGGACCTGCTCGGCAACGCGAGGAACTTGAACTTTAGGACGGCCTTCTCCGTATCTCACGGTGTGCCCGCCACCCGATTGCTTTGCAAGTCGAATAGACTGCGTCCAGCGCGCCAGGAACTGGCGCGCGTGTCGGCGCTCCCCTGGGACAAGAGCCAGAACTTGTGTCCGCTCATGATGGCAGCCCAAAAATGACCAGGGGAAAAAAGATAGCAATTGGCGCAGGCGTGATCCTGCTGCTGGCAATGCTGATCGCGGTTACGGTGTACCAGAGCCACAAGAACGTCGCCGTGGTGCAGACGGACAAGGTTCGCCACATGGACCTGGCGTCAGTAGTGAGCGCATCGGGAGAGATCAAGCCCAAGGTCTATGTAAATATCGGCGCCAACGCTTTTGGCAAGATCACCAAGCTCTATGTGCACGAAGGCGACCACGTGAAGAAGGGGCAGATGCTGGCCCAGTTGGAAAACGTCCAATCCACCGCCGATCTGGATGCCACGCGCGCATCGCTCGAGGCGGCGCAAACCGATTCGGTCGCCGCTCAGGCCGCCCTGAATACTTCCCAGGCCGACCTGGTGCGCGCAAAGTCGGACGTGCAAAAGGCACGGCTGGACTGGAGCCGGGCGCAGAGCCTCTATAAAGATGCGCTGATTGCCAAGTCAGATTTCGATGCCCAACGCGCAACCTGGCAAGCTGCCGAGGCCGGACTCAAGCAGGCACAGGCAAAAGTGGCTCAGGCGAAGGCCCAGAAGGAATCCGCCGACCGCCATATCAGCCAGAACCAGGCGAATTTGATCCATGCCGCCGATGTATTGCAGAAAACGACCTACCGGGCGCCGTTCGACGGCGTGATCACCAACCTGCCGGTGCGGGAAGGCGAAACCGTGGTGATTGGCATACAAAATTCGCCCGGCAGCACTTTGATGACGCTGGCCAATCTATCTGTGATCACCGCCGAGGTTCTGGTGGACGAGACCGACATCGTCAATGTCCGCATGGGCCAGCCTGCCGAGGTCAGCATTGATGCCATTCCCAACAAGACTTTCAAGGCGGTGGTGAGCGAAATCGGGGATAATGCCATCGTGCGTTCCACCGGTGTCTCTACCTCGCAGCAGACCACGGCCACACAGGAAGCCAAAGACTTTAAGGTGGAGGTGACGCTGCAGAATCCACCGGAGGGCATTCGGCCCGGGCTGTCTGCAACCGCCAAGATCACCACTGCGACCCGCGAGAACGCTTTGGCCATTCCAATCCAGGCCTTGACCTTGCGGCGGAAAGCGGATTTGCTGCCGCGGAAAGATACCCAATCGGTGCAAGCCTCTGCCCCCGAAGACACTGCATCCAAGGAAGATAAGGAAGAAATTCAGGGCGTTTTCGTCCTGCGTAACCGGAAAGCTGAGTTTGAACCCGTGACTACCGGGATTGCGGGCGCCACCGATATCGAAGTGCTGAGCGGCCTCAAACAAGGTGATGAGATCGTGACCGGCAGCTACAAAGTGCTGCGCACTTTACGTCCCGGTGCTAGCGTGAAGGTAGACAATTCGGCGCCCAAGAAAGCGGAAGAAAGCCTCTAAGTCAGAGACTTTCCTCGGCTTGCAACGTCCAAAGCAGAACGGACAGCGGTTCCCGGGAAACCAGAGTATGGGGAGTTCGTAAGTGTTCCAACCGGACGAGGAGAAAAGAATGACCACCGCCGAGATCCTCGCTTCACCCACCATGGCATCGGATAGTCCCGACTCTTCCATGATCTCCACGCGCGACCTGTGGAAGACTTACGACATGGGGCTGGAGCAGCAGGTGCACGCCCTGCGCGGCATCAACTTGCGCATTGAACGCAATGAATACGTTGCCATTATGGGACCTTCCGGTTCGGGGAAATCCACGTTAATGAACCTGATCGGCTGCCTGGACTCCCCCAGCAAGGGCCAGTATTGGCTGAATGGCCAGCTGGTCAGCGATTTGGACGATGACGAACTGGCGCATATCCGCAATAAAGAGATTGGGTTCGTCTTTCAGACCTTCAACCTGCTGGCGCGCGCCACCGCCCTGCACAATGTGGAGCTGCCCCTGATTTATGCCGGCATACCTGCGGAAGAACGCGCCAACCGCGCCAAGGAAGCGCTGGCATCGGTGGGCATGGAAACTCGCATGATGCACAAGCCCAACGAGCTTTCCGGCGGCCAAAGGCAAAGAGTCGCCATTGCCCGCGCCCTGGTGAACCGCCCTTCTATCATTCTGGCCGACGAACCCACCGGCAACCTGGACTCGCAAACCGGCAATGAGATCATGGCGCTGTTCGACCGCTTGCAAGCGCAGGGAAATACCATCGTCCTGGTGACGCACGAGAAAGATATCTCGGAATACGCCCACCGCGTTATTCACATCAAAGACGGCGTCATCGAGCGCGACGAACGCAACCAGAGAGCTTAGCGCCACGCTACGTGCGGGACTGACCACGGTCTGTGTGGGGACGGGGCTTGCCCCGTCCGGGCGGAGCCCAGCTCGGCGGTTGAGCCGCACGGCACCGGGTGGGCGCCAGTGTCTAGCCGCTTTGGTCAGATGCGGCATCACTGGTCATCCATCACAGCCTTCCCTCACCACATTTCGCTACACTTCTGGCGCGCGCTCCGCGCCCGGAGGTGAGCTGTGTCCCGCTTCGATCCCGAATTCGCCCACGACGTGCTGATTCCCATTGCAGAGGCGGCGTATCTGCCGGCGCTGCAGCCCGATTCCCTCCCCACCGGCTATGAGCCCGTAGGACCATTGCGGGTCAACCAGATTCGCGCCGCGGCGATTACCGCCGAAGCCATGCCCTCGGCAGCACCCGCACCGCACGTAGCTCTCATGCAGAGCATGCGCAAGGACGGCGACACCTTCGGCTGGGTCGTACAGAACACGCAAACACAGACTTTAGTTGTGAGCTTCCGCGGGACCGTCTCTCTCGCCGACTGGCTGCACAACTTCGACTGGCTCCCCGCACAGTACGAGCCGGTGCCCGATTACGGCACCGTGCATAAAGGATTTCAGGCGGTCTATAACATCGTCCGGGACAGCGTGTTCGCGCAGATTCGCAACGCCGACCAGAAGTTCACCCGTCTGATCGTCACCGGCCACAGCTTAGGCGCGGCGCTCAGCGAGTTGGCCGCTCCCGACCTGCTGCACAATGGAGGCCTGGCGGTCGTGCCGGAGGTGCAGAACTTCGCCGGCCCGCGCGCCGGCCATCATGACTTCGCCAGCATTTTCGACACGCAGATCGATGCCTGCTTCCGCGTGGTCAATGCCTGGGATATCGTCCCTCACCTGCCTCCGCCGCTGGCGCTGTTCGAGCACGTGGGCCAGGCGGTTCGAGTAAACGGCGGATTTACCTTGGATGAACTGATTGCGCACAGCATGGAGCATAGCTACGCTCCGGGTCTGGCCAAGCTAGTGCCGCAAGCTACGGCGCGACTAAGAACGGCCGCGGTTGCAGCTGGAAGCGATCTCGATGAGATGCTGATTGGGAGGGAGCCATAGACGGACTGGCGACCGATCGGCGGGCGGCGGTGCAATGAACGCTGCGCTTCCTTACGCCCAACTGTCTGCCTCGCCGCGGGGACTGAGGCGTAGGATAACTGTGCATGCACCGAAAGGCACAAGATTGGATCAAGACGCTGGCGCTCACCCCGCACCCGGAAGGCGGATATTTCCGCGAGACCTACCGGTCGGCATGGTCGTTTCCGGCGGGTGCCTTGCCGGCAGAATTCTCAGGCGCGCGACAAGCTTCGACGGCAATCTATTTCCTGCTCGAGGGGCAGGACTTCTCCGCCTTCCACCGCCTGCACTCTGACGAGATGTTGCACTTCTACGCGGGCGGCGCGTTGGTATTGCATGAGTTGTCAGCGGACGGGAGCTACGCGAGGAAAACACTGGGAAGCAATCCGGAAGCCGGCGAAGAATTGCAGCTTGTAGTCGAGGCGGGACGCTGGTTCGCCGTGGGTGTTCGCGACCCGGGATCGTATGCCCTCATCGGCTGCACGGTTGCGCCCGGGTTCGATTTTGCCGACTTCGAAATCGCCAAGCGGCAAGTCTTGCTGCGGGAGTATCCACAATACCGGGACGTCGTGATGCAGTTCACTCGCGAGTAAGCCCGGCGGCAGGTTCCCTGCGAAATTACTTAGCGAATGCGGATGCTAAAGTAGCAGGGACCGGTACGAGTTCACCTGAATTCCTAACAGCAGCAAAGCGACGATGAAGTTATCGCGACGAGATTTTGTGCGTACCGGAATGGCGGGGGGTGCCTTGGGCGCTCTGGGCGAGCTTCCTCTGGCTCAGGATTCAATCGCTTCCGAGGACCGCCGCTCCATCTTTATTGACACCGATACCGCATCCGACGACGCCGTCGCCCTGATGATCGCTTTCGCGGAACCCGGCATCGAGATCGCCGGCATCGGCACGGTTGCCGGGAATGTGCCGGTGGACGTGGCGACGCGCAACGCCATCTACATTCGTGATCTTTGCGGAGCCAAAGCGCCGGTTCATCGTGGTGCGGCCAGTCCTCTCATTCGACCGCTGCAAACTGCGCAGTATATCCATGGGCAGGATGGAATGGGCGACATTGGGTTGCCCATTCGCGATAAGGCCCCGAATTCTAGCGACGCTGTTGGCGCATTGATCGCGGCCGCGAAGAAATATTCCGGCACTCTGGAACTGGTCACGCTGGGGCCGCTGACGAATATCGCCGTAGCGGTGCGGCGCGCGCCCGAGATTGTTCCTCTGATCAAGCGCTGCGTGGTGATGGGCGGGGTCAGTGATTATCGCGGCAATGTGACGCCAGTCTCGGAGTTTAATTTCTGGGTCGATCCGGAAGCGGCGGAAATTACGCTTCTCTCCGGTTTGACCATCGAGATGGTGGGCTGGGACATTTCGCGCAAATACGCCGTGTTCGATGACGCGGAGGCAGCGGAAATCCGCGCCATTGGCACCGAGCGGGCCCAGGTGGCCATTGATTGCCAGAAGAAACTGCGGGAGTTCTCTTTGAAAGAGACGGGGCTGCGCGGGTTCGATTTGCCGGATCCGATTGCCATGGCGGTGGCGCTGCGCCCCGAGATTGCGACACGGAGGAAGACGCTGGCGGCTACCGTCATTACGGATGACGGACCGACCCGCGGCATGGCGATGTTTGATGAGCTCAGCCGCAAGCCCCAGGGTTCGCGAATCAGTGTGGTCGAGGAGGCTTCACGGGAGGCATTCGTCAAAATGCTGCACGACGCATTGCGGGCGTAAAGTGAGAGAAGCACTGAGGGCGGCACGGCTCCCTCCCTTTAACAACCTGGGCGGGCATTCGCTCTAAAGAATTTCCCCGTCGAAACCGATTGATAAATCGAGACGATTCTTTCGCAGGCCGAAAGCCGCGGCACATCGGCTAAGATGTCACCGACATTGTCCTTCTGGAAAACGCAATGGCGAAAAACAGTAAGCGGAATTCCAAGGAAAACGGCGCGCACGCGGCCGTAGTAGAAGCACCCCCGGGGGTGCGCCTGGGGCAGGACTGCAAATACAAAGATGAGTTGTGCCAGCTGCAACTTGAACTGGTCAAGCTGCAAGAATGGGTCCGCCACAAAGGATTGAAAGTCGCCGTCATCTTTGAAGGGCGCGATGCGGCCGGGAAGGGCGGCGCGATCAAGCGAATCACCGAGTGCCTGAACCCGCGCATTTGCCGCGTGGTCGCTCTGGGCACTCCCACGGAGAAAGAAAAGACGCAGTGGTACTTTCAGCGCTATGTGAGCCAATTACCCGCGGGCGGCGAAATGGTTCTGTTTGACCGCAGCTGGTACAACCGGGCGGGCGTCGAGCACGTGATGGGGTTTTGCACGGAGAGCGAGTACCTCGAGTTTCTGCATAGCTGCCCGGCCTTTGAGCAGATGCTGGTGCGCTCGGGAATCATCCTGGTGAAGTATTGGTTCTCGGTGAGCGATGAAGAACAGGAACGGCGCTTTCAGGAACGCATGCACGACCCGACGAAACGCTGGAAGCTGAGTCCGATGGACCTGGAGTCGCGGCGGCGATGGGTGGAGTATTCTCGCGCCAAAGACGAGATGTTCGCCCACACCGACATCAAGCAGGCGCCATGGTACGTGGTGAATGCAGACAACAAGAAGAAAGCGCGGCTCAATGTCATCCGGCATTTGCTTTCTCTCATCGCTTACGACGACCTGACGCCCGAGCCTCTGAAGCTGCCGCCGCTGGAAAGAGCGAAGTACATTCGGCCGCCGATGCACACTCAGAACTTCATCCCCGAAGTGTACAAATAGGTTTGGCGCCGCAAGAGGGTGGAATAGACTTCCCAGCAGCGTTTTCCTCGCGGCCTTTTGGCCGCTCGGGTTTACCAACAGGGCGGCCGGTTGGCCCGACTGAAAGTCGTGCCCTCCCGATGGTTGCCGTCTTCGAGTTCTTCCGCAGCGGCTGAAGCCATCCCCTGCCTTGAGGGTGAGCGAATCGCCGTCAGCGCAGGAAGGCGTCTACCAGACCACCATCTACGGGGATCAGGTGCCCGGTGGTGCAGCGAGCCAGGGGACTGGCAAGGAAAAGAATCGCCTGCGCGCAGTCGTCCGGGTCAATCGCCTGGTGAGTCAGCGTGCGCTGGGCATAGAAGTCTGCCAGAACCGCGCGGAGTTCGTCGTCGGTGGCTTGGGAATCGAAAGCGATTCCATATTTCTTTAGCGAGGCCATTACGCGGTCGCGGGGAAACATGGTTGAGCCTTTCACCACGGTGGCCGGGCTGATGCCGTTCACTCGAATTTTCGGCGACAGCGCAATCGCCTGCTCGCGGATGAGATGGCTGAGCGCAGCTTTGCTGACGTCGTAAGCTTCACTTCCCTTCTTGGCGACCACGGCGTTGGCCGAACTGATGAGGATGATGGAGGCTTCGAGATCCTGCTCGCGCAAAATCTTGGCAGCTTCGTCGCACAAGCGGTGATTGGCGGTGACGTTCAGATCGAGGGTCGCCGCCCACTGGTCGTCGGAAATGGCGCCATCCGGCGAAGACGGGAAAATTGCGGCCGTATTGATCAAGATATCGAAGCCGCCATAGTTGGCAATCACCTGCCGCAGAGCTTGGCGGATTGCTTGGCGATTGCGGATATCCACAGAGAGCGGCATGGCCGCCTCTTTGCCGCCGAGCTGCTTTGCGGACTCTGCGGTATGGCCGGCTTCCTTTTCGTCGCGGTCGGCAGCGACCACATTGGCTCCGCGCTGCGCGGCGAGCAGAGCCGCAGCCCGGCCGATCCCGTTGCCGCCGCCGACGATCACTGCTATCCGCCGGCTCAATTCTTTCTCCGGGGGCTGGCGGCGGAGCTTAGCCTCTTCCAACAGCCAATATTCGATGCGAAAAGCTTCAGAGGACGGCAGCGCAACGTAATTTGAAAACGTGGTGAAGGCTTCGGTTTTGGCGGCCGCGCCAGCCTGCGGAAGGATGGCCGGTGGTGCGCTGGACCCCATGGCGGTGGCGCCTTTCATCACGTGGATGGCGTTAACGTAGAACTCGCCGGTGATGCGGGCTTCCGTCTTGCTCTTGCCGAAGCTGAACATGCCGATGCCGGGAACCAGAACGACCGTAGGGTTCACGTCGCGCATGGCGGGTGAGTCGGGCTGAACGAAGGAGTCGTAATACTGCTTGTATTCCTCCCGGTAAGTCCTGAGCGCAGCTTCGATGGCCTCGCGCAATCCGGCCAGATCGGCTTTCAATTTCCAGGGAACATACAGCGGCCGAATTTTCGTACGTACAAAATGATCCGGACAGCTGGTGCCAAGATGCGCTAACTGCGCGGCATCTTTCGAATTGATGAAGCGCTGGACTTCGGGAAGATCGCTGAAACTGCCGATCATGCGCTGCCGGGAGGAAACACGCCCGCGGATGAAGGGGAAAATATCCAGCGCCCGCTCGCGATGGTCCGGCAACATTTCAAGCTGGGGACCGCCGAAAATTTGCCCGCCCTTCTTCTCGACGTGCTCCAGAACAAACTGGCCCAGTTGATCGATGATGGTAATGGTATTCAGATAGCACTCGTGCTGGGTGTCGCCCCAGGTGAACAGGCCGTGGCCGCCGAGGACAATCCCGTCACAGCCGCGGTTCTCGGTCACAGCCCGGCGCAGCATCATGCCCAGTTCCAAGCCGGGCCGCTGCCAGGGAAGCCAGACAAGTTTGTGCTCGAACCGACGGTTAAACTCCTCCATCTTTTCTTTGCCATTGGCGGACGCCGCCAGCGCGATGCCCCAGTCGGGATGAAGATGGTCCACGTGGGCAAAGGGAAGAAAGCCGTGCAGAGGGGTATCAATCGAAGAGGCGACAGTGTTGTTGTCGAAGTTGCAAAGCGGATAAAGTCCGACCATCTCATCTTCGAACTTGGGACCGCGGTAGCGGTGTTCCAGCGCGTGCAGTTTGTCCAGATATAGTCCTGCGAAGCCGCTGGCCTTCATGCTGCCGAGATCGCCGCCGCTGCCTTTGACCCAGAGAACTTTGACGTCACTGCCGTCCAGCGGGTCTTTCTCCGTCGCCTTGGAGCTGGTGTTGCCGCCGCCGAAATTGGTAATCCGCAGGTCGGAGCCAAGCAGGTTCGAGCGGTAACGCAGCGCCTCGACACCCGCAAGGTCGCGAGCGACGGTCTCATCCCACTTGTCTTCGAGATAGTGCAATTTCTCCTGAACCTTCAAGGGAGTATCCTCAGCAGTCCGAGCAGTTGGAGTAGAAGTTGATTGCTATAAAAGAATGATTGACCCGCAAAGAAACATTATGCGACATTCAGTGGGTTTTGCAATAGATTAATAAGTTCAATAGGGAATTCAGCAGAACAGGAGCTCACCCATGGCGGAAGGGCGTGATGGCGAAGTAGCGAAGGTCTTCAATGGACAACTCCAGCGCACATTTCGCATGCTTTGTTTTCTCGGTGCGATCTTTTTGACTGGCCTGGCCGGTGGAGCAGCATCGCAGTCGAGGCCAGGCAAGAATTCTGCTCCCACAGGCCTCAAATGCGAAGCCATGCAGGAGCCGCTTGGCATTGACATTGTTCATCCGCAGCTTTCCTGGCAGATGCAGGACTCGCGACGCGGCGCCAAGCAGGCGGCGTACGAAATTCGCGTGGCGGATTCGCTGGAAAACCTGGCCCATGAGAAAGCGGCGATCTGGGACAGCGGACGAGTGGAATCCGACCAATCGATCAACGTGCCTTACGCCGGGCTGCCGCTCGGGTCGCGCCAGCGCTATTACTGGCAAGTGCGGGTCTGGGATGAAACCGGTGAAGCTTCTGCTTATAGTCAGCCGAGCTGGTGGGAGATGGGACTGCTTGCTCCCGAAGACTGGAAGGCCAAATGGATTACTCGCGACATGCCGGTGGAGCGAGGTGATCACGAAGCCGACCCCAAATGGATTTGGGCCGCCAACGACAACAGCGCAACCCGCGGTTTGCCGGGGCGGCTCAAGTTCCGTTTTCACTTTACACTGCCCGAAACTCCGAAAGAAGCAACTCTGTTTATTACGGCGAAGGACAATGTTGCGGCCTGGGTAGATGGCAAACAGGTACTCGAGCCTTCACCGGAATTTGCCTATGGCCCACATCACGCCTGGGGATATTTCCGGGAAATTCCGGTCACTCAGGATCTGGGAAGCGGCG
>Ga0335085_10009177_pt1 | contig 14962 bp, 15 predicted proteins | sample Lox_Sample_45_FD_206712 | JGI IMG/M metagenome (GOLD analysis project Ga0335085, IMG submission 206712) | Soil microbial communities from Loxahatchee National Wildlife Refuge, Florida, United States - Lox_Sample_4.5 | ecosystem: Environmental > Terrestrial > Soil > Wetlands | place: USA... | reverse complement strand
CGCCCGGCATGACAAGGACGCCCCCGCACGACACTGCCACGTTCGACTCGAGCGGGAAGTGCAATACGCCGAGCACGCTCGCGTGCGGCGCGCGGAAGTACGTCGGGATCTCGAGCCGTGCGACGGCGGGGCTGTCGCGGAGCCCGCCGTCGGTGACGATCCCCGCGCCGCCGCGCTTCAGCGCCCGCAGCGCGAGGATGTCGCCGATCGTGCCGGCGCCGGGCTCGTTGCGCGCCTCGATCACGAGCACCTCGCCCGGCGAGATGCTCTCGACCGCCGCCTTCTGCGCGTTCAGCTCGGCCCTGTCGGCGGCCACGACGTCCTCGCGGACCGGCACGTAGCGCAGCGTGTGGGCGATCCCGACGAGCCGGAGGTCCGGCCGCGTCGGCCGGAGCCCCGCCATGAACGGGTTGCGGATGCCGCGCCGCTGCAGCTGCGTCGTCAGCGTCGCCGTCGCGATCCCGCGCAGCGCCTCGAGCGTCTCCTCCGGAACCACGTGCGCGCGCGGCGCGCCGAGGCCGAGCGCGGCGGCGCGCACCTCTGGCGTGACCTTCGGCATCGCGCCGATCGGATCGAGCGGAACGTCGTCCTCGACCACGGTGTTGCGCAGCGTCCCGACGCCCTCGACCTCGACCTCGACCACGTCGCCGGGCTCCATCGGCCGCGAGTTCGCCGGCGTCCCGGTGAGGATCACGTCGCCGGGCTCGAGCGTCATCAGCCGCGACAGGTCCGCGATCAGCGCCGCGAACGGGAAGATCAGCTCGGCGGTGCTCCCCTCCTGCACGACCTCCCCGTTCACCCGCGTGCGCAGCCTCAGGTTGCCGAGGTCGAGCTCGCCGGCCGGCACGAGCCGCGGCCCGATCGGCGTGAACCCGTCCTGCCCCTTCGCGCGCACGTTCGAGCCCGCGTCGGCCCAGCGCAGGTCGTAGACGACGACGTCGTTCGCCGCCGCGATCCAGCCGATGCACGACTCCGCCTCGTCGACGGGGATCCTCCGCCCGCCGGTGCCGAGCACGAGCGCGATCTCGCCCTCGTAGCAGAGGAGCTCGCAGCCGGCCGTCCGCACGATCGGGTCGCCGTCCCCGGAGAGCGACGACGGCGGCTTGAGGAAGTACGACGGCGCCGACGGCATCCGCCCGCGCTCCTCCGCGCGGCTCCGGTAGTTCAGGTGCACCGCGATGACCTTCGACGGGTTTAGCCCGAGCGGTCGCGAAACCGGCTCCACCGCGCGATCGTATAGTCCCCCGACATCGGTGCATCAAACGGGGAGGCAGGCAATGGATCTGTACGCGATCATCCGGCGGGAGGGGTGGGTCGACGGCGGCGATCTCGAGGCCGCGGCGGCGCGGTCGTCGAACGTCGGCGACGGCGAGATGCCGAACGACATCCGCTGGATTCGCAGCTACGTGCTGCGCGAGGACTCCGGCAACCTCGGGACGGTCTGCATCTACGAGGCGTCGAGCGCGGACGCGATCCGCGAGCACGCGTCGCGCGCCGACCTGCCCGTGACGGAGATCATCCCGATCGCCGACACGGTCGTCGTGCGGCCCGATCCGAGCTAGAGGCTAGGCCATCGACTCGCTGCGGCGCGCCGCGTAGGCGCGGTCCTCGTCCGTGACGGGCGGCGTGCCGTAGTAGTGGAAGCTCTCGACCGTCGCGATCTCCCATGCCTGGCCGCGCCTGCGCTCGGTCTCCGTCCAGATCACCGGCTCGCGGTCGGGGTCGTAGACGAAGTAGCCGCCGGTCGTGATCTCGATCCTGTTGCCGCCGGGCTCGAACACGTAGAGGAAGAAGCCCTGGCTGATCGTGTGCTTCGACGGCGCGAACTCGATCGGGACGCGGTGCTCGATCAGCAGGTCGGCGGCGCGCAGGACCTCCTCGCGCGTGTTCACCCAGAGCGAGACGTGATGGAGGCGGCCGTGCGCGTTGCGCGCGTCGACGACGTAGATCAGCTCGTGGGCGCAGATCGTGAGGCTGAGCCACGCGCCGGCCTCGGTGCCGTCGTCGAGGACGATCCCCTCGAAGTGGCGGAAGCCGAGCACGTCCGTCGCGAACGCGCGGCACGGCGTGACGTCGGCGGCGAGCAGGTTGACGTGGTCGAGCCGGCTGATGCCGACGCCGCGCCCGGTGAACCGCATCGGCTGGTTCCGCAGCACCGGGCGGAGATGCTCCGGCGGCTCGTAGCGCTCGGTCTCGTAGTAGAGCTCGAGCAGGTGCCCGTCCGGATCGTTGAACCGGTACGCGGGCCCGTGGCCGACGTCGCCGTCGATCCAGCCGATCCCGTGGCCGGACGACTCGATCGCGGCGACGCGCCGCTCGAGCGCCTCCGGGTCGCGCGCGCGGATCGCCATGTGGCCCATCCCCGGCTCCGGCGCCTCGGTCAGCACGACGGAGTAGCGCTGGTAGTCGCCGTACCCGCGGAGGTAGACCGACTGCCCCTCGACCGCCTCCTGCTCCATCCCGAGCGCCTCGGTGAAGAAGCGCGTGCTCCGCTCGAGCTCGGGCGTGAGCAGCTCGACGTGACCGATGTGGGCGAGGTCGCCGACGCTCATCGCGGCTCCGCGCCGGCGAGGATCGACGAGTTCACGACGCTCATCATGCGAACCTCCTCGTCGGAGAAGCCGGCCTCGAACAGCCTGTCCGCGAACAGCGCGAGGCCGTCCTCGACCGGCGGGTTCTGCGGCTGGCCGAGATCCGTGGAGAGGAGATTCGAGGCGACGCCGGTGGCGCGGATCCCCTCGAACACGCGCTCCCACGTGCACTTGCCCGTGTACGGCGTCGTGAAGCAGCGCTCGAGGATCGCGCCGCGCTCGACGAGCGCGACCTGGTCGGAGACGCCGATGTCCTCCGAGGGGAACTCCGGATGCGTGACGACGACGTGCGCGACGCCGGCCGCCTGCGCCGCGTCGACGACGGTGAAGATCTCATCGCGCGAGAGGTGGCCGGTGGCGAGCACGAGCCGGTGGCGCGCGACGAGGTCGAGCACGGCGATCAGCTGCGGAAGCGGCTCGCCCGCGGCGTCGACGACGGCGACCGGCGCAGCGTCGATCCCCTGCTCGTGCAGCTCCGCCTGGATCCGCGCCCACGCCGGCTTCGGCACGCCCTCCGGGTACTCGCGATCGCGCTCGTCCGACTCGTTGACGGAGTCCACGGTCGGCAGCCAGACGATGCGGGCACCCTCGCGCGCGGCGATCTCGATCGCCAGCGGGTTCAGCCCGCCGATCGACGCGTTCAGCGTCAGCGTCCCGATCGCGTCGATGCCCGGCACGGCGCGCTTCACGACCTGCGCGCGCTCGGCCGTCGACGTGTAGTGCGACTTCAGCGCGAAGCCGCGCAGGCCGACCTCGAGGAAGCGCTCGGCGAGGGTCACGTCGTCGATGCGCCGCTTCATCACGTCGGGGCCGACGTGGACGTGCAGGTCGTACGCGCCGCGCACCGCCTCGCGCGCGCGAGAGGACGGCGTCTCGGCCCCGGCGACGCTCGCGTCCGTCATCGGCGCGACCCTATCGGATCGCGCTCGGTAGGGTCCGGCGCGTGGGAGGCAGCCCGGTGGTCGCATTGCTCGGTCTCGGCGAGGCGGGCGCCGCGCTCGCGGCGGACCTCGTCGCCGCCGGCGTCGAGACGCGAGGCTGGGACCCGGACGAGCGTCGTGCCGTCGACGGCGTCGCGCGCGCGGAATCGGCGGTCGACGCGGTGTCCGGCGCGGCCGTCGTGCTCAGCGTCAACGGGCAGAGCGCAGCGCTCGCCGCGGCGCGATCGGTGGCCGTCGCGCTCGGGCCGGCGCAGCTCTATGCGGACCTGAACACCGCGAGCGCCGGGGTCAAGCGCGAGGTCGCGGCGGAGGTCGCGCCGTCGGGCGCGCTCTTCGCCGACGTCGCGCTGCTCGCGCCGGTTCCCGGAAACGGGCTCCGCACGCCGGCTCTCGTCTCGGGCCCGGGCGCACCGCGCTTCGCCGACGTGTTCGCGCCGCTCGGGATGCCGGTCGAGACGCTCGGCGACGAGCCCGGCGAGGCGGCGACGCGCAAGCTCCTGCGCAGCGTGTTCATGAAGGGCCTCGCCGCCGCGGCGATCGAGAGCCTGGGCGCCGGGGAGGCCGCCGGCTGCGAGCCGTGGCTGCGCGAGCAGATCCTGACCGTGCTCGACGAGCCGCTGCTCGACCGGCTGCTCAGCGGGAGCCGGCAGCACGCCGTCCGCCGCGTGGACGAGATGGAGGCCGCGGCGGCCCTCGTCGCAGAGCTCGGCCTCGAGCCGAACGTCGCCCACGCGGCCGCGCAGGTGCTCGCGCGCCTCGCGCCGCCCGCGCCGCCACGCCCGCACGCGCGGCGGAAGGCGGACACGCTCGCCCGGCTGCGGGGCGAGGTCGACTGTTGGGTCGCCTCGGCGGACGAGAACGGTGACGCGTATCTCGTTCCCCTCTCCTTCGTCTGGCACGACGAGGCGCTGACGGTCGCGACACCGCGCGCGAGCCGCACGGCGCGGAACCTGATCCACGCCGGTCGCGCCCGGGTCACGCTCGGCCCGACGCGCGACGTCGTCGTCGTCGACGGGACGGTCGAGGCGCTTCGGCTCGGCGCCGACTCGGCGCTCGAGGAGGCGCATGCGCACGCGACCGGCTTCGACCCGCGCACCGAGCGGGAGGAGTACGTCTATCTCCGGATCGCGCCCACCGGGATTCAGGCGTGGCGGGAAGCGAACGAGCTCGCCGGCCGACAGCTGATGCGCCACGGCGCCTGGCTCGACTGAGCCGCCACAGCCCGCGCAACTCTCGTGTCCCTCACGTATCGGGGCCTGGCCCCGGCCGTTCCGTGAGAGGCGTCTCGCCATGCGGGATCGCGCCTCTGCGGGCGAGGCCGGGGCCAGGCCCGAATACGGAAGCGTGACGGGTTTCCGGCGGACGCCCCGCGGAATCACCCACCCGCGGCGGCCGCCTCCAGCCGGTCCGTGAGCCAGCCGCACGGTCCCTCCTCGCCGCCCTCGGACAGCGCGGCCCAGTAGCGGTCGATCTCCTCCTGCGTCTCGCACGAGACCACGAACGAGACCGCCTCCGTCAGCGGATGCCCCGGCCCCCCGTTCAACGCCGTGAAGCGCAGCCCGTCGAGCTCGAACGTCACCGTCATCACCGTGCCCTCCGGCCCCGGGCCGGCAGCGCCGTAGCGGGAGACGTCGACGATCCGCGAGTTCGCGACAACCGCGGTGTAGAGCGCGGCGGCTTGACCCGCCGATGACTTTCGCGCCGTCCGCCGGTCCAACCGGAAGATGCGCGCGCCACGCCGGAGCACCGTCGTCTGCCGCGTCGGCGGGCTCGCTCCCGACGCGACGACGCTCCACGTCCTCGCGCGGCTGCACCTCACCGCGCGCCGGATCGGTCTCGAGATCCGCTTCCGCGACGCGTCGGGCGAGCTGCTCGAGCTGATCGACTTCGCCGGCCTGCGCGGGACGCTATGCGTCGAGCCGCGGCGGCAGCCCGAACAGCGGGAACAGCGTCTCGGTGTCGAGGAAGAAGGTGAGCTCGGCGATCCCGCCGGCGGGTGAGAGCCGCAGCACCTGGAGCGCCCACGGCTCGTAGCCGTCGCCGCTCGGGCTCGGCTTGTACTGGCCGAACGCGGGCGCGCCGTTCGCGGAGCCGGCCGGGAGCACGCGCGAGCCTCTGCAGCCGATCCCGGGCCCCCACCACCACGTGAAGATGTCGTCGCGGCCGCGCAGCCACATGTCGAACGGCGGCATCGACTGGATCGCGTCCTCGCGGATCAGCGAGGTCAGGGCCTCGATGTCGTACTCCTCGAACGCGGCGACGTAGCGTGCGAGCAGCGTCGCGTCGACCTCGTCCAGCGGAACGGGGTCGGCGTCGAGATCGGCCGCCGCGAGCGTCGCGCGGGCGCGTTGAAGCGCGCTGTTCACCGAGGCGACGCTCGTCTCCAGGAGCTCCGCCACCTCCGTCGCCTTCCAGCGCAGCACCTCGCAGAGGATCAGCGTCGCGCGCTGACGCGGCGGCAGATGCTGGAGCGCCGCGACGAACGCGAGGCGGATCGTCTCGCGCGCGACGGCGACGTCGGCCGGATCGCCCTCGGGCGCGAGCAGCCCGTCGGGGATCGGCTGGATCCACGTCGTCTCCGGCAGCGTGTTGAGGAGCGCCGGATCCGGCTCGGCCGCCGGCCCGAGATCCATCGGGCGGGCGCGGCGCTGCCGCCCGTCGAGCATGTCGAGGCAGACGTTCGTCGCGATGCGGTAGAGCCACGAGCGCAGCTGGGCGCGACCCTCGAAGCGGTCGAGCCCGCGCCAGGCGCGGATCAGCGTCTCCTGGACGGCGTCCTCCGCCTCGAACGGAGAGCCGAGCATCCGGTAGCAGTACCCGGTCAGCTCGCCGCGATACGGCTCGAGCCGGTGCTCGAGCTCTCCGTCCGCGAGCGCGAGAGTGCGCGGCGCATCCTCCACGCTGCTCATGCTGCCATATCGACCGAGCCGTCGGCGATCAGCGGGGAGCCGGTCTCGAGCAGCGACTTCAGGTCGCTGAGGATCATCGCCCAGCCGCCGCCCGTGCCCGGGAAGCGACCGCCGACGAAGCCCGCCGTGGTCGGGGCGCCGTGCAGCTCGTGCGCGAGCGAGATCCTCGTGACGCCGGCGCCGGCAGGCGCGATCTCCCACGTCACGTGCGTCTCGGGCTCCGCCGCCGTCTCGTCGTTGAACAGCGCGTGCCAGGTGTGGACGATCCTCCGTCCGGGCTGGACGTCGAGGACCTCGCCCTCGACCATGACGTCCGGGCCGCCCATCGCCCTCATGCTCGCGTTGGAGAGGAGGCGGTAGACGCCGCCGGGCCGAAGGTCGACCTCGATGGGCGAGCGGTACCCGTAGAGCTGGGACAGCTCCGGGCGCGTGAGCGCGTCCCAGACCGTGTCCGGGCTCGCCTTGACGTAGACCCGGTAGTGCTGCGTCGCCACCAGACGCTCGGTGTCGATGGACATCGCGGACTCCTTTCGTGGGTCGTGGTTGACCCTAGGACCGGAGCCGCCCCGAAAACTCATCGCTCGTCAGAGGCCGAGCAGCCCGATCGCGTTCTCCTTGAGGACGAGGGGCCGCACCTCGTCCCTGAAAGGCGCCTGCTCGAAGTCGGCGAGCCAGCGGTCGGGCGTGATCAACGGGAAGTCGGAGCCGAACAGCACCTTGTGCCGCAGCTGCGTGTTCGCGTACTGGACGAGCTGCGGCGGGAAGTACTTCGGCGACCAGCCGGAGAGGTCGATCCAGACGTTGTCCTTGTGCAGGCAGATCGAGATCGCCTCGTCCTGCCACGGGAACGACGGGTGCGCGAGCACGATCTTCAGCTCCGGGAAGTCGGCGGCGACGTCGTCGAGGCACATCGGGTTCGAGTACTTCAGCTTCAGCCCGCCGCCGCCGGGGAGCCCCGTGCCGATCCCGCTGTGCCCGCTGTGGAAGAGCGCCGGCACGCCGGCCGCGGAGATCGCCTCGTACAGCGGGTAGACGCGCTCCTCGTTCGGGAAGAAGGCCTGGATGTTCGGGTGGAACTTGAAGCCCTTCACGTCGTGCTCGGCGACGAGCCGTTGGATCCGCTCGACGGCGTCGGGACGGGCCGGGTCGACGCTCGCAAACGGGATCAGGACGTCGGAGTTCTCCCGCGCCGCCTCGGCGATCTCCTCGTTCGGGATCATCGGCCGACCGCTGCGCGACTCCCAGTCGACCGTGAAGACGACCGCCGCCATGTTCCGCTCGCGGTAGTAGCCGGCGACGTCGTCCACCGTCGGCAGCGCCTGCTCGCTCTTGAAGTAGCGCTTCGCGGCGGCTCGCAGCTCCGGCGGCATCGGGTCGAGGCCGGAGCGCGACAGCTCCGTGTGGACGTGGACGTCGATCGCGACGACGGCGGCTGGATCGATCACGCCGCCGATCATCGCATCTCCCGCGTGATATACAGCCCTCCCTATGGCGCGCACAGAGGCTCCACGGCGGGACGGCCCCGCCGCAGCCGCGCCGGCCGCGACCGGCAGGACGGTGCGCGACGCGACCTTCGACCTGCTCCGGCGGCGCGGGCTGACGACGATGTTCGCGAACCCCGGCTCGACGGAGATCAGCTTCCTCTCCGGGCTGCCGGACGACTTCCACTTCGTGCTCGGGCTCCACGAGAACGCCGTGATCGGGCTCTCGAGCGGCTGGGCGATCGGACGCGGCGAGCCGGCGCTCGCGCTGCTGCACACGACCGCGGGGCTCGGAAACGCCGTCGGCGCCCTCGCCACCGCGCGCGTCAACCGCGCGCCGATCGTCGTCCTCGTCGGCCAGCAGGACCGGCGCCATCTCGCCTTCGAGCCGTTCCTCTCCGGCCGGCTGTCCGGGCTCGCCGGTGAGTACCCGGTGCGCGTCGAGACGCCGGTTCGCGCGCAGGACGTCCCCGACGCGATCGAGCGCGCCTACCACGCGGCGGTCACCTCCCGCGGCCCGGCGCTCGTGATCGTGCCGATGGACGACTGGGCGAGCGAGGCGGACGACTCGCGCGAGCCCGCCGCCGTCTCGGGAGAGGTGATCCGCGCGGCCGAGGCGGCGCCGGAGGCGGTCGAGGCGCTCGCGGCGTTCCTCGGCGAGGCGGACTCGCCGGCGCTCGTCGTCGGCGCGGGCGCGGACGACGCGGACACGTGGGCGGCGCTCGTCGAGCTCGCCGAGAAGCTCGTCGCGCCCGTGTACCAGGAGTCGTTCGGCGCGCGCGCCGGCTTCCCGCAGGACCATCCGCTCTTTGCCGGCTTCCTCCCGTCCGACCGGCCGCGGCTGCGGGAGACGCTCGCGCCGTACGACGCGGTGCTCGTCGTCGGCGCGCCGGCGTTCCGGCAGTCGGCGTACCAGCCGGGCCCGATGACGGAGCCGACGACGCGCGTCGCGGTCGTCGGCGACGACGCGGAGGAGGTGCACCGGAGCGCGGCCGGGCTCGCCGTGCTCGCGCCGCCCGCCGGCGTCTGCCGCGAGCTCGCGCGGCGCGTCGCCGCGCGCGAGGCCGAGCCGCCTGCGCCGCGCACGCGCATGCCTTTGACGCCGCCGCCCGGTCCCGGCGAGCCGCTGCTCGCCACGCACATCCTCGCCGCGCTCGCGGAGCGGCTGCCGCCCGACGCGATCGTCCTCGAGGAGGCGCCGGTCGACCGGCCGGAGATCCACGACCGGCTGCCCGCCCGGCAGCCGCTCGGCTTCCTCAGCGCCGCCCAGGGCGGGCTCGGCTTCGCCCTCGCCGGCGCGACCGGGCTCCGCATGGCGCAGCCGCACCGGCCCATCGTCGCCGTCGTCGGCGACGGCGCGTCCCTCTACGGCATCCAGGCGGTCTGGACGGCGGCGCACTACCGCGTCGGCGCCGTCTGGGTCGTCCTCTCGAACGGCGGCTACGTTGTCATGGACCGGCTCGCCGAGCGCCAGGGCGCGACGTCGACCTGGCCCGGCTTCGCCGAGATCGAGGTGGCGGCGATCGCGCGCGGGTTCGGCTGCCCGGCGCGGCGGATCTCGACGCACGACGAGCTCGTCGCCACGCTCGACGAGATCGTGCCGACGCTCCACGAGCGCGACGAGCCGCTCCTGCTCGACGTCGTGATCGCGCCGACCGCGACGTTCGCCGGCTGAACGAATTCTCAGCGAGACCGGACAACATCGGACGGCCCTCCGACGCTGTTCCGCCTGCTGGAACACCCTCTGGCGGCCACGTTTTCCCTGCAAATGGCCGCCTTTTTCACGCATCCGTCCGACGCGGGATTCACAGTCGGCACCCCACGCCAACTGTTGCACCTGTCACGACGTCTACAGCGGCACCAGGCCCGCGCGGAGGGACTTGCATCACACGCCTCCGACAGAGAAAGATTCACGCCTCGGCATGCTTCCGGTCATGCCGCGGGATGCCCGGTCAGACCGGATCACGGGCAACGCTCAACTGAGCAAGGAAGGGAGGAGTTGATGTCGTTTCGGAGGGTTCTGATGGCGCTGCTTCCCGTCGCGGCGATCGTGACGGTGGCAGTGGCCACCGGCGCCGGAGCCGCCCCGACCTACATCGTCGGCCAGGCCAGGCCGGGCGCCGCCGTCAGCAAATGCGGCATGGGAACCGGCAAGAAGGCCACGGGGGCGCCGATCAAGATCGACGGGCTGGACATGCTGATCCCGGGCGTCGACTTCACGACGATCGGCAAGGTCGCCGCGGCGTACTTCAAGTGCGTCAACGACAACGGCGGCATCAACGGCCGCCCGATCAAGTACAAGCTCTACGAGGAGGCTCTCAACCCGGCGCAGGAGGCGGCGCTCGCGCGCAAGATGATCCAGAGCGATCACGCCATCGGCATCGTCGGCAACACGAGCTTCGCCGAGTGCGGGACGAACTGGAAGTACTACAAGAGCCAGGGCTACATCGTGATCGGCGCCGGCGTGCAGGCGGAGTGCTACAGCACTCCGAGCTTCGCGGAGACGAACATGGGCCCGCGCTACAGCAACCTCGGCGCGGCGCAGGCGCTCATCGGGGCCGGCGTGAAGAAGATCGCGATCGCGTCGCCGGACACGATCTCGGCGTACGCGGACTCGGCGGTCGCGGCGTACGGGCCGTCGAAGGGCGTCCAGGTGAAGGTCTTCCCGACGCACCTGCCGGTCACGGACGCGAACACGATCGTGCAGCAGCTCTACCAGTTCGCCGGTTCCGGCGGCGGCATCATCCTCGACTTCACGCCCGACACGGCGCCCGCTCTGATGAAGGCCGCGGAGCAGCAGGGCATCGTCGACGACGTGAAGTGGGGCTCGTCCACGCCGATCGCGAACACGCTGATGGCGAGCCAGTTCTCGCCGGCGTTCGACGGGCACCTCTGGATCAACAGCGAGTTCTCGCTCGTCTCGCCCACGGTCGGGCCGGACTCGCGGCTCATGTTCGCGATCCTCAAGAAGTACGCGCCCAGCATCGCCCCGCAGTCGTTCGGGCAGATGGGCTTCATGGACGCGGACTTCGCCACGCAGGCGCTCATGAGCATCACCGGCGCCATCACCGCGAAGTCGTACAACGCCGCCGTCAAGGCGCTGCACGACGTCAAGACCGACATGCTGTGCAAGCCGTGGTACGTCGGTAACCTCCCGTACCACATCGCGAACAACACGGACATCACCGTCGACTACAAGAGCGGAGACGTCGTCGTGAAGCAGCCGTGCTTCGAGATCACGGGTGCCACCGACGCGCCGATCAGGCAGACCCGCGTCTGGGAGAAGAAGTACCACCTGAACGGCTAGGCCGGGACAGGAGACTCACGCACATGACGACAAGGACGAAGGGCTTCGATGAATAGCGTGTTGGCGCTGAGCATCTTCGGCGTCGACTGGATCTTCTTCAAGCCATACATCGTCCTGGGGCTGGCGCTGGGGAGCGTGTACGCGCTCTCCGGCGTCGGCCTCGTCGTCCTCTACCGGGCGACCGGCGTGCTCAACCTCGCGTTCGGCGCGGTCGGCGCGGCGGGCGCCCTGATCGCGTACTGGCTGATCAACCACACCGGGACGCCGCACTGGATCGCGTACGTGATCTGCGTCCTCTTCGGCGGCGTGCTGAACCTGATCTACGGCGTGCTGCTCGGGCCGGCGTTCGCGCGCCGCGACCCGCTCGTGAAGATGATGGGGACGCTCGGGCTCGCGCTGATCCTGCTCGGGGTGATGGCCTGGCGGGCGCCGATCGGCGGCGCGTTCGCTCGGTTCCTGCCGCTCCCGAGCTCGAATCACATCTACAGGATCTTCGGGACCGTGATGAACCTGACGGAGATCATCACGCTCTGCTTCGCGATCGGCCTCACGCTCGTGATCACGATCTTCCTCAGGGTGACGAAGCTCGGCACGGCGATGCGCGCGCTCGCGGACGACCGCGAGATCTCCGCGACGCTCGGCGTCCCGGTGCGGCGCGTCGAGGCGTCGGCCTGGTTCGGGTCGGGCCTCGTCTGCGGCGCGGCCGGCCTCGTGCTGCCGGACCTGCTGACGTCGCTCGACTACTCGGCACTGACCTTCCTCGTCATCTCGGCGCTCGCCGCCGCCCTGATCGGGCGGCTGCACTCGCTGTGGGGGACGCTGCTCGGGGGCATCGCGATCGGCATCGCGCAGGCGGTGTTCGCGCCGTACGAGTCGATCACGCGGTACCGCACCGCGGCTCCGTTCGTGCTGGCGATCGTCGCGCTGCTCTTCTTCTCGCGGAAGCGCGTCGTCACCATCTCCGGGACCGCACGCTGATCCCGTGAGAGCCGAGACGGAGACGGCCGCACCGACCGAGGGCCGCGCGGCGGCCGCGGGGCCGCGCCTCGGCGTCAGCCGCGGCACGTGGATCCGCGCCGGCGTCATCGCCGCGCTGCTCCTCTTCGCGCTGCTCGCGATCCCGAAGCTCGTCGGCGACGACTACGTCACGACGTTCACGAGCGTCGCGATCTACGCGGTCGTCGCGCTCGGCTTCAGCGTCCTCTACGGGCGCGTGGGGATGATCTCGCTCGGCCAGGTCGCGCTGCTCTCGATCGGCTGCTGGATCGGCACACGGCTCTCGTTCGCGACGTCGCTCCCGTTCCCGGTGATGCTGCTCGTCGTCGGCGCGATCACGATGGTGCTCGGCACGCTCGTCGGCCTGCCGGCGCTGCGCCTCTCGGGCCTCTACCTCGCGCTGATCACGCTGATGTTCGCGGGCGCGACGACGATCATCCTCTCCGCGACGGAGTTCCCGAACGGCGGCGGCGGCTTCCTCGGCTTCACCGCGAACCCGAGCCTCGCCGGGCTCAAGCCGGTGCGCCGGCCGACGTGGGGCACGAGCGACATCGCCTTCTACCGATACACGGTGATCGTCTGCGGGCTGATGTTCCTGCTCGCGCTCGTCCACATCTCGGCGAAGCCGGGGCGCGCGTGGGCCTCGATCCGCGAGAGCGAGCCGGCCGCGCTCGCCGGGGGCGTGAACATCGTCCTCTACAAGATGTGGGCGTTCGCGCTCGCGTCGTTCATGACCGGCGTCGCCGGCTGCCTGCTCGCCGCGCAGATCGGCGAGCCGCGCGCGATCACCTTCCAGACGCAGGACTCGCTGACGCTGGCGGCGACCGCGCTGATCGGCGGCATCTTCAGCCTCTGGGGCGCCGTCGTCGCCGGGATCTTCAACCAGTTCCTCCCGTTCTTCTTCCAGGCGCAGTGGGGGATCAACACGTACTTCCTGCTGATCATCTTCGGCGCCGGGCTCCTGCAGGTGCTGCTGACGGCGCCGGGCGGGCTCGCGCAGCAGTTCCCGCGGGACATGGCGAACCTCGGCCGGCTCGCCGCGCGCCGTTTCCGCCGGCTCGCCGAAGGGGAGAGGACGAACGAGTGATCGAGGTCGACGGCCTCACCGTCCGCTTCGCCGGCGTCACGCCGCTCGACGACGCGAGCCTCGTCTTCCCCGGCGGGACGTGCGGCCTGATCGGGCCGAACGGCGCTGGCAAGACGACGTTCTTCAACGTCCTCAGCGGCTTCGTCAAGCCGGCAGCGGGCTCGATCCGCGCGTACGGCGAGGATCTGTTGAAGATGGCCGACTACAAGCGCGCCCGCTGGGGGCTGCGCCGCACCTTCCAGACGGAGCAGTCGATCGAGGAGCTGTCGGTCTTCGACAACATCGCGGTGATTCACGAGCACTCCGGCGCGAAGCGCGCGTCGCGCCACGCCGACGTCACGGCGGCGATGGAGTTCGTCGGGCTCGCCGTCTCGCCGCGGGCGAAGGCGGGCACGCTCGGCGCCGGCGAGCGGCGGCTGCTCGAGGTTGCGCGCGCCGTTGTCGGGCGGCCGCGCGTCGTGCTCCTCGACGAGCCCGCGGCCGGCCTGCCGGAGGAGGAGACGGAGCATCTCGGCGCCGTCATCCAGCGCATCCCGGAGGCGTTCGGCGCGCTGACGATCCTCGTCGACCACGACATGAGCCTCGTCTCGAGCTGCTGCACGACGACGGCGGTGCTCGACTTCGGCAAGGTGATCGCGATCGGCGCGACCGCGGACGTCCTGCGGGACGAGCGCGTCACGAGCGCGTACCTCGGGACCGAGGAGGAGGTGTGAGCGACGTCGGGCTGAAGATCGACGCGTTCTCGGTGCCGCGCGGCGGGCGCACCGTCGTGCACGAGGTGACGATCGACGTCCCGCCGGGCGAGATCACGGCGCTGCTCGGCCCGAACGGCGCCGGCAAGTCGTCGCTCGTGCTCGCGGTCGGCGGAGTGCTGCGCCCGAACGGCGGGCGCGTCCTGCTCGGCGGCGACGACCTGACGCGGCGGCGGCCCGAGGCGGTCCGGCGCGCCGGCGTCGCCATCGTCCCCGAGGGGCGCAGGCTCCTTCCGGATCTGTCGGTGGAGGACAACCTGCGCGTGGCGACGTACGCGCTTCCGCGCGCGCAGGCGCGCGAGGCGACGCGCTATGCGACCGAGCTGTTTCCCGCGCTCGAGCGCCGGTGGAAGGCGACGGCGCGGCAGCTCTCGGGCGGCGAGCAGCAGATGGTCGTCCTCGCGCAGGCGCTCGTCTCGCAGCCGAAGTTCGTGCTCGTCGACGAGCTCTCGCTCGGGCTCGCGCCGGTGATCGTCAAGCGGCTGATGCCGACGCTCCAGTCCGTCGCCGAGCGGGGCACCGGTGTCCTGCTCATCGAGCAGTTCGCGCATGTCGCCCTCGGCGTCGCACAGACCGCGTACGTGATCGAGGGCGGGCGCATCCGAGACCACGGCGACGCGCAGACGTTCAAGGACAACCCGGAGCGGCTTCACTCGGCCTACCTGCTGCGCGAGCACGACGTCTCGCTCGACGCGCAGCCGCAGCCGCAGCCGCAGAACGGAGGCCCGGGCGCGTGACTCCCGCGCCGGCGCTGAGGACGCTCGACGAGCGCCGCGCCGGAGCGCTGGAGGCGCTGTGCGAGCTGATCGTCCCGGGGTCGAGCCGCGTCGGCCCGGTCGTGTACATCGACGCCGCGATCGCCGGGATGCCGCCGGGAATGCAGGCGGCCGCGCTCGGC
>Ga0335085_10009175_pt1 | contig 14963 bp, 20 predicted proteins | sample Lox_Sample_45_FD_206712 | JGI IMG/M metagenome (GOLD analysis project Ga0335085, IMG submission 206712) | Soil microbial communities from Loxahatchee National Wildlife Refuge, Florida, United States - Lox_Sample_4.5 | ecosystem: Environmental > Terrestrial > Soil > Wetlands | place: USA... | reverse complement strand
CCGCAAACGCAAAAAACGCCGGCCCGGTTCCGCCCCCCGAAGGGAGAGGAACCGGGCCGGCGCCGTACGACGAACCTCTAGGACCAGGCCAGTCCGAGAGCGTGCGGGGCTAGCTTAGCGCGGCAGTGGTCAGTTCCTCCGGCCGCGGCAGGTGTAGCTTGTCGATCGCCGCACGGCGCTTGCGGCCAGGGCGCCGGTCATACTTTGCAGTCGTTGCCGGGTCGGAGTGCCCGAGGATCTCCTGCACTGTCACCAGGTCCACGCCGGCGTCAAGAAGGTTGCCGGCGATAGTGCGCCGGAAGTCGTGAGCCGTGAGCGGCCGGACCCCGGCCTGCGCCTGCCGCTTCTGCAAGATGTCGCCGATAGCGACACCCGTCAGGTGACTTCCCTTCTTGATCTTGCCGAGCCGGTCAATGGACCGGAAGACAGGGCCGTCCTTCTCGCCAAGGACGGCGAGCCAGCGGTCCAGGTAGGCGAGCCCGTCATCATGGATGTACGCCTCGCGTTCCTTGTCGCCCTTGCCGATGATCCGGATGATGCGCTCGGCGCTGTCGAAGTTCTCGATCAGCATGTCCGCCACCTCTTCACGCCGCGCGCCTGTGGCCGCGAGAACGGCGATGATGGCGGCGTCGCGGGTGGCGATCGGCTCTTTCCCGGCCAGGCTCGCCGACAGCAGGGCGGCGATTTCGCCGGGGGAAATGTTCCGGCCGGCCGGAAGGCGGTTGACCTTCATTGTTTTCACTTCGCAGGCGTTAACCATCTGCTCGGCGGTCATCAGGCCGAGACGCCGGGACACCCTAAGGGTGCTGCGGAGTGCGGACAGATGGAGGTTGACGGTGCGGGTTGCGTAGCGTTCCACGAGCTGGTTCCGCAGGACCTCAACATCGTCGTAGCGGAGCACCCACCATGCGATGCTCGCCCCGCTGTCCTTGATCCGTACGCCATCCTCGCCGGCGGTCGGGGAGATCATCTCGGCCAGGGTGTCGAGGCAGCCCTTGAACTTGCGCCTGGACTCAGCGCTTGGGTGCTGCTCCGTGTAGACCCAGTAGGGGTTCCGCGGCCTGGGCAACTGTGCGGGGTCGAATCGCAGCGGGCCGCGTTCGGGTGCGGGCGGGATGATCGCGGAGGACTCCGCGGGCACGATGGTCACTGGGTCTCCCCTAACGTGTGTAAGTAGTGGTAACACACATTACCATCGGTATGAAAACAGGGCCAGAGACACGCCACGCGGGCACACAGAAAACCGGCCCGCCTCCCGCCGGTGAGGCGGGAAGCGGGCCGGGCTTAGTTCAGCGTAAGCCAGCGTTCACTACGTGCCGTAGTTCCCACTAGCCTTATCCCATGTCGATCATGCCCACCCGTAGGCGGTGGTCCCGGTAAAGATCCTCTGGCACAGCAATGGCCCTACCATTACGGGCTACGGTCAGCAGACTCAGGTCTGGGTGCCCCGCCTTGCTTCCCTCGGCCACGAGATGATCGTGTCAGCGTTCTACGGCATCCAGGGCATGACGATCTCCTGGAACGGCATCCCGCTGCTTCCCGGCGCGGCCGACCCGTACGGCAACGACATCCTCGGTGAGCATGCCCGCCGTACTGGCGCGGACCTGATCATTACCCTGATGGATGCGTGGGTGCTGTCTCCGGAGCAGACCCAGGGGCTCAAGGTGGCCAACTGGATGCCGGTCGACTGTGACCCGCTCGGGGTGATGGACCGGCAGTACCTGCAGCGGTCCGGGTCGGTGCCGATTGCGCTGAGCCGGTACGGGCAGAAGGCGCTGGAGACCGCCGGCTTCAAGGCGCTATACGTCCCGCATGGCATTAACACCCAGGACACGTACCGTCCCGCGAAGGACCGGATGCGGATCCGCCGCGAGCTCGGCCTGCCCGAGGACGCCTTCATCATCGGGATCAACAGCGCGAACAAGGACACGATCCGGAAGTCCTACCCGGCGCAGCTGCGGGCGTTCGCCGAGTTCCGCCGCCGGCGCCCTGACGTGGACGCGCTGCTGCTGATCCACGCCTTGCCGCGGGCACCGGGGGCACTGGACCTGAACGCGATCGTGGAGGACCAGGGCCTCTCCCAGAACGTGCGGTTCTCTGACTGGTACACGTACGCGACGGGGCAAATCCAGCCGATCAACCTGGCGGCCTGGTACAACGCCATCGACCTGCTGTCGAACGCCTCCCACGGGGAAGGGTTCGGGCTGCCGATCATCGAAGCACAGGCCTGCGGCACTCCCTCAGTGGTCACGGATCACTCGGCGATGACGGAACTTACCGGGGCCGGGTGGAAGGTCGGCGGGGAGCCGTTCTGGAACGGCCAGCTTGCCGGGATCACCGGGCACAACGCCTGGTGGAAGACGCCGTACGCCGATGAGATCACCGCAGCGTATGAGGCGGCGTACGCGGAGAAGGTCAGCGGCGAGGCGGAAGTGCGGCGGAAGCAGGCGCGGGCTTTCGCTGAGGCCTACGATGCGGACCTGGTGCTGGAGCGCTACTGGAAGCCGGTGCTGGCTGAGCTTGAGGAGATGTAGCGGTTAACCGTTAACGTCTAGCCGGTACTCCACCTTGCCGAACTTCTCCTGGAACGACGGGTTCAGCGTCCCGGGGAACGCGGTCGGGTCGGCGTGTACTCCCTCGAACCGGCCGATGTTCTGTGACCGGGACGCGAGCGGCAGGGCGCACAGGTACTTCTGCCCCTTGGTGTGCGGGTCGTGTCCGCGGATGACCCGCAGGTCAATGTTCCAGTCGAACCCGGCCTGCTGTCCCGTTTCCTGGTTGCCGGTGTAGTAGGCCCGGTCCCACGTCGGCTCAAGTGTGCCGAACCAGCGGTCCCGCCAGGTGGCCCAGATCCAGCACCGGAACCGCCGCTGAAGCACTACTGCTGACGGGTCCGCGTCCGCTGCCGGGTCGTCCGGGGAATGTGCGCAGGCGATCAGTACCTCCGGGTTGTCCCGGAACATCTCATCGGCCCATGCGAGGTACCGGAGTGTGTCGTCAGCGACGATCAGGTCCTCTTCGGCGAGCACCAGGTAGTCCACCTCGGGGTGCTCCCTGAACACGGTGGTGCCGGACTCGACGGGGTTAACGGATACGCCGAGATGCTGCGGATGCACGCGGGCCTGAATGTCCAGGGCATGCTCCCCGCGCGCTTCGGCGATGACCGCGAGCATCTTGTCGGTCCGGTCGGACGGGTCAAGGCAGATCCGGAACACGGCCACGTCGCGGATGCCGTCGACCTGAGCCCATGATGCGAGGGTCTGGCGGAGGTACTGGGGGCGGCGCCAGCCGGTCATCATGATGGCGGTGCGGGCGAGGTTCACTCGGGCTCCACTACCTCGATCTCGTCGTAGAGCGCGCGGGACATCGTGATGCGCTTGTTCTCGCCCACGTCTGCGATCACCTCGAACGGGCCGGTGCTGGTCAGGTCCCGGATTCCGTCCAGGATCCAGGCCATCGCCGTGTCTTGGCCCTGGCGGGGCTCCGCGATCCGGTCATTGGGTACCAGCAGTAGCTTGTAGCCGCTCATCAGATCCGCCTCAGGATGACTTCAAGCTCGCCGTTGACCGGGGCGACCTTGATCTTCTCGAACAGCCGCCCGTCCCGCGTGTAGTGCCCGTACTCCTGGTTAAAGTAGGTGCCCTTGCACCAGTAGTCGAACGTCTCTTCGGTCGGGAACCGCTTGTGATCGGGGTCGCTGTAGGCATTCTGGGATCGCCAGTAGCAGGTCCGCATGTTGAGGATGCCGCCCGGCTTGAGGACGCGGGCGCATTCGTTCATGAACCCGATCCCGTCGCGGACGTGCTCGAAGATGTCGATACCGACGATCTCGTCGTGGCTCTCGTCAGCGAAGGGCCACGGGAGCACGTCCAGGTCGTGCACCACGTCCACGCTGTCGAGGGGGTACATGTCGACGTTGGTGTACATGGGCTTCGGGTGCTTGCCGCAACCCAGGTTGAGCCTTTTCATCTCACCTCGTTAGGGCGCCCAGTGCGCCGGTGATCCCAGTGATGGACGGCAACTGTGCTGGCCGGCAGCGTGTCCATTGACCAGAGCCCGTCAGCGGTCTGCCCCATCGCAACAGAGTGCAGTTCGACCGGGCAGAACACTTCTTTCGCCGCGACCCGGATCCGCTCGTGCTCAGGGATGGCCATCAGCATGTCCGACAGGAAACACGGGCCGGTCAGCTCAACCATGTTCTCATTGCCCTGGCCGCGCATCCGCCAGTACCGTTCCGCGAGCTGATCGACCATGGCCTGCCAGAACGGGTGACCGGGCGGCCCGCCCATCGCGGCGTTGACGACCCGGTTGTCCGATTCCCGCGCCGCCCACGCCTCCCCCTCACGCAGCTCGGGCGGCAGGGGGCGAACAGGCTGCAGGTCGGTGTTGACGTAGATCCCGCCGAACCGGGCCACAAGCTCGTAGTCGATGATGTCCGCTAGTGCGGTGGCAAGCTCGATGCTGTCGCCGCGGGTGCACCGCCGGCGGGTGTCGTCCTGCACGTCAGTGTTGGCGAGGTCCTCGGGGAGGTCGTGCCAGGACCAGTCGTGGCATTCCCAGCCCGGGTTGAGGTCCCGCCACGCCTGGCCGTAATCCCGGAACCGCTGCGGCATCGGCCGCGGGCCGAGCCACAGCCGGTGGATCACCTGCGGGATGCCGGTCACTTCGCGTACAGCTTCCGGTAGAAGGCCACCGTGAGCCGCAGCCCTTCCTCCAGGGTGATGAACTTCGCCGGATCCACTCCGAGAGCGAACACATCGGCCACGCTGGCACGCACCTCGGAGCCGGGTGTCTCCCCCGGCCGCATCGGCAGGTGCTCGATCTTCGGTGTGACCCCCGTCTGCTCCATCACCTCCGCCTGCACCGCCTTGGCGATGCCCGCGACAGTGGTGCGCCGCCCGGTGCCCGCCTGGTAGACACCCCCGGCCAGGCCGCCGATCCCCTCGAACGCGGCGACGAGGCAGCGGGCGACATCCTCCACAAAGATCATGTCCATGACCTGAGAGCCGTCCCCGTACACCTGGATTGCCTGATCATGCAGGGCGCGGGACACGAACGACGGGATGATCTTCCGGACCCGGGACTTGCCGTACGGCTGGGCGACCGCCTGGCCGGGCCCGTAGGCGTTGTAGGCGCGGACACTGCACGCCTTCAGCCCCCGGTCCCGGCCGTACATCTGCGTGAACCGTTCCACAGTGCTTTTGGTGATGCTGTAGGTGTTCTGCTCGAAATGATTCCCTACCGCGATGTTCACCAGCGGCACCCCGTACTGGGCGCAGGCCTCCAGTACGTTGAGGCCGCCGAGGATGTTCGTCTCCGCAGCCGGCCGCGGGTTGGTGATCGTCTCCTGGGTGCCGAGGATCCCGGCGAGGTGGATCACCCCGTCCACGTGGGCGACCGCTTCGGTGACGGCGGTCGCGTCGCGGATGTCGCCGAGGGTTACGTCCCAGCCGATGAACTCCCGCCGGTGGTCGAGGATGACAGGCTCATGGAGCGAGTTCAGCAGTTCCTGGCAGACGGCGCGGCCGATGAACCCGGCACCGCCGGTGACAAGGACTCTCATGCCTCCTCCTCGCGGGGCCGGAACCAGCTACTCGGGCATTCCCGCTCGAACACCCACCGCGGCCATGTCTCGTCCACGTCCACAGGCTCAAGCTTGTGTCCGTCGGAGTGCCGGCCTTCCCGCAGCCATTCCCCCGACCGCAGCGCCGCCTTGGTGGCGTCGGTCATCTCCAGGTGGCAGTGCGTGTCCAGCTTGGCCCGGTGCGCTTCGGCGCCACCCATCCACGACAGGTGCGATCCGCCGTCGATGATGACCGGCAGGCTGTTCCGCATGTCCCGCAGCTTCGCGAACGAGCCCACCGACCGTACCCGGGTGCGGATCGTCCCGTGCCACGGCAAAGGATGCAGCCAGTCCACTGCGTACATGCATAGTCTCATCTGGAACACGGCCGGGAACGGCAGTTCCTTCTTGCTCAGCGCGGTGATCGCGCCGGGCCGGGGGATCTCGTCGGCGTCCCCGTGCAGGATGATGTCGTTCGGGTCCGCCTCAAGCAGGCCGGTGCGGCAGAACTCCCGCTGCGCAAACTCCCGCGACCACGGGTTCGGGTCATTCTCCTTGGACGGGAGCGACTCGGCAGGGACATGGACATAGGTGATCCGCTCACCCCACGGCCTGAACCGCTCTGCGTGCTCCCGGAACCACATGGGCTTCGGGTCGCCCCGGTGAGTGACCTCGGCTTCCACGATGACGTGATGCAGGCCTGGGATGCCCTCCAGCTCGCGCAGGCGGCATTCAAGGATGTCAGTCTCCGCCTCGGCGCTGCCAAAGGGAAAGCAGTCCCAGATCATCGCATCCTTCCGGGGAAATAAAGGAATGCCCGGCCCGCCCGCGAGGGGACGGGCCGGGCATCAGAAAGCTCATGGAGGCATCGCGTGGCTACATCGGCAGCCTATCGGTGGATGATCAGAGTCCGTGACTGGCCAGGAACGAGAGCAGTTCCGTGACGTCCTGCTGCTCCAGCCCGGCCAGGCCGCGGATGAGGGCGGCTAGCTCGCCGAGCAGCCTATTGGGGTCCGGTGGAGTAGGCGGTACCGGGGCGGGCGGGGCGGGCGGCATGGGGACGTCCAGCTTGTCCAGGTCGGCTTCGAGCGCGGCGAGGTCAACACCGTGCCCATCACCCGCAGCCAGCTCACCGACGATAACTGCCCACGCCTCGCTGCTCATGGCATGCCAGGCCGGGTACTCGATCTTCTGCACGGCCCCCCAGGTCACGGCATGGACGTACTGGCCGTCGTAGCCCACCAGCGGGATGCAGTGGCCACCCAGAGGCTCGCCCTGCGCCATGTCCAGTGTCCACGGCTCATGCTGGCCGAAGGCGTCCATCATGGCCTGGGTGACGTTGATGCCGGTATACACGGCGTCGTAGAGCCAGATCGCGGTCTGCAGGGTGGGTACGTCGTGGACGGCGACGGGGGTGAACGCCTTGACCGAATGCCCGTAGTAGCCGTGCCGGCGGACATAGGCGAGGAACTGGGAGAGGACAACGCCGTCATCCTGGCCGCCCGTGTACTGCAGGTAATAGCTGGCAGCCTGCCGCCCGGCTGGCCAGGACTCGCGCTTGCCCACATCAGTCGCGGCGGCTTCCATGAGGTGCTGCAGGCCCGCTACGCCACAGTCGCCCAGCCGGTCGTTGGCCAGGACGCCCCAGTCCGGGAAGTCCGGGACGGGCATGCTGGCGGGTGGCTTCGGCAGGTCGCCCGCCACGTAGTAGGTGAGATCACGGAGCCCGGCGGGAAACTGGGCCGGGCGGCGGCCGAGTTTGCCCGCGGCGCGTGCGGGAGTGGTCAACGCTGCCTCCGTTAGTTGGTCGCACTGACGGTGTAGCCGCTGCCCATGACCGTTGCGCCACCCGGGCCGGCATAGACGGACTCGCCCCACACCGGAACACCGGCTGCCGCGAGAGTGCCCGTAGACACGGGCTCATTGGACACGTAGCTGGCACCGCCGCAGGTGACGGTGTACGGCTGATACGGGTAGACCCAGCCCGGATAGGTGTGGACGTGTGTGCAGCCGCAGTGCCCAGCCCGCTCGGCGCGAAGCTTCTCGACCTCGGCGCGCAGTTCCCTGACGGTCTCCGCCAGTTCGCGGTTGCGCAGTTCGCGGACGGCTGCGGTCAGTTCGGTTACTTCGTCATGCAGGCTCTTATCGGCCAATGTGATGCCTCCAGGTATGAGAAAGCCCCGCGCCGGAGCGGCGGGGGCTGAGGTAAGAGATCGTTAAGCTGGCGGGGTGACCCCGGCAGGCGGCACAGGAACGGGGATCACTGCGGGCGGTTGCGGCGCGGCGGCCGTGTTCGGCACGGCGAGCACACCGAACGCCGCCGCGGCGGCCGTGGCCAGCTCCACCCACCTATTAGTGCTGCCGTAGGTGACGGACGCGAACACGAGAGCGTTACCGGCCAGCGCGGTCAGGAACTTCGCATACCGGCCCGGGAATGTCCTGACCTTGCCCGGTGCGGCCACGACGGCCTCCTCTACTGCTTGACTGGGCTAGTCCAGGTCTTGCCGCCATCGCTGGTCTTGGTCTCATACAGGTTCCCGTCGATGCCCTTGCCGAGCACGACGACGGGGCCTTCCCAGTTGCCGGGCGGCGGCTTGGTGATCTCCATGCCTGCCTCCTTGGTGTAGGTGCTGATCCATGCCCCGAGGCCGCTCACGTCCCCGTTGAAGGCGTCCGCGTCTACGCCGCGGACCTCCCCCCACTGCCAGAGCCGCCACGTTTTCCACTTCGCGGGCGCCCACTGCGCCGGGACGGGTGCGGTGCTGGACGGCCACGCCACCCACAGGTCATAGTGCCGCGAGGTGGTGACGAGGGTCTTCGCGACGGACAGGTCGGTGTAGACGAGGATCGGATGCGGACCCGCGAGCGAGCGCACCTTGTCACACCACACCTTGACGCTGGCGTCGGTGACGCCTGGGTAGTCGCTGGCGACGACGGCGAGCATGTCGCCGTCCCTGAGGCCCCCATGGCCGTTGAGCGCGGCGATGAAGAAAGCGGCCTGCGCTGAGGCGTCCCCGCTGGTGAGTTCGTGATAGCCGCCCCGGGGCTTACCCCACTTGCCGAGGATCGCCCAGTTGCTCGCGAGGTTAGGGTCAACGATGGACAGCCCGTCGGTGACCTTGGTCCAGGCGAAGTCCAGGCCGGTGAGGTCTGCGGGCAGGAGCGGAAGCTGGTAAGCACTAACGTCGCGGCCCTGCGCGCTAGCCGTCATCGTTTCCCCTTATCTCGGCACTCCATATGCTGTGGCAGTTCTCGCACCAGAACGTGGACGGGTTAAGCGCAGCCCATTTGCCGCACCTGAAGCACCAGTCACTTACTCCCGCTGCCACGTGGCGCCTTCACCTGCGCGATAGCCACCTTGACCTCTTCGGTCAGTGCCGTGTTCGCCTCGACCTGCTTCAGGATCGCCAGGATCTTCCCATCCTGCGCGGCCAGGTGGCCGGCCTGCTCATTCTGGCCGTGCAGCAGTGCCTCAACGTCATCGAACTGGCGTTTGGCCATCCGGTCGGACGCCTCGGCGAGCACCGCTGACCCGACAAGGATGATGGGCAGGAGCACGAGCTGTATGAACTGGCTGCTGGCCCACTGGACGAACCCGGCCGCCCCGCCGTGCAGCCCGGCGGGGAGCCCGTAGAACGCCAGGACGCAGAAGGCGTACGCCGCCCACATGGAACCGACGGCCCTCGTGATGATGACAGCGGCGCGGGTGTTGAACCGGGTGACAGGGTTCCCGCCAGGGCGCGCGTCGGCCACCTTGACGGGGCCATGCTTCTCCCGGTGCGCTATGTGCGGATGCGGGACATGCTCATACAGGCCCATCGGCACCCTCTTCCTGTTTGCAGCCACCGGACAGGGTGACTGTCTGCCGTTCGGTAACCCGATCCACGTGCCTGCGGAGCTTGCGGTGTGACAGCCATAGCGCGGCCGTCCATAGCGGCATCCACAGCGCCGAGGTGACAACACCGGGCAGTACCTTGCCGACCCACCAGGCCGCCACTATGCGGCGCTTCCCGGCAGGAACACCCCGCATGCCAGGACGACGGCGAAGATCACAATGAGGACGCCGAACGTCTCCGTGAGCGCCAGGGCGCGGCCCCGGTTAGGCCGCAGGGATGCCACCAGTACGCCGATGGCCACGCAGATGACGGTGGACGCCGCGATGGCCGGCACGCCGATCGTGAGCGCGTACGGGATGGCAGGGAGAATCGCGCCGAGTCCGGTCGCGGCACCCATCACGCAGGACGCGCCGAGGCCATTGTCGGAGTCGGACAGCCATTCGCCGCCAGCCATCGACAGGGCGCTGGAGATCCCGCCAGACATGGCAGCTGGGAAGATCAGGTGCGGGTGGCCGGTCAGGTACAAGACCACGCCCAGCATCGACATGAGGCCATCGGCCAGGCCCATGATGGCCGGGCGGGCGAGGCTGCGCCTCACTGCCCCTCGCCGTCGCCCCTGTGGCGATGTATGCGCTCGAATACCACGACACGCCACAGCATCACAGCCGCGATCCCGGTGAAGATCGCGACATCAAACCAGGCGGCGACCACGCTGCTGAGCCTGCTGAACCTGAAGAACAAACTCAGAATGGACGGCACGAATGCCAGCACCAGCAGGAAGTCCTTTATCACGATGGTGCGACCGATCGGATTGGACCACCATTTTGCGAGCCGACTGTAGTCGCCTATGAACACCAGGACGGCCAGCACGTCAGCGATGAGGACGATTTTCAGCGCCAGGGTGATCCACTGGGTCTCGTTCAATGCCCTCCTCTCTTCCGGTAAGTGGCGATGATCTGGTCGGCTATCGTTTCCGCGAAGTGGTTATCCCTGGTCAGGTGCCATATCTGCTGCTCGATGCCTGCTGCGTGCTCGGCGCGGGCCTGGGAGTGTTCCTTCTCCCGCCGGGCGGCGCTGATCGCTGCTTTCCGGTCACGCTGACCAGGCCAGGGACGGAGCATTCTGGCTGCCTTTCTGGGCAGCTCACGGACCCGCATCACATGTCCTGCCGGATGCCGAGAGACTTCCCGAGCTGGATTGCGGTGAGGACGTCTTTGGTTGCGGTCGCGGCGGAGACGGCGGTGTTCGCGCGGTCTCGTTCAGCTTCAAGAGCTTCCTTGAGCTCGGCGATTTCGGCTTTGAGATCGGCGAGCACCGAACGCGGGAAGACCAGGCCGGTAATGAAGAGGATGCAGAACACCCCGGCGACGCCGGCGCTGGACAGTATGGACAGGAGGGCGGTGTCTGGCATTCAGTGACCCCCGGGGTTTTCGCTAGATGCCCGCACCGCCGCCCTACTCGCTCAGCCACAGACAGGTGAACTGACTTCGCGTGGCCGCCGCCGACGCCGTGCTCCACGTGGTGTTCGACCAGCCTTGCGTGAGCGCGACCGGCTGCACGGTCTCCCCCGTATTCAGGTAGTAGCAGCCGACCGCCGCAGCGCCGGGCACCGGCCCGGAGGTGAGCGGGAAGTACACGGTCTGGTACCAGTCGGGGGAGGTGGACGGCGCGATTCCCCCGGAGGTGGGGATCTTGATCCCGGCCGACAGGTACCCGGTGGTCAGGGTCGGGAGGGCTGCGTAGACCTCGGAGATGACGAGGTACCAGCCGGGCTGCGGGGCCGCGTAGTTGTTGCTGTACGCGCTCCAGCCGGCGTAACTGTCGCCGGGTGAGCCGTGGATCAGCCCGGCTACCGTGTCGATGGTGATGGCGGTCCAGGATCCGACGGTGAGCCCGGTCTGGGCTACTGACTGGTAACCGGTGAAGTAGGGCCGGTTGACCAGGAAGTTCAGGTCGTTTCCGAGGTGCTCGGTGAGCAGCGCCGGAATGCTGCTGGCGGGCAGCCCGGCCATCCAGTGGAACGCTGTGGCGGGCGGGGTGAAGGAGTTGACGCCGCCAGCCGAGTACGGGCACAGGTAGAGCATGCACAGCCGGGAACTCCACGTCGCCCCGCCGAGGTTCAGGGAACCGCCGGAGTTCTGGAAGGCGGTCGCTTTCACCGTGTCCCCGGCGTTCAGGTCAAGGACCCGGACCCCGGTGCAGGACATCGCCCCGGCCCCTGACGCGGCGTAGGCGGGGCCTTGGAGGGCCGTGGTGACCGTACCAGAGGTAACCGACAGTCCCGCATACCTCGCCCCGGTGGCATTGGAGGCGTAGCTGATCGTGGGAAACGTCAGGTACAGGCCGTTCAGGGGGGCCGTGTAGGCGGAGGTGGCGGTGCCGAACGCCGAGTACGTGTCGATCGTCCCCGTCGCCGTGAACGGGACGGTCGCCGCGGTGTTGTTGGTGATCGAGGTGGTGAGCGCCTGTGACACCCGCAGGGCGGGCGGGTTATTCAGCAGGGTGAGGGCCTGCACGGGGCCGCTGGGCCCGTTCATCAGCGCCGAGGTGACCGGCCCCGTCCATGACGCCTGTGGGGTGGGCACGGAAGAAACGGTGCTGCCGTCGGCCGTTACCCCCGCCCACACCCACAGCTGGCGGGGAGTGAACCCGGCTGTGTCCGTGGAACTAGCCGGGGGGTTTTCAGTGGTCAGGGAAGCGTCAGCGTAGAACCCGGCGGGATACCATCCGTTCAGTTTCGTGCCGCTGTTGAGCAGATCGAGATAGAACGCTTCCCCTGTATGCCCGGTGCCGTGCCGCTGGACCGCACCCTGCGCGTAAAACGCTGCGGCTGCGGTGCCGGACTGGAGGTACATCCCGGCCCCGATCGCCGCCGGGGTCGCCCCCGCGGCAACACCGGTAGCGAAGTGAGCGGCGAGGTAAAGGCCGCCGGTCGAGGTGGACGGGTCGGTGCCCCCTATCCCGTTCCCGCCGAAAGTGGACGGCACGAAGTGGTAGGCGGCAAAGATGCTGGGGGCGTCGCAGCCGAGCCCGAATAGGGTGGCTGAGTCGAGGACGCTGAACGCGGTGGTGTTGCTCCCCTGGAAGGGGCTCCATGTGCCGGAAGACGACACGGTGAGCGTCCGGCACTGGGTCATGGACTCGGCGAGGATGGTCCGGTGCGAGTGGAACAGGATGCCGGTCGCCCCGTACCCGGAACCGTTGTACGAGTACAACGACAGGTTGAGCTGCTGGGGGGAGAGGGGGCCTGAATACCAGGGACTAGGCTGCGTCGGCACTCAGGGCTCACCACCCCAAGGCAATGCTTGCAGGATACCCGCTGCGCATGTATCCTGAATGTATGACAGAGTCGCAGAGGGTGGTATCCACCAGGGCCGAGGCCCCGGGTGAGCTTCACAAGGTAACGGTTAACCTGACCCAAAAGTCCTGGGACGCGGCGAACGAGACGGCAGCACTGCTCGGACTGTCCCGAACGGACGTGATCAACCGCGCACTTCAGGCGTACGCATGGCTGGAGCAGCAGGCAGCCGATGGAGCCGAAGTGCTCGTCCAGCAGGATGGCGAAACGGATCGGGTGAAGTTCCTGTGAGGATTCTCTGGCACTCGAATCACCCGTGGCCGCGCGAGATGGGGTCCGGCTGCGGGATCACAGATGAGAACTACGAGCAGGCCAAGATGGTCCTCTTTAAGCGCTACCCGAGTGATGCAGCAGCGGAACAGGCGGCCCGGGACATGCTGAAGGAGATTGAGCGGCGGCAGGAAGAGGCCGAGTCACCACCCGAGCACTCCTGACCCTGGAGTGTTCTCGCTCCCGTCGACGGTCATGACCGCCGACTCCGGCGTGTACGGCGACAACTGGTAAGTCACCGTCCACTTCCCCGCGCCGATCTGATGCTGCACCCGCTCGATGATCCCCAGTTCGGAGATCACGGCCCCGCCGATGGGGCGGCGGGTCACCTGTACCACGTCCCCGATGTCGAGTGCCAGCACCGTGGGGAACGCGATCTGCGGGCAGGATTCCGCTTCCACGATGAGCTGAGTCAGGTGGATGGACGGTTCCCCGTACTTCGCGAGCGACCAGGAGGCGAGGTCGGTCACGTCGTACGGGGAGACTGCCTGGCTCGTGTAGGTGAGCGCGGACCGGCGGAAATACTCGGCGGCCGAGGAAGTGTTCCGCTCGTCGGCGATGACGAGCTGGTTCGGGCCGGACTCCTGGGTGACGGTGGTCTCGTTGTACAAGTAGGTGTTGTCGTAGTCGTAGGCGGTGTCCTGCAGGAACGGGATCTCCGGGGATGCCGCGAGCAGGGTCACGAGCCCCATGTACAGCAGGTTCCCGGCCGCCGGGCTGCCTGACTGCCCCACGTGGAGGGCGCCGGAAGTCACGCCCTGGCCGGCAGGAGCGGTGACGGCCCCGGAGGAGATGTACACCCACGCGCCGGGCGGCACACTGACCGTGGCGGCACCGGTGGACACGTACCCGGAGGGGGCGTACCAGTCCACGCCGATCTGCACGCTGGCCCACCCGGCCGGTGAGTACACCCATGCACCCGCCGAATATGACGAGCCCGCCGTGACGGGCACCGGGCTGCCGGCGGCCCATGCGGCACTGACGCCACCAGCGGGGGTCAGGAGCGCCGCGTACGCACCGCCGTAGGTTTGCGCCTGCGTGACGGTGAGTGTCCCGCTGGTGGCCGACCAGGAGCCGAGGGAGCCTTGCGGGAACGGGGACGTGTCCAGGACGACCGGCCCGCCGGTGGCGTTGTCCCCGAACCAGGCGACGGTGGGCTTGTTGTACCCGGCCCACCTCTCCTCGTACACGTAGCTGCCGTTGGCCTGGGTGTTCGACCGGCCCCCTTCTTCCTGCGCGACCGCGTTGATGCCGTCAGCGGCACTGGAGCCGGACAGGGAGTAGGCGGGGCCGATCTGGGTGATCTCCGGCTGCCCGGTGGCGTCCTCCCACCAGTACACGCCCCGTTTCAGTCCAAGCCCGCCCCAGGTGAGGATCTGCGCGAACCTCTCGGCTGCGGTGACCCCGGACGCGCCGAGAGCACCGGTGGTGTAGTGGGCGGCGATCCGCTCAGAGGTGAGCTGATAGGCGTAGATAGCCAGATGCGCGGCCACATAGTTGAACGACTCGTAGGAGTAGGCGTTCGCGCAGTCGTAGGTGTACCGGGACGGGCCGACGGCGACCGCGGCGAACTCGGTCATCACCCCGAGGGTGACCTGCCCTTGCGAGACGCCGTTGAAGTAGACGCTGGACAGCCCATTGCTGGTGGACATGGTGATAACCACGTGCTGCGGGGTGTTCCCATTCGGGGTGAACGGGAAGCCCAGGGTTGCCCCAGCCGGGCCGAGGACGGTGATCGTCCCGGACGCCCCGTTCGCGGTCACCGACGCGACAGCCCCGTTCCCCGACCCGGTGGGGGCCTTGAAGGAGGATGGCGCCCCGTACATCGTCAGCAGGGTGCAGGACTGGGCGGTGCCACCGTACGCGAACCAGAACTCGGTGGTGATCCCGGATCCGGTGCTATTGGTCGGCAGCGCCTGGTCGTAGTAGAACAGGC
>Ga0335085_10009174_pt1 | contig 14964 bp, 19 predicted proteins | sample Lox_Sample_45_FD_206712 | JGI IMG/M metagenome (GOLD analysis project Ga0335085, IMG submission 206712) | Soil microbial communities from Loxahatchee National Wildlife Refuge, Florida, United States - Lox_Sample_4.5 | ecosystem: Environmental > Terrestrial > Soil > Wetlands | place: USA... | reverse complement strand
AGCCCAAGCCGCGCTGGTCACACGGTCCGCACGAAAGGGAAGTAGCGCTCCGCTGCGCAGATCCTTTACTTCCAGCACATACTGGCGGTAACCCGTCGTATCCGTGGCATACGCCAACCACTGGTCATCGTCGCTGACCTCGAAAATGCCCAAGCCCATGTACGTATGCCCCGCGGCCAACTCGTTCAAATCCAGCAGCAACTCCTCGCCTTCCTGCGGCCCAGATGCTGTAACGGGCGCTGGCGAGGCGGCCACGTCTTTTTCGTTGTGTGGCGACCGATCCGGGGTGGCGAACGCCGCCCCAAACCCCTGCTTCAATTCCGCGCGCAATTGCACCAACAACTGATCCTCCATCGCGTCTTTTTGTCCCGCCTCTTGATTTTCGTACGCGAGTCGTTGGTCGCTGGTCACCTTTTTCCTGCAGTAGATCGGATACTGCTTCCCCTCTTCCGTTCGCGTGTAATACTCATACCCCCGCAGTTTGTAGGGGACACTCAAATCGGTCTGCTGGATGCGCCCCAACATTTCCCGGTACAGCTTTTCCTGGAACGCTTCGCTCCCGCGCATCTCCGCATCCGCATACGCGTTTTCGGCCTCCAGATACGTCTTTACCCGCGGATCCTTTTTATTTTTCATCCACGCGTAGTGGTCCACGCGACGGTCTCCGTGGATCACGTGTTCCACTGGCTCACGGTCGGCCAATGGCGTTTGCATTCCCGTTCCTCCCGCGCTGCCCACGGCTGCACCTCTCACGTTCCCGGGCTCGCCTCCGGCCCCGTCCACAGAGTGTTTACCGCTGTCCGGCAAGGAAAAAGCCGCCTTCTCGATTTTCAAATCGTTTCTCATCTCTTTGAATTTTCGGAATCTCGCGAAGACCGTGAAGCAGTGGACCTAGCCCATTAGCTGATGAACCCGCGGGTGCTAAGACCCGAAAGCTTGCGCTCCTGGCTCGGCCTCGTTCGTCACCAGTAGCCGCCCAAAGGGAACCCTTCATTCCCTCCGCACCCGGGCAAATTCCATCGCCCGTTATCCTATCCCACCTCCGTGTTTCTTTGTACCCCTGGCCGGCCGGCGCCAGCTATGGCTGAGGAAATTTCCTGGGCGTTCCAGTCGTCCGCGCCCATCCTACTTCCATTTCGGCCACGGGCCAGCCTCTGCTATTCTCATTTTGACGGTTATGCCTCAGGAAATCGAAATCAAGCTGCCCATCTCCAAGCCGAAAGTCTTTCTCCGGCTGCTTGCCAAATTGGGCGCCAAGCCTATCTCTCCCCGCGTTCATGAGCGCAACCTCATCTTTGACACTCCCGACGGGGGTTTGGCCAAGCACGGCCAACTCCTTCGCATTCGCACCGAGTCTCCTGCTCCTGCGGGTAAAGCGAAAGGGAAGAAGCCTAGCGCCAAGTCGGCGGCTGAGCGCTATCTCCTCACTTTCAAATCTCCTCCCGAGCAAATGGCTATTCTTCCTGCGGCCACTCCCGGTTGTCACAAGGTCCGCGACGAACTGGAAACCGTGCTCACGGACGCCGATGCTCTTCGGAAGATATTCGAAGGGCTCGGGCTGCGCGGCTGGTTCCGTTACGAGAAATATCGCACGCCTTACAAGCTTCCTGCGCGCCACAAATGGGCCAAAGATCTCCTCATCGATTATGACGAAACCCCGATCGGCACCTTCATCGAATTGGAAGGGTCACATCACGCCATCGACCAGGCAGCCAAGCTCCTGGGGTTTCACCCGCGCGACTTCATCACCAAGAATTACCTGGTGCTGTATCTAGACGATTGCAAGCGCCGGGGTCAGACCGCCTCCCATATGCTTTTCCCCTCTTCCAAGTAGGGCGGCTTCGCTTGCCCTGACCCGCGATGGACCGTCAGAGTTACATCGTGTGTTTCCCCCCATACCCAAGATGGGCTTCCCAAGCCCCCCGTCAGAGCGCCTGTCTGGGTGGTGACTGATAGGGGTGCCGCTCCACTAAGTTCCATTGACGCAGTTAGATGGGGATTCTATGGTGGGAAACTGTGGGGATTTGCGTAAGGCTGTGGCAGGAGGAGTAGACGTGAGCGCTTCCAGCGAAATGAACTATGCACTGAGGATGCTTCAATATATGCGAGCAGGCGCACGGCTGAATTCGCGGGTGAAGGTTATTGTGGAGTGGAATGAGGGCGGGTCGGATCACGCCGCCGAGGGCTACACGGTGGACATCAGCCCGAAAGGCTGCCTGGCGATCGTGCCACAGGGTTTCGCCGTCGGCCAGAAACTGCGGCTGAAGAATGGCAGCAATCAAAAAGAATCCGAAGCAATATTGATCTGGCGCGGCCATGAGGGCCGGAGCGGCTGGGAGTTGGGGTTAGAGTTGACGCATCCGCCAGAAGAGTTTTGGGGAGTCGACTTCTAGGGTACGGGCACAACGCAGTGGCAGACGGCGCGGCTTCCGTCGCGCCGTTTGTCTTTTAAGAGCAGATGCATCCCGGCGTGGGGCAAGTCATGCCGCCGCGACGAATCTCAAAGATTTCCACTGGTAGCGCAGGGAATTGGTAATTTCTGCTTGCTTAGGCGAGGGTCAGGCACATAGAGTAGGCGTATGCCATTGGCTTGTCTGCCGGCATATACACCAATCGAATTGACGTGGTACAGGTGCCTCGCGGAACGTGTGTGTTCGTGAGCGCCGCTCGAATGGTGAAGTAGTGCAGTTGTGGAGGCGGTTGCTGAAATGACGGCGATCATAACCGTTGCGAACCAGAAGGGTGGAGTCGGAAAAACGACCACAGCCATAAATCTGGCGGCCGGCATCGCGACAAAGGGCCGGAGGACGCTGCTGATTGATCTTGATCCGCAGGCCAACTCCACGATTGCGTTTTTCAATATGGGTGAAGTGAAAGAGTCGATGTTCGATGTGCTCTCCGACGCGCGCATCCCGATGGCGCAGGTAATCAAGGCCAGCAAAGATCCGCTGCTGAGCGTGGGTCCCGGCCGGTTGTCCTTAGCCAAATTGGAGACCGTGCTGAGTGGACAGTTCGACGCACCCTATCGCTTGAAAGATGCCCTCGCGCCGGTCCTGAAAGATTTTGACTATGTGGTGATCGACACGCCGCCCTCGCTGGGCATTTTAACGGTGAATGCACTCGTAAGCGCCACACATTTGCTCGTCCCGATCCAAGCAGCCTATTTTGCCATTGAAGGCACCGACGATCTGCTGGAGACATACGAACGCATCCGCGCCCGGCCGAATCCACAGTTGCGCATGCTCGGTGTGGTCATAACGCTCTTCGATAAACGAACTAACATTTCGCGAGATACCCACGGGCAAATTCGTTCCGTGTTTGGCGAAGTGCTGTTCAAGACCAAAATCAGCAAAAACGTGCGGCTGGAAGAAAGCCCTGCCTATAAGGAAACCATTTTTTCGTTTGCCCCCAAATCGCCGGGGGCAATCGAGTACAAAAAACTTGCAGCGGAGGTTGTCCAACGTGTCGAAGAAAGCCGGGTTGCCCGTCACGCTGAAGATGCGGCATGACGCGCACTATGTAGAATCGTTGACAAGCTATAGCGGCGCGGCCGTGGGCCGGATGATCCCCGTGGATCAGATTCGTCCCAATCCAGACCAGCCGCGAAAAGCGCTGGGCGACCTGCGCGAACTCACCGAATCCATCCGCGAGAAAGGTGTGCTGGAGCCGCTGCTGGTGCGCTTCATGCCGCGCGAGGATTGCTACTACATCATTTCCGGCGAACGTCGCTACCACGCTTCTCGCGCGGCGGGGTTGCGCGAAGTTCCGGCCATCGAAAAAATGGCCGACGACGCGGAAACTCTGGAAATCGCCCTGATCGAGAACATGCAGCGCAAGGATTTGACGCCATTTGAAGAAGCCGAAGGCCTGCATCGTTTGGCCGAGCAGTTCGACTATACCCACGACGACGTAGCCAAGAAGCTGGGCAAGTCGCGTAGCTCGGTGAGCGAGACGCTCATTCTGCGAAACATTCCGGATGCCATCCGCAAGAAATGCATCGAAGTCGGCATCTTGTCGAAGTCCTTGCTGTTGCAGATTGCCAAACAGCAAACCGAAAAAAAGATGTTGGAGATGCTGGCGCGCATTCTGCAGGGCGGGTTGACCCGTGACGAGGCTCGCCGGGAGCGCGCGGAAGAGAAGACCGGTCCGCAGCGGCCCCAGCCGTTTATCTTCCACTACGAACCGGAGAACGAGACCTTCAAGTTCCGCTTGCAGTTCAAGAAAAGCCACGTCTCGCGGGACGAATTAATTCGTACCTTGCGGGAAATTCTCTCGCAGCTCGAGGGCAACGAAGCCGCTGATTCCACCGCGGCCTAATACCGAGAAGCGTCGCTATCAGTTTCCCGAGGGCCATCTTCCGCGGCGCCGCTTCAGTCGCGCCTTTTCCATTTCCGGCCCACTGGATCGCAGAGCTCCGGTATCCGCCGGCTTCCCGGCAAAACGAGCAGTCCCACGCATGTATAATTCCTTCTGTGGAATTTTCGCCGACACAAATGGAACTGCTACAACGCTTGTTCGAAGCCGGCTTTCGACCGATCGCCATTCCCCCCTATGAGAGTGCTTTGTGCGTCCATCGGGGAGAGTGCGCGGCGCTACTAGCTCCGGTCAAGAATGCTGGATTGCGGCTGCTAGCGCCCGTGACCGTGCTGGTCGACGGCAATCTGAGCGTTCGTCTCAGGAAGCCCTCTGGCGACGTGTTTGTCTGGAAGAAGACCGAAGTGGCGGCCACGCCGGAGCGGCTAAGCGAGCTAGAGAAATTTCGCACAGAACTGCTGGAAATGTTAGAAAGCCGCAAACTATGAGTTCCGAGCGGTGCGATCCAGCTTGATTTGAAAGTAACCGAAGAACGGTTGGGGAAATCGAAACAGTATGACTACATACGACATTATTTGTGTGGGTGCGGGACCAACCGGATTGGCTTGCGCGATGGAAGCGAAACGCGCCGGCCTCCGCTCGCTGGTAATCGACAAGGGGTGCTTGTGCAACTCCATTTACCACTACCCCGTCAACATGGTGTTCTTCACCACCCCCGAATTGCTGGAAATTGGCGATCTTCCCCTGGTCTGCGGCGGCGAAAAGCCTACCCGAGCGGAGGCACTGAAATATTATCGCAAGGGAACCGAGCACTACGCGCTGGAGCTCCGTCTGTTTGAGAAAGTCCTGCGTGTGGACGGGCACGCCGGGGCGTTCACCGTTGTAACCGAGACCTCGGAGGGCACCGAGGAACGCTACGCCGCGAAAAATGTGGTGGTGGCCACCGGCTATTACGACCTGCCAAATGAAATGGCTGTGCCAGGAGAACATCAGCCACACGTTAGCCACTACTACAGCGAGCCGCACGAGTTTTGGAATCAGGATGTGGTGGTGATTGGCGGCAAGAATTCGTCGGTGGAAGCCGCGCTGGATTTGTGGCGGAATGGCGCGCGCGTGACGTTGCTGGTCCGCGGCAAAGAATTGGGTACTTCCATCAAATACTGGGTACGGCCGGACATCGAAAATCGCATCAAGGCGGGCCAAATAACGGCCGTATTTCACGCCAAGGTCAAAGAAATCGTGCGCGATGGCGTCATGATCGAAAACGGCGGCGGGGCGCGCCTGATCCCCGGCAAGCAGGTATTCGCCCTGACTGGCTATCATCCCGATTACGAATTTATCGAAGGCCTGGGAGTGAAGCTGGATCCGGAAAGCCGCCGCCCTCAACTGAATCCCGAGACTCTAGAAAGTAATGTGAAGGGCATCTACCTGGCGGGTGTGGTCGTAGCCGGCAAAAACACCAACGAGATTTTCATTGAAAATGGTCGCTTCCACGGCAAGCAGATTGTCGATGCCTTGAAGTAAACCAAGTGGCGAGTAGTGAGCAGCGAATGGTGAGCTGGGAACAGACACAATCCTCGCGACGCTTGCTGCTTCCCGTAGGTCGGCTCGGAATGACGAATATTTTGTCGGGCCTCTGGATTCGGGGGGAGAGGTCCTTCTCTGTTGCCTATCCATCAGAGCCCGTCTGACGATGGTTTGCGGCGGCTGCGGCGGGTTTGCTAGACTGAACATCTTATGGGATCACTGATTAAAGAAGTGGCGCAGACGAGCGTTGCGCTGGTGAAGGGTTTTGCCGTCACCTTCAAGACCATGTTCGAGAAGACGGTGACGGAGAATTATCCCGCCGCGCCGGTAAATTTTCAGCCGCGCTATCGCGGTATCCACGTGCTACACCGCGACGAAGGTGGCCTGGAAAAGTGTGTGGGCTGCTTCCTGTGTGCTGCTGCTTGCCCCTCCAACTGCATTTATATTGAGGCGGCCGAGAATACCAAGGACAAGCGCATCTCCGCCGGTGAACGCTACGCCAAGGTTTATAACATCGATTATTCCCGCTGTATTTTCTGCGGCTATTGCGTGGAAGCATGCCCCACGGATGCGATCACCCATGGGCATGGCTTTGAATTGGCAACCTACGACATCAATTCGCTGGTGTACCGCAAAGAGCAGATGCTGGAAAGCTTGAAAGGTACGCCTCCTGTGGGGTCGATGGCAGAAAGCCGGCCGGAGATTAGTTCACGATAGTCCGGAAACGGAAAAGAGAAATTCGAAAGTAAAAAGCGAAGCGGCTCCGAGAAATCGGGGCCGTTTTTGTTTGTGTCCGTTCTTTTCACCCAACTGTACCAGCGCACCTCCGGGTCGGTTGGCGCGCTGGGTCATCTGTGTCCCCTAATCCATATACAGATAGTTAGACGTAAGTTGGCGAGGCGAGCCGTGCTGAGCGAGAAAAAGAATCGTGAGCAAATAGACCGCAGAACGCACCTTCGGGTCCTTGCGGGGGCGACGCAACGGACGAGGGTGATGCCGAGAAAGGCGCGACAAGCGCAAGGCATACCTCAGCGAACGCTGGCGGTGGGCAACGTTCGCGACAAAAAACAAACATACCGCGCAAGGCCGGTGCTGCGCGCAGGCGAAAGTTCAGGAGCGACTGCGCGGTGTACGGGGCAGCGGGACGCGATCTGCCAAAACGTTATCGGACGCACTGTGACCGTTGCCGTTGGAACCACCGGCCTCGGCCTCGAAAGAGCTTTCCGCGGCCAACACCGAACGCTGCCGCTGCTCGATCAGCCAGCGGGCCAATTGCGCCGAAGTATTTTCTTCCAGGTACTGATCCAGCAGGTCGGCGATTTCTTTGCGCAGGTTTGCGGCGTGAGCCAGGCGCGACAGCTCGTAGGACTGGAGCGTGGTGCGCGAGGCGGAGAGAAGAAATTCCCAGGGAGCCTGGGTACGAAACTTGGACACAAGAACCTCCAGAGAGGGGAACTGCAGGAATACTACTGGAATAGTAACACTATAGTAATACATGTAACTGGTGACGACGGCACATCTCGGCTGTGGAAACGTGTGGAAAACCAGCAAAACCCCTGGGAGTTCTGCAGCGGGTGCGCCGGGGACTACGAGGATCCCGACTGGACCGCATGGGAAGAGGACTCCGAAGGGGAAGACGATGCCGGAGAGACCCGAGAAGAACGCTTCAGACCCACAAGGTCTGACTTGCAGGAGGAACCATGAACGAAAAACGAAGGAGGAGCCGTGAATTCGAGTGCGCAGACCGCGTGCCCACGCAGTTGGACGTGGTCCGACAGGTGATGCTTCTGGCGGCGCAGTATGGCTCCTGGTTGACGCTGGAGGAACTCGCGCGAAAGACAAAATTTGCGGAGCCCAGCATTTCGGCGCAGTTGCGCCACTTGCGCAAGGAAGCGCATGGCGCATTCGAGGTCGCCAAGCGGAGGCGGGCGAGCGACGAGGCGCTGCGATCCAATACCCGCGAACGAGTGTGGGAGTACCAAGTGAAGCCGTAAAGAGCGGGACAACGGAGAGCGGAGATGCGGAGGCGATCATGAGCGTGAAGGCGGAGTTGGCGTTTGACGTGTGTTGGGCGGTGTATCGTGGCGCGCGGGAAATCATGGAGACCAAGCGCGCCGTCGCGGCTCTCGATTGGCAGCAAGGTTCAAAATATTTGTGGCGGCCGGATCTGCGCCCGAAGTTGAAGGATTGGGTGGCGGATTTCGCGTTGGCGGGACAAGCCGCGTTGGCCGAGCCGGAACGCGCGTCCCGAATGGTGATGTTTCGCATCTATTATTTAGGGCTGGCGGAGTACGAACAGGCCCGCCATTTTCTGGGTTTGAGCGAGCGTGGCTGGGGCAACTGGTCGGAAGAGATTCGACGCAGATGCGGTGGGGAATTGTTGCGCCGCGGATTGTTCCCGCCGCGAAAGTACTTTAACGGCGAAGAGTAACACTCTGATGCATTTCAGTTGCGTGGCTTCACGGCTGACTAAGAATCAGCGGATCGCCGACGCGGAGGACTTTGCCGGCTTCGGTGCTCGCCACGCGGGTATTGGTGCTCAGTCGATAGAAGTGGTCGAAGCGCGATCGCGGGGACCACGGCGGCAACGTGGCTTCGCGCTGTTGCGTAAAATGTTTTTGGAATCCATCCAGGTTCGCACCAGTCCAGGGATCCCGCGGAGGCACCGGACAACGCGCACAGGGATTGCTGCCTTCCAGCCGCAATTCGCCAATGGTAAAACGCACGACGCTTCGCTCATCCTCGCCGAAAAGCTGGTCTTCCCAGAATGCGGGGACCCCATCTACTTCGAGTGAGGCGCGAAACCGCTGACGTGCGCTCTCCACGTTAATGCTCGGGAACCTCTCCGGATTCAGGCTAAACCAGTCGGCGACCGCCTGAAGCGATGCCGTAGAAACGATCGTCGGTCCGTTGGCGATCGGATCGTCGGGAAAGCCGCCGGGCGAGTAGCGCACGATAATCTGTTGCTCGAAGAACACGCTGAACCATTCGGCCGCACTCTCATATTCGCCAGGAAAAGCGAACGTTCGCGGAGGAATTTCGCGCCGGTCCGCCGGCACCGCCAGCGTCACACTCTTCAAGTCTGGCGCATAACTAGCCCGAATCAGATGCACCGCGGGAGTGCGCTTGCCATTCACCCATTTGCCGTCAACGGAATAAAGAGCCCAGGCCCGATCCAGCGTCAGCCCGCCGGACGGAGAAATGCTCGACTCAGAGACCGAAACGGGATCGAGAGACTTGATGGGATGCAGGCGAATGTTCGCTAATTTGACTGTCGTCGATGAACGTAGCACTGAGAAAGTTTAGCAGATGCCAGAACAGAATAGTGCCAGCTTGGAACAGTTCGTCCGACGAAGCCTATGGAATAAAACAACAAGGGCCTCAACCCCAAGCCGAGGCCCTTGTTGCTGGTGACGGGCAGGTAAAATCACCTAGCGCTGGCGGCAAGGACCCGTTCTCGCGCCTCCATCCGGTAGCAACGCGTGCCCGATTTGCGCTTCGCCTCATGGGCTTGCGATGCCGTAAGCAGCAAGGAAGAACGAATGGTGGCCACAGCGCCGTCCGCGTAAAAAGCAATGGAAATGTCGTCTAACGACACGACGTCCGGAAACTCCGACATAGCCAGGACGTCGTAGGAGTCTTCGGTGAAGAAAGCAGCGACGAGCGTGCCACCTAAGGACTCAATGGGTTGGCGAATCGCGGCTAACGGATCGCTGGCATCTTGCACTAAGGAATGCCATGCCGAACTGGTGAAACTGATTTGATGAGAATAGCGGCACATGCACAGTTCTTTCTGGGGGAAGGGAAGATCGGGGTTTGCGTAGTGTGCTCGCGTCATTTGTACGTGTCAAGGGAAAAAGAAGTAGAAAACGGTAATATAGATGGTCGGTAGACGTGACCCTGCAAAAAAAAGTTTCTGGCCGGTGCATATTTCTCTTGACATTACTTGATGCTATGATATACTTGCGGACGTAGAAAAGTGTATCCCGTGAAGCCCTGGCAGCCTGCCGGGGCTTTTTGTTTTTGGGGAAGGTAGAAAGGGTCCGAGATGCGAAAAAGATTGATTCCCTGGATGTTGGCTGCTGTTTTGTTGGCCCCACTGACGGCCTGGGCGGGTCCGTCGCAGCATACGGTGAGTGTCACGCTGAATTACGATTTCACCGTCGATAACGGTTGCAGCACCACTGTGACCAGTGGTTGCGTCAAGCAGTTCAATATCTACGACATCACCGGGGGCGGCACACCCGTGAAACTCTTCTCGGTCAGCGCTCCGAGCGGGGCGAATACCTCGATGACCGGCATCACCGGCAGCAGCACATTGCTGACCTTGAAGGCTGGGGTACACACGTTTGCGGCCACGGCGCAGATGGCCGACGGCACGGAATCAAGCCCAAACGCGTGTACTGCTACTGCCACGGTCGCGCCGGGCTCGCCTGTAAGCTTTAGCGTGACGGTTCAGTAGCAGGGAAGAAGTGCCTTCGTTAACGGCAGTCCTTGTGGAGCGTGTCTTTGCGAGCTGCGCAGTGGACGTAGCGAGGGATCGGCATAGAATAGGGGGTATTGTCGCCGGCGAATCTGCGATGCCGGTGCGGGGAGGCGACAATGCTCTCGAAATTGGCGTTAGCGATCCTGGCGGCTGCGGTGCCTCTGGTGGCAGCGGCACAGGCTCAACAACACACCGTAACCGCAACGCTGGATTATAATTTCAAGCGCCTCCATTCCTGCAGCGCGAAAGAAACCACCGGCTGCGTAAAGCAGTTCAATATCTACGAACTGACTGGCGGCCCGACGCCCATGCGGAAGTTGTTTTCGTTCCCTGCGCCAAGCGCAGAAAAGAAACTGGTGAAGAAGATTACCGCGACCAGCGGCCCGGTAGACCTCATGCCTGGCGTCCATATGTTTGGCGCCACCGCGGAAATGGCGGACGGCAGCGAATCGGATCCCAAGGCATGTACCGCATTGGGAAAAGTCGGGACGGGAATGGTTGTGAGTTTGGCAATAGCGAAGTCACAGTGAATCAATATCGCAAGCGCTTATTGGATGGATGAGCCGTATGGGTTGCAGTAGGCGATAAGAGCAGCGGCGCTATGCCGCATTTCCGATGAAACAATGTCAGGCCTTTTACCCGATTGCAGGATCGCGATCGGCTTGGCTTCCGTGTGTCCGAAAGGCGGAAGCGGGGTCCGCCTTCTGCCGGAGGCACGGTGACGGGATCGTTGGCGTGATGCTCGGCGCGCTGATATTCGCGCCGGCGTTGAACGAAGTCGAGCACTTGTGCGGGGATCACCCGTGCCCCATCGCACGAGCCCAGCGGAGGAAATGATGGCGGCCACAAAACCACGAACGATGACATTGATGGCATTCCGGAGAACCGATCAGTTCTCCGGAGCACTGCGCGTGGTACCGGGGTCGCGAACGCGCAAGGGAGTGCGCCGGCATAGTGGGCGGGCGAGTTGCAACTCGCTGAAAGGGTTGGCTGGGACTGATTCCCCAGGTGGAACGGCCGCTGGTGAGAGTGCGCACACCTCCGCAGCACACGCCGCGGATTGCTCCACGGACGCAGATCTGGCTGGCTCAATCGCCGAGAATGACGTGCGCACTCCTACAAAAAAAAGGCCGAAGAGCAAAGGGAAACATGCCGCGGCCAAGACCGGCGGTGGCGGCGAAGTGGGGCCTGTAGAAGCGTTGTGGGAAGAGAAAGCGGAACTGGATGGAGGGGAAATCCTACCGGAGGACGGAATCGGATTTGTGGAAGCCGTCAACGAACACATCAATCTCGTGAAGTTGACCGAGTTGCTGTTGCGGGGTGCTGACGAGAAATCGTGCAAGAGCCTGCTGGGACAGTTGCTGGACATCCGCTACGGCAAGAATGCACGGCTTGCCGCTGCTGCAAGAGATGAAGGACCGGACAAGCTGACGTGGAATTTGCCCCGTTAAGGGGACAGGAGGACAGGATGATGAACGCAAAAGTGATTTTTGCGGGAGAGATAGCGCAGATCGCGGGCGTCGGGGCGGTGGTCCTTGGAGTCGTACTGAGCCTGCACCATTGGGGGGCCGCGGCTGCATTGATCGGCGGGATCGCATCATTTTTCATCGGAAAGAAATTGCGGGGAGCGTGAGGACTTGCGATGGGCCGGGGGAATGGCACGCCCGGAGGATCGAAGCGAGAAGGCATGGGCGAAATGGTACGACCCATTCCCACGGCAACTCGAATTTCACAGGTCGAAAGCGAAATACAGATTGTTCGGCGGAGCGGCGGGGCCAGGAAAGACCAAAGCCCTTCTGTGGGAGGCAATCAAAATAGCTGAAGACCATCCGGGTTGCGACACGTTATTGCTCCGGCGCACCTATCCCGAGCTGGAGAGTTCACTGGTCGCGCAGTTTCGCAGGGACGTACCACGCGAGAAATATATTAGCTACAACGAAGCGAAGCATTTAGTGACGTGGAGGAACGGCTCGACTACGCGCTTCGGCTACTGCCGCAATGAAAACGATGTTTACCAGTATCAGGGTGCCGAATTTCTGTTCATCGGCCTCGATGAGTTGACTCACTTTACCCTGAAGCAGTGGCAGTTTCTGACTTCCCGGAACCGCTGCCCCATTCCCGGATCGCGCCCCTGCATGGCCGGTGCCACGAATCCCGGCAACATTGGGCACGCGTGGGTCAAGGCACTTTGGGTAGACAAGGTGCCGCCTCCGGGCTGTGAAAGCGCGGAGCAGTATGATCCCGACGATTACGAATTTGTACGCGCGAAGATCGCAGACAATCCCATCTACGCGAACGACAAAAATTACTTGAAGAGCCTGGGAGCACTTCCGCAAAAATTGCGCAAAGCCTTCCTGGAAGGGAATTGGGACGTGTTCGCGGGGCAGTATTTCGACCTTTTCGAGATACAGCGGCACACCGCTCGCGCCGAAGAAATGGGATTCCAGCCGTGGTGGCCGCGTTGGATATCCGTCGATTGGGGATTCCATCATCCCAGCGCGGTCTACTGGCATTGCGCCGTCCCAGCAGGCATGGATGGCGCGAACCCCGGCCCGCGGGTCATCACCTATCGGGAATTGGTAAAAAGCGGCTTGTCTCCCCGTATGCTGGGGCAGGCCATCGCGGAACTCAGCGAAAACGAACGTATCTCCGATGTGTATTTATCCCCGGATGCTTTCGCGCACCGTAGCAGCGACGCTTCACTCGCCGAGCAGTTGGGCGAGGTACTCGAGCAGAACGGCCTTCCGCGCCCCTCGATGGCCGATGACGATCGCATTGGCGGCTGGCAGTTGATGTACCAGATGCTGGAAAACGACGCCTGGACCATCACGCAGAATTGCCGGGAACTCATCGAGAGGTTGCCCACGCTGGTGCGCGACGAGCGCCGCGTGGAAGATGTTCGCAAGGTCGAGGGCGACGACGCGGCCGACGCCGCGCGATATGGACTGGTTTCCGGCGTGAGATACGCCGGCTTTGGGGCACGCAATTGTGCGCCCGGGGCGGGGCAGGCCCCGCCCGATAAATTTAGCGCCGGAGCGCGGTTTGTGCCGGGCATTCCGCTGGATGTGCAGATCGAAAAACAAATCACGGCGCAAGACCCTACTTCGCAGGCGATTCATCGCTCGCGTTTGCAGGCCGAAGCAAAAAAGCAGTTAGGCGGACGCAAGTTCACCAACCGGCGGTGGTGGCAGTGGTGAGGGAACAGAAGAAAAGGTGGTCGCAGCATGGAAGTTCTGGCACCGACCGAGATCGACGCAACCACATCGGACCCGAACGAGCCGGATTCGGCGGACAACGCTGACGATGTGGTCGGCAATGCGATTCGTTTTGCCATCAACCAGCATATTTGTCAGGACTGAGGCGTTGCATGAATTGGCTACGACAAGTGTGGAGATCGCGGTATGTCGGCATGCTCGAAGCCGAGAATGCCCGTTTGAAAGCCGAGAACCGCGCGTTCCTGAATTCGCTCTTGGGCACCGCAGGATTTCCACCCGTGGATTTTCCAGAACCTGGCAGGACGCCCGAATTCACACGACTGCGAAAAAGGTCGTGGCTACAGATACAGCGGCTCCGGGAAGCAGAGACCCGCGAGAAGTGAACGCCGGATCGTCTCCTGTACCACAACATTTGTTTGACGAGAGAGACCATGGAAAACGAGATGAGTGAGTTTGAACGCGGCGTGATGGCGCCGGCCGATGGGAACGCGTCACCAGTCGACGTTCTTAAGAGCGCTAGCCGAAAAGCCGGCGCTATACCTGCCGATGATTTGGGGCCGAATTTCGAGCGGCTCGAGGAAGTTCGCCCGAGACTCGTGAACGCTCTGCGGGAATTGGTGCGCCAGTACCGCACGGAAGGTGTGGCGGCACGGCGCCACGAGATTCGCCGGATTCGTCAGGCGCGCCTGTTCTGGCAGGGCATGCAGTACGCGTGGTGGAATCCCAGCGACATGAATTGGCACCAGCCGAACGAGCATCGGTCCAATAACGACCAGGCTCTGGAAGAAATGCCTCGCTACCAGTTTGTGACCAATTTTTATCAGGGGTTCGGCCTGTCGTTTGTCGCGGTGCTTTCACAGGATGTCCCCAGTGTTCGTTTCTATCCGCAATCCGCGCAATCGCTAGTCGATATCGCGGCAGCGCGCGCAGCAAGCGACGTGGCGGAATTGATCGAACGAAACAATCACGTCGAGCATTTGCTGACATCGATCGGCTATTTCCTGTGGACCGACGGAAAGCTCGGCGCTTACGTGCGCTACGTCGAAGATGCGCAGCGCTTCGGCTTTCGCGACGAGCAGTTGCTCGAAGCCGTCGAGATTCCTTTGGGCCAGGACATGTGGCTTTGCCCGAAGTGTGCCAAAGAGACGCCGCTTGGTGGCGATGAGTCAGGCACGAGCGGTGACGCGCAACCAACTACCCCGAATCCTGCGTCGAATGACAACTTCGCATGTCCGGACTGTGGGGCGCAGCTACAAGAAAAGCATTTGAAGAAAGCGGAACGCGTTATGGTGCCCCGTGTAAGCGGAGTTCGCCGCGTGGCGAACGGCCAGGAAGTCATCTCGATTGCCGGGGGATTGGAATTGAATACGCCGGTCTGGGCCAATGAAATGCACGAATTTCCGTACCTGCAATGGCAGGCAG
>Ga0335085_10009171_pt1 | contig 14965 bp, 16 predicted proteins | sample Lox_Sample_45_FD_206712 | JGI IMG/M metagenome (GOLD analysis project Ga0335085, IMG submission 206712) | Soil microbial communities from Loxahatchee National Wildlife Refuge, Florida, United States - Lox_Sample_4.5 | ecosystem: Environmental > Terrestrial > Soil > Wetlands | place: USA... | reverse complement strand
CTTCGCGAACTGCTCGGCCACCCCGGCGGCTTGCAGGATCCGGGCGACTTCGTCGTCCAGGTGAACCGCGCGCGGCAGCGGGTAGGGCGCCTGGTACTTCTCCAGCAGCACCGACGCGATCCCACGTCTGGCGAGCAGCGTCGCCGCGGTGACGCCAACGGGGCCGGCGCCGACGATGACGACGGGGATGTCGGTGGTCATGACGCCTGCTTGATCATGGTGCGCTGTCGGCCCAGGTCGATCGCGCCGTCCGGCGTGGCAATGCGCCGATGCTCGGTACCCGGGCCCTGTGGCACCAGGGATGGAAGGCCTCGAGCCTGGGCCCGGCGGCGCCTAACGCCTGGGGCCACTTCTCCGGCCAGCGCTGGGAGCTGTTCCACACCGACCGTGACCCCAGCGAGTGCCATGACCTGGCCGGCCAGGAGCCCGGCAAGCTGCGGGAACTCATCGACATGTGGTGGGTTGAGGCCGGGAAGTACCAGGCGCTGCCGCTGGAAACCCGCAACGCCGTGGAAGCCATGACCACCCCCCGGCCCGAACTGTCCCAACTCCGGACCAGGTACACCTACTTCCCCGGCGGTGCCGAGGTGCCCGAGTCGTCGGCCCCGGATATCCGCGGCCGGTCCTACACGATCGCCGCGGAGGTGGAGATCGGCTCCGCGGACGCGGGCGGGGCACTGTTCTCCCAGGGCTCGCGGTTCGGCGGTCACGCCCTGTACGTCAAGGACGGCAAGCTGGCCAACGTGTACAACTTCGTCGGTGAGGCCGTGCAGGTGGTGGAGTCCGACCAGCCGGTCCCGGCCGGCCGCGTGGTCTTGTCGGCGTCCTTCGAACGCGAAGGCGCCGGCCTGCCCCCGCGGGGGACGCTGAGCCTGCCCATCAGGGATCAGGACGCGGGCGCGGCCACGATCATGACCCAGCCGGGGAAGTTCGGGCTCGGCGGCGGCGGCCTGGTGGTCGGACGTTCCGGAGCCGAGCCGGTCACCGATGACTATCCCGGCCAGCGTCCCTGGGCCTTCACCGGCGGCACGGTCAAGCGCGTGATCATCGACGTCAGCGGGACGCCCTTCGTCGACCTGGCCAGGGAAGCAGCCGCCGCCTACGCCCGCCAGTGATCCCTGCCTGTTTCCCTGCCTGCACTATCAGCTTGGGAAGTTTGTGGCGCTGTAGCGCTGCCACCTGTTGACTCCGCAACCTGCGGGCCCCATGGCCGTAACCGAGCGTAGTGGCAGAACCGGCGGCAGCGGCGCTGCGCCTGAAGACGACATGGTCCGACAGGAGAGCCGAACGGCTTATTTGTCGAACGCTTATTGTGCTGCCGAATCTAGCCGTTCTTGGATCAAGCGGCGCCGGGCCGCCTGCGGCGGGACGTTCGGATCTAACCGGCTTACTCAGCCATGCCAGGCACGGGCAGGCCGAGTCATGGCTATTGCTCCCAGCGTTCGGCCATCTGGGCTGCCTGATCGGCAACCGCCCGCCACCGTTTGATGTCGGTTGGATAGTCAATGCGGCCGGGATGGCCGACAACCTCAGCTCGCCGCTCCAGCAGCGCCGCGGTGTCAGTTGCGGCGGACTGCACGGCACGCGCCGTCTGCGCCACGTGCCTGTGCAGCAACGCCGAGTGCTCCATGGCCTGCGCCGAACGCTCTAGCAGTTGCCGGGACGGCGTGCGGTCCGGGCCGGGCCCGGCGCTGCGGCTGCGTGTGGCGAAGACGTGATCACGGATCTGCTGTACTGCCTCATCGAGGCGGTGGAGGGCTTCGGTGATGCGCCGCGCGGTGATGTCAGGGGGCAGGTCGAGGGCGGCCTGCAAGATCAAGCCGACGTTGAAGATCCTCTCAACCGTCAGGCCCAGCAGCTCCTCACCACCGGCCGCGTCATGTGCGGCCGGTGCTGCTTGCTCACCGTGCAGCTCGCGGGGCTCAGCTCCGGCAGCGAGGGCTGCGTCCAGGTCCGGGTAGACCGGGACCCGGCGGTCCAGGCCGTTGATGCTGAGTACCCGGCGGACGACATCGGCGGTGACCACCAGACGCAGAACGGCCCCGTTCACGACGGCACGGTGATGAGCACGCGCAAGCGCGTCCGCGCCGGAGTAATCACAGGAGGCAGTCCCCGTCAGGTCCGCGATCAGCACGACGGCACCGCGGTTAATGATCCACAGCAGCTGCTCGCAGATCTGGCCCGCGTTCGAGCTGTCGATGTGCCGCGGAAGCGTCACCAGCGCCCGCCGGCCCGTCCACTGCACCACCAATGCCTGGTCAGCCATGCCAGCAACCCGGACGCGTCAGGTTTCGTCGTCCAAGACCAGGTGCCATGGCCACCTCCAGGGTCAGGCCCGCCCCCAGGATCTAGCTGTGCAGGGTCGTGGTCCCGTGCGCCGGGCCAGGAACGACCGGTGATGGTAGCCGGGGCGGGAAACCGGTCAGGTTCTATCCTGAATCCTGGACATCGATGCGCACAAGGTCGGCCCGGGCGCACTGCGCTACCCCGTTTGCGCGTCATGTTCGTGGCGAGGCGCCGGTCGTGACAGGCCCGGAGACCAGACAGCGGGGCTCAGGAGCCGTCGTCCCGGCCGGGTATCGTGCGCCGGCCACGATCAGGCCGGCGGGTGGTGACGGGCCCCGCGGCCGCTCCTGATGGCCCGCGGGCGCGGGAACACACCCGGATGGCGGTCATTGTCCCTCAGGAGATGGCGGAGAAGCAGCGGGTAGCTGCTGCTGGATGGCCGTGCTGTGGATCTGCTCGAGCAGCCGCTCAAGGTCATCCAGGACGCGCAGGATCATAGCGGCCATAGGACCCTCGAGCATGCTGGCGGCGGGCTCCAGGGCCAGGCCCGCCGCAAGGATCTGGTCGGTGACCGTCGTGGCCAGGTCAGTACTGATACTGACCTTGGGAACAGCGGCCTGGCCGTCACCGATCACGCCGACACACACGAGCACGCTCCGCGGCGGGATCGGGTGCCACCACCACCGGCTCCACCGGCCGCGGCCGGGGCCCGTGACCCAGCAGTCGGCTCTTCCAGGCTCACCGGCGGCTGCCGCTAGCCGCAGCCGCTCCCCGAGCGCCGCGCGGAACGGCTGTTCGACAACATCAAGCCACCGGTCACCGCCGGACCCCAGCACTGTGGCCCACACCGGATTCACCGCGGCCGCGGAACCGTCGGCAGCCAGGATCAGCGCCGGAAGAGGGAGCCAGCCCAGCCAAGTCTCCTGCCCCGGCGGCGCAGACGGTTCACCCATCACGTATGTCCTTCTCAGCTGACCTGTCGTGACCGCGGTGGTCGGGTAGCAGCAGGCTCTCGATGTCCACGCACGATAGTAATCGGGCTGGGCGCCGCACAAGATGACTACCGGCACCAGGCGGCATGGATCGCGGCGAAAGCCCAGGACCAACGTAGGGGTAGCAGTGACTTTGGTCACCTACCGCCAAGACCGCCGGGACTTGGTTCAATTGTGGGATGTTCCTGGCCGATCAGCGCCTGTGCTCTGTCAGCATCGGCGCTGCCCGCGCCCAGCTCGCCGATCTGGTCACACGCGGCTGGCTCACCACTGCTTCTGTCGCTTCCTACCAGGACGGGCTCGGCCACCTGCTCTGGACCGGGACACCAGATGACCTACCTGGCCTGCCCCGGCTGGCACAGACTCATTTCCTGGACCCGATCCACCGGGAAGACTCCACCACGATGGGGATGCGCTGGGAAGCCACCTCCGTCACCGGCGGGCTGTTCCCGGCCATGGATGCCAACATCACCCTGGCCGCCGAAGGCGCCCGGCTCACCCGGCTGACGCTGGCCGGCGTATACCGGTCCCCGCCACAAATGCTCAGCGCCATGCCAGAGCGAGTACTCCTGAATAAAGCCGCCACCACCACAATCAAAGCCCTGCTAACCCGCATCGGCGAAGCCCTGGAATCTGGCAGCCCCGGGACTCGGTAACACAGGCACGCCAGAGCCGCATTGACCTCTGCTGCCCCCAGCCAGCTCTCGGCTGAGCTCAGATCCGAGGGTGGCCCGCTGAGTGTACCCGTCCGCCTCTCCGGCCTCCAGCATGACTGTGACCGTAGGGCAACGAGCAGGTGTAGAAGCTCCTGGCGAACGTAAACATGAAGTCACGCTTGACCCCGGAGCCTGCGAATACTCCGGCCAGTGACCAGGGCCAGGCGCGAGCCTGCCCGGACCGGACGCGAGCAACCCTGCACGGTACAGGCTGGACGATGTGCCCACCCTACGGATGATGCTCGCAGTCGGTCCCGGCCCGTTCGCTGACCTGCGTCTCTTGCTATCCGTGCTCATGCCCAGCCGGGCGGCAAGGTCTACCGGCCGGGGGCCTGCTCGCGATCTGTAGCGAGGGTGAACACGGTGGTCCGGATGTCGCGGATCGTGCGGTCGACCTCGTCGGTCGCGGCCGCTATCCGGTCTGCGGCCGGGCCTTTTGCGACGATGCTCCGCGCGCTTTCCAGCCTGAGCCCGATCGAGAAGAGCCGGTTCACGATATCCGCCGCGAACCGGGTCATGGTTTCGTCAGCTGGCGCTGACCCGTGCGCCAGGAGGCGGCCGCGGCCGCCCGGCCCGTCAGCTGGGCCGGGCGGCACCGTCAGGCCAGCGGCCTGGCCGTCTGCGGGGGCCAGCAGGGCCAAGAGCACCGCCCGTCCGATCGGATCGTCTAGGTCATCGCCTGCGGGCGTGCCCAGCTGTCGGGCCAGGACCTCGCCGGCGAAATCGCCGTACAGCTGCATGATCTGCAGGTCAGCGCTGGAGGGGCGGTGCGGGTTGCGGTGGTGGGTCGAGACCATGCCGATCAGCCGGCCGGCATAGTCGGCCAGGGGGGTGGACTGGACCGCGCGGAAACCGGAGGCGGCGGCAATGTCGCGGTGCGGCGCGAAGTCTGCGTCGGCGTTGACATCGGTGATGACCGTCTGGGCGGATGCCTTCGCCGCCCGCCCGCACGCGGAATGAGCGTCGTCGACAACAGCGAAGTAGTCGAGGAACTCAGGACCGAAACCCGACTGGGTGACGATCCTCAGCGTGCCGCTGACCGGATCCAGGAGCTGGATATTCCCGAAGTCCGCTCCCGCCAGCGACAGAGCCCCGTCCAGGATGCCCGGCAGCAGTGAGCCCAGCGAGCAGGCCTCGCGAAGGCCGCCCGTCACCTTGTGCAGCCGCTGCAGCGCCTCCGGGTCATCCAGGCTGAACCGGACGCCCGAGACCAATTGCGCTGCCCGCTGGGCCAGTGCCTGCCGGCTGACCGGCGGCAGCTGGCCAGCCGCGTCGCGGTACACGGCGGCCTGTTCCAGCAGCCCTGGCAGATTGCGGCTCCCGGCGGACATGACCATCACCTAACGGATCGAGCCGTCATCACATCGGCGCCGGGCGCCGTCGAGACTCGCGGGCGGCCGGGCGGGCCTCGCCGCCATAGATCTGGAGCGACCCGCCGCACGGAATCCAGAGCGACAACTCGCCTCCCCTTTCGGCGCCTTCGCGAGAACGCGCGGATTAACTGAGTACAAATCGTATCGCCCGCTATGCCTGTTGAGTAGATGCAGGGCAGGACCCCCGGGCCGCGGGTTCCGGGGCAGGGCCTCCAGGGAGGAAGCCCGGGAGCGGAGAGTCCCGGATCCCCCGCGGCTGGTTGGGTGGAGGCCGCCCGCACGTCCAGCCCGCATGCCTGGCCGCCAGGTAGCCCGGTCTCACCAGCCAGCCCGCCAGCCGAGGACGTGGCATTTCCCGCGCCTCGCCGGGAGCCTCGTTCCGGCGGCTGACCGTGCTGATTTCCTGCAGGCCCGGGCTCTTGACCGGCCGGGGTCCCGGTCCTTGCCATTGCCGGTCAGGCAGGTCTAGGTTGCTAGCGTGCCCGGCGGTGGTTACCCGGCGGAATGGGTGGGCCGCAGGCGGTCGTGAGCCTTCCAGACCATATTGACCTGTTAATGCCGGCCCGCTCGGTGGGGAACTGCTGGCGGTGGTCAACCGCGGTGCCGCCGCGCTGATGGTGGAATGACCGCAACGGCTTCCTGTGATCCGGCCGGCGCCGAGGCCCTGGCGCGCCTGCCGGCGGGCGGTGGCTAGCGGCGCGCAGCTGCGGCTGGCGGCACCGGCCGAGGGCGTCCGCCGTGTCCTGCGCCTGGACGGACTCGACCGCCTGGTCCTGGTCCACCCGTCCCGGGAGGCGGCCCTCGCCGCCGGGCGGCCGGCAGCGCAGCCCTCCGCGGCAGGGTCGCCGCAGGTCAGCCAGGACCTTCTCGGCGGCATTGTCCGCAACCTGTTCCAGGCTGACCTGAGCCCGCAGGCCGCCCTGGACGCGACCTACGAGGTGGACCGGCAGTACATCATGCAGGCCCTGCACTACCTTGACCAGACCATCCGGGACATCCGCGATCAGGTGTTCGTCACCGGCTGGCGGCAGAGCCCGCCCCCATCGGAACCGCCAGACGGCGCTTGGTAACGCCCGGCGTGCCCGCCGGCGAACGGCACGCGCGAGACGGATGACCGGCCACGGGCAGCACGAACGCGGGCCGTGCTCGCCGGGCCAGGCCGTGGCCGCTACGGTGCCTGCGGACCGGCGGCTCCGGTTCCCGGCTCACCAGCCGCGGCGATGGCCTCGATGACGTGGCCGAGGAAGGCCCGGATCATGGCGGTGGCGCACCGGAGCACGACCGCCCGGTCCAGCCCGGGACCGGCGGTGCCCGGCGGCGGCCGGTACACCCCGGTCAGCGTCAGCGTGGCGGCCTGCTCCCCGGCCGGAGCCAAGCGTGATGTCGGCATCTAGGGCCGGGAACAACCCGCCGTCCGGCTCTGCTGTTTCTCACCGCAGCGCGACCCGGCTCGAATCACCGCCTGCCATCAGCTCCTGGACATGCACCTGGACGAGCCGGGGCAGGCCCGGCGCCGGGCCGGGCGGGCCGGAGCGGGCCAGGCGAGTTATCCCCTCGCCGTATGCCCGGGCCGAGGCGCTGCCTAGCAAGCCGCCGCGGATCAGGCTCGCCAGCCTGGCCCGGGCGGCAGGGAAGCTGACATCCAGCAGCACCTCGTCGCCGATGAACACACGGTGAGCCGATAGCGCCCCGTACCCGTCCGGGGAGGGGCTTAGGTCCCCGTCGTGATGGGCGTTTGCCCGGCGAGTACGGCCGGGGATCGTCGGCTGCTGCGAATCGGCCACGGCGGGGCCTATGAGGCGAAAGCAACCCCAAGACAACAGCTGCCATTGGGCGACCGGGTTGTATGCAGCAGCGATCCGGCGGGCGATATGAGCCAGTTGACCGGCATGCCCGTCGTCGCGAATCTGGCGGGCTGGATGCTCGCCAGGGCGTGCGGAAGTGAGGTGCAGGCGGTAGCCGTAGCCGGCAGCTGGGTCAACGATCCGGTCCGGGATCGCGCTCGCGTTGCGTCCTCACATCTCGATCTCAGCTTGCTCCCGGGCTTGGGCTCGCTGCCTGGCTTGGGGTTCACCCTGGGCCTCTCGTTCGATCCGAGCGGCGTATTCGCTGCTGGCCTGCCGCTCGGCTTGCTGTGCCGCGAGGCGCTGCGCGGCCTGGTCGGCGCGTGTGAGCAACTCGTCTAGCCGCACCGTCCGGTCATCCTGCGCAGGCGCGGGGCCATCCTCCGAGCTGGCCTCCGGAGTTGGCCTGGGATCCGGCCCGGGTGTGCGTTGGGGCGGCCACGGTTCTCCGGCGTCAATGGCGGCCTCGTGCTGGCGGGCGATGGCGCGTTCGACGGCTTGGAGTTCGGCTCCGAACTCGCGCCACCATCCGGCCGCGGCCTGAGGCTCATCGGCGGGCTGCGGCTGCGGTTCGCGGTTCGGCTGGCCCTTTCCACGTCGCTGGAGTTCGGATCGGGCTTCCCCAGCGGTTTCCCTAGTGCCGTGGGTGTCGGCGGACCATTGCTCGTACCGGGCGTTGCCGACTTCGAGCCGCTGCCGTTCGGCGGCCAGTTGCGCGGCGAGGGTCTTGGCGCTGGCCGCGCCGGTTTTGTCACGCTGCGCCTGGGCGTCGGCGGATTGCCGCAGGGCGTCGGCTTCGGCCTGCGCGGTGCGCCGCAGCGTGGCGCTGACGTCGGGTGGGGCGCTGGCCTGGGCGCGTTCTCCGGCGAGGACCTGGGCTTCGAGTTCGCTGCGGTCCAGGCCGCGGATGATGTCGGCTTCGTCGCGGATCTCCAGGGCGGCCAGGACCGTCTTCCGCATGGCCTCGAGTTCGGGGTTGCCGCGGTGCGGCTCAGGGGAGACGGCCTGGCCGGGGTTGGTGATCCCGGCCGCTTCGCGGTAAGCGGCGGCGGTGCCCGCGCGGCGGGTGTATTCGGCGCGCAGGGCGGGGGACACGGCGGGGGCCAGGACGCCGAGGTGGCGGGCGAGCCAGGGCTCGGGGCCGGCGGCCAGGTGTTCGCCGAGGGCTCGGGCCCGGTCATCTGTGCTCAGGCGGGCGGCATTGGCACGGGCTCGGTGCGCCACCGTACCGAAGCTCGATTTCTCGTGGCCGCCCGGCTCTGGTGCGTTCCATGGTCCGGATCATGTGGACGACCGGGCTGACTCTGAGCATCGCGCCGGTCAGCTCCAACCCGCATATGTCGCAGCGAAAGCACCAGGTATCCGGATCTGCCTCCGGCGGAAATGCATCCCACCGGAACGCCTTGTGCGTCTCCGGGACCTGGACGCCATCGCTGGGCGCATCGTCCTTCCCGGCAGTGGGTGGCAGAACGACGCGATTGCGCTCATCGCGGGTGCGGGCGGCCGCCGCCGCTCGGTTCTGCTCCGCGGCGAGTTCGCGGGCGGCGATGGCCGCCAGCCGGCCAAGCTCGGCCGTCGTCTGGGCGGACGGCTTGATGCCGTCAGGTGTCAGCCGTGCTGATGCCAGCGGCATCCACCTGGTGGCGAGCTGGTCGGCCAGGCACGGCATTGCGCCGGACGCGGAGATGTCCGGGCGTCAGCGGGGCTGGGCTGGGCGTGGACCAGCCCGAGCGTCCGTGCGCCCAGGTCGAAACGCCATCCTGGCTGGCCGTACCGGAATATGACACGGGGCACTCGTGTATCCGGGTGATAAAGCCACAGATCGGTGATCCCGGCCCGGGCGTAGTCCTCGTGACGGGCGATCCATTCCGCGTCACTGAGCTCGCCGCGCTGCAGTTCGACGGCCAGACGGTGGCCGCCGGGCAGGATGACCTCGACATCGCTACGCCGCCGACCGTCCGCGGTCCTGGCCTCCACCCAGGCCGTGAACCCCTGCGCCTCGGCCCATTCCCGTATCGCCTGCTTGCCTTCCGCATGCCACAGGCTCTCCGGGCTGTGCTGTCCGCCGGGCGGGGCCATTCCGGGCGGATGAGCGAAATGCTGCCGACGAGCTCCGCCCTCCCGGCCCTTGGGCACGAGCGCGACGGTCCGCGGGCCGTCCGGCAGATCCGCCCCCTCGTAGCACGCCAGGCACACTAGGGTGCGGTCACCGTTGTGACCCTTCTCGTACCACTTCTCCGTACGCCTGTCTCCAGCGTGGACTTCACGTCCGGTCACCAGGTCCAGGCCGACCACGAGCAGATCTGCCGCCACGACGCCCCCGACGATGAGCACGCGGCAGCAGGCAGCGAACGCCCGCGCCGCATGGCTGACAGGGGGTTGGCTTGCCAAGCCGGACCCGTCGTCGGGAGTCAGATGTTTGTGCGAGAAGTGCCGCCGAAGAAGGAAGTGCCGCTAGGCGCCAGGGCCAGATCTTGCGGCGATCAGAAGTGAGGCGGCGAAGATGAGGTGTGTTGGTTGTGCCGGTGTCACCCGGAGGCTTGGAAGCCAGTATCGAAACTATGCCCGGAATCACGCCTGCGTGCCTGGGCACGCAGGGCCGCGACCGTGTGTCCCGGGTAGAGGTCAAGCTGGTCGAGCAGGAAGTCGTCCGGGTGGACGACGGTGATGTCATATGCCGCGGTCGACGTGTCCGGGAAGTCGCCGATGTTGAACGTGACCAGGACCGCGGCATCGCTGCGGACGGCTGCAGCCAGCACATGCCTGTCTTTCGGGTCGCAGGTCATCGTCTCCATGAGGTTCTCGTACCCGCGGACCTCAGCGTCGGGGAAGGCCCGGCGCATCTCGGCGATCCGGTGGGTGACGGCTTTCTTTTCCAGCCCGCGGGCCGCCAGAGCGCGTTCGAGTTCGTCCAGGACGGCGGCGGACCACAGCGGCCGGTAGGTACCGGCCTCGGCTAGCCGCAGCAGCGAGTCGCACAGGTAGGCGCCGTACAGGGTGCAGGTATCGAGGAACGCCGGGAACATCGCCATCGGCGATGTCACCGGGTCCGGGGCGGCGGCCCGGCGGTGGCCTCATACAGGCCAGCCGCTTGCCCTTCCTCCGCCATCCGGTCCAGGGCTTCCCGGCGCTCCCGGCGCATGCTGGCCTGATAGGCCAGAAGGTCGGCAAGCATGATGCGCCGGTGCCTGCCGCGCTGCTCATACGGGATCTCGCCGTCTTCGAGCAGCCGGACGAGCGTGGGCCGGGAGATGCCGAGCAGCTCGGCGGCCTCCTGTGTGGTCAGCAGCGCGTTCTGCGGGATGACGGTGACGCCCTGACCGTGGGCCATGGCCGTTGCCACATGTACTAGGGCATCGAATACCGGCCCTGGTACCTCGAGGCGGCGGCCGTCGGCTCCGACCAGGGCAGGCTTAGGCTCCGGAACGGCTACTCCGCGTCGGGCCAGCTCAGTCACGAAGTCGACGACCTCGGCCAGCTGCCTTCCCTCGAGGAGGTACGTCGTCGCTTCCCCAGTCGCCGCCCGCGTGCTCATTCCGGCTCCCCTTTGCTCCCGCCCCGTCTGCCAGAATATCTCTAAACGAAAAAAACGTAAACGTCTGCCGGGCGAGCCGAACGGCGGAAGCTGATGTCAGTCCTGGGAGGTGGATCCGGCGGTGAGCCGCGCGAGGTAGGCCGCGGCGCGACGGTCGACCTCGGGGACCGGGTCGGCATAGTGCCGCAGCGTGGTGGCACCGCCGCCACTGTGGCCAGGCGGGCGGCGGTGTTGCGCAAGTCGAAGCCGCCCGCGAGTAGCTGGCTGGCGGTGTAATGGCGACCACCCTTGATGTCGAGCTTGACCCCGGCGGCGGCTGCCGTCTCGGCGACCTTGTGCGTGGCCCAGTCGGGGTTCCACGGCCGGGAATGCGCCAGGTCGTTGGAGAACAGGTACGCGTCATCGAGCAGCTCGACGCCGACCTCGGCCAGACTCGTCCGGATCTTGTCCAGGTAGGCCGCGATCAGCGCGCAGGTGTCCGGGTCGATAGCGAGCCAGCGGTCCTGATGGGTCTTGGTGTCCTTGCGGACGCCCTGACCGCCGCGGACTACGTAGTTGAAGGCGACGTGGACCAAGCCGCGGTCCAGGTCGATGTCGCAGATCTGCAGGCCGCACAGTTCGCCTCGGCGCACGCCAGTGACCACTACTAGCCACAGATACAAGCCCAGGGCGGCGCTGTGTGCACGGGCCTCGGCGATCACCTTTGCGACGTCATCTGGCGAGGTGGCCGGGATGGGCCGGCGAATCGTGGTCGGCGGCTTGGCTGACTCGGCGGGGTTGCGGTCGGTCCACTCCCAGCGCTGCGCGGCGGCGAATGCGCCGGACAGGATGCTGTGGATGCCGCGGATCGTGCTGGCCTTCATCGGATGGCAGATATGCGGCTTGCACCCGGCGCGGCGGCAGTCGTGGCCGGGAGCGGGACGCCTTCGGCTCTGGCGCGGATCGTCGCTGGGCACTCCGGCTACCACCGTGGCCCGGCCGTGTCGCGCGATGATCAGGCCGTCGGCGGTGAGCGTCTCCAATGCGTGCCGGATGACGCCGGTCCCGATGCCTTTCAGGGCGCTCAGCTCGGTGATCGACGGCAGCTCGTCCCCGGGCGCGAGGATCCCGGACCGGATCGCCTCTGCGAGCGTCTCAGCAACCTGCTGCCAGGCCGGGCGAGGGTCGCGTGGGTTGAGCACCAGGACCGGGACGTTTCGGTGCTCGATGAACGGCCTGCCGGTGCAGGCCAGGTCGCCGCAGCGCTTCAGCTCGGCGTACAGCTTGTCGAGGATGGGGCCGCGCACCTTCCGTACCTTCATGGGCCCGAGGGCTGGCTTGATGGTGCGGCGGATGAAGCCCTCGTTGGTCTGCCGCGTGGACACGTCCCATGGAGCGATCGCCGCGTACTCGTCCAGCAGCTTGGCCACGGTGGCGTCCGACTCGGGCGTGCGGCCTTCCGACGCTTCCTTGAGCAGCCTGCCGAGCTCGACGTGCGCCTGCTGCTCGGTCTTGGCCGTGGCCTTGAGGCGGATCTCCCGCTTGGTAATCGGATCGATCCCGGCGTACACCCGGGCGCGCCACGATCCGCTCGGCAGTTGCTCAACGCAACCTTTCGCGACTCTCGGCATATCAGCAGGATGAGCCGGATCAGTGACATTCGGTCCACAATCCGGTCCACGAGACGAGACCGGACGAGGCTCAAATACCTTCTGAACTGGGAGCCGGTGAGCGGATTCGAACCGCTGACCTGCCGTTTACAAGACGGCTGCTCTGCCTGCTGAGCTACACCGGCGGGAGACTCTGAGCATGGTAGCCGGCCCGCGCGGAGGTGACGTTTCTCAGTGCGGGGCCGGCGCAGGGCGCAGGGTGTCCCGCAGGGCCTCCAACGCGGTGAAACGCGGGACCCAGCCCAGGTCGCGCTGCGCCTTGCTGGTGTCCATGATCGCCGGGTGGCTCGCCGCCTCGACCCACTGCATGGCGGGCGGCAGGAACGGCAGGGCGGCGATGGCGCGTGCCGTGAACTGCGCCGGGCCACCGGGAAGGGGCAGCGGGATCAGGCCGAACTCTCGGGCCACGTCGGCGGTGCTGACGATCCCGTCGGCGGCGATATTGTAGGCGCCGGGCGGGCCGGCGGCCACCACGCAGCGCAGCAGCGCCTGGCCAAGATCCTCCTCGTGCACGAACTGCAGCGGCATCAGCGGGACCAGGACGGGCAGCGGCACCGGGAACCGGCCGATCCGGCCGGAAAGAACGTGGCCGAGCGGGGCCAGCGGCCCGGGCAGCAGATCCTTGGCGCCGACCGCGTGCGGCCCGAGGACTACCGGCGGGCGCAGCAGGTACAGCGCGGGCCCGGCGACGCGGCCAGCCTCGGTCCGGGCCGCCTCGGCGGTCAGCAGATGCTCGAGTTCGGCTTTCTCCTGCGCGTAGAACAGGCGGGAGGCGGGGCGCACCGGCCACTCCTCGGTCATCCCGACCGGGTTGTCGTGATGGAAGCCATAGGCCGCCACCGAGGAGGAATAGACGAACCGGCGAGCGCCGGCCTGCGCCGCGGCCCGGAAGGCGTTCCGCGTGCCGTCAACGTTGACCGAGCGGAGCACTTCGGCGGATGCGGCTCCGGTGACCAGAAACGCCAGGTGCACCACGACGTCGGCCCCGGCGAAGGCGTTCCGAAGGGCCTCGGGGTCGCGGACGTCGCCGCGGCGGTACTCCAGCTTCGTCCAGCCGTACGCGGCCGGGTCGAACGGGCGGCGGGCGATGCCCGCGATCCGCGCGACCCGGTCATCGGCCTGGAGCAGGGGCATCAGGCCGAACCCGAACGTCCCGGTCGGCCCGGTCACCGCGACCGTCAGCTCGCGCTCCCTGCTCACCACCCCAGCCTGCCACACGCGGCATCCGGCTCATATGGCATGGATGGCGCGTCTAGTCGTAGCGACATGATGCCGTTTAGCCGAGTTGATCTTGGACGGGGCGGGAGCGGACGGCGGCGACCTCGTAGAGGGCGATGCCGCCGGCCACGCCGGCATTGAGCGATTCGGTGCGGGCCGCAATGGGGATGCGGACCAGGACGTCGCAGCCCTGGGCGACGATGCGGGACAGGCCGCGGCCCTCGGAGCCGATGACCAGGGCCAGCGGGGCGGTGGCCAGGTCCAGGCCGCGGACCGGGGTGTCGCCGGCCGTGTCCAGGCCGGCCACGAAGACCCCGGCCTCGCGGTACGAGGCCAGGGCGCGGGCCAGGTTGGCGGCGCGGGCCACCGGGACCCGGGCCAGCGCGCCCGCGGACGCCTTCCAGGCGCCCGCCGTGACGCCGGCGCCGCGACGGGACGGGACTACCAGGCCGTGGGCGCCGAACGCGGCCGCGGAGCGCGCCACGGCCCCCAGGTTGCGCGGGTCGGTGACGCCGTCCAGAGCGACGATGAGCGGCAGCTGGCCGGCGTCGGTGGCGCGGGCGAGCAGGTCGTCGGGGTGCGCGTAATCGTAGGGGCGCACGCGCAGCGCCAGGCCCTGGTGCAGCGCGCCGCCGGTGAGCCGGTCGAGCTCGGCGGCGCCGGCCTCGAGCACGGCCACGCCGCGGTCGGCGGCGAGCTTGATGGCCGCGCTGATCCGCTCGTCGTGCTGCACCCGGGCGCCGACATACAGGGCCGCGGCGGGCACGCCGGCTTGCAGCGACTCGACCACCGGGTTACGGCCGGCCACGAATTCGGCGGCGTCTCCGGACCCGCGCGGAGCGCGGGCGGATGGGCCGGACGGGGCGGCGCCGCGAGCGCCGCGCGCCGCTGAGGCGGCGCGCTCGTCGTCACGGCGCGGGCCGCGGGATCCGTCCGCGGCGGCCGCTCGCCGCTGCGCGGGGTGGCCGGGCCGCATGGCGGCGGGCGGGGTCGGCCCCTTGCCCTCGAGCTTGTGCCGGCCGTAACCACCGGTACCCGGGCGTGGCTTGCCCGACTTGGTGCGCCCCGAGCCGGATCGGCCGGACCGTGAGTTTCCCGCACCGCTCACCGCTTCAGCTCCCATCGTGGGCCTTCCGGGGTGTCCTCGACACCGATGCCCATCTCGTCCAGGCCGTCCCTGATCGCGTCCGCGGTGGCGTAGTCGCGGCGGGCCCGGGCCGCGTCCCGCTGCTGCAGGGTCAGCTTCACCAGCGAGCCGACGACGTCGCGCAGCCGGTCGCCGGAGCCAGAGCCGCCTGCCCACGGGGGCGCGAGCGGGTCCAGGCCGAGCACGTCCAGCATGGCGCGGGCCT